>WNFW01003033.1_pt1 | contig 11629 bp, 11 predicted proteins | sample 5400131 | NCBI WGS metagenome assembly WNFW01 (sample SAMN13153362, study PRJNA577476) | soil metagenome | isolation source: 20 cm soil or saprolite under grassland replicate 1 | place: USA:California | collected 2016-06-15
CAGAGGCCGAATTGAAACCATCCAGGTGGATGTTGCGGGTGCCGGACTGCCATAGGGAAACACATGACCGGCAGTACTTTCACGCACCAGCCGGCAGCGGATTCACCTGCCATGAGAGCCTTGATATCACATCCTGGGATGTTGGAAGTAACGGCAATTTCTTCATTACGGGGACGGCTACGGTGAATCCCACCAGCTTAACTGGGCCCTGCTTGGCGTTCTTTCCAGGTCCGGCTGGTTTTCCCGTCAATACTGGGTTCCCAGCCGCGCCCGGCCACTATAACCTTGGGGGCATAGGCGGAGGAAACCTCGCCACGCATGGTTTACATATCCCGGCAGTGACGATGACCGATAGGCTCAAATCTGTACCAATCGAGATTTACGCTTAATGGCCTCTTGAGTAGAACGAAAAATGGCTCTTTTCACAAGTCCAATACCAGAGTATGCTTCTGGTGGAAGGACGAAAAGCTTGTTGAACGTGGTACATGCTCTGAGCAGAACCATGTGTCTCAAGAAACGGTCGGTTGTGAGACGGCTGTTTCTGCCTCTCATTGCAGGACACGCCGTTTATCGGCTCCATCCCTTCTGTGCTATACTCACTTCGTAGGGCATTTACCAGTACAGTCATACAAGCCGCGTTGACCAAAGGAGGTACGATGTGATGGCTCAAACTGTCACTGATAGGAGAAAATCGCATGAATAAAGTTACCTGCTCAATTACAATGTCATTAGATGCTTTCGTTGCAGGACCCAACCAGAGTTTTGAAAAACCCTTTGGGGACATCCCTGAAAATTTACTCCACCACTGGATGTTCGATGAGCCAGAAAAACACCAGGCTGAAATAAATGCATTAACAGATGCAGGTGCCTTCATTCTGGGCAGCAACATGTTTGGCCCAAAAGAAAAGCGAGAGAGCCCTGACTGGAAGGGCTGGCCACAGTGGGGAGACAATCCCCCCTACCATGCACCGGTCTTTGTGTTGTCTCACAAGCAGAGAGACCCGATTGCTATGGAGGGTGGCACCACATACTTCTTCGTTGCAGACGGGATTGAAGCAGCGCTCTCTGCCGCAAAAGAAGTGGCTGGGGAGAGAAATGTTGCTATCATGGGCGGCGCCAATACGATCAATCAATACTTAGCAGCAGGACTTCTTGATGAGCTCTGGCTCCACATCGTGCCCGTCACCATCGGGGAGGGAGCCCGTCTCTTTGAGGGGGTTCCGGGTCTCGAACTTGAACCTTTTGAAATAAGCGGCACAAAACTGGTAACTCATATCAGGTACCGAGTCGTGAAGAAATAAGCAACTTCCCAGTATGGCCCAGGAGGAAGGTTGCTCCCACCAGCCGCAAAGGAAGTTGTTCTATGTCAACTGGAGAGTGCCTGTTTCCATTGGAGTCGGCACTCTTCCACCAGCCCGCGACCGTTGATGCCAGCATTGATCTAGCTAAAATGGTTAAAAAGTGGTCGAGTTCCAAAACCATCATGCAAAACGACACGTATCGCGTACTTACCTTGCGACTGGTGGTGTGGACCTTAACTCTACCCCAAGTAAGGAAGGCTCCTGGAACACCTGCAGGAGGTGTTCCAGGAGCTGTGTATGATGAGTATCTGAGTACTGCTCCAACACGGAGTTTCCGTTTATTCCCTCCGCATCCTCACGTTCGCGCCTGGTTGTCACAGAAAACCAAGGTTTTTGAGCCAACTCATCTACAGAAGCACGAGACACCTTCTGCCACTGCAATCGTCATGTGAACAGAACAGCACCCGGATTAGAGGTATCTCCCGGATAACGAAATGGTAGGAATGAGAGCAATTTGCAAGAATGACCTCGACTTCTTTGAAAAAGTCGAGGTCGTGAAGCGACTGAGAAGATGTTAGACCGGCAGAGGGAGATCATCCTCAATCGGCTCTGGAAGAGTTTCGAGATCCATACGAGCCTTCTGCGCTTGGCTCACTGAAGAGCGGTATCTGGAGGTGAACCCAGCGAAACGTCTCACATTGGTTGGGCGGCAGGAGGCTTCCTCCCGTGAAGGACTGCATGACACCCAGGTGAATGCCCTCTTGCGTCAGGCTCGAAGCTCTCGCGATTCCCTCCGCAACTCCGCCATTTTTCCTGCCGTCAAGATTGGCTTCTCGTTGTTTCTCGTTCGGTTCATCCTCAAGGGCCTTCTTTCCTGCCCTGCCTCGTTCCCTTCGGTGGATCTCTCTGCTTCTGCCTGCGCCTCCAGCCAGCGTTCCACGTCGATGGCAGCGCGGCAACCATCACCGGCAGCAGTCACAGCCTGGCGATAGCGATGGTCCGTCACATCGCCAGCGGCAAAGACGCCCGGGATGTTCGTCGTGGTAAATTCGCTCGGCACAATATAGCCAGCCTTGTCCGTATCGATCACCCCCTTGAACAGGTCCGTATTGGGCTTGTGACCAATGGCCAGGAACAGACCCTGCACTGGCAGCGTGCTCTCTTCGCCGGTCTTGAGATTGCTCAGGCGCAGGCCATTCACCTCTTCGTCACCCAGCACCTCTGCGACTTCAGTATCCCAGACAAAACTGATCTTGGGATTTTTGAAGGCACGATCCTGCATAATCTTGCTGGCGCGCAGGCTATCTCGGCGGTGAATCACCGTCACATGGTTGGCATAGCGCGTCAGAAAGTTCGCTTCTTCCATCGCGGTATCACCACCACCGACCACGGCCACGTCTTTCTTTTTGAAGAAGAAACCATCACAGGTTGCGCAAGCACTTACGCCACGACCCTTCAGGCGTGTCTCACTGGGCAGACCCAACCACTGCGCGCTGGCACCGGTTGAGATAATCACAGCGCGAGTCCGGTATTCACCGGAATTGGCGGTCAGAGTAAATGGCCGCTGGTTAAAATCAACAGCAGTCACATCCTCAGTCAGCATTTCGGTGCCGAAACGGCGCGCCTGGGCTTCGAACTTCTCCATCATATCCGGCCCCAGGATTCCCTCCTCAAAGCCCGGATAATTCTCAACATCGGTGGTCTGCATCAACTGCCCACCAGTTTCGTACCCCTGAAACATCAGCACCGACAAATTGGCGCGCGCCGCGTAGATGGCTGCAGTATAGCCAGACGGCCCTGAACCAATAATGATTACATCATACACTTTCGCCATGATAGATCTATCCTTGCATTGTGGTAAGAACCAACTTCGTCGCAGTAACCCCTATCCCATACAAAGGAGGCCTCTGAGGTGTTTTCGACAGCCAAAGAATAGACCAGGAAAACGATGTGCTTTGCATCCGCACTCAGAGCCAGGTGAAAAGAACACAAGGGGGCATAAATGACAATGACCCCCGGACCCATTTTCGCCTAAAAGGTCTATCGCTAGAGTATCAAAAACACCTGAGGAACAACAGAGCGGAAAACAACGAGAAGCTGTACAGCCTCTTCGCAGACCAGCCGATAAGACGAGTTTGTGAGGCGAAGAGATCAGCAGTCTCTCATATGGCCGCTCCTTTTACGCTTTTCCTGAGAAAAAATCGCTCTTGCGAGAGTCTTGAGTGACTGATCGTTGTTTCCCGCTCCAGTGTTCCTCCGAGGCCTTTACTTGCTCATGGTGCGCAAGCCATCGAGGAGCGCGGATGGCTCCAGGCGGTGGGTGTAGTTCGCATCGGCGTAGGTCAGGCGGATGGTGCCATCCTGGGAGATGATGAAGGTGCCGGGTACGGGGAGTTCCCAGGACTCGTCACCGTTGAAGGCGGATAGGTCGGAGCCAAGGCTCTTGAAGAGGGTGCGTGTTTGCTCCTCAATCGAGTAGACCAGGCCAAACTGACGAGCGACCTGGTTGCCCTGGTCGCTCAGGACCGGGAAGGCCAGCTCATGCTTCTCGCTCATAGAGAGGGAGTGGTCAGGGGTCTGAGGCGAGATAGCGATGAGATTCGCGCCCAGTTCCTTGATCTGGGGCAGAACCTGCTGATAGGCATGGAGCTGCAGATTGCAGTAGGGGCACCACTCACCGCGGTAGAACGTGACAACGACCGGCCCCTGCTGGAGAAACCCCGCGAGCGAGACCTGGCGTCCCAGAGCATCGGGCAGCGTGAAAGAAGGAGCTTTTTCACCCACCTTCAACGCATTCTTTTCTACGCCAGACGCAATGAGTGTGTTGATATACTGGCTAATCTGGTCAACGACCTGAGGAGGAGCCTGGGTCGCGAGTTGGGCATTGAACGCAGCAATTTGCTGCTCAAGCGTGGCGTTCTGGTCTAGAGACATCGTTTTCTTCCTTTTCTTTTAAACGATATTTGTTAGTTAACTAACTTCGTTCACATATTTTTGATTGCTTTTTGGTTCCTGCGCTCTTTGTCAGGAAGTCCCTCGCAATCACTGTTGGAAGTGTAATCGATAGTGATTATTTTAAGATCGGGAGAATTACGGAGAAGTTTGAGGAAAGTATACGGAGATTTTACGAGGGTTTCACCAGGCCTTTTTCGACCGCCCACACCGCGATCTGTGCTCGCGAGGTAAAGCCCAATTTAGAGAGGATATTCTCAACATGTGTCCCAATCGTCCGTTCGCTGACGACGAGTTCATCGGCAAGGGCACGGTTCGATTTCCCCTGTGCGATCAGCGCGGCCACTTCGCGCTCGCGTTCGGTTAAGCCACCAAAGGCTTGCATAGCAGTTCGTCGAGGAGAGAGCTGCAGGGGACGGGGCATCTGTCCAGTGGCACAACGCAGGAATGTATCACGCAGCGTTTCATCTGTTAGTTCGGTAGCCAGCTCCTCGATGATCGTGCCTGCCTCAGCAAATTGTCCTTCTGCCTGTTCTCGACGCCCCGAAGTCTTATAGAGTTTCCCCAGAGTCGCACACAGACGCCAGAGCATGGGTCGTGCTCCATGTGTACGTGCCACGCCTTGCGCTTCCAGCAGCTTAGTTTCCGCTTCCGTTGCTCGCTTGAGCGCGAGTAACGCCCTGGCACGCAAATGCCACACATGCAGAATCACTCCACCATGTTCACCAGAAGCGGCGGAGGCCATAACCTGGTCGATGATCTCAAGAGCTGTATCAGCATGACTCCGCGCCAGCTCCAGCTCTGCCTGAGCGTACCAGATGAGCCGTTGAGCTACGGTCTGGGGAGGTGCATTGAAACTGAACTCCGGCTTCAGCACAGCCTCCGCCCTTGTGAAGTCCTGTTGCGCAACACATACCGAAGCCAGGAACCCGCTAACAACCCGCAGCAAGAATAGGTAGGTTATCTCTTTTGCCAGTTCCAGGGCTCGCTCCAGGTGTTGCCGGGCTGTGGGCAGCCCCAGCATATCAAGGGCAAGGATGCCCAGGAGTAGGTGTGCAAAACCCATCCATGGCTCATGCTCGATCTCTGTTGCAATAGCCAGGCCCGCCTGTGCACACTGCAATGCGCGAGCATACTCACCACGTGGACCAAGTCCAATTCCTAAAAAAATCAGTGCGAGAGCTTCGGCCGAGCGCCACCCAAGCTGGCGTGCAATTGCGAGTGCCTCCTCACCATCACCTACACATTCAGCACGACTTGCCGTGACCCATACTCCTGCAATGTTGAGATAATTCGTGCCACGTACCCCCATCGTCGCCAGGCTAGAGGCCAAACCCTGGCGTTCATCAAGGACCCGCCAGAGTTTGATGGCTTGTTCATAATACGCTATGCCGGTAATCGGACCACCCATATTATAACTGGCTATGGCCAGAAGGTCGTAGGTCTCGGCAAGGCCATGCGAATCGGCCAGTGCCTCAAAAATGCCTCGCGCCTCCTCGTGATAGCGTAACCCTTCTTGAGGCTTCTCGATATTCACATACCAGTTGCCTACTCGGTTCAGTGTCCGAGCGAGGATAAGCGGATCGTTCATCGTCCGCGCGAGATCCAACGCGCTGTGCAGATAGCTGCCTGCCTGTTCATAATCGCGCCCGGTCCAGAGATAGCCAAGAGCAAAAAGGCTTTGCCATTCCCCATTGCTATCATGTGCCGTGCGTGCCGTTTCGAGTGCTCGTGTGTAATCATCACATGCTGCTGCAAAATCACCGAGCAATTCGTAGCAATGCCCGCGGGCCCAATAGAGCCTGAGTGACGGAGTCTGCGATAGTTGCTGGGCTGCTTCCAGGGCATGGGTGTACTGTTCGATGGCGGCCTGTGGAGCGTACAAAATCTGTGCTTGCTCGCCAGCCCTCTGCGCATACTCCAGCACTTTACCCCAGTCCCTCGCTGCATAAAAATGGTGGGCGAGATTCCCCAGATGAGCATCGAGGGTATTCGCGTGTATGCTTTCCAACGTTTCAGCAATTAAGCGGTGCAACGCCCGGCGCTCACGCGCCAGTAAGTCGGTATAGACCGCCTGCCGCGTCAAGGCGTGACGAAAGGCGAAGACATCCTCTGCTTCTTCCACCACCAGTTGCGCTGTAATCAATTCCTTGACCAGGCGTAGCAACTCGGCCTCATTCCGCCGGGTGACTTGCTGCAGGAGAGCAAAATCAAAACGTCGACCGGCCACGGCTGCGAGCGAAAGCAGATCTCTTGCTTCTGCACTCAAATGGTCAAGACGCTGCTGCACAGCAACCTGTACACTTCGAGGAAGATACAAGCGCTCGGGTAGAGGTATGCCCTGCCCATCTTTACGCGATTTGCGCTCCCACCTCCCGTTCGTATACACGATTTCACCTGCGGTGACGAGGGATTTGAGCAGCTCTTCGATGAAAAAGGGATTTCCTTCGGTCAGGCGGGAGATCGCCTCAAGAAAATCTGCATCCAGCGCACGGGGGAGCCTGGAAATGGTGCGGATCATCTCCCCAACCTCGTCGATGCTCAGTGGCGTCAGCATCAACTCCTCGGCAAGTCGTTCACGACTCAGGTTAGCAAGGAAGGGCGTTAACACAGGATATTCTTCCTCGCTGCGATACGTCAGCAGCAGGAGCATGCAATGAGAAGCGACGCGGCGCGCTAGGTAGAGGAGAAACTCCAGGCTGCTCTCGTCACTCCAATGCACGTCCTCGATGATCATGAGCACAGGCTGAGTCGCCGACAGGCGAGTGAAGAAGTGTGTGAGGGCCTGGAAGAGCTGGCGTTTCTCCTGTTCCGGTTCGAGGATGGAACTGGGCGCTAGTTCAGGCACAAGAGTGCCAAGTTCAGGCACGAGTTTGACCAGGGCGGGAGCAGTCAGACTCAGTAAGGGGACTATGTCGTCCGAGGAATGCGAAACCAGAAAGGACCGTAACAAATCCAGGAGGGGAGCGTACGGCAGCGATCTATCGGACTCAAAGCAACGGCCTTCCAGAACCAGCGTGGCGGGAGACGTCGTCTGCGCTTGAGATGAGCGTAAGCGTAACGTGGCTTCAGCAATGAGCCGCGATTTACCCATACCCGCCTCACCCGCAATCAGGACCGTTTGCCCGTAGCCACTACACGCTTGCTCCATGAGACGAATCAGGGCTTCGAGATACGACGTACGACCTATGAGCACGGGACAGACGATCGGGCGAAGAGCGGCAGTGTTCATGTCCATGCGATTCTCTCCACATCATGCTGCAAATCCTGCTTGGGTCCCCGAGTGTAGAGCAGTCTGGTATCCAGTGAATCATGCCTCATATTCTATGCTAATCGGTGCAAGGGAAGCACTTCCGCTATACGATAGCCGAAACGATGTCGAAGATCGTGAGGACTGAGACCGACGAACTGCACTATTCGCGCATACTTGGTGATCCAGTGTCCCACTGCTCTCAGTGTGAGGGCCTCCCGCATCTTTTCAGAGGAGAAGAGTGAACTGCTCTCCCCAGCAGGTCTCGCACTTTGCCATAAATTGGCGTAGATCAGGTAGATAGTTATGGATGGCGACGGCCATCACATCCTCCGCCTCTCTCAGGAACGCGGCGTACTAGTCGAAGGTTTGCTGCCCATACACTCACAGATCTGGTTACCCCTCTCGCATCATATATCGCCCATTGGAGAAGTATTAGGGGTTACAGTAGCAGCGGGACAATAACCAACGTTAAGGTGATAAAACCGCTTATAGAGCGGAAATAAACATCGGTGACGGAAGACATCGGCACCGCGAATACAGCTCATTATGCGCGGTGTTTTGGGCCTCAACCGCTGGTAATGCCCAATTTTACGGCGAGAAACAGATCCGATGAGCTGCTGATAAGACGATCTTCTGTCTCAACGTTGTTTTTTGTCCGACTGCTACCGGAACCCCGTGTCTGCCCCACGAAGCCCCCGCGAGGAGGGTGTGTGTTCTCAGAGGATCACTCCATGGGCTCCCACTGGGTGCTTATGGAATTGCTGCCTGGTGAGAGGCGGCGAGATCGTCCAGCCACTTTTCGAGGCGGGTGAGTTTGCGCTCGAACATGTCTGGCGAGCGCAGGCTATGGAACAGGAGATAAATCCCCTGTATGCTTGCGAGCAGGTCTGCGGCCAGGTCGCGCGCCTCGTCGCCGAAGTCAAGCTGGCGGAACTGCTGCTCGGCCCAGTCCACCTGGAGAGCAAAGAGTTCCGAGGAGGACTGAGCCAGGGGCGTCTCCTCTTTCTCCAGTTCCAGGCAGAGCGAGGCGAAAGGGCAACCATAACTCATCAATTCGTCACGGCGGGAGCGTCCGAGACCCACCAGCGCTTTGAGACGTTGCCAGGGGTCTGGCAGGGCCTCAAAAGCATGCAGGGTATCGCGGAGTCCCTGTACACGCGCTTTGATGACCGCCTCGACCAGGGCATCCTTGGTCTTAAAGTAGTAGTAGATGTTGCCCAGCGGAACCCCTGACGCCTGGGCAACGTCCGCCAGCGTCGTGCGATGGGTGCCTTGCTGGTACATCACCTGCAAGGCGGTCTCGATCAGGCGCTGGCGTTTCTCCTCTCCTGGCATCTCCTTGATCTCCTCTGCAAAAGTTGGTTAGTTAACTTACAAAGGAAGTATATCTCAGCGGAAAGCAGATTGTCAAGGGGAGAGATTAGGAAATGCCTCGAAACCCGTCTTGTACCAGAGGTCGGTATCCAGGAGGCGAGTCATCTGGTGATCTGCTGCACTTTCCCAACTGGCTGGGCCGACGAAGACCACAAGAGGTATCTCCCGGATAATGAAATGATCGTATCTATTCAGATGGGCTATGCCATGGCAGAATGAGCGGCAAAACTGCGAAAGGAGCAGCATGAAGCAGGAAGAAGAGCTCAAACAGCCTTGGGAAAGGCGCGATGAAAGACCTGCTGCTGGACATGAAAACCAAGGGAGAGCAAGCCAAAGCCTTGGGCCAGCAGGCATGAGATCTGCTGGTCCTGGCGGAATTGCTGCGCCGCTCTGAGAAGATCTTGATGGAGGGATACCAGGCCAATCCCCCTCCCCCGCCGCCCAGAAAGTCTGAGCCGTACCGCCGCAAACCTGGGCGAGCCAAACAAAGCCCTGCCCGCAACCCGGCTTTATCGTTTCTCTCAACGGAAGCAGGCGGTGCTCCGGTTCCCCTTCGATTTTGCGGTCCCGTTTGATAACAACCAGGCGGAGCGCGACCTGCGCATGATCAAGGTGCAGCAAAAAATCTCGGGCTGCTTCCGCAGCGAGCAGGGTATCATCATGTTTTGTCGAATTCGCAGCTACCTCTCGACGCTACGAAAACAAGGGGGTGAGCTGCTTTCTGCACTTGAGCAGGCTCTAGCTGGTTATCCCGTTTTGCCCACTTTTGCATAATCCAACTGAATAGATACGTCAAGGGTCAAGGGTTTTGGCTTGAAATGTGGAAGGCATTTCGCCTGTAAATCGTATACTACTACCGTTCATACATGAAATATACGATTTTCATCCGCTTCTCTGTCCACCACGGACATCGCGCTTCATAACTCTAGCACCTCCAAGGGATGAGCGAGAACGCGCTTGGGGGAGCGAATGAGATCAGGGTGTCCAGCACGTTGAGCGGCCAGAGCGACGAGAATGGAAGCCGCATAGGTCAAGGCGACACGAGTCGCGATGGCCGACCATCCGTAGAGCGGGGGACGTTGAGGTGAAAGAAGAGAAAGACGCGGCCAAAGAAGCGTTCAATGGAGGTGCGCTTGCCCAGCCCATCTCTGGTCCAGGTGGGAACACCCGGACCAAAGCGCAAAGCAGGACAATCCTCTGGAAAGCAGCCCTTTCTACTTTAGACAGAGATCCATCCCGCTCCCATCACCAAAGCAGTGTCCATCCTTCGTGAGGATCACCACTTTTGTGATGTTTGAGAACTGTTTGAGTGTCGCGTTAATTTCCGCGGTTACACGCACATCTGCACCGATCCCTGGCGAGTTGAGGCTACGGCAGAATTTGATGGTCGCGGTCCCTGTTTGCGTCACCGTGCCTTTCTTGTTCAGCGCCAGTGTGAAGTCTGGGCCTCCAACAGGCAGCGGTGCCGAGCAGTTCGATGGGCCACTGAGCAACGTATTAAGTTCCGTGAAGTAGCCGGCCTGGCGTTCGGAAAGGGTAGGTCCGGCGATTAAGAGTTGGATAGCATAGGTGGCCACAGCTATCGTCGGCGACACGCGATCAACCGGATAGACGGCGAAGCCATTATTGAGTGACTGTGGAGACTTGGAGAAGAAGACTTTCACTGCATAGCTTGCTGAGGGCAAGGCCGTGGATGCATGGGCAATCGAGGCAGCACTGGTGCTGGAAGACAGATTTGCACTACAAACACTCACCACCAAAGTGAACAGCATCCATGCACTTATCATAGCAAGAATCACGAATCGAGGACGATAAGAAGAGACTGCCGAAGATGGGAGACCTTTCATAAGAATTTTCCCTCCTGAGATGATTTTAGATCGACGACATATTTCAACAGGACTGGGGCAAGCCCCTCCAAGGCGACCCAAGAGTCGCCCCTACTCTCTAGAGGCTTGCCAAGCCGATTCGTTGTATAATGGAGGGGCGACTCTTGGGGTCGCCCTGGTACCCGTCACCCTGGTCCTCTTTGCCCAGGAGCGGGGCTCCCGACATCCACTATGCACGTAACATGACTTTCACCATGAATGGTGTAGTGGCGCCACTTTGATGGTAGAGGGAGACAATACCTTCCTGAGCACCGCCATGGAAACTTGAGCTATAGCTGACACGTACCGAGAAGGGAGAGCCTGTCGCAATAGCACTACCAATCCTGGTATAGTGGCTATCCAGTATCTCTACAACGCCAGCTTCAGCCTCAAACAGGGGAGCAGAGCCTTTGACCGTGGTTGGACTCGTTAAGAGGGCGCCATTCACTGGAGCAGTGAGAGACATACGATCGCCCTGGACGGCAACAATCTCCCAGATGCCACCATGAGTATTTCCTTCAAGGCGACTGAGCTTGACGAGAATGGCAAAAGCGCCAGAGCCCTGGGGATATGCTTCCACGCGTACAACGGCATAAGCGTCATGAAGTCCACCACCACTCACAAGGGTCACTGGATTATTCCAGTCTCTCTTGAAAAGGCCAAGGGCGCTTTTGGTGGTTAAGAGGGCATCAAGTTTCCAGGGTTGATGACCTTGATTGACTTCGGCCTGGTCTGCTTCGGCTTGATAGCGGGTCATATCGGGGAATATGCCTGGGAAGGCAGTTTGTTCAAATGCCCCGGCACCATCCGACCACTTAAATTCGCGAAAGAGGTCTGGTACCAGGGTCGAACTGTTTTGTGCCTGGGCCGTCAAGACGGTGTTG
>WNFW01004805.1_pt1 | contig 11628 bp, 8 predicted proteins | sample 5400131 | NCBI WGS metagenome assembly WNFW01 (sample SAMN13153362, study PRJNA577476) | soil metagenome | isolation source: 20 cm soil or saprolite under grassland replicate 1 | place: USA:California | collected 2016-06-15
TTCGGTGCTGATGTCGATGGGCATGATGATGCTGCCGCCGGTGGTGGTATCGCTGCCGTTCAAGCTGATCTTCTTCGTGCTGGTCGACGGCTGGTCGCTGGTGGCGGGCAGTCTGGTGCAGAGTTACGGGGGATAGTGGAAAGCTCTCGCCAATGAAGCTGATCGTGACACGCCGCGATCACGGACGGTACGAAGCCGTGACCACGCGCGACGACGGCGTAAGCTATCGCCTCGCTGATTTGCCCCGACCGCGTCGAATACTGCCGCTATTTGGCGCGGCCGAGATAGGCTATCATCGGTATCTTAACAGAGAGACCCAGATGCTTCCGTCGCAACGCGACCTGTTCGAGATGCCGCGCAATATTTGCTACTTGAATTCGGCCTCCTACAGCCCGTTGCCGCTCCGAACTCAGGAAGCCGGCCGTGCCGCGGTTGGGCGCAAAGGTACGCCCTGGACACTCGACACCGCGTTCGCAAACGGCCAGCACGAGCGCGCGCGGGCTGCCGCTGCCCGGTTGATCAATGCTGATTCCGCCGACATTGCGCTGATACCCTCAGTCAGTTATGGCGTTGCGACGGCGGCGAAGGTGCTGACGATCGCCAGCGGCGCTCGCGTCATCGTTCTGGAAAACGATCATTCCTCGCCGGTGCTCGAATGGCAGACGCGGGCCGACGCGCAAGGCTTCACCGTTGAGACGATCCGCCAGCCAGACGACGGTGACTGGACATCGGCGGTTCTTGCGGCCGTCGAACGGCCCGGTGCGCCGCCGATCGGCCTTGCATCGATCTCATCGGTGCACTGGTCGGATGGCGGGCTGATCGACCTCGAAAGGGTTGGTGCTGCGCTACGGCGGCAAGCAGCCATCTTTCTTGTCGACGCGACGCAAAGCGCTGGCGTGCTGATGATGGACGTGAGGCGTCTCGACCCGGACTTTGTGATCTTCCCGACCTACAAGTGGTTGCTCGGGCCCTACGGCAGAGCCTTTCTCTACGTTGCCAGGCGCCATCAGGGCGGCATCCCGCTTGAGCAGACGTCGTTCGGCCGCCGCGACGTGCGCGCCGAAAATGAGGTCTATTTCGCAGATGTTCGCTACGTCGGCGGTGCACGGCGTTTCGACATGGGCGAACGCGACCATTTCATTTCGATGGAGATGGCTGCGATCAGCATGGAAATGATGGCTGAATGGGGCGCAGCAGCGGTCGCGCGACGTCTCTCCATGCTGACGGAACGGATCGCTGAGGGCGTGCGCGGTATCGGCGTCACCGTGCCGGAGCGTCACTTACGCGCGCCGCATATTCTGAGCCTCAGCTTCAAGGATGGGATGGCGAAAGGGCTCGTTGAAGGACTTGCAACCGAAAGCATCTACGTCGCGGCGCGCCTTCGCCGCATGCGCATCTCACCCCACGTCTATAACGACGAGGACGATGCCGACCGCTTCGTCGCGAGTTTGGCCAAGCGGCTCCGCTGCGGATGAAGGGCATCATTGCCATGACGGACGATGATCAGCGTTTCCGTCGTTCAGGGCGTCCACATGCTCATCGAGGGTGCACCCCAACGTCCGTGGACGTCGGGCGAACCGCGTCGATCACGCCTGGTCTTCATCGGCCGTGACCTGCCCCGGGACCTGATCAGGCACGGCTTCGAGGCCTGTCGCGCCTGACGCGCATCTGCGCTGCAGTGACGAAGCAATGCGGTGCCCAAGGTTCGGTGGCGTCCGGGAAGCGGGTCTTCATTTCGCGCAGGAAACCGTCGAGGGTGTCGACGCTTGCCGCCATCTTCGCGATCGCGGCGAAATCGAAGCTGTTGGCGTTGACCGGCTTGCTGGCGGTCTCGAAGGCGGTGCGGTCGGCTTCGCCGCTCATCAACGGCGCATATTTTTCGCGGAAGCGGCCGACACCGATGGCATCCTCCGCCAGCGCGTATCCGATCGCCGCGCGGATCACGTCGCTCTTCTCCACCGGGTTCAGCGGCTTGAAGTCGCGCCAGCGATCGGCGTAGTACAATTCGATCTGTTCGGACGACTCGCGCCAGCGCCGCGCCGCCCAGTAAATGTCGGAGCGCAGCCGGATCGCTTCGCGGCCGGCGATATTGCTGATGATGTCGAGCGCAAGATCATGGCGCCCGACGTCGCTTTGGGCGCGCGCCTCCAACAGCAGCCGTTGCTGACGCAGTTCGCCCGAGAGATCGGCAATGCGGGTGGTGCGAAGCGCCGAGATCGCGCGATCCGGCTTGCGCGCGGTGAGGTAGACCATCGCCAGGCGGGCGGCGACCTGCGCCCGCGCCGCGCCCTCGAGCCGGCGGTCGATCTGATACTGCAGCAGTTCGCTGGCCTGGTCGAGCAGATCGACCGCCACCAGCCGGTCCGCGAGCCGGCGGATCATTTCGTCGCCGCGGCGGCCGATCGGCGTCAACTCGCGAAACTCGTAAAACATCCCGAGCGCGTCGACCGGCGGAAGATCGTCGCCCTTCGGGCCGAGAAACAGTTGCGCAAACAGCGCCGACGCCGCGTCCTGGGCAGCCCGCGAGCTTTCCGAATTCGGTTGCAGGCGGGTCGCGGTCTTGGCCGCCGCCAGCGACTCGCCGTAGCGTCCGGCATCGGCATAGATGCGCGCCAGCAATTGCAGCGCCTTGACCTCGATCGCATCGCCCCGCCACGTCACCGCCAGCGTCTCGAGTTCGCGCAGCGCGTCGGCCGGGCTGATTTCGTCGCGCCGCTGCCGCAGCATGATGTCGAGCAGTGCGGCCTCGGCCGCGGCGGCCCGATCGGTGGATTCCACGGCGATCTTGTATTGATTCTGCGCGTCCTTGTCGCGGCCGAGCGCTTCGGCCACCCGGCCGCGCAACACCGCTATCGCGGGCTTAAATTCCGGCGGAATGCCGATCACTTCCAGCTCGCTGCCGCGCTTCGAGGCCCCGGAATAATCCTTGACTTCGAGCGAGGCACGCATCGCTTCAATGATCACGATGCGCTGCAGCTCGATCGGCTGCGAGGCGATGGCGAATTCGACGTTCTTGAATTTCTCGCGCGCCTCCGCCCACTTGCCCTGACGTGCGTAGCCCAGCGCCTTCCACAGCTGCGAATCGTAGTTGGATCCGATCGCCGGATTGGCGAGATCTTTCAGGCCCAGTTCGGGACGGCCGGTCAGGGTGCTCGCGACCGAGTGCACCATCAGGGCGACCGAATCCTCCAGGCCCGGCCGGGCGTCCGCCAGCGCGACATCGAGCACGCCCTTGGCTTCCGAATACATCCCGCGCGACATGTAGAAACGGGCAAGGTCGATCCGCAGCGGCGTTCGCTTCTCGGGCTCGGCTGCCGCCAGCGCGGTAATAAGCTCGTCCTGTGTTGCGATGAAGTTCGCCGTTTGGTTCCTGCGCCACTCGCCGATGTCGAAGATCGGCCGCACCGCGGTCGGTGCGCGCTCCGCCGCAGCGTCGACTGCCGACAGCGTCAGGCCGCCGGGCCTGCCGAGGGTGATCTTGTCGGATGCAATCACGGCGGTGATGTCATCGGAGTTCGGACGAACCGCCACGCCGTGCATTGATTCGAGCAGCGACATCTCGACAAAGTCCTGCCGCTTGATGAAGCCGCGAGCAGGCGGCGGCGCCGTGACCACCATCAGCGTGTCGCCGGCGTCCGGATCGACAAGGCGATGCAGCAGGCCGGGTGTCGCCAGCGGAACGACGACATTGGCAAGCGAGGGATCGGTGATGTTTCGTATCACCAAAAGCGGCTGCGGCGCCGTTTGTATCGCATCGCCGAAGGTGAGCGTCCAGTTCGCCCCGCCGGTCTTTTCGTCGCCGCTCAACGCAGGCATTTGCGGCCGGTTGAGACGGATGCGGATCGCCTGCCCCTTCTCCAGCGGCATCTGGCTGACCTCGGCAATGACGGCCCCGCCCTTGCTGCGGATCGGCTCGAGATCGAACGGCTTGCTCTGGTCGAACACGAGCCACACCGCGTCGGCGCGGCGGAACAACGCCGCCGGGGTCGCGACGGCAAAGGAAAATCCCAGATGCAGGCCTTCGCTGTCGCGGATGGCGGTGACCGCAGCGGCGCCGTCGCCGGCCCGTGTTGCCAGCGCCGGATCGGACATCGCGGGGACTAATTTGGGCGTGACCTCTGTTTTTGGCGCGACCTCCACCACGGGCGCCGGCGTCTGCATGGATGGCGGCGCTGGCGTTTCCGGCGCGGACGATCGCTGCGGCGCGGCTTCGGGCTTGATCTCGATGCCGGCTTGCTCGGCAAAGGTTTCCGACGTCAGCGGCGCGACCCCTTCGGCTGCAAGCGGTCCAGTTGATCCGTGGCCGGCGGGCGCCGGGGCGGCTGACGCCGGGGCATGCGAAGCATCCGCTACCGGCGCCGACGCCGATGGCTTTTCGGCTTGCTGGAAACCGACATCGATAATGTAGTTTCTCTCTTCGCGAAAGGAGTGGACATCGACATCGCCGATCAGTGCGACGTCCACCGCCGCGGTTTCGCCGTCGATCCTCTGATTGATGGAAGCGATGTTGGATGGTGCCGCGAGCTTGGCGTCCGCCAGATCGAAAGTGAGCGCGGCGTTGAACCGCAGCGTCAGTTTCTGATCGTTCAGCACCGAGGAGACGCCGACGCCGTCGGGCAGCTCAAAGACGAAGCGGACGAAGGTCGGCTGCACCGAGGCGCGGATGCGAACCGGGGGACGCTTCTTGGCGTCGGCCATCGCACGCTGCTGGCGCAACGCCCGTTCGGCGGCCCGCGCGCGCTCGGATAGTTCGCGGACCACCTCCTGAGGAAGGCCGGGAGGTGGACCGCTCCATGTTTCGGGGATCATGTCGACGAACACCCGCTCACCGGCCGTCATGGTGTTGACGGCTACTTTGCGCGCCAGTGACAAGCGGATCGCCGTGCCATCGGGATCGCGTCGCGCCGAGGAGACATAATCGGGCGCAGCCTCCGGCAACCTGTCAACGGGAATATCGACCGGGCGCTTGAACCGGATCACCAGGATGGTGCCGGCTGTGGTCACGTCGGACTCGACGTCTTCGCCGAGCTTGAACACCAGCCGGGCGTAGCCGCCAGCAGTCGACAGCGTGGCCTCGCCCCTGATCGGCTGGGTTTGGCAGACGCCGGACAATGTCGAGCCGATCAGGATCAGGCCGGCCGCGAGCCAGGCCAGCACCGCGCCGCCGGAAAATAATGACGGGTCACCGAGGCAACGCCGGACCGCCCGCTTGCATGCGCGGACTTGCGACCAAAATCCAGCGGCAGCGGTTCGCGCCATGCCAATTGGTATCTTTCAGCTTCGACGATCCGATCGGGCGGGCAGCCCCTGCTCACCCCCGCGAATCCGGGATTGGCAATTTAAAGGACGGCTTAGGGCTAAGTGGTTGATGTCACTCATGTGGTTGTGAAGATTGGGACCAGCACTTCACGGACTGTTCGCGCGGCGTTCTATCGACTGATGAAAGCCCTGACATCGTTAAGGCGGCGTTAACATCCTACCTTTCCAGTCACACCCCCGCGCGCTCAACCGGGACGCCAACCCATCGGGACCTGCCTCGAAATCCGGCCCCGCCGCCTATCTTTCCACCGTGCAATGGCAAGCTTTCGCGCCGCGCATCCCGACCCGCCGCAGAGCGCTATGGGCCGCGGGCGGACATGCCGACGGCCCGTCACTTCGCGCGAGCCGCGAGGAACGCGACGGAACGATCGAGCGCAAGGCGGCCTGCGTCCGTCGAGAGCAGCAGTTGGTACTCATGGCCCAGCGGAGGATCATGATCCCTGGGGAAGAAGAGAGCATCGACCTCGACACCCTGGGCACGCAGCGCCTCCACGAGCGCCAGCGATTGCGGCGCGAGCGGATCGGCGTTGCCGACGGAGATGAAGACCGGCGGGTACGCGGCCGTGACGTGCGGCGTCACCGACATCTGTGCCACACGCGCATCGCGCGGATTGGGCGTGCCGACGTAGGACCAGATCACGGTATGCATGAAATCGGCGAATGGCCCTTTGAAATTCAGGGAGGTCGGGTCGTAGGGGCCACAAAACAGCACGAGCCCGCGCAGGGACGCACGCGCCATGCCGGGATCGATCCCCATCTGCCGCGCGTAATTCGTGTCGGAGATGACGAGCGCTGTCTGCGCAACGATCTGCGCCCCAGCCGAGTCGCCGGCCAGAAAGATGCGATTGGGGTCGACGTTGAAGCGCTTTGCGTTCGCGACGATGTGCGCCAGTGCCGCGTTGGTCTGTCGGATGGGCGTGGGAAAGCGCGCCTCTGGAGCGGGCGAATAATCGATGGCGATCGTCACATAGCCGCGCGCCGCGAGGATCTGCAAGTAGCCTGACAAATCCGAGCGCGAGCCGGCGACGAAGCCGCCGCCGTGCACCCATACAACCGCGGCCAGCGGTGCCTGCGCATCGGCGGGAGCGAACACATCAAACAAGGCATCGCGATCACCGGGCGCGTAGCTCAGGTCTCGTTGGGCGGAGACACCTTTCGGCACCAGCGGCGCGATCGACGCCGCGGCCTCCGCTCCGCCCTTGTCGAAGGAATAGCGGATCAACAGCACCGATGGCCACGCACTGAGCTGGAATGCCGCGTAAATGCCGGCGCCGATCACGACGAACGCGCCGACGACGACAAGGAAGAGCTTCTTCAGCATCGCGAGCCTCCCTCCGGCTGGCGCGCCATGCTAACGCCTGCCTCCCGCGCCCGCACGATGTGTTTTGGCTTCCGACCAACCCGGCAGAATGCTAGCCTTCAGGCTCATCCGTGGTCATCCAGCGCAGTATCGTCGAGATCAAGGAGGAAACAATGTCCAGAGAGCAATCCTTGCGCAATGGTGCAGGCCTCATGGTGATTGGGGCTTTGATATTCCTCGTGTACGCCGTCGTGTTCTTTTTACGGGCCTTCGCGAGTAGTGGATTCGAGATCGGTGTCGAGACGTTGAACGGCGTTACGCCACAGCAACTCGATGGGCTTGACCCGGCGATCATGGGCTACATCACGCACCTGCATGTGGCCACAGCAGGGTTCATCGCCGCCACCGCGATCGCCGCCGGCGGTTTAGCCTGGTACGGGGTTCGCGACGGCTTATGGTGGGCGTGGATAACGGGCGTGATCGTGCCCGTCGTGGGATTGGCCATTGCGTTGCCACTGCACTACATGGGGCACTTCAACTACGACTGGGTGAGCCACCTCGGGCCGATTTACGTTGGGACGATCGTTTACGTTGCGGGGGCCGTGGTGGCGCTATTAGGGCTCAGCCAAGCGGCGCCAGGCGCAGCACACGTCACGCGCTAGTGATGGCGGGCGCTGGGGCGTCGACGGCTTGCGTAAGGTGTTGACAGTTTTGTACCGAAGTGGCGCGCCACGGTCGATGAAGATGGGCACTACTGTTTCTCATGATGCCATGATGTCGTCGCTAGGCCCCGCGGTCCAATCGGTAATTCTGCGACGCCCTGCGGTCTTGCACTACGTCGAGGCGCGGGCCGCCGCCCTTTTCTCGCCGCCATTATGATACACGGAGCAACTGGGGGGCGGGTTCTACGGCGGGCAGTGTTCCTGAAGGTTCCGTGTGATCGTCCGACATTTTCTGCAACACGAGGCTATTATTGCGTCCCGCCGCGCGGTCCTGCGCGGGCTTGCGTCCGCAGCCAGCGTGCTCGCGCTCGGCGGATGCGCCGGCTTGGGCGCGACGGGCGCGGCCTTCGACGCTTCGTCGTTCTCAGCAGACCCTACACTACTCGTCGCAACCACACGCAAGCGGGTGAACGGCGGGCGCGCGAAGCCCTGGTTTGGGCCGGAGCGGGCTTCTGCGATGACCGTCGCCCGGGCGAAGCTGGTGCCGCCGGACGACGGCCGTCTCTCTCTCGCCGCAGTCGGACTTGCCGATTGGCGTCTTGATGAGGTCGAGCCGGTGTCAGGAGAGGTCAGCGATCTCCTTGCGCAGGCCGGCGGACTAGACGTCCTGATCTACGTGCACGGCTTCAAACAGACGTTCGAGACAGCCGCACTCGATGCCGCGCACCTCTCCGATGGAATCAAGTTCCGCGGCCGGACGATGGTCTTCTCCTGGCCCTCCAAGGCAGGACTGTTCGACTACGCCTATGACCGCGAAAGCGCGATGTGGTCGCGCGACGACTTCGAACGCGTGCTCCATTCCATCGCGGCGGTCCCGGGCGCCAGCCGCGTCCACATCGTCGCGCACAGCATGGGAACCATGCTGACGCTCGAAAGCCTGCGTCAGCTCTATGCACGATATGGTGACACCGTCGCGGACAGGATCGGCGCTGTGGTGTTTGCCGCCCCGGACATCGACATGGACGTGTTCTCGTCGGCGATCAACCGCATCGGTCCGCTCGCCCGCAAGATCACCGTCATCGCCGCGACGAACGATCGGGCGTTGGCGTTGTCGGGACGCATCGCTGGGGGAATGACACGGGTCGGCGCCGCCGAGAAGGCTGCGATCGAGGGGCTCGGCGTGCGCGTGATCGATGCGTCCGAGGCAGGCTGGGGCATCATCAACCACGATTTGTTCTTGTCGAATGCGGAGGTGCAGCGGGTGATACGCCGCTCGATTGATACCGCGACCGCGTGAGCTTGGCTTTGCGGAAAATGGTTGCGCAGGAACGGCGCCCGCTCGGCGCAATGTGACGCTCTGGCGAAGATTTCGCGCGCCCGAAGAGATTCTCATCGGGGCCGCCATCCAAGACTGGACCGCGCCTCCCGTGCGAGGCTATGCGACGCTAAACGAGCACGACATTTCGTTTGACGGCTAATCGTCGATCTTATTGCAGCGCCTTGCCTCTAAACCGCGCTATGATGCGGTCTCGCTGCCACAGTTCACCATCATAGCCGCCAACGAGTTGTTTGGCGTTCTCGATAGCTGAAGCATCGTCGTCGCAATAGAGGTCTATGCCCGTAGTGATGCGGCCGTCAGGTCCAATGAAATACGCCCGATAACCGTCCATGTGAAAATCCCTCCGCGCGGGTCCAGAACATTTGCCCCTCCCCGGCTTGAAACTCAGATCTGTGGTTTTCCAGCAAGAAGAAAGGCCCCGCCACCTACCCAAGAACGACAGGCGGGGCCTTCCACGCCACGCCCTTGGCAGAACGCTGCGCGCGCCATTAATGCCAATGCCCACTCAATCGTTCCTGTGTCGGATGGCCGACACTGAGCCACGAGCGCGGCGCGCTCAAGCGTCAGGGGAGAGACGTTCAGGTCGAGTGACGGCCCCTGCAAAAATCTCGGCAGAAAAAAACTACGGATGAGGTGATCGTGATGGTCTTGGCGTGCTTTCACGCGCCGCGGCCTTGATCGGTCTGATCGCTATCCGACATAGCAAAGCAGCATTCAAAACGGTTTTCAAAAAATCTTTTTAGGCATAGCTTTAGCTCGGGCTTTTCACAGTTTTCTGGAACTTTACCCGGGTAGGGATCGTGCGTGCGCGGTTCTGACGACAATGTTTCCAACGTGCGATGGCGTCCTCCCGCCGCCGGGTCTGCCGAAGCTTACGCCATCGCCACCGTTCTTGTCGTCATCGCCAGTCTCGTCCGGTGGGGCCTCGGACTGCTGACCGACGACGCCGTGCTGCCATTTACGACTTATTATCCCGCCGTGCTGTTCGCCGCCTTGATTGGCGGCGCGGCGGTCGGAACCTACGCCGCCGTTTTAGGGGGGGTGATTGCCTGGTGGGCTTTTCTGCCGCCGCAGTTCGCACTGCTGCCGCTAAAACCAGGACACCAGATTAATCTGCTGACCTACCTGCTTGCTGCCCTTGTCATTGTTTGGGGCGCGGATCGCTACCGGCGGATTTCGAAACGTCTCGAAGATGAAGAAGGACTGCGCAAGCTGGCAGTAGAAGAGCTTGCGCACCGGATGAAAAACAAATTGGCCACGATTCATTCGATCATCAATTATCAACTTCGTCAGTATCCACAAATCAGAGCGGCCATTCTGGGTCGTCTGGATGCCCTATCGGCCACCGACGATCTGATCATGTCAGCACAGGGAAGTGGTGCTTACCTGCAGGACATTCTGTCCACCGAGCTTCATCCCTACGAGACCTCGCGGGTAACCATGGCAGGACCGCAAGTTTTCCTGTCACCAAAACTGGCGTTGACCTTCGCCCTGTTGTTTCACGAGCTGGCTACCAACGCGGCAAAATACGGCGCCTTGTCCAGTTCGGCAGGCAAGCTTTCGATTGCATGGTCACTGTCCAGACGAACCCTCGAACTGGAATGGCGCGAACGCGGTGGTCCTCCTATCACATCTCCAACCCGGCGCGGCTTTGGCGAGCGCCTGTTATCCAGAGCCTTGGGCCAATTCGGCGGGACGGTCGAAACAATGTTTGAACCGGCCGGCCTCACCTGCAAAATGACCGTAAATCTCGGCGATGACGCACCGGGCATTGTCTCCGATGTAAAGCCAGCGGTCGATGAAGTGATCGTCGGCGAGTGAACACCGCCACCCTGGTTCCAAAAAAATGCGGTGATGGTTCCAAAAAAATGGCCCCGTTAAGGGGCCATTTTCCACTAGTAGTCATCCCAATAATGGTGATGACGCCTAATGACTACCACCCGGTCGCCATCGTGGCGGTACCAGCCGCGATGCAGCCCGCGATCATGTGCATAGAACTCCGCGCGGGGACCGCGAAAATCGTCACGGTCGCGGTAATAGTCCCGGTCGCCGCCAATGCGGAACCCGAAACTCTCGGCGCTTGCAACCGACGGGGCTGCAATCGCGATGGTCGCTAACGCGGCGAGAACGTAGGAAAGTCTCATCATATCCATCTCCTTCGTTAGTTACCTCGGAAGAAAACGAACGGAAGATGGAGGCGTTCCCGCAACAGCCCAGGAACTTTCTTGAATGGATGTTCAACTAGATTGCAATTAGTTCATCCGTTCTGAAATGCGCGGCGTGTTCCGAAGATCGCTTCGTTCATTTTTGCAGACGTCCATCAGAGAATGAAGAGAAATAAGGACAAGATCTTCGTTGTCAGAACTCCCACGACTGCGAAGCCAATGGAGGTTCAAGCCTTCAATAATCTCGACGGTTGGGAACCGCGTAGAGACCTGGTCCGGCAGGAGGCGACGGGCGAGGCGCCGATGACTGCACCCTGGGTTGCGGGGGTTTCTGCTGCGGAATGAAGGCCGCCGGCTGGGACGGAGGCGGCGATGACACTTTCTGTCTGATATCCTCCTGGACGGCCTGCAGTGTCGCAAGGCTCTGGGCCAGCTGTTCTTGCTTGGCAGCGAGTTGTTCTACGCTGCGCCGCACGACATCGAGATTGGACGCCAAGGGCTCAAGCTGCTGCAGCGGGTCAGGGGCAGTTGCAGCCACGGCTGGCGACTTCGTCGAGACGGATAACAGCCAGCCCAGCAATGGAGCCCGGGCTACTACCATCTCCCTCGCTGCGTCACCGTGGGACTGCCAGGCGAGCGTGGCGCCGATCCCGATGAGAACCGCAATAAAAAACCGGGTAAGGGTGCGGAATATTCGCCTGCCAATCGACTGCCGGTCACTCGCAACACGATCGTCCTTGAGGCTGGAGGGGCGTGGAGAACGGATCGACGGCTTCATCGGCCGTATACCAATGCGCTGATCGGATCGGGCGTCCACATCGCGCGCAGGCCGGCCAGACGAAG
>WNFW01004951.1_pt1 | contig 11627 bp, 11 predicted proteins | sample 5400131 | NCBI WGS metagenome assembly WNFW01 (sample SAMN13153362, study PRJNA577476) | soil metagenome | isolation source: 20 cm soil or saprolite under grassland replicate 1 | place: USA:California | collected 2016-06-15
AGGCAGGCGAGGCCAAGCCCTCGAACAAGCCACTGACGAAGTTTCATCCCCCACGCGCCCTTTGTCGTTCCCCTTCGGGTACCCCACAAACTTGGTACCGCACGAGAAAGGTCGTCCCTACCCCACAACGCACGTACGAGCCACGCCGCTCGTACAGACACCCTCACCTGTTGCGTAACCCAACCCTACCACTTTACCCCCGAAAAGTTGCAGTCTCCCTACGACGCCGTCCATTGGGCGGCGAGATGGAGAAGGTCGTTGTACGTCGCAAAGATCATCAACATGACAACGATCGCGAGCCCGATCCGGAATCCCACTTCTTGAGCGCGCTCCGATAGCGGCTTTCCTCTGACTGCCTCGATTGCATAGAACAGCAGGTGGCCCCCATCGAGCAGCGGGACCGGAAAGAGATTGAGCAAGCCGATCGAGACCGACAGCACCGCGGTGAGACTGAACAATGACGAGAGCCCCTCGGTCGCCACCTGCCCCGATACCTGGGCGATCCGAATCGGACCCCCAAGCTGATCGGCAGCCTCGCGGCCCGAGATGACGCCGCCGATATAGGACAGCGTCCGCTCCACCACGAACCACGTCCTTTGCACGCCAAGCTCAAGCGCTTTCCCGGGCCCGACCGGCTGGAAATGCGTGTCGTCCGGCGAGGGCGAGCGGGTAATACCAAGCACGCCAATGCGATGGACGTTGCCGAATCGATCCTTGGATTCCCTGAGCGCGGGAACGGCTTTGAGTTCGACCTTCACCCCGCCGCGGTCGACCTCGAACGTCAGCATCTCGCCCGCGCTGGTGCTCACGATCTGCTGCATATCGGGAAAGCTCTCGATCGGCCTTCCGTTGATGGTCAAAACCAAGTCGCCCGGCTGGAAGCCGGCCGCCTGGGCGGCGCTCCCGGGCTGGACCGCATCGACGCGGGGTGACGTGCTCGGCTTGCCAAACACCATGAAGAGCGCGGCGAAGATCACGACGGCGAGAAGGAAATTGGCCACTGGGCCCGCAACCACGATGGCTGCCCTGCGTCCCACCGACTGATGAACAAAGCTGTGCCGGCGGTCTTCTTCACTCATGGCGGCAAGCGCCGCCGGATCGGGAACGCTTGCAGCGTTCTCGTCGCCGAAAAATTTTACATATCCGCCGAGTGGGATAGCCGACAGCTTCCAGCGAGTGCCATGGCGGTCATTGAAACCGAACAGCTCAGGACCAAATCCGATCGAGAAAACCAAGACCCGGACGCCGCACCTGCGGGCTACCAAGAAGTGCCCGAGTTCGTGGAAGAACACGACCACGGTCAAGACGAACAAAAACGGGATGAGGTAGCCGAGCACGCCGCCTCCCAGCGCGTTGATTCCGGCCAAAAAGTCGAAGTTCATCAGTGGTTTTCCCCGCCCGTCCCGATCCAGTTAAGCGAACACCAAGTTCTACGGTGCCTTTGCGGCAATTTCGGGCAAGAGCGACCGCGTCAACAATCTCGTATTATGGTCAATAAATAGTGCCTCGTCGACGCTTTCGGGCTCTGCGGTCCAATTTCGGGACAAGGCCGCCTCAAGTGTGGCCTCGACCAAGGCCGGTATGCCGGCGAAACGCAGCCGGCGCGCGAGAAATTCCGCCACTGCTACCTCGTTGGCGGCGTTGAGCACCGTGGGTGCCGCCCCGCCCGCCTCCAGTGCGCGCCGCGCCAGAGTCAAGGCCGGAAAACGCGCAAGATCGGGCTCCTCGAACGTCAATGTCGCCGCGCGCGCGAGATCGAGCCGCGCGGCGGGCCCCGCAATACGCTCAGGCCAAGCCAGGCAATAGGCGATCGGGATGCGCATGTCTGGGCTCCCCAGCTGCGCAATGAGCGAGCCGTCACAAAACTCGACCAGGCTGTGCACGATGGATTGGGGATGCACCAGGACGTCGATTTGCTCCGGCGCGAGCGCGAAAAGATGGTGGGCCTCAATGAGTTCCAGTCCTTTGTTCATCAAAGTTGCCGAATCGATCGTGACCTTCGCCCCCATCGACCAGTTGGGGTGCTTGAGCGCTTGCTCCACGGTAGCCGTCCTCACCGCCTCGGCAGTGGCGGTCCGGAATGGACCCCCGGAGGCGGTGAGGATCACGCGCCGTACGTCCTCGCGCCGGCTCCCGCTCATGGCCTGAAACAGGGCGTTATGCTCCGAATCGACCGGCAACACGGTCGCGCCCGCCGCCGCTGCGCGGCGCATGAACAGCGCGCCGGCGCATACCAGCGTTTCCTTGTTGGCGAGAGCGACGATCGCGCCGCGCTCGGCGGCGGCGAGCGTCGGCTTGAGTCCGGCCGCGCCGGTGATCGCTCCGATCACCCATTCCGCCGGCCGCGCGGCCGCCTCGAGCAATCCGCTTTCGCCCGCAGCCGCCTTGATTCCGGTTCCGCGTTCTTGTTGGCGCTCACCGCCTCGATGCGAAAGCGTTTGCGCTCGCGCTTGAGCAGATCGACGGTGCTCGCCCCGATCGAGCCGGTGGCGCCCAGGATGGTGACCGTGCGCTCCGCCGGAGCCCGACTCAACGTCGCGCGCAAAATCTCAGACTTCATCAAGTCACCATACCAACAGGCCGTGGCCCGGGGCCTCGAAGCCACCGCGCGCCAGTCCGATCAGCGCAGCGGCGGCGCTGGCGCTCACGAAGCCGTCGAGACGATCCATTAGCCCGCCGTGTCCGGGGATGAGACGACTGGAGTCCTTGGCATGGAACCGGCGCTTGAGGAAGGACTCGAACAAATCTCCCCCCTGCGCGAAGACCGATAGCACGACGGCGAGCATGGCAAGGGCAAACAATGCGGTCAGCGCCGCCACTTTTGCGACTGCGACAGCGACCACGACCGACGCGATCAAGCCGCCCAGCGCTCCGGCCCAGGTCTTGTTCGGACTCACTTGCGGCACGAGCTTTGGGCCGCCGAGCGCGCGGCCCACGAAGTAGGCGCCGATGTCGGTAGCCCAGACGATTGCGAACAAAAAAATCATGGCAAGGAAGCCATCCTCGTCGTCGGCCCGCAGCACGATGGGCGCCAGCGCAAGCGCGCCAGCGTAGGGAATGACGCCGGCGACCCAGATCCGCCGCTCCGCCAGTGCCAGGGATGCTGCGCCTATGGCGCCCATGGCCAATACAACGACCGCTGCCAAGAGATGTCCGGTGGCCACGAGGGCGACAGCAAGCGCGAGCGAGGCGCCGCCGGTCAGCAGCACGGATCGCTGGTCGCTTCGTGCCACTAGCGCGATCCATTCCCACAGCACGCCCATTGCTGCTGCGCCCCAGAACAGGGCGAACGGCCATCCGCCGAGATAGGCTATACCGATCGCGAGCGGCACCAGCACCAATGCCGAGCAGACCCGCAGCGCAAGCTCGCTGCCAAGCCAGCCGGCGCGCAATGGCTGCTCCGCGTCCGCCACGGGTTACGACCCGGTCCGCGCGGCGAGACCGCCGAAGCGACGTTCGCGCCGTCGATACTCGTTAATCGCGCTTTCGAGCGCAGCACGGTCAAAATCGGGCCAATAGGCCGGCACGAACACGAGCTCGCTATAGGCCGCTTGCCACAGCAGGAAATTGGAGAGCCGTTGCTCGCCGCTGGTGCGGATGATGAGATCGGGATCGGGCAAGTCGGGCGCGTCGAGGTAACTGGCGAGCTTGTCGGCAGTGATGGCGCTCACCGGGAAATCCCCGGCCGCGACGGCGGCTGCCATGCGGCGGGCCGCTCGCGCAATCTCCTGCCGTGCACCGTAGTTGAAGGCGACGACGAGGACGAGCCTGTTATTGCTCTTGGTCAACTCTTCTGCCTCCTCGAGCAGCCGCCGAATGTCGGGGTCGAGATCCTCGCGCTCGCCGATCACGCGTACACGCACGCCGCGGCGATGCAGATCCGCAAGATCGTGACGAATGAAGCGGCGCAACAGCGCCATCAGCTCGCGAATCTCGGTGGGCGGTCGCGCCCAATTCTCGGCGCTGAACGAAAAGATGGTGAGAAAGCCTATTCCGAGATCGCCGGCGGCACGCACGGTGCGGCGTAGCGCTTCAACCCCACGGCGATGCCCTTCCCCGCGCGGCAGTCCGCGCGCCGCTGCCCAGCGTCCGTTGCCGTCCATGATGATGGCAACGTGCCGCGGCACGGCGAAATCGCCGATCTCGGCAGTGCGCAGCGGCCCGCTCTTCGGCATCCGGTAAACCTCACACCGTGAGGATTTCCTTTTCCTTGTTGGCCAACATCTTGTCGACCTCGGCGATGGCTTCATCCGTCGCCTTCTGCACTTGCTCGGACGAGCGCTTGCCCTCGTCTTCGCTGATTTTGTGATCCTTTTCGAGCCGCTTGAGCACATCAAGGCCGTCGCGCCGGACGTGCCGCACGGCAACGCGTGCCGCCTCGGCGTATTTGTGCGCGACCTTGACCAGCTCCTTGCGCCGTTCTTCGTTGAGTTCAGGAATACGCAGGCGCAGCACCTGGCCTTCGGTCGATGGTGTAAGACCGAGATCAGAGGCGGCAATTGCCTTTTCGACGGCGTGCACCATCGATTTGTCCCACACCTGCACCGAGATGAGTCGGGGTTCCGGCACACTGATGGTCGCGACTTGGTTCAGCGGCATGCGGGTGCCGTAGGCCTCGACGTGTACCGGTTCGAGCAGGCTCGCCGAGGCGCGTCCCGTGCGCAGTCCACCCAATTCCTGTTTCAGCAACTGGATTGCGCCCTGCATGCGGCGCTTGATCTCGTTGATGTCGTGCGTCGGGTTTGCCATGGCGTTCCCTCGAACAAATTGGTCGATCCATGTCTTGATTTTCGCGTGACGTGGTAGCGAGACCGCGTCAACTGCCGACGACGGTGGAGCGCCCTTCTCCGCGCAGCACCGCCGCGATCGCTCCCTTTTCGCGGATCGAGAATACGATGATAGGCATACGGTTTGCCCGAGCAAGCGCGAAGGCGGTACTATCCATCACTTTCAGGTTGCGCTCGAGCGCCTCCTGGTGAGTCAAGCGGTCGTAGCGCTTGGCGGCTCTGTCCTGCTTGGGGTCCGCGCTATAGACGCCGTCGACGTCGGTGGCTTTGAGCACTGCCTCAGCGCCCAGCTCGGCCGCGCGCAGCACGGCTGTGGTATCGGTGGTGAAGAACGGATTGCCGGTTCCGCCTGCCAGCAGCACCACACGCCCCTGTTCGATGTGGCGCAACGCGCGGCAGCGCTCGTAGGTCTCGCACACTTGCGGCATGCCCAGCGCCGACATGGTGCGAGCTGGCAGCCCCGTCCTTTCGATCGCGCTCTCGAGCGCGAGCGCGTTCATGACGGTCGCGAGCATTCCCATCATGTCGCCGGTAACGCGCGGGGTGCCCTGTTCGGAGACGTTCACTCCACGAAAGATGTTGCCGCCGCCGACCACGACGGCGAGCGCCACGCCGAGACCGCGCGAGGCCAAGAGGTCGGCCGCGATCCGATCCAGCGTTGGCTGATGGATGCCGAACCGATCGGGGCCCATTAGAGCCTCGCCGGAGACCTTCACCACGACGCGCCGGTAGACGGGTTTGGTCATGGCATCTCCCGCGCTTGACCGCCGGCGCACGGCCGCTCGCATCGCCGGCGCGCTCAGTTCGGTTTGACGAGTGCCGCCACCTCGCCGCCGAAATCGTTCTCCGGCCGGTCGATGCCCTCGCCCAGCGCATAACGGACAAAGCCCGTCACCTTGATCGGCGCGCCCACTTTGCCCTCGGCTTCTTTGATCGCCTGGGAAACGGTCTTGTCCGGATCGTGGATGTAGGCCTGATCGAGCAGGCATACCTCCTTGTAGAAAGTCTTGAGCCCGGATTCGACGATCTTGTCGATCACATTCGCGGGTTTTCCCTGGGCTTTGTACTTGTCTGCAAGCACCTCCTTCTCCCGCCGAACGACATCTGGATCGAGACCGGAAGGATCGATCGCCTGCGGATTGGAGGCGGCGACATGCATTGCAAGCATACGGCCGAAGCGCTTGAGCTCGTCGCTCTTGGCGTTCGATTCTAGCGCCACCATGACTCCGATCTTGCCGAGGTCTTGGTCGACGGAATTGTGGACGTAGGTACCGATGACGCCGTTTGCGACCGAAAGCGACGATGCCCGTCGCAGCGACATGTTCTCACCGATTTTGGCGATGGTGTCGCCAATGCCCTCCGCAAGCGTGATATCGCCGACTTTGGCGGCCTTGATCTTCTCCACGTCGGTGCCGACGCTCAGCGCGACATTCGCGATCATCTTCACCAGACCCTGGAACAGATCGTTGCGAGCGACGAAATCGGTTTCCGAGTTCACCTCGACCACAACACCCTTGGACTCGTCGACCGCCACGCCGATGAGGCCTTCGGCCGCGATGCGGCCGGCCTTTTTAGCGGCTTTGGCGAGCCCCCGCTTGCGCAGCAGATCGACGGCTTGCTCCATCTCGCCGCCGGTTTCCTGCAGCGCAGTCTTGCAGTCCATCATGCCCGCGCCCGTGCGCTCGCGCAGCTCTTTGACCATTTGCGCCGTGATGTTGGCCATCTCTAAAATTCCTTGTCCTCTCCGCGTTCGTCACCACAAGCGGCGCTTTGAAAGCCACAGCTCGGACCAGCACGCGCGCGGCCGTGTTCCTCGTCTCACCGTGACAAAAACCCGCCCGAACCAAGCGGGGCATGACCGCGCTACTCTGGGCTCAGCTCTTTCGACTGCGCGATCCAGCCTTCCACCCGGCCGGGCAGTCCAACTTCCTCGCCGATCTTGCGGGCAGCGTCGGACCCGAGCCCTGCAATCTGCCAATAGTGGAAGATCCCGAGATCGTTGAGCTTCTTCTCGATGGTGGGCGATACATGGTGAAGCTTCGTGAGATCGTCGGCGACGCCGCGCGGGCCGGACAGCACCTCGTAGCCGGGCCCCTCGGCGGGCGCCGGCAGCTCTTCCACGATCGGTTCGGCCGCGGCGCCCGTGTCGATCCCAAGTTCGCCTTGCGCGCGCGATATGCCGTCGATGGCGGCCTTCGCCGCGAGATCGCAATAGAGCGTGATGGCGCGACTGGCGTCATCATTGCCGGGCACGACATAGCTGATGCCGTCGGGGTCGCAGTTGGTGTCGACCACGGCGGCGACGGGCAGACCGAGACGCCGCGCCTCCTTGATCGCGATGTCCTCCTTGTTGGTATCGATCACGAACAGCAGGTCGGGAAGGCCGCCCATGTCCTTGATGCCGCCGAGCGCACGGTCGAGCTTGTCGCGCTCGCGCTGCAGCGTGAGGCGCTCTTTCTTGGTGTAGCCCGTGGCATCCCCTGAGGAGAGCATCTCGTCGAGCTTGCGCAATCGCGAGATCGATTGCGAGATGGTCTTCCAGTTGGTGAGGGTGCCGCCGAGCCAGCGCGAATTGACGTAATACTGCGCGCAGCGCTTGGCGGCGTCGGCGATGGCATCCTGCGCCTGGCGTTTGGTGCCGACGAAGAGGATGCGCCCGCCGTTCGCGACCGTGTCGCTCACCGCCTGCAACGCGCGGTGCAGCATCGGGACGGATTGCGCGAGATCGATGATGTGGATGTTGTTGCGGATGCCGAAGATGTATTCCGCCATCTTCGGGTTCCAGCGGTGGGCCTGATGGCCAAAGTGAACGCCAGCCTCCAAGAGCTGGCGCATGGAAAATTCCGGTACCGCCATTTTCTTCTCCGGTTGAGCCGCCGCGGACCCGTGAGCTCTCTCCTTCCTCGCGGTCGGAATGAGCCACCGGACGGCTGCGAAGCCAAGGTCCGCGTGTGAGATGCCGGGGCTTATATAGGCATGAATGGGCCGAGGCAAGGATCGAGGGCGAAGAGCGCCGATCGATTAAACCGCCTCGACCGACACCACGCCGGGTACCGCCTTGATGGCACCGGCGATCTGAGGCGAGACCTTGAACCGGCCAGGGAGCTTCACCTCGACCTCGGTCCCTTCGCCCAGCATCAGCACGAGCGCGACCTCGCCGTTGTCGGTCGTCGCGCGGCCTGGACCTTCAAGCCGCTTGGCCACGCTCTCGATCGGCGCCTCGTCGCGCAGGAAGACGCGCAGGCCCTTAGCGAGCTTGGCCGCCGCCTGGTCGAGCGGCTCGGCCATCTGGATGCGCGCACGCACGTCGTCACCCTGCAGTTCCGCCGTGAGCATCAACAGCACCGCGGCACCAGGCTCGAGCAGGTCGCGGAACTGCGCGAGCCCCTCCGAGAACACGACCGCCTCGTAGTGCCCGGTGGGATCGGAGAACTCGATGATGCCCATCTTGCTGCCGGTGCGCGTGCGCCGCTCGGTGCGTGCCACCACGGTGCCCGCAACGCGGCCGGCGCTCGCGCCCGCGCGCACGGCGCGCGCAAACTCGGCCCACGACTGCACCCGCATGCGCTTGAGCGTAGCGGCGTAGTCATCGAGTGGATGGCCGGAGAGGAAGAATCCGATGGCGGCAAACTCCTTCTGCAGCCGCTCGGCCGGCGGCCATGGCTCGACATGGCTGAGCGCGAGCGGGGTGCGCGCCGCGCCGGCGCCAAACAGTTCCGACTGCCCAACCGAAAGGTCGTCATGGGTGCGCTGTGCGGCCGCAAGCATCGCGTCGACGGCCGCAAATACGCGCGCGCGATTTGGCTCGAGCGCATCGAAGGCGCCCGCCGCAGCGAGGCTTTCCAGCACACGCTTGTTCACCGCATGCGGATTGACGCGGGCAGCGAAATCGGAGAGGTCGGAGAACGGCCGCTCGCCGCGCGCTTCCACGATGGCCTCAACCGCTTGGCGGCCCACCCCTTTGAGCGCCGCGAGCGCGTAGTGGATGGTTGCGCCCTCCACATCGAAATCGACACCCGACCGACTGACCGACGGCGGCTCGATTTTCACGCCCAGCCGCTCGGCCTCCGCGCGAAATTCGGAAAGCTTGTCGGTATTGCCCATGTCGAGGGTCATGGACGCCGCGAGAAACTCGACTGGATAGTTTGCCTTCATGAAAGCAGTTTGATAGGCGACGAGCGCGTAAGCGGCAGCGTGGCTCTTGTTGAAGCCATAATCGGCGAAACGGGCGAGCAACTCGAAGATCGCTTCGGCCTGACCGTGTTCGATGCCGCGCTCGACGCAGCCGGAGACGAACCGGCTGCGCTGCTTCTGCATTTCGCTGCGGATTTTCTTTCCCATCGCGCGCCGCAGCAGGTCGGCTTCGCCGAGCGAGTACCCGGCGAGAATCTGCGCCGCCTGCATCACCTGCTCCTGGTAGACGATGACGCCGAAGGTCTCGCGCAGGATCGGCTCGAGCTGGGGATGGATATAGTCGGGCTGCTCCATGCGATGCTTGCGCGCGCAGTAGGTCGGGATGTTGGCCATCGGGCCGGGTCGGTAGAGCGCAACCAGCGCGATGACGTCCTCGAAGCGGTCCGGCCGCATGTCGAGCAACGCGCGCCGCATGCCCTGACTTTCCAGCTGGAAGATGCCCACCGCTTCGGCCCGCGCCAGCGTGGCGTAGGTCTTTTCGTCGTCGAGCGGGATCGCCGCCAGGTCGATCTCGACCCCGCGTTTGCGCAACAGCGCTGCCGCCTTTTCCAGAACGGTGAGCGTCTTGAGGCCGAGAAAGTCGAACTTCACCAATCCCGCCTGCTCGACCCACTTCATGTTGAACTGGGTCACCGGCATATTGGACTTGGGATCGCGATAGAGCGGCACCATCTCGGTCAACGGCCGTTCGCCAATGACGATGCCTGCGGCGTGCGTCGAGGCGTGGCGGTGCAGCCCTTCGAGCTTTTGCGCGATATGGAAGGCGCGCGCGACCAGTGGATCGCTGTCGCGCGCCGCCTGCAGCCGCGGCTCGTCGTCGATCGCCCGGTTGAGCGTGACGGGATTGAGCGGGTTCTGCGGCACGAGCTTGCACAATTTGTCGACCTGGCCATAAGGCATCTGCAACACGCGGCCGACGTCGCGCAGCACGCCGCGCGCCTGCAGCGTGCCGAAGGTGATGATCTGCGCCACGCGGTCGCGGCCGTAGCGCTCCTGGACATAGCTGATGACTTCGTCGCGCCGATCCTGGCAGAAGTCGATGTCGAAATCCGGCATCGACACGCGCTCGGGATTGAGAAAACGCTCGAACAGAAGCCCGAAACGAATGGGATCGAGATCGGTAATGGTCAGGGCGTAGGAGACCAGCGAGCCTGCGCCCGAGCCGCGGCCCGGCCCGACCGGAATGCCCTGGGCCTTCGCCCACTGGATGAAGTCGGAGACGATGAGGAAATAGCCGGGATACTTCATCCCTTCGATGACGTTGAGCTCGAAAGCCAGGCGCTCGCGATACTCCTCGACGCTGTGGCCGGGGGCGATGCCGTGGACCCGCATGCGGCGTTCGAGCCCTGCCTCGGCACGCCTGCGCAATTCGGCCGCCTCGTCGGCCGCGGCGCCGTCCGCGCCGACCGAGAAGCGCGGCAGGATCGGCGCTTGCACCCGCGGCCGGAACGCGCAGCGCCGTGCGATCTCGACCGTGGAGGCGACCGCCTCGGGCAGATCGGCAAAGAGCGCCGCCATTTCCGCGCGTGTCTTGAACCGGTGCTCGGACGTGAGCTGGCGCCGGTCGGTTTCGGCCACGAGGCGCCCTTCGGCGATGCAGATCAGCGCGTCGTGCGCCTCGTAGTCCTCCTGCGTCGCAAACAGCGGCTCGTTGGCGGCCACGAGTGGAATCCCGCGTTCATAGGCGAGCGCGATGAGCGCCGGCTCGACCTTGCGTTCGGCGCTACGGCCATGGCGCTGCAGCTCGATATAAAGCCGGTCGCCGAACAGCCGCTCGAGCGCCTCGCAACGGCCCTGCGTGAGGTGGGCCTGCCCGGTGGCGATCGCCGCATCGAGCGGCCCGCCGGCCCCGCCGGTCAGCGCGATCAACCCCTCGGTCTCCCCGGCGAGCCAGGCAAGGCGCAGATGCGGCGGCTCGTTCGGCGCGGTCTCCAGGAAGGCGTGGGAGGCAAGCCGCATGAGGCTGCGATAGCCGCTCTCACGCGCGGCGAGGAGCACGATGCGGGGGCGATCGAATTGCACCCCTCCTCCCGCGCGCGGGAGGGCCTCCTGATCGCCAAAATCGACCGCGAGCGCGCAGCCGACGATCGGCTGGATGCCCGCCGCCGCCATCTTGTCGGAGAATTCAAGCGCTCCGAACATATTGTCGGTGTCGGTGAGAGCGAGCGCCGGTTGACGGTCCGCCTTGGCGAGCTCGCACAGCCGCGCGATCGTCAAGGCGCCTTCGAGCAGCGAATAGGACGAGTGCACGTGCAGATGGACGAAGCCAGGCATCAAACCCTCGGGCGATTCTCGACGCATCGCGAATCTGAGGGCGCGCGCAGGCCCTGTCTATCGTGGGCAGGCTTTGCGCAGGTGGCTTGTCCCCAACATCTCGCGCGTGGGGTACACGCCGAGGAGGCACGCGCGGCGCGATCACTCAAAGCGCCGCGATCGCTCAAAGGGTCGCGATCACCTGCGCCCAGATCGCGACCATGCCCAAGAACAGCGCCAGCGAGGCCAGCGTGGCGGCTTCCTCAACGACGGCACGAACCATGACACCTACTCCACCCCCGGAACGAGGGGTGAACATAGTTCATGATACGTTCCCATGTCAAGGCAACTATCCTGTCGGGGAGCACTGCAACCTTAGAGACATATAGGAAA
>WNFW01003041.1_pt1 | contig 11619 bp, 15 predicted proteins | sample 5400131 | NCBI WGS metagenome assembly WNFW01 (sample SAMN13153362, study PRJNA577476) | soil metagenome | isolation source: 20 cm soil or saprolite under grassland replicate 1 | place: USA:California | collected 2016-06-15
TGGAGCGCGGTGAGGACGAAGTTCTTCGGGAGCTTCGACATCTTCGTGATCGCCTCGGCATCGCGCATCTTCTCCTCCGAGGTGATGCCCGCGGATTTCATCGTGTCGTAGACTTTGTTGGATCGGTCAGAAACGTCCTCGAGAGGCATGGTGGCACCTCGTGTGCGCGGTCCGGGACTTGGAGGGCCATTTAATAAGGTTTCCCTCCTTCTTTCAATCCAGGAAACGTCGATGTGTCCCGGAGAGTGCAAGGACCGGATGGGGGATGCCTTCGACCGGTTCGGGCGGGTTCCCATCATCCGTAGGACCCGGGTCGCTTCGTCGGATGATCCCGCGTTCCGCAGACGAAGCCGCGCGCCGTTCTGGGCGGCCGGCGGCCTGGTCCACGACACCCGCGGTGCGATCGTCCTGGTCCGCGTGGGCCCGGAATCCGGAGGCCGCCTGTGGTTTACGCCCGGCGGTCTGCTCGAACAGGGAGAGAGGACCGATGACGGACTCCGTCGAGAGGCCCGCGAGGAGGTGGGCCTCGAGCTCGCCGACCCCGCCTTGACCCGGATCGTCCATGAGACGATAACGGACGGTAGCCGAGCCCGCCATGGATATTTCGCGCAGTTCATCGCCCGCGCACAATCGACGGAACTGCGACCAGGCCACGAAGTGGTTGAGGCGCGGTGGTTCGACGGCTTGCCGCGGGACATGGCGTTCCGGGATGACTATCTCGAAGACTTCCGGAAGATCCAGGCGGGCGCAAGCTTTTAGCGACCGTGACATTTGGCCGGTCGGGACCGTGGGGCAGAGGGCCGCGCTGCTCGTCGTCGACATCCAGAATGACTTCTGTCCAGGCGGAGCGCTCGGGGTGCCGGAGGGCGATGCGATTATTCCGCGGGTGAACCGCACGATCGGCCTGTTCGGACGTCGCGGGTTGCCTGTGATCTTCACGCGGGATTGGCATCCGCGGGAGACGAAGCACTTCAAGGAATTCGGGGGAGCATGGCCGGTGCATTGCGTCCAGGGGACAAAGGGAGCCCGATTCCATCCCAACTTGGAAACCCCGAAAAGTGCGATGGTCCTGTCGAAGGGGATGGACCCGGAGGTGGACTCGTACTCCGCGTTCCAGGCCTTCACGGTTCAGGGGCGGGACCTGGAGTCCGCGTTGCACGAGCTCAGCGTGGACGAGCTGTTCATCTGCGGACTCGCGACCGATTACTGCGTTCGGGCGACCGCGCTCGACGGCGTTCGTCGGGGCCTAACGATCCGCGTCCTGCGCGATGCGATTCGGGGCGTCGACGTGAAGCAGGGGGACTCGGAGAATGCGATCAAGGAGATGCGCGGACACGGGGCCCACTTTTCGGAGACCCGTGGGCTCGCGAAACTTCTCCCGAAAACCTGACGTTTTCCCCATTGAAGCCGCCACCTGAAGGCGGCGAATCGTTGAAATAGAGCCGCGACGGTCTTCGCTCAGTCTCACCGGTCGAGGGATCACATATGGCAACGAAGGGGAAGTCGAGCGACACAGGCACGCGCGAGCATCCGTGGCACTTGAAGACGCCGAGCGGCACGTCGGAGTTTCAGGTGTTCCGTGACGAGTCACTAGAACCGCCCGCGCTCGTCGTGAAGTCGGGGAGCACGGAGCTACGGTACCACCTCCGGTGCATCAACGACCTGCATCAGATGCTCAAGTCCAACGGCGACTGGATGCTCCTGGGGAGCGCCGACGAGCAGAAGCCGGCAGCGGACGGCACGGTCGAAGCCTGGGGGCGGTCCGCGAAAAACCCGGTCGGCGGGTGGTACGGCCTGAAGAAAGGATTGCGCGGTCGGTTCGGCATGTACGTTCCGCCTGTCTTGGAGGCCCTGCATCTGGCCGAGGTCGAGCATAATCCGAAGAACAACCGCATGCGGGCGCTGTAAGCGTCGTGTTCCGTCCCCTTGTCGCCCGATCCTTCCGTTTCCGACCAGAGGGCGTTTCTCCCGGAAAATCCCGGTTGGACGGCTCTGTAACGTTATTTGTGGTAGGCTCCGGTTGGATTGTCATAGTCGCGGGGCGCAAGAGGGGTTGAAGCCCCTAGTCGCACCGAATCTTGTGCGCTTCTATGGAGGAAAACGCGAAAGGATCCGTCTGACGAGAGGAGGGACGTATTTGAATACCCCCATCACACCGAGGAGATCCTCGGGCTCTGTCTGCCAAGAGAAATCGAGCCTCCTTCCAACTAGGCTGGGGCGACAGGCATTGGCGTCGCGCAAACAATCGCTGTGTGGGCCGCCTCAGGCGACGGGTTCCGCGGTTTTGTCGTGCGGTCTCGTTGGGGCTCGTGACCCGCACAAGGGTCCTCGGGTCCGACAGAAAAGGGTTATCTGACAGTCGTCGCCGCCGCGGCGCTTTGCGAATGAGGTCTACTGGGTCAGTAGGCACCTCGTTCTCATGCCCACCGTTTTCAGACTGAGGTTTATATATCGAATAAGGATATCATAGAGCGATGTCATACCGAGTTTCGGGCCACGACTCGAGATCGCACCGACAGGGGCCTACGGACGATGTTGTCAAGGGACTCCTCGTTCTGGGAGGAATCGCGCTCGGCCTAATGCTACTCAAGTATCTGCTGGAGGACCACGAGGAGGATGACGAGGAATGAAGACTAGTGCCACCCAGTTGACCATTGATGCGATCCGACAGTTGTTCGCAACGAGTCGGGAGCCCAGCCGCAGGGTTCTCGTGGAGATGTACGAGAGCGACTGGGATCGAATCTCGAAGGTGAAGGAAGAACTCGACCTCAGCTGGAAGGATTTCTTCCATGCCATCGTTATGTGGCTCGATGCATTTCAGGCGGATCCCGAGATTCAGCAAATGATTTCCAACTTGGTCCGTCAACCCAAGGGGGCGCGTTGACGCAGAAGGGATGGGATGCGCGATGAACGATTGGTCCAATTCCCCCGAGCGAGGGGAGGGGGTGATGTGCTGAAACGCGTACCACATTGGCATCCGGGAGAGGTGGAGGCCTGCTACGACCGATTTTGCCTTCGCGTAACTACGTCCGAGCAGGGCGCAGCTGTAATCGGCGGCGGTATGATTGGAGCCTTAGCCGGGGCGACTCTCTCCCACAGCGTAAACGGCGTCCTTGCCGGAGCCATACTGGGCGCAGTCCTGGGAGCCGTTTTCGCTCCTCGTGACCGCGACCGTCCGACGTATTAGGCCCGCCCGACGGGCCTTCCTTTTTCTCCTGAGACCGGGACCTACGTTTTCTACATAGGTTGTGAGGTTGAGTGGAACATAGACCAGTCAGCCAAAGGGTTGCCAGGAGCCGACTCACTTCGTGCCTACATTCGAAACCGATTACGGACGATCGGTCCGACTTCCCCCCTCGGACATAAAGCCCTTACCTCCGACCGCCATTGTTGCGTCAGAGAGCTTGGGCTACTACATGCGGTTCCTGACTACAGATCCGAATCGGATTACTCTGTCAACAATCGAGACGGCGCTGAAGCAGGCTGATGTTGCCTATGCCATCACCGATCGGATATCCAGACGACGGGAAGCCGGGACGCTCACCTACGCAGGCGGCGTTTATGGTCAAATTGAGCTTAATCGGTCTGGCGATGGCCTGTTCGATGAGGAGATTAAAGAGCTTCGCGAGGGAGCGGAGGAGGCGACGGGCAGAGGGAAGAAGAAAGTACTCAAGGCCCTCGACACCGCGAAGACGATCGTGGCTATTCAGGTGTTATTCCAAGACCGTGAGACCGAAGAAACCCTTCGAAAACTCGACCCGATCTGGCTTTGGCTCTTCGAGAACTGGAGCGGCCTCCTACAAGTGGATGGGGAAGGATGGTACGATCGTACCAGACAAATCCTACAAACTGGATGAGTCAAATGGGCTCGGGCTAAGGGGCCTGTTCGCCCCACGGGAGGGCCGGCAATCGGCCGTCATTAGTGTTCCTTCTTCGCCGCACTTTGGATGGGGAACTCGTCGACGGACACTCGCGTCTCGCGGACTTCGCTGAATATTCCGGACTTTGCTTGGACCGCATGCATCTCCTTTGTGTGGTCTTCGGTCCAAATCGGTAGGTGATAATAGACCGCGTCGAAGCTAAATCCCTCCGAACCATACTCCTCTGTAGCCAGGCCGACAACGGTTCTCGCATCGGAATGCAAGCCACGTGCCACGAAGCAGCGTGCCTGGAGTTCGGCGATTCGAGCCTCGCGTTCGTAGTCGGGACGCGTCGCGAGGAAAACGTAAACCACACCAGAAATTGCGAGGATAATCCGTGAGCGGGATGCCCTGTTGCGATGCCACTCGGCAAACTGCCCAGCTAGCATTCGACGGCTGAATCGAGTCTCCCTTGCCATGGTCCGGACGACGAGTTCTGCCTCATCGAGTGTGGGAGATGGGCCCGTCACACTGTATGTCAAGTGCTGGGAGAGGAACTCGATGAGCCGGTCCCATGCGTAGCTGATCCTATCTTCCTCCTTGCGTGCAAGGAACTCCGGCTTCCTTCTCACCTCGTCCCACACGCCAGACATGACGACCAGCATGTTCGGGTCAGCGGGCAGCTTACGTTGGTTCAGAATGAAGGATCCCAAGAGCTCCTCCTCTCCACCGTCGATCCTGATTCTCCCTTGGAACTGTTCCACTTCCCGCAAGTAGTCCACAAAGTCTGATACCGTGTCGAGTTCTCGGAGGATAATGTCCGTCGATTCCCCGTCAAAAAGATGGACGTATCCCCTTCCCGCGTTGCCCGTGTGGAACGACACTTCGCGATTGGACCCGATTGCCACCGCGATTCTGTAGATCCTCCGCCTATCCTGATCGGGTAGTTTCAACCCTGGGGTCCCATCAGAGCGAATGACGGTCGACAGGTTTTGGAGTTCTCGTTCTGCTCCGTAAATCTGACGTACGGAGGCCTCAATCGCTTTCCGATACCACCGCCGTTCACCTGCGGTGCCGTTCCTCCTTAGTCCAACGTGCTTCACAGAAAATATGATGATATCCGGATCGCAGACGACGAGCACATCGCACAGCTCTCTTCCATCCCGCCTTCTCGGATTCGGATAACTCCATAGGGACAAGAAACTCTCCCGACAAAGATGGGAAACCATCTGTTCCGCGGCATTCACGCTTTTTATGGGTTCGAGGCCCCTAATAACTCTTTCCCTGACGGCGTCTAAGAGGCCGATCGGAATCGCCGGTGGACCACACCCCCCGAGACGGGGGAGGATGCCCGGCCGGGCTCAGACGCGCGTCGGACGGCTTGCCTCGGAGTGTCGAACATGTTGGCGGATTGGTGAGGATGCCCGCTAACTCAACCGCGGCGGGCGAGAGTCAGTCGCAGATTCGGGCTTCGTCAGACGCAAGGAAGACAGGACGGCTGGTGAATCGAAGAGAACATGGCTCGATGCTTCAAAGGGTTCGGTTTGAGCGACTTTCATATGGGTGCATCGCCTAATCTTCGATAGAGGAACCGGGGGGCTTTCATTCCCGGAAACAAGTCGACTAGACGGTTCGCCACGCGGGAGGAGTTGGGTAGGGAAGTTTCGAGATCCAAGAAGGAGCTGCTAGCTTTCGCCTCCGCTTGGAATAGGGCCGATGGAGTCAGCCTTGGTCTGGCTGTCGAGAATGCGCTGACTAACATTGGTTACCGGTTCAGGCGACGTGAGGACTCCTACGGTGACAGTCCGGAGATACGCGACGCGTTGCTCCGACAGCTTTTCGCCGAAGTCAGGACGGTCCGAGGCACTCTGCGAGTGGTACTGGAAAATGGAGAAAAGGAGCGATCGCGCCTGAGAGAGGTTCCTCCCATTGCCGCATACTTCCTGTTTCCGCCCAGCGGCATCGAGGGGGACCTGAGACTGGCGGCTATCGCGGACCTCGTCGCAACCGGCGATTTGAACCTCGAGCACGATTTCGTCTTTATTCGGCCAATGACCTTGAGGCCGGTAAACTGTCGTTTCCTTAGGGCCATTGTTGCCATAGGTGCTACTGACACAGGTGCGGCCGAGGTTTTCGAGGAGTGGCTCGGCCTGCGAGAAATAGTGTACCGTATTGAAATTCTATCAGGATCTTTGAGCGCCGGACTCGGAGTGGAAGTTGGCAATGAGGAATGGCCGTCGTACGGACTATTTATCGGCCCTGACGTCGACGCTAGTTCGCACACGATGCGTGACTCGATTCACCTGGATCCAATCATTACATCCTATCTTCCCCATGAATGGGGTACAGATCTTACGGAATTCATTCAGAAGACGGTGGAGAGAGTCGATCTCGGCAAAGGCCCGACGAATCAGAAGGACCTCGCGGAGGAGTCCAAAGCCCTTGCTGACGGCTTCAAATCGTTCCCGAGATTCCCGGAGGCCTTTCGCGATTTCACGGGGGTGGCCCTAGAAGACGAAATGGCCATAGCACGTGCGGTCCAAATGCTCGCTTACCCAAGACGCAACTGCGTTCTCCGCGAAGGTCTCGAACGTCTTGTAATTCGGGTATCGAAGAAGTCGGGGCGTCCTCGCAGACTCGTTCGCCATGTCTTCGACGCTCTTCAGATGCTAAATTTCCAGCCTCAGGACCAGTTGCTTGTCAGGGTGAGCAAGGACGATGTGATTACGAGCTTCGACCAAGTAGTGGTGTTCCAGAATGGGCTACTCGACCACGTGTTTTCCGAAGAGTACGAGGCACACTGGCGCGGAAGCATTTTCGAAAATCGATGTCGAGAGCTTCTGAGACGTTCCGGATACGGCGTGGTCGCCGGTGGAATCCTCGTTAGCGAACCACTGGTTCCCCTCGAGGTCGCACTCAACCTCTGGGGGCATCAGAAACGGAGAACCGATCTCGATGTGCTGGCTTGTTTCGCAAACCTGGTTCTGATGATTGAATGCAAAGAACTCGCGACAGGCCCGAGAAAAGCAGCGATGCCGCGTGTCTCAACGCTATTCAGACGATTTCGCGAAATCCTCTACTGGGAGACTCGCACCATTACCCGGGACCCCACCATCTTCGAGAGAATCGTCACCCGACAGAACCTCAACTACCTCGGAATCGATCCTGCGAGTATAGTGGTTCTCCCTTTCGTCGTCTGTAACATGCCCCTCCACCATTCGGAAGGAAGGTTGCCACTGATTTCCTTTGACGAGTTGTCGGCCCTCGCGGAGTTGCTGAAACGAAATCTTCGAGAGTTGGTGGGCTCACGATTAAACCGGGAGTTCCCAATCCCAATTGAATTGAGGCGAAGGACTGTCATATTCACTGCCTTCAGAACGAATGACTAGTTCAGCTCTGGTTAGGAAGACCTTTCGGTTCGGTTTGCCATCTTGTCTCTCATCGCCTTGACTTTCCAGTTCGCGAGCGCCCAAACGACGAATCCCCCACCGACAGCCACCAAGTAGATGACCACTCCTAGTTTCTCCCCAATACTGAGTGTCTCCCAAGAGATGTCCGGGCCCTTGAGGCCGACCAGTAGAGCGACTAGGCCACTAATTCCGATGCCGACGGTCAACAACATTCCTCGCCGTTTCCATTCTTTCCAGCGCTCCTCGGCGTCTTCCGGAAACTGCCATTTCGCCACAAGTTCCTTATAGCTTCCACGGCACTAAATTGCTGTGCTCGAGGGCACACCGTTTGAATGGCCGCCGAAACGTTTTCGTGAGGGGTGCGAGTGGTGCGAGAGGTTTGGGTTGAGGCGTAAGTTCGATGATCCTGTCTTCCTTCAGAAACTTCGCGACAGAATCATGCGGATTAAGACCGGTGACGTTTCAGGTCCGATCAGTCGCAACACTTTCCTTGATGGTCTCGGTGGACTTTTGCATACCTTCACGGAAACAGATCGCGATTACCAGGCCCTTGCAGGAGAGCGTGGAGAGGACGAGGCAAGCGTTGACGTCCAGACCTGCATCTATCTACTAATGCTCAACAATCAGACTATCGTGGACGACCTCGTTAGATAAGGCTTATATACTATTAACGTCATCCCATATTGGGATGACATGACCGAAGATCTCCATGTCCGGCTCTCGGACGCAGACATTCGCGTGCTCAATCAAATGGTAAAGCGCGGGTTGTTCGAAACAGTTAGCGAGGCTGTTCGCTTCGGAGTAAAACAAGTGATCCAAACTCAGCGGTTCTCGTCAATCGTTGCGCCCGGTCTTACGAAGAATCAGCAGCTTGCACTCGCGTCACCAGTAACTGCTGGTCTCGATCAACCTTGGGCAGATCTCGTCAGGGCCGCCCTGGGCGCGAAAGGTTCTCAATCAAACTCGCTCAAGCAGGCTTTCACGTCGCTTCAAGCACTCAGGGAGAACCTCGAACACGAGAGAGAGTTGCTCATTCGGGCAGCGGAGGCGGTGTTCCAGCTTGGAACGGCTGCCGGTGGTCCCGAGGATTCCGCACAAGATCGGAAGCAACTGGCCACCAGATAGTCGCGCGCCCAAGGTACGCATTCTCGCCAAGGAGGCGTGGCCACGACGGGCGTATTGACAAGGCCCAAGAAGGTCCTCGAGGAATTTGGGCTCCGCGAGGGAGGCGACGTCCTTTTCGTCCGCGATCGTATGTGCAAGATCTGCGTTCTATCCAGGGAGACAGCTAGTCGTAGAGTAGGTGCTAGTCGCCGCAGAGGGCGCAGAGTAGGCCTCTCGTCCATTGCTGGGTGACTGGGGGCTTCACTGAGGCAAATCGATGTCCTCGAAAGCCCCAGTGCTCGCGATTTGTCCGACTCCATTCGTCTCCGCTTCTTGAGAGGATCAATGCAATCTACGGGTTCGGCTTGACCTTGAACCGAGGTATGTTGCTCCTCGCAACAGGTAGCAGCCACTCGACCACGTCCCGGACCGCGTCCTGCGCGAATTCCTCGTATGCCCAGGCTATGGCATAGTGCTTCGCGCAAGCCGGATATGACGCTACTCTCTTGTTTCCCCGGAAGCGTGCGATGTATCCCACGGCAGGATCTGGGCAGATACTGCAGGTTGTCATTTCCTCACACTCCTTCCGCTTTCCTCCGCGTCAAGAGGTACAGTAGGGCTGCGGCTCCCAGGCCGACAAGTAGCCCCATGCTGAAGTCGGTTTCGTCGTCATCCGCATCGTCGTCGGGGAAGTCGTCGGGAAGGCTGTCGAGGCCCTTGCGCTTCAGCTCACGCCGAGCTTTGAGGAGTTCGTCGTACTCTTCCTCAGGGATACGTACCATTTTGTACTTCTTGGTATGCTTCACGCTAACAATCGTAAATCCAGGTATACATATAAACCCATCGCCTTTGTTCTCGTCCGGAATCTAGCCGAGATCGGCCAATTCTCAGGCTCCGAGGCTGAACATCCGCTGTCGGTTGACGATTCAAGCCAAACGGCTTTAAGTCTGGCCTCGTAAGGAACCTTGAGGTTCAGTGACACGCGGCGCGGAGCAACACTCCTTGGGGCGGCTTTATCTCGATAAGCACTACCCTCAAAACCACCTGTTGTCGGCATCGGATTTCGAAAGATGTTGCCGCGACCGAGGTTTGGCTGTCAACAAAGGCCGTCTGGAATCATTGCATCGGGACGGGCGCGTTCGTCCAGCCCTATGGATCAAGCGCATACGCGTTCCTTACAAGCGGGTGATCGAACAGAAGGATGGGGTGCAGCAGGAATACCTCGTGCCACTGACGGAGGGGGAGGATCCTGCCGCAGCCACCGATCACGATTATGCACCAGTCTTCAACGACCAGCTCTTTCTGCAGAGCATGGCCGAACAAGGTCTGCTAGAGTTTCCCGAGGAGGCAACATTCCGGCCGTGGAGCGACTACAGGGACACAAACAAGGATGAGACAGCCTTCGCCTACTACCATCCTCTGCAGTTGCTGTTGGTCAAGAGAAGCGAGGGGCTGGGGACCCTATCGTTCAATGACACGATTGTCGACGCATCGCCCGAAGAGGTCGCTTCACGTCTCTCGAAAGTCCGAGAGCGACGGGAGATTGACAACAAGATAGCCAAAGGCCAGCTCGAATCGATTGAGAAACTGATACGTCTCCTCATAAGGGTAGAGGATGCGATTCTGCCCTATCTCCGCCATGAGTTCGTAGCTCACCTTTCCAGAAAGGGGATTGACGGTCAGTTGGCTGACTGGCTCGATTGGCGGAAGGGGTTGGATTGGAAGGCGCTAGTGTCGGCGAGCAACTTCACACCCACGGAAATCAAAGACTTGCACCGTCACTGGTCCGTCAAGGCACAGAGCTTGGATCCGATAGGAGACTGGTACCTTCTCATCCAGAATGTGCCCTATGAGAAGCGGAAGAAACTGAAGGGTGATGCGCGACTAGCCCAGGACTACTACGAAGTTGTGCTAATGCTTGGGGAAGTCTATCACGCAATCACAGGAGAGAATGTTCCACCCCCCGACGACGTCATGGATGTCCGCGAGGGGGCTTGGAAAGAGGACTGGTACGGCACCAGGGATGTGTTTAAGGACCGAAGGGCTCGTCTGGCACTCCTTACCGAATACGGCCTCAACCCGGTTATCCGGGTGCACCTAATTCTCGAAGGGCTTACCGAGGCAATCTTTGTCGAGAAACTTGCTGCATTTCTGGGCATCGAGCTGGAAGGGTTGGGAATCGAGGTTCATAACATCGAGGGTGTAGGCGGGCTCAAGTCTGAACACCTGTGGCATTTGCTCCGGCATGCGCTGAACGAAGGGTCCGTCGCGTACGTTATTGTCGACAATGACGAGGGTGCAAGGGACGACACAGACGAACTGATCAAAACGAGTGGGCCAGGAGGAGAGCAGCTGCTTCGCGAGGAATTTCGCACCGTATGGGAGGGGGAATTCGAAGAGGACAACTTCAATCTTGAGGAGATACTGGAAGCTTTCGTCCGCCTCGCTCGGTCCCTAGGAATCGAGACTCAGGTGAACGTTGAGGATCTTCGGAGCTACATGATTTCCGCCGGAGGAAAAGCTAAGAAAGTAACGAAGGCGCTGAAGCAGTTTGCTTGGGAAAAGACCCGGCTGGAGCTCGAAGGCTACCGCAAGGAGCTCGCGGAGTACCTCGTTGCGGTCGCAATTGAGAAGATTGAGCAAAGGATTGCGGAAATCGGCCAATACGAGCCTGTTACGAAAATCGAGAAGGAGCTGAAAAAGGTAGTCGACCTGGCCTACGCTCTTGGTCAGGGGGCCAAGCTAGAGGAGCCTTCCTAGGGCCACCAGGGCGGGATCCTTCGTCTCACTGCGGCTGTAACCTGTCTACTGGTTCGTCAGACCGGAAATGCATGTCCGGAAGGTTGATGTCTTCAGTCGGTACGACCAATCCCGAATAACGTCACAGAGCCGGTTGGACATATGTTTAAATAACGCGCTTGTCATACGAACGTCAGACAGAAATCGAGGGGACGCGGGGCGTTCTATGTCATCGGAATCGGAGCGGGTCACGATCCGGTTGCCGCCGGACAAAGTGAAGGCCCTCCACCAGCTCGTGAAGGGCGGAACGTACTCGACGATCTCCGACGCCATCCGGGCGGCGATTGATCGTTTCATCGACATCCAATTCTCGCCGGACTACATCCGCAAGCTCATGATCGAACTGCCGAAGGGGAACGTGGTGGACCTTCAGCAGCTCGTGAAGTCGGGCGACTCCGTTTCCGTCGAGGACGCGGTCCGAAATGCGGTCCGCGAGTACGTCCGAC
>WNFW01003042.1_pt1 | contig 11616 bp, 8 predicted proteins | sample 5400131 | NCBI WGS metagenome assembly WNFW01 (sample SAMN13153362, study PRJNA577476) | soil metagenome | isolation source: 20 cm soil or saprolite under grassland replicate 1 | place: USA:California | collected 2016-06-15
GTTGTCGTACGCGTCCGTGATATCGACCGACCGGCCGAGCAGCGCCGGGCCGGCCTCCTGCGCCGTCGCCGGTTCGACCTGCATCAGTCCGACCGCGCCAGTTTGGGAGACTCGCGACTGGTCCCAGCCGCTCTCCCAGTAAGAGACCGCCAGGACGAGCTTGGGATCGAGCTGGTGACGAAGCGCGGCCTCGCGGAGAATCCGCTGCGCGTTGACGTGGGCAGCACCCCGGACGCTCGGCTCGGGATCCTCCCAAGCCTTCGATTCAGCAGCGGCCACCTGGTCGTTGGACGTTGGCGCCGCCGATGGCGATACCTCAGACGGGGCACGGACGATCGCGGCGACCAGTCGTTGCTGAGCCTGGGTAAGCACCGTCTTCGACTGGGTCAGCGTTGCGTCCCTGGCGTCGCGGAGGTCATGCTGAAGCTGATCCGTCGGAACGAGCGCGCCGATCGGGCTAATGAGCGCTCCTTTCACGGTCAGCGCAATCGCGGCTGCCGTCAGTAACGCGCCACCGAGAACGCGTCGTAGTTTGGGCATCCGGCCATGTAACCGAATCGAGGCATGACCTAGCAAGCTGAACCGCGGCCGCATCAGTGGCCTCATGGCTGCGCGGTCGACGACCGGAAGCGCACCGAAACGCCGCGTATAGTAGCCGGTAACGTGTCGGGCCCCCACCCTGATCTCGCCGAGAGGGGAAAAAAAGTCCAGGGTGGTCCCCTCCGCAACCGGGCGTGGGAGGAAGCACTCCGTTCGCCTTGGGCGGTTGGCGTCGTGGTCATGCTCATTTACGGCGTCTGGCTGCTCGCGTTCTTCGGCCTGGGACACGACGCGATGGACTTCACCTACCGAAGCCGGACCCTGCTCAATCAGAGCCATGCAAGCTCGGTCATCACGTCGGATCCGCGCGTCGCCAACGACGCCGGCGGCTACGACAGCCAGTTCTTTTACTACCTCGCTGTCGACCCGGTCAACGCGCGCTACTACATGGACGCCAACACCTACCGCTACACGCGGATCCTGTATCCGATGGTCGCGCGGGCGCTTGGGCTCGGCCAACCCGGACTCATCCCCTACACGCTCATCCTCGTCAACTGGCTCGCGCTCGCTGGCGGCGCCGCGGCGCTCGCAGCCTGGCTGAGGCGCAAGCGCGTCTCGCCCTGGTTCGCGCTCGTATACGGCTTCTATCCAGGTCTTTTCTTTGGGCTGCAGCGTGACTTGAGCGAACCCCTCGCCTACGGACTGGTCGCGGTTGCCGTGCTGCTGTTCGATCGTATGTCCGACCCCCACCCTGCCCTCCCCCGCGAGCGGGGGAGGGGAGACCAAGGCTGGCTGCTGCCGGCCGCCGCCATCTTTGCCCTGGCCGCCCTGACGCGCGAGACCACGGCGCTGTTCACCGTGCTCTATGGCGCTTCGCTCCTGGCTCGAGGACCGGCGATCGCCCGATTGGGCGAACGCGTCCGCGCCAACTGGCGAAAGGCCCTCGTCTTTCTGGCCATCGCCCTGGTCCCGCTCGCCGCCTGGAAAGCCTTCTTGCTGCTGTGGCTCGGTCCGCAGGGCGATGCCGGATTGCAGTTCACCGCACTGCCGTTCCAGGGAATCTGGCACTGGCGCGGCGCGATCATGACGGTGGAGCAGATGGACCAGATCAGGTCCGTGGTGATCCCCGCCGTGGTGTGCGGTGTGACGGCCCTGGTTGCGCTCGCTCGCGGGATCGTGAAACGCGACATCCTGGTCCTGCTCGCCCACGTGTTGCTCTTCGTGGTGTTGCTGCAGGCGGCCTCCTATGCGAACTACAGCGGCTCCGGGCGGATCAGTGCCGGCGTCGTGCTGGCCGCCCTGCTGTGCGTACCGGTGATCGGTTTCCTGGGTCAGCGCGCCTGGTTGTGGATCAGCTCGACCCTCTGGCTCAATCTGCTGCCGTTCTGGCTGGGCGTTCCCGTGTTGCACTTCGCGCTGTCGCTCGTGAGGCGATAGAGTCCTCACCCCAACCCTCCCGCGTAAGCGGGGGAGGGAGAATCACCACCACACGGAGACGCCGCCGGTCTGCTCCGGCGCCCGGCTCAGCAGTTCGGTGAACAGGTCGACCATTTCCTGCTCGCGAGGCTCCGGCCCGACCACGATCGTGCCGGCGCCCATTCCCGCGAGGTCGCTCCGCATCTGCTGCAGCTCGTCCGACGACAGCGCGGAGCGCGGCAGGTCATAGTAAATCGAGTACATCCGGGTCTGAAGCGCGGAGGGCGGTGGATCGCGCGTCGGTCCGGTCGGTCCGGGGCGGTAGGCATAGCCCTCGGGCATGCGGAAGGACATTCCGGCTCCGGATTGCCACATCATGGCCTCCGAGGTGAAGGATCGGGAGAATGGCGCGACCAGTACGACGCCACCCGCCGGAATGCGTCGAACCGCTCCCCCGAGAAAGAATGATGGAGTGACAGCCGCGTCGGTGGGGTAGGGGACGCTGGGGAGGAGCGGCACAAGGGCGAGTACGGCGATGGCCACCCAAGCAGAGCGCTGGTTGGCTCCCGGTCGAGCCAGCGCCCAGTCGACAAAGATGGCGATAAGGATCGCGATCATCAGGTAGCTGAAGAGCATGAAGCGAGGAGGCGCGATGTTCTTGAGCAGCGGACTGTGTTCGAGCACGATCCAGGGCAGCGGGATACGCGTGTGTCTGCCGCCGACCTGCAGGTGGCTGCCCATCGACAGGATGGCGGCGACGATCGCCAGGATGCTGGCAAGCCGCACGATGCCTTTCGACCAGAAGGCGACCATGACCGCCAGTAGCAGGATCAGAAGGGGTACCCCGACGTAGGCTCCGCCCTCCTCCATGATGTTCCGGCCGGCGAAGAGGTGCACCAGCCCGGGCGCGACGTCGAGAGCCTGCCAGCGGGTGGGAACCAGGAACGCGAGGACGTTGTTGGCATAGGGATCTGGGAGCACCCCGACCACCCGCTCGGGCCCAAACAGCTGCACCCAGAGCGGGTAGATGGCGAGCACGGCAAAGACGACGGCTCCGGCCGCTACGGCCAGCCCAAGGTCACGCAACCGGCTGGTGACCAGTGACCGAAAGAGCACCGCCAGGACGACAAGCCCGATCGCAACGACGATGGCGGTCAGCGCCAGGACCTCCTCGCCGATCAGCAGCTGTGCCGCCCCCGCCAGGCCAAGGCCCGCACCGATCAAGGCGCTCGGATATCGGCGCCGGACCAGGATTTCATCGAATGCGAGCAGGACCAGCGGGGGAAAGAAGGCAATTGTCATGTGGATGTGCCCTGGTGACTGCGACATCATCAACGGGCTGAAGCCGTAGACGAGCCCCGCAACGACGGCCGCCAGGCGGCTTCGAACGTAGCGGCGGGCGGCCAGGTAGGCCGCCCATGCCGAGACCACCAGGGCCAGGGTGATGGCCGCGTTCGTCGACACCTCCGGTCCGAAGGCCCAGGTCAGGGGCCATAGCACCAGGGCGGGGACGGTCAATGCGGTATTCCACATCAGGTTGACGCCCGTCGGGTAATCGATATGGGTGCTGAAGAGGGGCGTCTGCAGGTGGGCGAGCGCGTAGGGTGTCCAGCCCATGAACCAGGTGACCTCGCGGACATCGGCCTCCCCGTACACCAGCCGCGTGGCGGGCGCCAACCAGGTTTGGCTGAAGAGGAGGAAGCTCAGGACCAGGTAAAGGAGGAAAACGAGCAACGACGGCCGGAGGAGACGCCGGACTGCGATGGCCCCAAGTGTATCGGTCAACGGCCACTCCCGGGCTATGCTTAGCGAACAACCATGCGGTTGACTCCTATCACGTCGAGGGGCCGCCAGCCGAAAGGCGCCCAAGGGCTGGGGCCCGCTCGCTGCCTGGTCACAGGCGTGGCCGGTTTCGTCGGCTCCCACCTCGCCGAAGGCCTGGTCCAGGCCGGCTACCCGGTGGTCGGCGTGGACAGCTTTGTCGAGTACTATCCGCGGCTGATCAAGGAGCGCAATTTGCTCCAGCTCCGCGGACAATCGAACTTTCAATTCGTCGAAATGGACCTGGCGACGGGCGACCTTGGCCGCCTCCTGGACGGCATCACCCACGTCTTTCATCAAGCCGGCCAGGCGGGAGTCCGTGCCAGCTGGGACGCGGATTTTCCCAGTTACGTCGTCAACAACATCCTTGTTACCCAGCGCCTGCTGCAAGCGGTTCGGCACGCCCCCGTGCAGGCATTCGTGTTCGCGTCCTCCTCGTCGATCTACGGCAATACGCGTGAGCTGCCGACATCGGAGCGCGCGCTGCCCACCCCGGTTTCTCCCTACGGAACGACCAAGCTCGCCGCCGAACACCTCTGCCGGCTCTATGCGCAAACCTTCGGGATCCCCGCCGTCTCTCTCCGCTACTTCACGGTTTACGGTCCGCGTCAGCGTCCCGACATGGCCTTTCACAAAATCTGCACGGCGCTGCTCGACGGGTCCGAGTTCGAAATCTATGGCGGCGGCGAACAGACTCGCGACTTCACCTACGTGGCCGACATCGTGCGGGCAAACCTGCTCGCCGCCTCCTCGGCGGCGCAGAACGCCGGCCGAGTGTTCAACATCGGCGGCGGCAACCGCGTCACACTCAACGCCGTGATTCACCTGCTGGAAACGCTGACCGGCCGCCTCCTCAAGCGGAAGGTAACTCCCCAGCAAGCCGGCGATGCGCGGCACACGTACGCCGACTGCTCGGCGGCCGAAGCGGCGCTGGGTTTCAGACCCGAATGGCAGCTGGAAGCCGGACTCGTGGCCCAGCTCGCCTCCATCCAGGAACGGGTGCCCGCATGAGCACGGTCTCGAGGTCGAGGGCAGACAGCGGTTCACCGGCCATATCGGGCGAGCCTCCGGCCGTCTCGATCGTGATCCCGCTGCTCAACGAGGAGGAGACCTTGCCGCTGCTCCACGAGCGCCTTCGCGCCGCCGTCGAAGGGCTCGGCCGGAGCTGCGAGATCGTCTACGTCGACGATGGCAGCACCGATGGGACCTTCGAGCGCCTGACCGCGATCGTGCAAGCGGATCCACAGGTTCGCATCGTCCAGTTCCGACGAAACTTCGGCCAGACAGCGGCACTCCAGGCCGGCATCGACTACAGCCAAGGAGAGGCGCTCGTCTTCATGGACGGCGACCTGCAGAACGATCCCGCCGACATCGGCCGGCTCCTCGCACGGCTCGACCAGGGCTACGACGTCGTCAGCGGCTGGCGGAAAGACCGAAAGGATTCGCTCATGCGTCGCGTTCCGTCGCGCATCGCGAATTCCGTGATTTCCCGCATTACCGGCGTCGATCTCCACGACTACGGTTGCACGCTCAAGGCATACCGTCGCGAGGTCCTCGACAGCGTTCGCCTTTACGGTGAGATGCATCGTTTTATTCCGGCGTATGCCGCCTGGGCGGGGGCCTCGGTCGCCGAGCTTGAAGTCGACCACCATCCGCGTCGCTTCGGCAAGTCGAAGTACGGTCTCTCCCGGACGCTGCGAGTGCTGCTGGACCTGATGACGGCGAAGTTCCTGGGTAGCTTCTCCAGCAAGCCGAACTACCTCTTCGGGACGATCGCCTTCGTCTCGTGGTTCTTCGCCTTCCTGGCGGGAGTGGTCGTCATCCTCGAAAAGGTGTTTCCGCCGCACGCCGAGGCGCACAACAACCCTCTCTTGTTGCTGGCCGTCTTCCTCGCCATCGTCGGGGTGCAGTTCCTGCTGATGGGGCTGCTGGCGGAGCTGGGCGTTCGCACCTATCACGAGTCACAGGGCAAACCAACCTATGTCGTGCGCCAGGTGGTCGACGCCGGCATGGGCCCGCGGACGTATCGCGCCCGCAATCTACGATCCAGCGAAGCCGCCGTGGTTCGCGGCTCCTGACCATCATCTAATGTGCGGGATCTGTGGGATCGCCGCCGGCCCGGGCGTGCCGCCGAGCCGCTCGTCGATCGCGGGCATGTGCGCGGCGATCACCCATCGTGGGCCGGATGACGAAGGCCTTCTCCTCCTGGACGGCGTCGGGCTCGGCATACGGCGGCTGTCGATCATCGACCTGGAAGGGGGACACCAGCCCATCGCCAACGAGGACCAGACGCTATGGATCGTCTTCAACGGCGAGATCTACAACCATCCGGAGCTTCGTGACGAGCTGATCGCCGGTGGCCACCGGTTTCGGACGCGCAGCGACACCGAGGTCATCGTGCACGGCTACGAGCAATGGGGTGACGGCTTCGTCGAGCGCCTCAACGGCATGTTCGCTTTCGCCATCTGGGACCGTCAGAAGCGCACCCTGCTGCTGGCGCGTGACCGGATGGGGATCAAGCCGCTCTACTACATGGCCGAGCCACGCCGGCTCCTTTTTGGCTCGGAGCTGAAAGCGATCGTGGCAGCACCCGGGGTCACGCCCGAGCTCGACCCCGTGGCGCTCGACGACTACCTCGCGCTCGAGTACGTGCCCAGCCCGCGCACCATCTTCAAGGGGATCGCCAAGCTGCCACCGGGTCACCTCCTCAAGTGGCGTCAATCCGACGGAGGGATCCGGGTCGACCGCTACTGGGACGTCGACCTGAGCCCAAGCGAAATGGAGGGCGCCGGCGGCCGGTCGCTCGGGGAGCACGCCGAAGGGCTGCGGGCGGTTCTCAAGTCGGCGATTCGCCGCGAGCTCATCAGCGACGTGCCGGTGGGCGTCTTCCTCTCGGGCGGCATCGACTCGAGCACGGTGGCGGCGATGATGGCGGAGCTCAGCCCGGGCAACGTCAATAGTTTCTCGATCGGGTTCAGCGATCCGTCCTTCGACGAATCGGCGCACGCCCGCCGGGTGGCCGAGCACCTCGGCTTGAACCACCATGAGATGACCTTCGAGCCGGAGACCCTGCTTGGCTTATTGCCCGAGCTGACGGCCGGCCTCGACGAGCCGTTTGCCGATGCCTCGATTCTTCCCACGCTGCTGCTCTCGAAGTTCACCCGCCAGCACGTCAAGGTGGCGCTCGGCGGCGACGGCGGAGACGAGCTGTTTGCCGGCTATCCCACCATTCAGGCGCACCGGCTGGTGCGCTACTACGGGATGCTGCCCGGTTTTGTGCGCCGCGGGATCGTGCCGTCGATCGTCGACCGTCTGCCGATCTCGACGGACAACATCAGCCTCGATTTCAAGCTGCGCCGTTTCGTCAGCGGTGCTCGGCTGCCGACGGCGGAGCGGCATGCGACCTGGCTGGGGGCCTTCGGCAGAGAGGAGCGATCGCGGCTGCTGACGCCCGATGTCCAGGAAGCGATCCGTGCGGCCGGCGCGCCCGACACCATCGCCGAGCACTTTGCCCGGCAGCATGCTCGCGATCCGCTCAACCAGGTCCTCTACCTGGATATGAAGCTCTATCTCGAAAACGACATCCTGGTGAAGGTCGACCGCGCCAGCATGCAGGCATCGCTCGAGGCGCGCGTGCCGCTGCTCAATGCCGAGGTGGTCGACTATGTCCTGCGCTTGCCGATCTCGCTCAAACTCCGCGGGCTGCGCTCCAAGTTTTTGCTCAAACATGCGATGCGCGATCGCCTGCCCGCCGACATCCTGCACCGCAGCAAGAAGGGGTTTGGCATTCCGGTGGCGAAGTGGTTTCTGGGACCGCTCAAGGAGCCGCTGCTGGAAGCCCTACATCCGGATCGGATCAAGCATGATGGCTTCTTCCGCCCCGAAGCGGTGCGCCAGTTGCTGGACGATCACCTCGCCGGGCGGCGCGACAACCGAAAGCAGCTCTGGACGCTGTTCGTTTTCAGCCGCTGGCACGATACCTGGGTGGCGGCCGCACCCCGACCGGCGGAAGCCACCATTTGAAGCCGGCGCTGCTCGAGTACCTGGCCTGTCCGGTCTGTCGCGGCGACCTCTCGCTGGAGGTCCCCTCCCTGAGCCCCCACCCTGCCCTCCCCCTAAGGGGGAGGGATCCGATGGACCTGGGCGGCGAAATCGAGGCCGGGGAGCTGGTCTGTCGATCGGGACACCGCTATCCGATCGATCGGGGCGTCCCCCGGCTGCTACCGCCGGCCCTCTCGGCGGCCAGCCGCCAGACCGCCGAGGCGTTCGGCTGGCAGTGGCAGCACTTCCGGGAGATGCACGCGGAATATGAGGCGCAGTTTCTCGATTGGATCGCTCCGCTGCCGGCGTCTTTCTTCAGGGACAAGCTGGTGTTGGATGCCGGTTGCGGCATGGGACGCCATGCCTACCTCGCGTCGCGCTTCGGCGCCCGGGCGGTGATCGGCATCGATCTCAGCGACGCCGTTTTCAGTGCGCAGGCAAACGTTCGCGCGCTGCCCAATGTGCACATCGTCCAGGCGGACATTTACAATCCGCCCTTTCGCGGGCCGATCTTCGATTTCATCTACGCCATCGGGGTTCTGCATCACCTGCCCGATCCCGAGGCTGGATTCCGATCGCTGCTCCGCGTGCTCAAGCCGGGCGGCACCATCTTCGCGTGGGTCTATGGGGCCGAGAACAACGGCGTCGTCGCGCATGTCATCGACCCCTTGCGCCGGGGGCTGACCAGCAAGCTGCCGCCGCCGGTGCTACGCGGCATCGCATGGCCGCTCGCCGTGCTGCTCGAGGGTGCGGTGCGGGGGATCTACCAGCCGCTTCGGTCGACGCCGGTGTTCAAGCGCCTGCCGATGCACGACTATCTCTACAGCCTCGCGGCCTTCAGCTTCCGGCAGAACTACAACATCGTCTTCGATCACCTGGTCGCCCCCACGGCCTTCTACCTGCGTCGCGACGACTTCGAAGCCTGGTTCAAGCGCAGCCAGCTGCGCGATATCGAGATTTCCTGGCGCAACCAGAACTCCTGGCGGGGGCGCGGGGTGCTGCCGGCATGATGCACGGACACACGTACCGCATCCTCTTCGAGACCGAGGAACGCCACTGGTGGCTCTCCAGCCGGCGGAAGATGGTCCTCGATTGGATCGAGCAGCGCTACCGCGGGCGCACCGACCTGCATATTCTCGACGTCGGCTGCGGCACCGGGCTGATGCTGCAGGAGATGCAGCCCTACGGCATGGTCGAGGGCGTCGAGCTTTCGGACGAAGCGCTCGAGTTTTGCCGCCAGCGGGGTTGCCGCAACGTCCGCAAGGCCAGCGCCATGGCGCTGCCCTTCGGGGACGCGAGCTTCGAGGTGCTGACCGCGGTCGACATCCTCGAGCACATGGACGATGATCGTGGTGCGCTCCAGGAATGGGCCCGGGTGCTCAAACCTGGGGGACGACTGTTCGTCTTCGTTCCGGCCCACCGCTGGCTGTGGAGCCTGCAGGATGAGATCTCCGGCCACAAGCGCCGCTACACGGCACGAAGCCTTCGGCGGCTGGTCGAAGCGGCCGGGCTGCGCCTCGAGCGCCAAAGCTACGTCAGCACGCTGCTGTTCCCGGTGATCGTCCTCGGACGGCTGTGGCTGAAGGTCTACCGCCGCTTCAAGGACGTCAAAACCGAAAATGATCTTCATCCGGCCTGGTCCAACGGCCTGCTGACGCGGATCTTCAGGGCAGAGATCCCGTTCTTGCGCCATGCCAATCTTCCTTTCGGCGCGTCCCTGCTCAGCGTCACCGTCAAGGACGGTGACGGTCGCGGTCAGCTCGCCGGGAAGGCTTTGACCGAAGCATAGGAGAGGAGCACGATTTGCTGCACCGGGTCTGGCCCGATGCGCGCGTGGAAGGCGCCGTTCGACACCATGATCGAGCCGAGCGAATCCAGGGGGGCGCCGCCGAGGGCCGCGTACAGGTCGTAGGTTCCATCGGTGATCCCCGTCCCCTCCAGGCTGCCGTTCGAACGCTGCGGGTTCGCGCGAATCTGCCCACCGGTAGCGGAGACGAAGAGCTCAGTGCCGTCGGACAGGCGGGAGGCAGAGGTAAAACTCTGCATCCGGATCTGCTCCACGATCAACGCGGGTAGCGATGGCGGAATGTCGCCGGTTTCATAGACATCCAGCGCCGGGTTCACGATGACGACGTCGCCGTCCCGAAAGCGGCTGCCGACCGTCGGCCCCACCAGGCTCGTGACGCCTTCGGGAGAAGACGGGCCGGCCTGGATGTCGTAGAGCGGGGAGACGGTCACGCCCGTCCAGAAGGTGGCCACGTGCGTGTAGAAGTGATAGATGTAGGTAAACGGATCGTCGCGGTCGAAGACGTAATCCCGCGGATGGATCGTGAAGTACGGTCCCACCCAGTACACATGGCCGCCGGCGCGCAGCAGGCCGGCTGCGTAGTGGCTCACCGGCTTCTCGTAGTCCCGCGTGTAGACGGGATCCTGCTGCCGCGCCAGTGCGCCCAGGGCGCTGAGGAACGGCAGCACGGCCACGCCCGCGAGCAGCAGGCCGGCGGCGAGCCGCGGTTTCCAGCCTTCCGGTAGCCGTCGGGGAACCTGGGTCCAGATTTCCTCGAGTCCTCGGGCGACGAAGAAGTAGACCGCGGGGAACATGGGAAACAAATACCGGCCTTCCTTATGGCTGATGAGGTAGGTCTGGAAGATGAAGATCACCACCATCCAGAGGGCGAAGAAGAGGCTTCCGCGGTGGCGGGTCCGCCCGCTCGCGATCGCCCCCGCAACGGCAACGAGCACCAGTGGCCAGCTCACTGACTCGAGAAGGAAGCGGTAATTCCTGATCGCATCTTCTTTGAACGCGTTCGCCTGGACGAGAAAGATGACGTCCTTGATGTACTGCAGCGGAGCTCCGGTGACGGACGCCTGATGCGCCGCCGGGTAGACGATGACGGGCCACAGAAAATAGAGAACCACGGGAAGCACGCCGAGGGCGCCGAATTTGGCCAGCAGCAGACGGAATTGCGAGCGGTCCCAGCGTCCATTCGCAATCTGGCTGACCAGGGCAATGATCTCGTAAACGCCGATCACGAGGAAGGGGACCGGCAGCAGGTTGTAGCGGGTGCCGATCGCGGCCCCGATCAGGGCGCCGGCGAGCACGAAGTCGCGGGGCCGCTCCCTCGTTCGGCCGCGCAAGTAGAAATAGAATGCCGCGGTGGTAAAGAGCGCGCCCGGAATGTCTTCCTTCGCTTGCGGCGCGTTGTTGATGAGCAGCAGGTTGCCGGACAGCAGGGCGATGCCGACCAGCGCCGTCAGCCGGCCGAGGAAGAGCCGAAAGATGAGGAACGTCATCAGCAGCAGCAGAGCAAACAGTGCGACGGCGAGTACGTGGGCGCTGACGAATTCCACCTCGGGTGAGTGCGCCAGCCGCGCCAGGAGCGCGATCGGCGTGAGCATCAGCGGATAGAAGGGTGGACGGGCGATCGAGTAGAACGTCCCCGCATGCACGATCCGGCTGGCATTGAGCAGGTTCTCGTAGGCGTCGAAATAGTCGACGCGGAGGCGGACGGCGACGATCGCCTCGTACAGCAGGAGTCCGGTTATCCATCCAGCCGCGACCCACTCGAGGCCTCGGGGTCTGGCCGCCGCCGAGGGACTAGAGCGCGAGCTTCTCCCGGGCGAGCTCGACCCCGGCGGTCATGTTGCGCAGTTTTTCGTAGGCGACCTTCCAGGAACGAGTCCGCAGCCCGCAATCGGGCGTCACGTGGATCCGCTTCGGATCGCCGAAGACCTTGACGGCATAGAGAACGCGATCGCGAACCAGCTCCGGTGACTCGATGAAGTCGCTGTGGATGT
>WNFW01003043.1_pt1 | contig 11616 bp, 11 predicted proteins | sample 5400131 | NCBI WGS metagenome assembly WNFW01 (sample SAMN13153362, study PRJNA577476) | soil metagenome | isolation source: 20 cm soil or saprolite under grassland replicate 1 | place: USA:California | collected 2016-06-15
ACCGAACACCGGATGATCGGCCCAGCTACCCTCCGTCTCCTTCATCACTTTTTCCCAATTATCCTCTAATTTTTCGAGGAGAATCTTACCGTCCTCGTATCGAACGTCCACATCGTCTCCGACCGAAATCTTCGCCTTCCCCCGAACCTCTTCGGGTATGGTTACCTGGTATCTTCGCGCGACCTTTACCATCAAGCCTCTAACCACAATCCTATTAGGCGAATAGGATAAACTAACCTTCCGGACCCCTATCTGAGACCGCGATGATTCAGTCTCAGCTCGACACGTTTTCCTTGGCACCCTCGGGGTCATCAGCCTTGGAGGTCTCACGAGTCTCCCCATCCTCCGCCTTCCTCTCCTCTGGCTTGCGAAAGACTATCGTCTGATAATTCCTCGAATAGCTCTGACGCTCTCTCTGCTCCTCCGACTCAATCATTCTCTTCTGCAGAGCCTCAAGCTGAATCGTCAGAGCCTCAAGACTGAAATTCTTCAAGATCTGATCCTTATACCAGATCAACTGACCAGCCAACTTAGTCCACCGGACCCGCTGAGCATTAGGAGTATACTGAGACTTCGCATACTTGTGAGAAGTCTGAATCAGATCCTGAACCGTCTCAATCATAACCTTCCGCTCAGACTGCCGCCAAGCATTGATACTATTCTTAACCTCAGACCCTTCACCAACCTCATCCTCGTCCATTTGTAACCTGCATAATCCTACGAGCTGGTCGAATATGTCCAAGAGAGCAGAACGAAACACGCCAAGAAAATTAACAGGAAACTACTCGAACATTCAGCAAACAGTTTCACCGAATATTCTGGGTCCTGTAACCCCTTTCTGTCTCCAAGGTGATCCGGGACAGCGTGCCAAGACTGGGCCAGAACTCGCTAATTGGGGGATTGGACTCTCCGCCAGTCCCTAACTGCCATATCGAACTTTTCCTTGTCGTCCTTGCTGAGAGTTCCGCTGTGCGCAATTATGTTCCGAAACTCACCGAGTCCAGACAATGCTTTGTCGATGGACCCTCTGCTGCGAATCTTGTCCTCGAAGTCAGTCCAGTTGACATCTATTATGACCTTCAAGTGACCGAAGGTCGTGTAGTTCAAAGGTTCGTCGGACCTTATGTCTCGGGTAGTTTCTCTTTCTTCTCGCTGTCTTTCTTCTGCATATTGCTGTATGTCTGATGGGACCTTGGTCTTCCACCAGTCCTTATCGTATTTGTCATCCAACGTTCGTAAGATGAGTCTTCGCACTGTATTCTCAATGCAAAAACTTACCACATAATGATTTGCCATGTCCAACGACGCTTCAACAATGTCTGACTCTATTTCGCTGAGATAACGGTAGTAACGTCTTTCAATTTCAGGCGGTTTGTAGAAAGTCCTGAGAATCTCAGGAGATGCGTCACGTGGGAAGCTTGCTTGTTTAGCATATTGATGGAAGAAGTAATTGACACTATCAGCGTCGATATCGAAAAGCTTGCCTTCGGTTTTCTCTCCTTTGTATTGAAGAAGCCGTTTCATGTCTTCCGGTTCGACAGATAGTCGGTAAACCTTGAACCCAGCTATTGCTCCCTTGTGAACGATCACGGCGTTCCTTTCGGGCACGAGGTCTGTGATGGCGATCCCGGGTACTCGTGAATGTTGACGTACGTTGCCTGCTACTTCTCCCGGTTTTAGACCGTACCGGTAGATCAGTTTGAATATCAGCCAATCTCTTTCACGGGTCAGTTTGTCAGAGTTCTTGATGATGTGAAAGAACTTCTTGACTTGGTCTTCCGAGATTTCGGCTTTGCGTCTCTTCTTCGCCAATTCTATTCAAGAAGACTTCACCTTGACTCGTGTATATCACTCGTTTCTCGCCATGACCTACTTGTTCTTCTATCTCGTGGGTTGGGTTGAGTAGCGAAGTTGCTCAAAGTCACATTCTGCGTTATGCTGAAAGACGCCGCAAAACACGTTTAGACGCAGTCTTGACAAAAATAGCGGCGCAACGCACTGCCGTTCACAACGAAAGACCGTGTGAGAACGCCTTCGAAGCTGCTCCCAGCGCAGCAACGGCTCTTGCCGACAGCTTGGGAGAAAATGCGAGATGATCCAGGATCATAGTCATCGGTTCAAAGTAACCGATGGATCTTGCGTGGTCTCTCTCAAGTTGCTTTAGCACCTTGACGGTTTTGCCACGTGTAACGTGATGGAGTAGTTTCCATCCGAAGCGCTGGTATGACACGAAGCTCTCTGGGTCCGGGCGTAGTTTGTATGTGTTTCTGACTATTGCTTGGTCCCAGAGCATGACCGTTTCGGGGAGGAAGAAATGGAGTGCTTTGCCAAACGTGGTTGGTGGGGCGCCGTAGTCTCGAAAGCTCGTAGTGATGTCAAGAATGAGCTGAAAGTCCTCAGGGGCAACTTTGTAGAGGACCTTGCCCTGAAGACGCTGTAAGACGGTCAGATTTTTTTCCAGCCAAGTGGTGCAGATTCTTCTGAAGGCTGCACCCCCACCCTTGAAACGTAGGGCTTTCCATTTACCCGAGAATTCGACCGCGTCATCAAGTCTCGCTACAGGAGACCTGCTTCTCCGTTCCCAGACCAGCTTCGGATAGACCCCGTGTGTGCCAGCATCATGATAGGGGTACTTCTCGGCCGCCTCTCGCAGTTGATCCAGTTCGAAGCTCATTCTGGTTCACAGAGGTCCTGATAATTGTCGAATCACTGTTAGAATAGCGGATCTTATTTGTCGGGCCTTAGTACGTCAAGACTCAGGCGACAACGCTGGGGGTTGGAGTCACTGCTGGCTCAACGCTTGTTAGTGGAACAAATCTCTTCAGTTTGGCAACGCCAGGTGTTCGTTCAATTCTGTCCACAATTCTCGCTGACACTTCAGGATCATGAAGGCCCGATCTCTCTAGGTATTCGGCCACATTCGTTTTGAGCAGTTCCAAGACAACCGGACCATTGGTCAGGAGGGAGATTGCGACTCCATTTTGAGTCTGCCTGACCTGATACTCTATCACACTGGGATAGTGTTCGAATGAGGAGTCAAAAACGACTGGATGTACTTTCACACCGCCCTCGTAAGTGAACATGTCTTCTAGCCTTCCTTCTATGTCGCTGATTCGGCGCAGCTTTGAACCGCAAGCGCACTCCTCGTCGGCAAGAAAGGTGACCTGATCAGTGATCACGTAGCGAATCAAGGGGAGAGTGTGGTTGAAGAGGTTGGTCAGGTAGATCGTGCTCGACTTTATTCCGGGAGATATAGGACTTCCATTTTCATCAACGGCCTCGACGATCTGCAAATCCTCATTGAGGTGCATACCTTCGCCCTTACCACAGGACCAGGACATACATCCCCCTTCCGAAGTAATCCAAAAGTTGGTCACCGGTATCCCCCACGTATCGCGCAAAGCGTTTCGAATGTGGGGCAGTAGGGGTTCCGCCCCGGAAGCGATCCTCCTGGGCATGATGTGCAACCTCCCAGCCTTAGCCTCTAAGGCGAGCTGGTATAGTATGGAGGGATAGGCGGATAGGCTGTCGGGCTGAGCAGAGTTCAAACCTTCTACGATTTCTTGGATCGAGAGAGTGGCTGGATACTCTTGGTCGATGAAGGGATAGCCGACGGAGTTTGCTATCGCGTGGGACATGTGGGATGCGATGTCAGCGAACACCATCACGCTTGCGGCTCTTGATTGGGGCCGCCTTGCTTTCTTCTTTTTCGTTCTTGAATTTACGAAAATCCTTCCTATCGGACGCAATGATAGGAAGCGCCATAGAAACGGATTTACAGGAAGGAAAGCATGTCTGAGTGCAAGAGCGCACGTGGTCCATGCATCCCAATCGTAGACAAAGACTCCTCTGAAGCCGCTGGTTCCTCCAGACGCAATGACGTGGTATTGGTCTAGAAGATACTTGTCTTCTCTGAGGCTTGCAACATGCGCATTGACCTTTTCCAGCGAGAGCCGTTTGTCAGTGATTATCTCGTCAAAGTTGTTCATCAGGTCAGCTTTCGTCATCACGGGCATTTTGTCAAGGTCTGCCTCTGTAATGGAGTCTGCATCGACGTTCTTCAGACGTTCACGGTGCCACGGTGACTTCTCTTTCGCGACCCGGATGAGAGAACGAAGACGCTGCTGCCGCTCCTCCCTGATCCGTTCCGCCGGCCACTTTACACGTCTAATATTCTCGGGCATACGTGCAAGAAGGTCCGAGATGTGCTGGAGGCGCAATTCTTCATATCGAGACGTGTCTTCGCTGGACCCAGAACTTGTAGGGACTTCTTCAGTTGTCATCAAGGCGCAGTGCAACTACGGAGCGTTTTCGGCTCTCGAATCGTCATTGATGCGCCCTCATACATTCGATGACTGTAGAGGCAACTTGAGCCCCGAACTTCTTCTGGTCTATCGGTGGTAGAGCCAGAATTTCCATAGCTTTGCCGCTATCATTGAATATTAATGAATTTGGATCGACTTCTGCCCACCCATAGCGTTGCGGAAATGGCAAAGGAAACTACAATTTGACTTACTCTTAGTCCGATATTGCTACCTAGAGACTTGGACCTCCGTCGGCGTCTGTTGGCAGGGTTCGAGCCTAGCTACGGAGGTTCGCTTTTCCGAGTCCCTACGAGCCTCGGTCAGACCCCGTGCGTGCCAAGGTCATGGTAGGTGTACTTCTCAGCCGCCTTTCGCAGTTCCGCCGGTTCGAAGCTCATCCTAGATTTTCACAATTTGGTACGAATTCTTGGGAACCCGCTAGAGGCAATAGTCTAGAGGTTTGCGCCGCAAGTGAGGCATTTGACGGTTCCTTGTGGGTATCGTGCTCCGCAATGTCGGCATTGGATTAGAACAACTTCCTTCGTGACGACTGTTTCTTTCACTACTTGTTCTGGTGCCTGACTCCCATATCTTGTCAGGGCGCGTTGTCGTCCTTCTTCTTCAAGCTCTCCTCTTCGTCGGATTCTCTCTGCTCTGATCTCATTCCTCCTTCCGACCGCACCCCAGAGGAACATGACAACTGCGATTATCCAGATCAATGCCCCAGCTGCTGGAGAAATGATAAGGACGGGGAGAGCGACGAAAAAGAAAACCACTATGCTGAGAAGTATCATTAAGATGTTGTTGTTCAAGAGGCTGCCGTCAGAAATACGGGGAATCTTTTCTCTTATAAGAGAAACTCGTCATCGTCCGCCATGGAGCTATCAGCCGTTTGAATCGGATGGCCCCAGCAGTCCTAGCTTGTTTAGAGCCAGAAGCGACTTCTGGTGCTTCAGGATGTGGCTCTTCATCGCGGAGGTTTGAAGTCTCCACCAACGACCCATTTAGCCGATTTGACGTACGCTTACCATGAACTGACGGATGTAAGCGATATCATAGTACCAGGTCCGGAACTCGTAACTGTGCGGTGAGGTGTTGATGAACTGTTGATTGAAATTCTGGTAGACATATGTGTCTGCGAAGTCGTTTCGCAAGACTGTGTGCTGAACCGCAATCGATCCTGTGGTATCGTCGTAAATGTCGTGGCTTATGACTGGATAGTCATCGGCGTTGTTGTTATCGATCATGTCTCGGAAGTTTACAGTGTACTTCCCGCCTGGAAGGGTAGAGACATAGGGGCCGTAGCACATGTGTCCCTGACCATCCTGTACAGTGTTGGCTGCCCATCCATCTCCATCGACCCGGCCTTCGTGGTGATACAGTTCGCACTGGCCTTGTCCTCCGTTGACAGAGAGGTACACGGTCAGATACCTGTCTGTACCCGATGACAGGATGTTTCGTTGACCCTGTTCCCTCTGATAGACGTAGATCTGTCCATTGAACTTGAAAATGTACGGGAGATCGTTACCGCATCCAGATTGGTACGTCTGCCTGATAGGGTTAAACGCATACTTCTCCCAGTTATTGAGATCCGTACTCCTGGCTATTCCCCAGCCCCAATTCCCACCCATACATGTTGCAAACTTGCTCTGGGAGCCCTCAAAGCTCATGTAATAGTACCCGGAAGCCGCATCCCAAATTATTGAGCCCCGACTGTTAACATAGGAATCCCAACTCGACGGGCCTTTGCCGTCATCCATGACGGGGTTGCAGCAGTTTTTCTGGAGAGCATAGATATTTGTTCCGTGCGCGAAGCCGATCTTGCTTCGTACGGTATCGAAGCCATGGTAGAAAACGTAGAATTCTCCATTGAAATACTGGATTGAAGGCGTTCCAATGTTCCCGAATTCAAACCCCAAGCCATGAGAGATGATAATGCCGTATTTGGCCCAGATCTTGCCGTCAGTGGAAGTTGCCAGCCCTATGTCCCCCGTGTCAATTGGACAATTAGTCAGTCCGTTCGTGTTTCGTCCTTCATACACCATGTAGAAGACTCCATTTACGATGACAACACTCGGTGCCACAACCTCTTGACCATCCCAACCGTAGCATACATCACCCCGAGAAACAACGGGAGAGCCATTGTTCCAAAGGTTGAAGCTAGCTCCGCCATCTGTCGAATATGTTAGGCCAATTTCTCCATTGCTGGGGTTCTTCTTATCTGCAGAGTTGTAGTAAGTTCGATAATACATGTAGATGGTGTTGGCGTCGACCTGTACCGGTGCAACCTCGTGGACCGGATAACAATACGGATCATTGCCAATACCGTCAGGACACATGATTGCGCTGTATGGAGTAGTGTAGGATTGACGTTCGAAGTAGGCTGATCCGCTACCGGTGTATCCCCAGAAGTCTCCCAGAGACGGTGTCACGGTGATTGCATAACTGGTTTGGCTGGTTCCTCCCCCGGATCCTGTCACTATTATCGTGTAGGACCCGACTGGAGTGGAGGATGTCGTCGCAACTGTGAGGATAGACGAGAATGAGGGACTTCCTGAGGAAGGATAAAATGAACACGTTGCACTCGGCGGACATCCTGTTTGTGACAGAGCAACGGTTTGTGGTGTGCCTTGGGTCAGACTTACGCTTATCGTGGAGGTTACAGAGTCGCCCTTGACTACGTTTGCGGATGCTGGACTCGATGATAGCGAGAATCCGAATGGGGTAATGCCTGCGGGTACTATGGCGTCCGCGATCATTTGGAAGTATGAGGACATGCTGAAACTGAACGTTACCGCAAAATTCGATAGGGTTCCGCCGACTAGTTGATACTCGGTTCCATAGCCACCCGTGGATATTATCGATGTAAAACCTGAACCAGGATTAGCGACCGCCCCAGTCCCGTGCTGGACTCCTGCGAATACGATATCGTTGGGATTATTTGTAGAAACCGTCGCGGAAGTCAATGATTGTTGGCCGCTGCTGCTGTCGCTCCCAGAGTCCGGTAGCCCGGAATTCGGGTCGAATGGGTAGTTGAAGTTCGCCCCGCTTATGGCGAAGACTTGAAGACCATTGTAATTTGGTCCACAGCCTGAGATTGACTCCGTTATACTGTCAGAAGTCAATATCGCCGAACTCTTAGCCCAGAACTCTTGTAACTGGTCTCGATAGCTGACCCCATTCGATCTCCCGAATACAATTCCTCCTCTGGCCGCCCAGGTTAAGCCTGCAGTATCAGAGACTGAGAAGGTGCAGCTTGTCTGAACGTCGAGGGTTTCCGACGCATACACGATAACAATGTCATTCATGTTTGACGTGCTAAGGGTAGCAGAGCAGGAAGTAGTGCTGTTGCTACAAGTAGCAATGGCTGAACCGTCAATTGTTAGAGCCGGAACAACGGCATCGGCGATCATCTGCCAATAGGAAGAAATGCTGAAGCTGAAAGTTACTGCGAAGTTAGTAAGGGATGCGCCGGTAATCTCGTACTCTGCTCCGTAACCACCCGTGGATATGATCGATGTAAACCCTGAACCAGGATTAGCGACCGCCCCAGTCCCGTGCTGAACACCCGCGAACAGCATATCGGTAGGATTGTTCGTCGATATAGAAGCGGACGTCAGTGATTGTTGACCGCTACTTCCGTCACTCCCGGTTCCGGGGAGAGCTGCATTCGGGTCAAAAGGACTGTTGACGTTGGCCCCGCTTATGGCGAAGACTTGAAGACCATTGTAATTTGGTCCACAGCCTGAGATTGACTCCGTTATACTGTCAGAAGTCAAAACGCCACTGCTTTTCGCCCACCACTCTTGCAACTGATCATGATTATTTCTTCCGAAGACGACAGGACTCCTGACTATCCATGTTAGCCCTGCACTGTCCGAAACACCAAATGTACAAGATGTCTGAACGTGAAGCGTCTCTGAGGCAAACACGACGATAACATCGTTCGATTTGGTCGTACTCAAGCTGGCAGAACAGGAAGCCGTGGCATTGCTGCAAGTCGCAATGTTCGAGCCATCAATGCCTAGAGATGTACCTCCCAAGCCACTTGCCGGAGGAACGCGGAAGATGAAGAACGACGAAAGAACTAGGCAACACACAAGCATTCCAGTTGTAAACTTCATTGATCTTCATGCCTCCAAAGTACCGACACTTCCTCGTGCTTCAAGATAATCGACTCGGCATCGAAGACTTTACATTGCTGCGGCCCGGGCATTGTAGAAAAACCCGGTTTGCAGTTCGCTGTCTATACAAATAAAACGTCCATGTACACACGAGATCGCGTCTCTCTCGGACCCGACCACTTGTGTGCGTTTGAACGCAATAAAACAATTCAGAATCACACATAGAACGCTCTTGACTCATCAATACCAGTATGGGGACCTGGCCGCGTGGTCTGTGTCGATTAGCGCCTATTGCTCCATAGGTTACTATCGAGTAACTGAGACCCCACCCAAGGACATTCCTAAATTCAAAGATGAGTTGTACTCGACGCTGAAAGAGTCTTCCCTGCCTGATAATCCTCAGCATGAAGACGAGCTTCGAGAGTTCTTGTTTGACGTTCGGCTCTCGTCATTAGACGACGAGCAAAAGTCGGTCCGATCGTGGGGTGGATTTGTGGGACCGTTAACCGTTCAATGTGGCGGCATGGCGAACTTTTCGACTAACAAAGTTACTCGATTCCCCACGGTTCGATTAGTGGCAGAATTTTCGAACCGGATATCCGATGGTCAGGAGTATTGCCCCTATGATTACTAGAAGGAAGGCGGCAAGGGCAAGCACACCGATGCCGATAAGGAAACCGAGCATGATCATCATAAGCCCGATTGCCTCCAGCGCTTCTCCCAGCCAAGCGCGCATTGGCAGTAATCTCTCCTGCTCGGGTGAAATAGCGAAAGGCCCGACCTTTCAGGCGAAAACTGTTGCAAGACCCATCACGGCCTTTCCAGCCAAGTCTCCCGCGATCAGCAAATAGTGGAGACTCGGGTGGTACGGCAGACCAACGTTGAACGCATCGAAAGCGATATCATACAAATGGGGAATAGCCACTCCAAACCCGAAGAAAGCAGCGAACCCGATTACCATCATCTTAACGGCTTTCTTAGATGGAGCATCGGTCGCATCAGCGAGTCTTGCGAATTCACTGAGAATGTAAAGGAAACCCGGAATGGAGGCAAATGCCGATACAAGATTTGAGGCCAAGCCGAAAGTGAAGCTTGGGTGAGGGTAAAGAATCGAGAAGACTGACTGGGCTATCCCAGCTCCAAAGTACGACAACAGGGCAAGCTTCCAGTGATCATGTATGGCTTCTGGGAAATCGCCCAAGGATGATCCAAATGCCCCAAATTGTGCTGATGCATTTCGACACTAAGAACGTGTCTGTGAACACGGCTTTCGGATTAATGCTCGTAAACGATAGCATCCACTTAGTGCACAGGGCGTCGAGTCTTACTGGGATCCGCAGTTCTGCTCGAAAAAAAATCCTTGACGCCATCTTTTCCCGTTAATTTCAGCCAGGCATCTAGTCCGAGGAAGGGGCTGAAAGAGATTTCTGCTGGTCTGTGTGCCGTGCATTTTCTTCAGAAACGTTAACAAGACGCAGTCAGACAGGTCTGAAGCACCCGTCTGATAAGCGGTTTTGGTGTCGAACATGCCTCGTAGTCCTCGCGGTACGTACGCTCACGGACAAGGAACAGAGCCCAAGACGCCTAGGAGACCTGTCCCCAAGGTGGTTCGTATCCCACCGCCTCAACTTTTTCGTTGTCCACGTTGCTCCGCAATGAGTTTTCAGGTGTTATTCCATGAAAGGGATGTGGCGGGATTCTGCCCGGAGTGCAACTTGCGGCTACGCACTGATAAGACGATTAGTAGGAGGACTCCGGAATACTACGCTGAATTTACTCGTCAAGTCGAAGCTAGTTACCCTGATCGAATTCAGAGGATTTTCTTGAAGACGAATTCCGTGTCAGAAGCAAAAAGGGTCTACCCTGTGGTTCGTCGACTTGGATACAGAACGAAACAGAGCATTCCGATGCTTCACGCTCGTCTAGTAATGGTTGAGACAACACGCGACCAGGCGGTGGCCTTGATTGAGAAGTTAAGAGAGCATGGGATGCAAGTTGCACTGCAAGACGACCTTCATTCTCCCCCACCCTAGACATGCTTTGTCCGCCGAGCTGATTCAGAAATCGTGATGCGGGCACATGAACTCGAGGTGGTTTGGTAGACCACTCTTTATACCGAGCGAGGTTCTCGCCGTGCCCATGTTCGCTCCTGGCATCATTTCACTCGCATTCTACAAACGAAGGCCGAGCCGGGTCCAAGTCATTTTGGGTTTGGTCGCCACAATTGTGCTGTCGGCTTTGCTCGGATATATCTCACTAGGCGGTCCACTCGGCCAAGTAGGCTCGGTCATACTGGCGGTGGTCGGCGGCGTGATCCTTTACGTTGTGATCTTGGCGGTCCTCCTTTACTGGTACCAGCCGAGGCACGCCAAGCTGCGTACGCAGACACCGCCGGCACCTGCCCCTTGAGTCGGGAACTCCGCAAGAATCTTTTCCTTCGACGCGATATGAATAGTCGCGCAACAGGCCATCCCACGAGCCCACCCGCATGATCCTTATTCAACCGCGAGAACACTAGACAAACAATAGTCTCGAGTTTTGCGCCAAAACTTGGCTTGGGCTTGAAGGCTAAATGGAAGGTGGTGCTATGCCCGATTACAAAGAAGCAATCTTCTAGCAACCACAGTCGCAACGGGAAAGGTCAGGATCTGCTGTTGGTCAGTGCCGTACCCGTTGTGCTTAGGAGTTCTTGCGTAATCTCTTCTTGGTTACAATATTTCTAACTGTCTGAGTCATTACTGCCGAGCCTATGTCATCAGCGATAGGAACTAAGGAGTTCCTTGATTTCCAGCAGACGATAAGAGACCTTGAAAGGCAGGTCAATATTCTTCTCAAAGAAGCAGCAACGAACGGTCCATCCCAGAGGACTAGGGAACTGACCGAGAAAGTCTACATTCTGGCCGAACGAGCCAAGCAAATTCGACTCCAAGACGCTAGGAGCCAGTCTACTACCAACCAGTCAATCCTAGAGAAACTCCCCAAAGAGTTCGATGAAGACTTTGGCAAATTCAAAGGATTGACAACTTTCGTCGAATGGGTGCGGAAACAGCATTACAACGCCACAGGCCACAATTTGGGAAGAACCTATGGTTCCTTTGGTTCCAAGGAAATCTCGCCAGGACAACATCACGGCAAGCTTCTCATTGATACCTTAGAAATCCGTTGCGACGCGTGCGGTAACGAATCCC
>WNFW01003044.1_pt1 | contig 11616 bp, 10 predicted proteins | sample 5400131 | NCBI WGS metagenome assembly WNFW01 (sample SAMN13153362, study PRJNA577476) | soil metagenome | isolation source: 20 cm soil or saprolite under grassland replicate 1 | place: USA:California | collected 2016-06-15
AGGTGGGGACCGGCTGCCCGCCACGCATGGCCTGGAGCTTGCTGAGGTTCTTGACCGCGATCGGGTTGACCGGGTTCATCTTCAGGGTGCCCTTGTAGGCTTCGGTGGCGTCGTTGAGCTGGCCGAGCTCGGTGTAGGCCTTGCCGAGCCGGTTGAGGGTGTCCTCATCCGGGCCGAACCGGTCCATGATGCCCCGGTTGACCTGAACGGCCTCGGGCCACCGGTTCGCCAGGGCGAGCTCGATCGCCTCGTCGACGTACTGGGCTCGGGGTTTGATGCGCTCTGCGAATTCGGCCAATCGCCTGCCCTCCTGAGATGCGTCGTATACCCTACGCGCGCTTGAAAAGCATTGTCAAGCTTGGGTATCGAGTTGCTGGGCATCACAACGGAGGCACTGCCGGATGCTTGTGGGAAACCGCCCCGATTATTAAGTGGTATTAGAAGCTTTGCCCCGATTGTTGCAGCGCTGTGGGCAAGGTTGTATAAAGAGCTACGCCTTCGGGCATCGGGGATGACACGCGCTCAAGCCGTATTTTCGGAAGGAGGGTCTCAATGAGATTGTCGAAGTTACTCGCCGGCCTTGCCGTTGCGAGCGTAGCGCTGGCAGCCTGCGGCACGAGTGGCGGCGGGACGGCCAACAAGGGAACCATCAAAATCGGCGTCGACCTGCCGGAATCGGGAGCCGAAGCGTCGGACGGGATCCCGACGCTGAACGGCGTCAAATACGCCGTCCAGACCGCGGGCACGGTCGAAGGCTTCACGATCCAGGTTTCCAACCTGGATGACGCCGTCAACGGGGTACATGACCCGCAGAAGGGCGCCCAGAACATGCAGCAGTTCGTCAGCGATTCCAAAGTCCTCGGCGTCGTCGGACCGTTCAACTCGAACGTCGCCCGGGCCGAGATCCCGATCAGCAACCGGGCGCACCTGGCGCAGATCAGCCCGGCCAACACCAACCAGTGCCTGACCAAGAACGTCTATATCCCGACCACACTCGGCGCCCCTAAGGACATCACCTGCAAGGACGCCGGCATCCTGGCTCCGGCCGACCTTCGGCCCACGGGCATCAACAACTACTTCCGCGTGGCGACCACCGACGACCTGCAGGGGCCGGCCATGGCCGATTACGCGATTGACACCCTCAAGGTGACCAAGCTCGGCGTCGCCTCTGACAACGAGGTGTACGGCAAGGGCATCGCGGACACCTTCAGCGCCGAGTTCAAGAACAAGGGCGGCACCGTCGTCAAGCGGCAGGACTTCGATACCAAGAGCACCAACGACTTCCGCGGCTTTCTGCAATCGTCGAAGAGCGCAGGCGCCCAGGGCATCTACTTCGGCGGCACCGATAGCAACAAGGGTTGCGTCATCCGTTCGCAGGCCTCGGGCATCTTCACCACCGACCAACCCTACATGGGCGGTGACGGCCTGCAGACCGCGCAATGCCTGAAGGACGCGGGCCAGATGGCTTCTGGCATCTACGCCGCCGTGGCTGCGCCCAACGCGGAGCAGATTCCCGAGTCGGCGTCGATCATCAGCGGCTTCAAGGCGGCGTTCAAGCAAAAAGACGACTTCGGCGCCTACTCGATGCCGGCGTACGACTGCGCGAAGATCCTGATCGCCGCCATCGGCCGGGCGATCAAGGCGAACGGCGGTAACATGCCGACCCGCGAGGCGGTCCGGGCGGAAGTCGCCAAGACCTCGGGCTTCGTCGGCGCGCTGGGCTCGACCAGCTTCGATTCGAACGGAGACACCTCGCAGAAGATCATCTCCATCTACCAGGCGACGGGCAGCCCGGTCGACTGGAAGTGGGTCAAGCAGATCAACTACGCGAAGTAGCCGACCGGCAATAGAATCTGGAGGGGCTTAGGCCCCTCCAGATCCTTCGAAGGGAGAGAGGAAGCTGGTCGGAACACTCCGGAATACGCGTCGCGCCCTGGCCGGGACCAGCGGCACCTGGGTCTTCGTTGGCGTGGTGCTCGTCATCCTGGCCGTCCTCCTCACCCCGCGAGCCGCCGCCGACCCGTCGTTCTTCGTGCAGATCCTGGTCTACGGATTCGCCAACGGCGCGATTTATGCGCTCATCGCGCTGGGCTACACGATGGTCTACGGCATCATCGAGCTGATCAACTTCGCGCATGGGGACGTCTTCACCTTGGGCGCGTTCCTCTCGCTGCCGCTCATCGGCGCCTTCGGGCTGACCGAGGGCCAGACCCCCAGCCTCGGTCTCTACGCCGCGCTGCTGGTGATCGCCATCATCGTCATGCTGCTGCTCGGCGGCATCAACGTGCTGATCGAGCGGATCGCGTACCGGCCGCTGCGCCACGCGCCGCGCCTGGCTCCTCTGATCACCGCCGTGGGCATGTCGTTCATCCTCGAGGGAGCGATGTACGTCTGGCGGGGCGCCAACAATATCCACTATCCTGACTTCCTTCCGGCGGGACGGATCTCGCTAGGTGGAACGGCGTCGATCGGCTACAAGGACCTGATCGTCATCGCCCTGGCCGTCGTCTTCGTGGTCGTGCTGACCGCCTTCATCAACCGTTCCAAGCTAGGCAAGGCGATGCGGGCGACCGCGCAGGACCAGGACGCCGCCCAGTTGATGGGCATCAATATCAATCGCACCATCGCGGCGACCTTCTTCATCGGCGCGGTTCTCGCCGGAGCGGGCGGCATCATCTTCGGGCTCTACTTCAACACGGTGCGCTTCGACCTCGGCTTTCAAGCCGGACTATTCGCCTTCACCGCCGCCGTCTTCGGCGGGATCGGGAACATCCAGGGAGCCGCGATCGGGGGCCTCTTCATCGGCCTGGTCAAGGCCTTCAGCGACGGCTACTTCACCTCCCAGCTCACCGACGTCTGGATCTTCAGCATCCTGATCCTGGTCCTCGTCTTCCGGCCGACCGGGCTGCTTGGCATGCGGGTGCCGGAGAAATGAGCACGGCGAGCCGGCCCAGCAAGGCGCGGCTGGCCGACCTCACGAGTGGCTGGTCCGACCGTGACCTGGTCATCTATCGATTACTCCTTGTGCTCGCTATTGCCTTTCCCTTCTTCATCACGCTGGTCACCGGGGGCGCTGGGGGCTCGCTGATCAACCAGGCCGCCGACGCAGGTGTCTGGGTCCTGTTGGCGATCGGACTCAACATCGTGGTCGGATACGCCGGCCTTCTCGACCTCGGCTACGCGGCCTTCTATGCCATCGGCGCCTACACCGTCGGCATGTTGTCCTCGGGCCAGCTCTATGGCAGTCCCTTGCACCACGAGATCCACCTGCCGTTCTGGCTGCTGCTCTTCGTCGGCATGTCCGCCGCCGCCGGATTCGGGGCGCTGCTCGGGGCACCGACGCTGCGCCTCCGGGGCGATTACCTGGCGATCGTGACGCTGGGGTTCGGCGAGATCGTGCCGAGGATCTTCCGCTACCTGGGGCCTGGATCGCTGCTGGGGAACTGGACCGGTGGGGTGAATGGGATTGCGGGCATCGATCCGCCCTCGCTGCCCTTCGGGATCACCGGACCTTGGGACCATGGCACCGCCTTCGGCTTTCTGCCGCGGTTCGACTTCATCGATCCGCTGGCGTTTTACGTCCTGATGGTGATCATGGTGGTCATCGCCGTCGTCGCGGCGAGCAATCTATATAATTCGCGCCTCGGCCGGGCCTGGATGGCCGTTCGCGAAGACGAGGTGGCCGCCGCCGCAACCGGGGTGAATACCGTGGCGATCAAACTGCTGGCCTTCGCCATCGGCGCCTCGTTCAGCGGCTTTGCCGGCACCTACTACGGCGCCAAGCTCTCGCTCGTCAGCTCCGAGAACTTCGCCTTCGTGGTATCGGTCACCATCCTGATCATGGTCGTGCTCGGCGGCATGGGCAACATCCCGGGAGTGATACTCGGCGCCCTGGGTGTCTACTATGTCCTCTTCAACCTACTGACCAATCTTCCCGACATCGCAAGCAATGCGGCCAACTCGATCGGGCTCGGCTTCCTCAACACCCCGAAGGGCGACTGGATCGGGCTGCACGACGAGGTGCAACGACTGAACTTCCTTGTGTTCGGCCTGATCCTTGTGCTTGTCATGCTCCTGCGGCCACAGGGCCTCCTGCCCAGCCGCGTCCGTGAGCAGGAGCTGGCCAAGGGCATCAGTGAGGAAGCGGTCTTCGATCTCCGCGAGGGGAGCTGAGCCATGGGACAGAATGGACCGATCCTTACGGTCGACGCCATGACGAAGCGCTTCGGCGGGCTGACCGCCGTCGACCAGGTCAGCTTTGAGATCGGGAAGGGCGAGATCTTCTCGCTGATCGGGCCGAACGGCGCTGGCAAAACCACGCTGTTCAACTCGATCACCGGCATCTACTCTCCGACCTCGGGGCGGGTGATCTTCGAGGGCAAGAACATCACCGGTCTGAAACCGTACCGGGTGGCCGAGCTTGGAATCGGACGGACCTTCCAGCAGATCCGGCTCTTCGCTTACATGACCGCCTTCGACAACGTGCGGGTCGGCGAGCATTCGCGAATGCATGCGAAAGTCTGGGACGCTCTGTTCAAAACCAAGCGCGAGCGAGACGAGGAGGCCCGGGTCACCGAGAAGGCCATGGAGCTCTTGAAGTTCGTGGGTATCGCGCAGCATACGCACAACTACGCACGCAATCTGCCCTACGGCCACCAGCGGCGGCTGGAAATCGCCCGCGCGCTCGCCAGCGACCCGCGGCTGTTGCTCCTCGACGAGCCGGCCGCCGGTGCCACGCCGCAGGAGAAGGTGGAGCTGATGGAGCTGGTCGAGAAGGTCAGAGCCGAAGGCGTGACGGTCCTTTTGATCGAGCACGACATGAAGGTCGTGATGGGGATCTCCGATCGCATCGTCGTCCTCGACTATGGCGAGAAGATCGCCGAGGGCAAGCCTGCCGATGTCCGCCGTGATCCCCGGGTGATCGAAGCTTACCTGGGGAAAAGCGCCTAGCAGGGCTGATGCCGCTCCTCGAGGTCGAAGCCGTCGACACCTACTACGGCCGGGTCCACGCCCTTCAGGGCGTGTCGCTCAGCATCGAGGAGGGGGAGATCGTGACCCTCATCGGCAGCAACGGGGCCGGTAAGACCACCACGCTCCGAACGATCTCCGGGCTGACGCCCGCGTCGAAGGGACAGGTTCGCCTGCGCGGCAAGGACATCACGCGCCTCCCACCGGATGAGATCGTCGGGCTCGGCATCGGTCATGTTCCCGAGGGGCGGCGCATCTTCCACCGGATGAGCGTGCGCGACAACCTCATCCTCGGCGCCTACCAGCGCAAAGACCGGGAGGGCATCCGCCGCGACCAGGAACACGTCCTGACGCTCTTTCCACGGGTCCGGCAGCGCCTGAATCAGATCGGTGGGACGCTGTCCGGCGGAGAGCAGCAGATGCTGGCCATTGCCCGCGGGCTGATGTCCAAGCCCAAGGTGCTGCTGCTCGACGAGCCCTCGCTGGGGCTGGCGCCCATCCTCGTCGACCAGATTTTCGACATCATTCGCGACATCAATCGCGAGGGGACGACCATCCTCCTGATCGAGCAGAACGCCACCAAGGCCCTGACGGTGTCGAATCGGGGTTACGTGCTGGAGACCGGGCGCATCGTCAAACAAGGCCCGACCAAGATGCTCCTCGAAAGCCCGGACGTGCAGAGGGCGTACCTCGGCATCTAGTTCGGGCGCGCGGGGGACTCGCATCCGGGTCTTGGGGGCCATCGTGCTGCTGCTGGTTTCGTGCACGCCCCCCCAGGCCGCCCCCTCCGGACCGGTACTCGCCAGCATCGCCGTCGGGTCACGGCCGGGCACGCCCGCGGTCGGGCTCGGTGCGGTCTGGATCCCCAATACCGGGGACGGAACCGTCTCCCGGATCGATCCCGCCTCAAATCGCGTTGTCGCCACGCTTCGCGTTGGAGACGCCGGCGCCTTCTACCAGCGGGTGTGTCAGCCCTATGGATCGGTCCACAGCTTCATGGTCACGACCTTCCACGTCCGCCGCTGCGACCTGCCCAGCTCGATAGCCACTGCGAACGGACTGCTCTGGGTTGCGAAGAACGACACCAACGCGATCCTCGCCATCGATCCCAAAGACGGCCACCAGGTCGCCTCCATCCCCATCGGCGTCACACCCTTCGAGATCAGGGCCAACGAGCAGGCGCTGTGGGTCACCAGCTACGACGACAACGTCGTGGTTCGAATCGATGTTCGCTCGAAACAGGTCGTGCAGACGATCGCCCAGTCCGGTGGTCCGTCGGGGCTGGCGCTCGACGGCGACACGGTGTGGGTAGCGAACAGCCGCGCAGGGACGGTGGCCAGGATCGATGCCCGTACCAACCAGATGGTGGCCACCGTCCCGGTGCCCTGCAGCGAAACCTGCTGGACGGCGCCCACCCCGCTTCCCGTCGCCGTCTCAAACGGCGCCGTCTGGGCTCGCAACGAGGGCATCGGGACGCTGTCGAGAATCGATCCCACGTCCAACACCGTGGCGGCGACCTTGGACGTCAACACCTTCAACGGTCGCAGCGGCCAGGATGCGCTCGCCGTCGCCCCCTCCGGGATCTGGCTCGCCGGCATAAGCCTCCAGAACATCGACCCGGGAACGAACCGCGTCGTAAAGACCATCGACCAGCCCGGCATCACGCTCGCCTACGGCTACGGCTCGCTCTGGGTCACCGACACGTCCGGGCGCATCCTGCGCATCGACCCCCAGCGGGCGACCGCAAGATGAGCCGCTCGAGCCTCGCGGTCCTACTGCTGGGCACGCTGCTGGTTGCCGGTTGCACCGTGGGCGTCGACACACCGACGCACTCCCTGGGGGTGATCAAGCTTGGGGTGGACCTACCGCTGAGCGGCGACGACGCGCCGGATGGGTTGCCGGCGAAGAACGCCATCGACCTCGCCATCAAGCAGGCCGGGCGGGTGTGCGGCCCGTCCCGCCACCCGGATGCCTGTTTCGACCTGCAAGCCGTCAGCTATGACGATGTCAGCCAGGGTATCCATGACCCGGCGAAGGGCGCGACGAATGTCCAGCTCCTGATCCAAGACGCGCGGGTTCTCGCGATGGTCGGCCCGCTCCATGACAGCGTGGCCAAGAGCGAGCTGCCGGTGGCGAACGCCGCACGGCTCACCATGGTCAGCCCGGGCACGACGAATGAATGCCTGTCCCAGGAACCAGCGGACGGGCATTGCCAGGGGCAGAGCGCGCGGCTTCGCCCGGGCGGTCCCAATAACTTCTTCCGGGTGGTGACGACGCAACTGGTCGAGGGGGCGGCCGGCGCCGACCTCGCCGTCCGGACACTGGGCAAGAAGCGGGCCTTCGTCATCAATGATCAGACCACCTTCGGACTGGGGATTGCGACCGCCTTTAACGCGCGGTTTGTTCGAGACGGCGGGACGATCGTGGACCCGTCGGACCTGGGCGCGTTCGATCCCAACCAGCCACCCGCCTTCGGCGCGCGCGTCCAGCGCGCTCTCGAACTCGGTGCTGACGTCATCTACTTCGCCGGCGCCAGCATCAGCACGGCGGCGTCGTTACGGCGCGAGATGGCGACGCGGATGCCGCAGGTGCCGCTGATCGGGAGCGACCGGCTGGCCAGCAGCCAGTTTGCCAAGGCCGCCGGCGCGGCAGCGCGTGGCAGCTACTACACCGTGGTCGGTCCCTACCCCGCCGTTCTTCGAGGCGCGCAGGCGTTCCTGCACGACTACAAGGCGGCCTACGGCCACGACGTGGGCGCCTTCAGCCTGCCGGCCTACGATGCCACCCGGCTCCTGATCGCGGCGATCGGGCGAGCGATCGACGATGCCGGCGGAGCGCTGCCCACTCGCGACCAGGTGCTCGAGCAGGTCTCCGCGACCCGAGATTACCGCGGCGCGATGGGCGTCATGAGCTTCGACGCCCGCGGTGACACCAACCTCAAGTTACTCACCGCCTATCAATGGTTGGGGGCGAACGATGCGGCCGGCCAATTCGTAGCGCAGCCGTTGATCGACGGCTAACCGATCGGGCGGCCCGTCACCAGCGCGAGCGCGATCAGGTAGACGCAGATCACGGCGAAGAGCCCGTACTCGAACATGATCCGGCGCGTCAGGGAATCGTCGAGTGCGTGGACGGTGAGGCCCTGCCAGGCGTACCAGGCGAAGGCGAGGATGACGGCCACGTACTGGCTCCCCTGGTTGAGGTAGGTCACCATGCCGAAGGCGCCGAAGGTGACGGTGCCGGCGGTCAGAAACGCCGATAGCAAGGCCAGGCCCTCGCGCTTGGTCGCGAAGCGGAAGCTGCGATAGCCGCTCAGCAACGCGATAACGAAGATCGCGCTGAACTTGACGACATTCGGCAGGTCGTTCGATTGCAGCACCAGGAAGAAGAGCGCGAGCAGGGCACAGAAGGTGGTCGCGTCGCGGAGGAACCGGTGCAGGGGGCGCTCGCGGCCCATGCCCCGCGAGAGGTCGACGAAGCTGCTGGCGAAGATGAACGCGCCCATCGTCAGCATCGCGAGCGCGTGGACCCGGTAGTCCGGCGCCAGGATGGAGAACGCCGCCGCGGCGACGATCACCAGCACCGGAGTGATGTAGTGATCGAGACTCAGAAACGCCGGCGTGCGGTTGCGCGCGTGCAAGAAGACCAGGCCGAGCGTGACCAGCACTGCCAGGACAGCGGTCGCCTGCCACACCTGCGTCGGGGAGAGCAGCTCGGACTTGAAGGTCAGGCCGAGCGCGACTGCCCATGCCGCGAGGAGTCCGAGGTAGCGGGTGCCGAGCTGGACCGGGCGCGCCGTGGGCCGGACTCTCGGTCGTACTTGCTGCCCTGGCCGAAGGGTCGCGGAAGAACTCGCCAGGGCTTCCGACATGGCGGCTAGTCTAGCAGGGAAACGTCCGTTTGGGGCTGGGGAAAGACCGCCTCTGCGGATCGCGCATTTGTATTCGAAAACAAATGTTCGACGCGACGCGACGGCTCTGTGGAAAGTGTGGAAAGGTGAGTTAGGCGGTGCTGGTTCCCTGCCGTCCGTATTTGTCTTCCAACCGGACGACATCATCGATCTCGGGGGAGGACACTTCGAAGAACTCACACTCCTCCACTCCGATCATCCGATGCTTGCGTCCCGGAACGATCCGGCGCGACATGCCGGGGGTCAGGCGGTGAGTCTGGAGCTGGCCCCGGTCGTCCTCCAGCTGCAGGTCCATGGCCCCTTTGACCACCAGCAGGGTCTCGTCCTTCTGCCGGTGATATTGAAGGCTGAGCATCTCCCCGGCGTTGACGTGGATCACCTTGCCCAGGTACTTGTCGGTGACCGCGAAGCGGTTTTCCCAGCCCCAGGGCTTCTTGACGATGTCAGACAAGTTGGCGCAGCCCGAGCTTCTCCTCGAGCGAGGCGAGCAGCTGGTCGACCCGCTCCTTCGAGGACGCTTCGCTGTAGACGCGGATCAGCGGTTCCGTCCCCGAAAAGCGGACCAGCACCCAGCTGCCGTCCTCGAGGTAGTACTTGAAGCCGTCATCGGTGCGCGACCGCGCCACTCGCGCACCGGCGACCTCGGTGGGCGGCTCTTTCTCGAGGCGGCCGTAGAGCTCGGCACGCCGGGCCGCATACTCCTGCCGGTCGAGGTGCAAGTCATGGCGCGCGTAGAAGTGCGGCCCCACCAGCTCGGTCAGGTGGGCCATGATCTTCGACAGCGGCTGGCCGTACTTGACGATCATGTCGGCGAAGGTGATGCCGGAGAGGATGCCATCGCGCTCGGGGATGTGGCCGCGGAAGGCGAAGCCACCGCTCTCCTCGCCGCCGAGCATGGCGTTGGTCTCCGCCATCTTCGGCCCGATGTACTTGAAGCCGACCTTGAGCTCATGAACCGTGACCCCGAAGCGCTCGCCCAGCTTGTCGACCATCGAGGTCGAGGTCAGCGAGCGGACGACGTCGCCTTTCAGGCCTCGCTTCTCGACCAGGTACATCATCAGCAGGGCCATCACCTGCAGCTGGTTGATGAAGGTGCCCCGCTCGTCGATGATGCCGACGCGGTCGGCGTCGCCGTCGTTGGCGATGCAGAGATCGAAGCGGCCCTTTCGCATCCGTTCCATCGCCTCGGGCATGTACTGCGCGATCGGCTCGGGGTGCATGCCGCCGAAGCCCGGGTTGCGCTCGCTGTGGATCTCCTCGATGCTCGTTTTCCCCCCCGAGAGGAGAGCTCGGACGTAGCCCTGGCTCGCGCCGTACATCGGCTCGTGGAGGATCTTCAGGCCGGCCGCCTTGATCGCGCCCAGGTCGACGAGCCGGTTGAGCTGGGCGGCATAAGCTGGCTGCGGGTCGAAGAGCTCGATCCTCCCGTCGCCGCGGGCATCCTCGAAACGGACCTGACGCACCCGCCCGCCCCGCTGCACGCGCTCGATTTCCTCCTCCAGCCGGGCGGTGACCTCGGGTGAGGCCGAGCCGGCGTACTCGGGCTTGTATTTCAGTCCGCTGAAGTAGTAGGGGTTGTGGCTGGCGGTGATGACCAGCCCGCCGCTCGCCCGCTTGTCGAGGATGGCGTAGGTCGACACCTGGGTCGGCGCCGGGGCGTTGGTGACGAAGACCTTGACGCCGTTGGCGGCCAGCACCTGGGCCACCTCGCGGGCGAACAGCTCCGAGGCAAAACGGGTGTCGTATCCGACGATGGCCGATGGGTTTGGGCGGCTGACCAGGTACTGCGCGATCCCCTGGGTGGCAATCCGAACCGACTCATAGGTGAAGTCGTCGGCGATGATGCCACGCCAGCCGTCCGTGCCGAACTTGATCTCGACGGCCAATGCTATCGGGTCCCCATTCCGCCACTAATGCTAATCGGCGAGCCGGGAATCGATCAGCTGGCTTTCGCCGACCGCTCGCGGAGGTACGACTCGGGCTTGAGCCCGGCAGCGGCGAGATCGTACTGCAGCATCTCCCGGATCATTTCCTGGAAGGTGATCCGGGGGCGCCAGCCCAGCCTGGCCCGCGCCTTGCTGGGGTCGCCGCGTAGGTCGGGCACATCCGCGGGACGGAAGTACGCCTTATCCACTTCGACGTGGTCCTGCCAGTCGAGTCCGACCAGCCCGAAGGCGAGCTCCACCAGCTGGCGGATCGTCCACTGGACGCCGGTGGCGATGACGTAATCGTCGGGCTTGTCCTGCTGCAGCATCATCCACATCGCCTCGACGTAATCCTTGGCGTGCCCCCAGTCGCGCTTGGAATCGAGATTCCCCAGCCGGAGCTTCGTGGAGCGCTTGGCGATGATGGCGGCGACACCACGGGTCACCTTGCGCGTGACGAAGTTCTCGCCGCGACGCGGCGACTCGTGATTGAAGAGAATGCCGCTGCAGGCGAACATGTCGTAGGCCTCGCGGTAATTGACCGTCATCCAGTGCGCGTAGACCTTGGCCACGCCATAGGGGCTGCGCGGATGGAACGCCGTCTGCTCGTTCTGCGGCGGCGGCGTCGTACCGAACATCTCGGAGGTCGACGCCTGGTAGAAGCGCGTGGAGCGGCCGGTCGCGCGGATGGCTTCGAGCAGCCGCGTGGTCCCCAGCCCGTCGGTGTTGCCCGTGTACTCCGGCTGATCGAACGAGATATGTACCTGGCTCTGGGCGGCGAGATTGTAGATCTCGTCCGGCTCGACGGTCATG
>WNFW01009225.1_pt1 | contig 11616 bp, 8 predicted proteins | sample 5400131 | NCBI WGS metagenome assembly WNFW01 (sample SAMN13153362, study PRJNA577476) | soil metagenome | isolation source: 20 cm soil or saprolite under grassland replicate 1 | place: USA:California | collected 2016-06-15
CCGCAGTCAGCGCCCGTGGCCAGAACGCGAACGTCGGCCGAGATCACGAAACCGGCGTCAACGCTTTCAACTACAGCGGGAACCTCGTCGGAAATCACGGAATCAGCGCCCGCGGCCAGAGCGCGAACGTCGACAGAAATCACGAAACCGGCGTCAGCGCCGGCTACAACTTCAGCAGATGAGTTCAGCACAGAACGGCTGCGCGATTATGTCGGTGCATTTGTGCTGGCCGGACTGGATCCGCACGTCGGGTCGGAGGCGGATTTCTTTGCGGATCGCGTTAAGTACTACGATCAGGGCGTGATCGATCGCGAAAAAATCCGCAACGATTTACAGAATTACGCGGCACAATGGCCGGAACGGCATTTTTGGTTCGTCGGCAATATCATAATCGAGCCGCAGCACCGAAAGCGTGTACGGGTGACATTTCCGCTCCGATACGAGTTGCGCAACGGCGCCACGTATTCGACCGGCACCATCAACAAAACACTTGTTCTGGAACCGGTCGGCGACGATCTCCAAATCGTCGCGGTGAGCGAAAGCAAAGCCGAGTAGGCAGACGACAGACGGAAAGCATTAGCGGTACTTCTCCACGAGATGGTCGATGTACGCGCTGTAGGCTTCCGCGAGCGGTGCGCTTTCAATAAACAGAATGTTCTCGGCGTTGAACTGAGCACTCCGCGAAAAATTATAGGAGCCGGTGATTACGGTGTCGTCGATCACAAGAACTTTGTTGTGCATGTAATTGTGGCGCCCAGGCGCCGAGTAAGGCATTGAGCTTTTCCCGATCAGACCTGCGCGAGCGATGATCTCTTTGAGCGCGCCGATTTTCCATCGGTTTTGCGGCACTTCCTGCCACTGCACGTAAACCTGTTCCATTTGCGTGCGGTCGTAGACTCCGTCGACCGTAACGCGCCCGTGGCGTAACAACTTACCAAGCTCTCCGATCAGCGTGCCGGAGTTGATTAGTAAACTACAGATGCGAACTCGCCGTTGCGCCGCGCGTGCGCGCCTCGCGATCTCGGTATCGATTTCCAGCCCGCAGCCCGGAGAAAACATCACACGCACCTTAGCCGGTTGACCAGCAAAGGTCACCGGCACCGGCTCTGTGTGGATCTCGCCCGTGTTCTCGAAGTTTTCTTTTTCCCAAAGCTGTTCGAAATCTTCGGCGTAATAATTGGCTAAAGCCTGCGAGTCGATTTCGACGATGTTGTTTTCCATTAAGGTGAAGGCGTCATCAGTCATGTTGGCCGAGCCGGTCCAGACGGTTTGTCCATCGCGCAGAATGAACTTGCTGTGCATCAGTTTCATTCCGGCGATGCGGCGCCACGGATAACCCAGCGATTGCACAAATGCGCCGGTGCCTGATGGGGCCGGATCCTGACCAGCGGCGACATTTGGCGGAGACGGTTTGTCGGCATCGTAGCAAAAACGGATTTTTACGCCTGCTTCCGCGCGCTCGCGTAAAGCGGAACTCAGTGACGTTTTCAGCCGATCGCTGAATCGCATGTCGTAAATCGCAAAATCGAGACTCTGTTTCGCCGCGCGTATAAACGCCGCCAGTCGCACCATCACCTCGTCCGCGGCTTGTTCGCCTTCAGCGAGAAAAAATACCGAAACATTATCCACGCTGAGACCGGCCATCGCCTGACCGACGTGACAACACAAGACGAACCATTTGCCGAGCGTGCGACTTGCTCAACTCGCGCCGGCTTGCGAGCCCACCGCGCTTGTCGGTGATCAGTTAGCCGCGGCAGCCTTTGCTAGAGCACGTCGGTTGCAGTCGGCGCGCAAAGCTTTCATCTCAATGCGCAGGGCCGCCATTCGTGTAGCAACCCCTTTGTATTTTTTCGTGATCCCTGTGACTTCCCGGTTGACTGCGCCCTGGCTGACAAGGCCCTGAAGCTTTTCATATGCACGCAAGCGCAGCATCTCTTCGCCTCCGCTGGCAGCATTTCGTTCCCGAAGATTAAGCAGGATGATGTCGAACAAGGGTTTGAATTCGAAAGAAGCCTTGGACGAAAGCACAGCGATCAACTCCTCGGTGATGTTGTCGGGCATGCGACGCGTGAAAGAGATACCACGTTTTTTAGCCATCAATGACTATAGGCGAGATCGGGAAAATAGCGACAGGAGTCGACTGTCACTGCAGAAGGGCCCCCCTCACGCATCGCAAGATCGCGCGGCAATGAAGTTTCGGAGCTGCGATGGAAAGAATAACACGAACGGGATGAGCGATATAGAAGGGTCCGAGCCGGACTGGCATTTAGCTGCGACGGTAGGAGCGAGTGAGAGCGGCCAGCGAACGAGTTTCAATTAAGAATTAGGAAGTGTGAAGCTCGGGGCGAGCTACTTTCGCGGTTTGCCCGTCGCGGCGGATGAACTCCGTGGAGCAATTCGGTGGCGCAATTGGAGGAAAGGTCGCTCGATTGCGAAGAATAAGAGCGTGGCGGCGGCATAGACAGCAATCTCGACGCTGAGAAGCGCAGGCGCGGAGGTAAGATTGATGTTGTGAGTTGTACAGAATTGTCCGACCCCGTTAATGACAAGTTTTTGAATCAGGTAGGCGCTGTAGGCAATGCTGGCGATGAACGCGGCGCCAGGAATCGCAACTCGAAAGAGCGGCAGCCGCGGACTGACCGCACAAACGAGAAGCGCGGCCATTCCGACGGCGACCAGCGGGAATTGCCAGACGCACGCAGCGACGGTGAGATTATTAGTTTCGCCGAGATAGAGCGCGTAGGCGATTAGCCCGAGCGCGGGGAGCCAAAGCCAGGGTGCGGAGTTGATAAGGCGTTTCCACCAGGTCGGTCGAAATTTTTCGATCGCGGCCAGAACAACGCCCAACACGAGTGGATCGAGCCGGGTCCAGGTTGGATAATAGATCCAGGCTTGAAACGCGCGGAATGAGACGCCGTCGCCATCAACTGATGGATTCTGTGCAGCCAGAAGAGCCCGTAAGCCGATGCCGCCAAAAACGATTAGACAAGGAATGATAATGGCCAGGCGCGGGCGGTGAAAGAGAAAGAGCAAAAGAAAAGGTAGCGCGAGATAGAATTGGTCCTCGACCGCGAGCGACCAGGCATGTGAGAAAGCGGTTCCGCCATGGAGCGCAATGTTTTGCACAGACAACAGAAATTTCCAGAGCGGTTGTGACATTTCGGTGTATTCGCGCCACGACGGCAACGAAAAATAAAGCGCCAGCACCACAAAATAAGCCGGCATAATTCGTAACGCGCGGCGAGTAAAAAACCGACCGAGATTGATGCGCTGGTCACGCGCAAGCAGGGCGAGCAATTGGCCGCCGATCAAATAACCGCTAAGGACAAAGAAAAGATCGACACCGATCCAGCCGAAGCGGTCCACCCGGCCGGGCAATTTGAATCCGAAAAGCGCAGCGTGATAAACAACGACTACGATAATGGCGAGCGCGCGGAGCAGATCGAGCCCTGGCTGGCGCTTGCGGTCGCTGAATCGCGGATCAATCGCAGTCTCGGATTGATGGACCATCAATGATAGTTCGCTGATTCTGGCGAAATCTTTCGGTTAATTATTTACGCCTCTGTGGCGGGTTGTCGCAGAATTGTCGTTTGACCGTTCGCGAAACTATAATCGTGTTTAAGTAGGGCAGATGAACGGAAACAGAAGGAGGAAACCATGAAAGCAGTGCGGATCGAGCGTTATGGAAACGAAGAGATGACGGAAATCGCGGAGGTGGATCAGCCGAAGCCGGGTGCCGGCCAGGTGCTGGTGAAGGTGAAAGCGGCGGCGGTGAATCCTGTGGACTGGAAAATCCGCGACGGACTCGGTGAGATGTTTGGTTTGAAACCGCCGCTGATTCTTGGATGTGAAGTTGCAGGAACTGTGGAGACAGTGAGCGGTCCAAGCCGGACTGGCGGTAGCGATTTTGAAGTAGGCGATGACGTCTATGGTTATCTCAGCGCGTACAGCGGCGGTTATGCAGAATATGTGACAGCGCCGGCCAGCGAGTTCGTGCGCAAGCCGAAGCAGATTGATTTCGATACGGCGGCGTCGGTACCGGTGGGCGCGTTAACGGCGTGGCAGGGAATTTTCGATCACGGCAAGCTAACGAGCGGCCAGCGCATCCTCATCACCGGAGCGTCGGGCGCGGTCGGTTCCATGGCGGTGCAGTTGGCGAACGTGAAAGGTGCTCACGTGATTGGGACCGGGTCGGGCCGGAACGAAGAGTTTGTTCGAAGGCTCGGCGCGGATCAGTTCATCGATTATAAAAAGGCGAAATTTGAAGCAGAGGTGAGCGACGTGGACGTGGTGTTCGACACCGTGGGTGGCGAGACGCAGGACCGCGCGTTTCAAACACTCAAGCGGGGCGGCGTTCTTGTAAGCACGGTTAACCCGCCGTCAGAGGAAAAGGCAAAGCAGTTCGGGGTAAAGGGGGCGATGGTGATGGTGACGCCAAAGCCTGATCAGCTCGCGGAGATCAATCGTCTAGTCGAGAACGGAAAATTGAAGGTGCGCGTCGCAGTGGTGTTGCCGCTGGCGGAAGTGAAGAGGGCGCACCAACTTTCGGCTAACGGACACGCGGAAGGGAAGATCATTTTGCGGCCTTAGCCCGAACTCCGGCGTATATCGCGCGTTCCGAAACTCTCGACGGCAAGTCTTCGGCTGGTATGGCGTTACCCGCGCCACAGAGTCGCATTCAAAAGATGTCGTCGATTCTATTCTTCGAGTGAACTTCAATTTCGTCCGTATGCGCAGCGGGTCACCGACGCCGTGCGAAAGCTGACAACGCCATCGGCGCGGCGGATACTACGTGGCAATGCTTGATCCGTCTGCCGATGAAATTCGTAGTTGGAGCAATTCCGTCACTCAATTCATGGTCGATTATCTCGGCGATCTCCGCGATCGCGGGGTGTATCGTCACATGTTTTCACGCGCGATTCGCAACCGGATCGATCCCGCGCTTCCGATCAATGGAAGCGATTTTGACGAATTATTGAAGGTTTTTCGCGAGGCTATTGTCCCGTTTAGCCGGCAGAACGCGCATCCGCGCATGTTTGGGTATGTGCAATCGCCTGGTACTCCTCTCGCGGCATTCGCCGACCTGCTCGCCTCGACGCTAAACGCGAATCTCACTGTGTGGCGTTCTGCGCCGGCGCCGGTGGAACTCGAGCGCCTGACAATCGATTGGATCCGTCAAATTCTCGGATTCAATGCCCAAGCCGGTGGACTATTTGTCAGCGGTGGGTCGATGGCCAATTTCGCCGCGATCGCCGCGGCGCGTCAGACGAAAGACTATTCGTCAGGGCGTTTGCGCATTTATGCCTCGAACGAGACACATTTTTCCGTCTCCAAGGCAGCGGCGCTCTTGGGAATCGGGCGGGAAAACGTGCGCTACGTCGCCGTGGACCAGCGTTTCAAAATGCAGGTGGACGATTTGGCTGCAAAAATCACGGCTGACCTGGAGGCAGGCTACGTTCCATTCTGCGTCGTTGCGAATGCTGGAACCGTGAACACCGGCGTGGTCGATCCTTTAACGGAAATCCGCGAGGTTGCGGACCGGTTCCAGCTCTGGATGCATGTGGATGGAAGTTATGGTGCGTTCGCTGTCCTCGCGGAATCGGCGAGAAAGTTGTTCGGGGGAATGGAGCGGGCTGATTCGATCGCGCTCGATCCGCACAAATGGCTTTACCTGCCGGTGGACGTCGGCTGCGTGATTTATCGCGAGCCAGAGATTGCGCGCGCCGCTTTTGCTCATGAGGCCGAATATACTCGGATCATTGGACAAGAGGCAGACGAGGCGTTCGCATTCTGGGATTACGGCCCGGAGCTATCGCGGCGTTTCCGTGCTCTTAAAGTCTGGATGTTGTTGAAAGGAGTCGGGCTCGATTCGTTAGGCGCGGCGATTGAAAGCAATCTTGCCTGTGCGCGTTATTTGGAATCGATGGTACAGGCCAGCGATGATTTCGAGATGGTCGCGCCAGTCGAGCTGTCGATCTTCTGTTTTCGTCACGTGTCGGCACAGCTAAGGAATGGATCGCCCGCCGCGATCGATGCATTTAATGAACGCCTCTTGATCGCATTACAACGAGATGGCAGTTCGTATCTCTCCAATGCCACGCTCGGCGGCCGCTTCGCGCTACGCGGTTGTGTACTGAACTATCGGACCACGTTGCGCGACATGGAGATACTGCTCGATGATTTGCGGCGCGTCGGAAGATCGTTACCGACCCCGAACTAGGTGAGTTGAAAAAGGGAAAGCTCAGCCTTAGGAGTTGTTTCAATCTCCTCTGCCTAACGAGATAACCAATTATGGCGCGTAAGTGTGATTCACCTGGTTGCGGGTTCCCTCTTCCGGATAAATATCCGCTGGACAAATGTCCATGGCACATGGCTCCGGGCCGCGGGCCGGTTAAGATCGCAGCTGCACTGACAATTGCTGCTGCCGGATTCGGCGGCGGTTTTGCTTACAAGCGGTTCAGAAGGTATCTGGACAACAGAAAACTTCGTAAGGAACGCGAAGAATCCGGGCAAAGGTCGGCGCCGAAAGAACAAAAAACCAAATCGACTGTTCGTAAACGAGCTGCTTCAAAGTCTCGGAAACAGCCGCGTAAACGAAAGAGAGTATCGAAACCAGCAGCGTAAGATCGACAATCGGTGATGCCCTTTGCGGCTGACACAGCCGCCGCTACAACGCTCCGCGGAACTATCTTCATCCGGATCGCAACGCTGTCATCGGATTCACACGAGTGGCGCGACGCGCCGGCAAGAAACAAGCAAGAAGCGCCGCACTAGCGAGCACCAAGCTTGCGCTGACGAGCGCCAACGGATCGGTCGGACTTACTTGGTACAAGATTTTGGCCAGGACCCGCCCTGCACCCAACGAAAGAACAAGTCCGATGCTGACGGCAAGAGCCGTCTGCATTGCTGCTTGTCGCATGATAAGGCTGAATACGTCGCGCCGATGTGCTCCTAATGCCATGCGGATTCCGATTTCGCGGGTCCGGCACGCGACGGCATAAGCTTTCACACCATAAACACCCAGTTTAACGATCCAAAGATTCGGCGACCTTTCCATCAGATCCACATACGGCACCATCTGCAGCAGCGGCAGATCGGGGTCGAGCTCGCGCAGGGTTTGTCGCAGCGTCGGCATGAACGCGACAACGGCGCGCCGATCCTGCGTGTCGAGTCGTACATGCAGATAAGTCTGGCCGCTGTATCCCTGCGACAACGGGACAAACAGACGGCAAATGACGGAATCGTTCTGAATGTCATGCCGGTGCCTGCTCACGACGCCGACTATTTCCATATCGTTAGGCGAACCGTCTTTCGGAGGTTGTGTGTAGCGGATATGTTGACCGATCGGGTCCTCGTTCGGGAAAAGTTTTTTCGCCATTTCTTCGTCGATGATCGCTACGCGGCGCGCCTCTTTGTTTTCGCATTCCTCCTGAGTGAAATCACGGCCCCGCAGGAGTTTTATGCTCAGGGCGTCGCAGTAACCGGGCGTGATCGCGGTGTAAAGTGAGTTGACGCTCGGGTCCGGCGCTTTCGGATCGTTAGGCATGTTGTCTTTTGTGCGCAGAACGCGACGCGCGGTGGTAAAATCGGAATACGGCAGCATCGTGCCAATCGCCGAGGCCGTTACGCCCGGCAATTTTCGTACGCGCTGCACCATCTCAAACATCAACCGACGCGAGTCAGCCGGCGTCTTCCTGATCAAGGTGAAATCGAACTCAGTGATGAGATCGCCGGGTGCGTTAAACCCAGGGTTAAGGCCGGCTGCTTTGAGCGCGCCCCGGAAAAATAATCCTGCGGCGAAAAGCAACATCAGCGAGAGCGCGATTTGCACCATTACCGAAATATGGCGGGGCGCAAAAAAACGACTCAACCGACCGATTCGCGCCGGCTCGCCTACCTGTTCCTTGAGGTCATTAACGAGATCGGCCTTTGTCGCCTTCAGCGCCGGACCGAGGCTGAAGAGCATGGTTGCGATGAGGCAAAACAAGAATGTAACTGCAAGCACCGTCGCATCCGGACGCAATTTGACGACGAAAGAAAAATTCACGGACGAAAGCAGACCGCGCATTTGTTGAAGCAAAAGATCGTTGCACCAGGCGCTGAAGAACAGGCCAATCGCGCCGCCGCAAACCGCAAGCAGAAATCCTTCGGACAACAATTGCCTGACGATCTGCCACCGTGACGCGCCGACAGCCAGACGCACCGCCATTTCCTTCGAGCGCGATGTGCCGCGCGCCAGCAGCATGTTTGCGAGATTTAAACACGCGATCAGCAAGACCGCGGCGGCCATCGCCATGAGCAATGTCGCGATCAGCGTGATTGGGCCGTCGTCTTCCGGTTGCGTGCTCAGGCTGAATCGCGATGGCGTTTGAATTTGCAACTCCCGCGCGCTTTCGCTGTCCTCCGGTTGGATCGCATTCAACCGTTGGGCCAGGACCAGTAAACGCGCTTTCGCCGCGTCCATCGTCAGCCCAGGACGCAGCCGCGCGACAAGATTGAACGTGTAATTCTTCGGATTCAACAGGTCGTGCGTCGTTTCGGAGTCGCCGAAGGCCGAACCGAGCTGCGAACGAATGCCCATGGGCACCCAGATATCGGGCGCGACCAACGCGCTCGCGCCGCTGAATCCATCCGGCGCGATGCCGATGACGGTGTACGGCTGCCCGTTGATGTGAAGAGTGCTGCCGACGAAATCGCTGCGGCCGCCGTTGCGTTTCCAAAAGCCGTAGCTTGCCACCACCACAGCCACATTCGCATTTGGTTTACATTCCTCGGCGTCGTAAAACCGGCCGCGAAACGGGTGTACGCCCATCATTGGGAAATAATTCTCCGAAGTCAGAAAGGCGAAGCTGCGGCGCATGTCGTGATCGCGCCCAATGCCCGCGACGGCGAACTCGAGCGCGGCAACATCGGCAAACACGTCCCCGCCGTTTTCGCGCAGCTCGCGGTACTCGTTGTAGGAGAACGGGCGATAGTCGTGGGTCGCATTTTGTCGGGCCGTGAACACATTCACGACTTCGTCAGGCCGAACCGGTACCACCGGCTTCAGCACCACTCCGTTGACCAGCGCGAAAATGGCCGAGTTAACGCCGATTGCTAACGCAAGCGTCAACATCGCCACGGTTGTAAATCCCGGCGCCTTAAGCAGCTGCCGCACAGCAAATCTGAAATCCGAAATCATAACGATCGTTGTTTGTTGAGATGCAGCTCGCCTCGGCTTTGGATTCAACAGTTGCGCGCCGGGCCAAGTAATTGTCGCGACAACGAGGAACGTCTTCGGGAAGCCTCTGCGTTCGGCCACGGTCCACCGCGACTCGGATTTGAATTTGCGCGAGTTTGTGAACGCCCACTAAACTCGCGCGTGCGCGGATTTCGCTGCGTTTGTTCTGTCGTGCTGATGACGACCGGAGCGATCTTGCTTCTGGTTGATCTCGGCGGCTGCGCCAAACATCGGCTGCCGGGCGGCTTGTCGAAATTGAAGCCGTGTCGTTTACCCGGAGTCGATGAGGAATTGTTCTGCGGGAAACTGACGGTTTTTGAAAATCGCCAGACGCGCTCGGGTCGAACGATCGATCTAAATGTCGTTGTGCTCCCGGCGTTCGATCAGAAAACGAAGACGGAGCCACTGTTTGATCTGGCGGGCGGCCCGGGCGCGGCGTCCACAGACGGAGCAGGATTCTACGCCGGGCCGGGCAGAGATTATCGCCGCCGGCACGATGTCGTATGCGTCGATCAGCGCGGCACCGGACAGTCGAATCGTCTTGCGATTTCCCGGAAGAAAACACCGGCCTATTACCTGAGCGAGATGTATCCAGTCGATTACGTCACGGAAATGCGTCACGCGCTCGAGCTACGCGCAGATCTAACGAAATACACAACGTCCATCGCGATGGATGATCTCGACGATGTGCGAACGTGGCTCGGTTATGACAGGATCGATCTTTTCGGAACCTCATATGGAACGCGCGCAGCGCTGGTTTACATGCGGCGGCATCCCGAGCACTTGCGCAGCGCGATCCTGCTGGGTGTCGCGCCGACTGATCTAAAAATGCCGTTGCACCACGCCGAGTCGGGAGAGCGCGCGATGAATTTGCTGTTGGATGAATGCGAACGGGACGCCGCGTGTCACGCGGCTTTCCCACAAATTCGAGATGACTGGAAAAATGTGCTGGCGCAATTGGAGAAACAGCCTGCGCGTGTGCAATATTCGCCGCCCGGCAAATCTACCGCACCGACGACAGTCGAAATTCAGCGCGGTGTGTTTGCGGAGAAGATCAGGACCCGGATGTACGACCGCGACAAGGCAGCGCGGATTCCGTTGATTGTTCACCACGCGGCAACCGGCGATTTCGGACCGTTTCTCCAACAGACAATTGCGCCATCGATTCCTGATTTCGTGGCGGATGGAATGTATTTGTCGGTCACGTGCGCGGAAGATGTCCCGTTCATTAATCCCGCTGAAGCGGCGAAGCTGACTCAAGGCAATCCATTCCGGAACTATCGGGTGTTCCAGCAAACCCGCGCCTGCGGAGTATGGCCGCGCGGGGAGATCCCGACCGATTTTCTCGAACCGATTTTTTCAGACACGCCGGTGCTGATTTTTTCCGGCAACATGGATCCGGTCACGCCGCCAAAGTACGGCGACGAAGTGGCCAGCCATTTGCCGAACAGCAGACACGTCGTTATTCCCGAGGCCGGCCATGGTGTGGATGGCCTGACGGATCCGGGTTGTATCGATCGGATCGCGATTGAATTTCTGGATAAAGGCGACGCAAAGAATCTTGAAGTGAGCTGCGTCGAACGAATGAAGCCGCCGCCGTTTGTAACCCTTCCCGGCCGGTAAACTCCGTTCGCGGCTTCAACAAACTAGCCGCGGCCGTCGAGGTCCATTCGGGCCAAGGCTGGGATCAACGCCACCGGCTACAAAGCGTGTTAAATCGAGAAAAGAAGAACCGATCGGCTGGTCGCTGGCGATGCTCTTAATGAGCAGCAGTAGAAGGGACAGAGTTATGAAGACACCTTCCAAAACAGCGCGCGCGAAAACCGCTCGGAAAACCCCGGGGTATTCGCAAAGAGAAGCGGCTTATTGGCGACGCCAACATTCCAAACAACCGTACGCCAAAGACTATTCTTACGATCAATTCGAGCACGGCTACCGCACCGCTTACGACTCATTCGCGAAGAATCCTGGAAAAAAATTCGGAGAGGTCGAAGACTCCGTTGCGGTGGATTACGAGCAGGGAAAACCCGATGCGGCGTTGCCATGGGACACCGTGCGTCCCGCAGCGAGCGCGGTCTGGGACAGGCTTGGCGGCGTGATTAACCCGCGTGATCCCGATCGCGGTATACGCGGTTCGATTTGAAGAGCATCACGCCATTTTGTTTCGAAGATGCCGCGCGAACCTTTTGGCGGATGTGATTCGTGGGAAAGTCCGTTGCATGCCTCAATTTCTCGATCACGTTGGGCGCTGTAGCCTCGGCGCTGTGTCGCCATGCGCTCGAGGGCAGCAACAGCGCTGGAACGCCTCGACGCAGCGAGGCGGCTACAAGAGATGGCTACTGAGGAGTATGAAGTTGGTTCGCTATTTCTTGCCTGCGCGGGTGTAATTAATCTCC
>WNFW01010663.1_pt1 | contig 11614 bp, 12 predicted proteins | sample 5400131 | NCBI WGS metagenome assembly WNFW01 (sample SAMN13153362, study PRJNA577476) | soil metagenome | isolation source: 20 cm soil or saprolite under grassland replicate 1 | place: USA:California | collected 2016-06-15
TTCATCAACCTAGCGAACGGTCTTTCGAGCCTGTTTTCGAATCACGAATTTACGAACCAACCACACCAGTAAACATGCCTGAACCGATCCAAATCCCAACTGCTTCAGCAGGGCGAGGCGGCATGCCTCAACCAGCCGGGGCGATGCAAACTGCCGTCCAACTCACGTTCGCTTTCGAGATTGCGTCGATGCAACTGACTCCAACCTTCAAGATGGGGGCGTTGCAGTTAAGGCCATTCTCGAAAATCGTGACGATGCGCTTGGCTGGGTCAGCTCCGCAACCGGCAATGAATCTGCAGGTGACTTTTGAGATCGCACGGATGCAGCCCGCCGGCGGAACGCTGGGAAGCGTGCGCCTCACGCCATCGCAACAGCAGCGTCCAACCGTGGTTGGATCGCCTTCGTTCACGGTCGGGGGTTTGCATTTAGTTTCGGATTTCGCGGCCGCACCACTTCAGCTAACGCCGTCACAGCAGGGACAAGCCACAGTCCACGTCGTTGTTCCGTTCCAAATCGCGACGGTCGAATTCTCACCGTCTTTTGAGATTTCATCGATTGTGCTCAATTCGAATTCCAAGCAAGTATCAGTGCAGCTCCCGAGCGCCGGTGGCGCTGTCGTCGAAGGCGCACCGGTTTTCGAAATCTCGAATTTGCAGCTCACTGGCAGCGGCGAAATCGGAATGATGCAGCTGAACCTGACCGGTCACGGTCCCAAGCGCGCGGCCTGATCCGGCGGGCAAGATCGAAATCTTTCGAGCATTTCGACGAATCGATCTGACTTTGTCGCGGATTATCGGCGTTTAACGAAGTTGCTGCGGTTTAGCGACCGTACTGGCTGCGGTAGAAATTCGCCGTCTCGCCGGATTAATTTCCGGTCGAAATAAATCTCGCCTCCGCCATAACTCGGTCGCTGGATATTGACCATGTCCCAGTGCACCTGGCTTCGGTTGCTATTGTCTGCGTCCTCGTAAGCCTGACCGGGAGTGAAATGAAACGAACCGGCAATTTTTTCGTCGAAAAGAATATCTCGCATCGGCTCGAGAACGTGCGGATTGAATCCGAGCGAAAACTCGCCGATGTAGCGAGCTCCGGCGTCGGAATCGAGGATCTTGTTGAGTTTCTCAGTCTGGTTGCTTATCGCCTGAACAATTTTGCCCTTGCGGAAATCGAGGCGAATCCCGTCAAAGGCGATGCTTTGATAAATTGTTGGCGCGTTAAATGTGATATGGCCTTCCACCGAATTTTTCACTGGCGCTGTGAACACTTCACCATCCGGAATGTTCCGGTCGCCTCCGCAAATGACTGCCGGAATTCCTTTGATGCTAAATCGCAGATCCGTTCCCGGCCCTTTGATTTGGACGCGGTCCGTTCTCTCCATTAACGCTTTCAGGGCTTTCATTCCTGGCTGGAGTCTGCGGTAATCGAGCGTGCAAACTTCGAAGTAAAAATCTTCAAAAGCTTGGGTGCTCATTCCCGCCAACTGGGCCATCGACGGAGTCGGCCACCTCAGTACGACCCATTTGGTTTTCTTGACGCGTTGATCTTGAACCGGGCGCATTTTCTTCGCGACCAGCTGCATTTTCGCCACCGGTACGTCGGATAATTCGGTAATGTTATTGCTTCCCCGCAACGCGATATAGGCGTGCATTTTCTTCATGCGTGCCAGCTCATGCCGCGCGGCCAGTGTCAGTTGTCGGTCCGATGCTTCCAACGCTAGCTCGCGTCCGATGCGGGCCCGCTGGATCCGGACGAATGCAACTGCGCCTGCTTTTCGAACTGCGCGAATGAGCGCGATGGTCATTTCGTCGGGGACGTCGAAAGCCTCAATCAAGACGTTCTCGTTTCGTTTGAGCCTGGTCGAATATTCCACCAGGAGTTTGGCCAGCTTGTCGAAACGCGCGTCGTGCATAGGACGCTACGATTCCATCGAGTTCGCGGGATGCAACCGTCTGGCAGGCGATCTGATCAACCGTTTCGGCGGAAGCGCGCCCCGAACGCGCCGTCGAAATTATCCTGAAAGGGAATAGAACGCCTTTCTTCCTCGAGCTGTAAAATCGAAATCACCCGGAGCAGCGTTTGAACGACGTCCTCATTTTCCTCTCGTTCTAGGCTGCACGTGCTGTAAACGAGAATTCCTCCAGGCTTCAGGAACGGGATTACAGCACGCGTAATCTCAATTTGCCGGGCGCGCATCCGATTAAAGTCCGCCGGTTTCAAGCGCCATCGGACATCGACGCGGCGTCGCATCACGCCAGTATTGGTGCAGGGAGCGTCAATCAAGATTCGATCGAATGGCGCAGCCGAAAGAATCTCCGGTGGAGCGGCAGATTTCATCCAATCATGGCAAACGATTTTGGCAATTCGAACACCGAGCCGCGCGAGATTTTCGTCGAGTAAATTTAAGCGGGCAGGTTCGCGATCGCACGCGATGAGCAAGCCTTGGTTTGCCATCAATTCGGCCAGATATCCCGTTTTACCGCCGGGAGCGGCGCAGGCGTCCAGAATCTTTTCGCCTGGCTTCGGTTGCAATAACTCGCACGCGATCGATGTGCTCGGGTCCTGAACATAACAATCGCCCTGGTCGAGCGCGTCCGCGGGTGCCGGCAGTTCGACAAAGTTGGAGACTTTTGGCAGCGTCCGCGCGTTGCGATAGCGGTCGAGGAAACTCTGCCGATCAATTTTTAGGCGGTTAATTCTCGCGTAAATTGGGGGTGACTGATTGTTCCAAGTGCACAAGGCTCCGGCCCCACCGCCTCCAAATTGTTTCGCCCAACGCTCAATCAGAAACTGTGGGTGCGAGGTTCGAACATCAAGCGACTGAGAATTTGCTCTCCTTTGCAAGCCCCGGCGTTCGCGCGCAGCGGAGCGCAGTATCGCATTGATGATCGCATGCTGGCGTTTTGGAGACAGGTCGACCGTTTCATAAACCGCCGCATGTTCGGGCGTCTTTGCGATAAACAGTTGATAGAGACCGATGCGCAGAATGTCGCGAAGATCTTCATCCACGCGTCCGCGTCGAAGCTCGCGGATCCAAAAGTCCAGAAGTGTGCGGTTGCGCAAGACGCCGTAAAAGAGTTCGACGGCGAATGCCCGATCGGCGGACCGGAACTCCGCCTTGGAGAGCGCGCTGGAAATGACCGTGTCGGCGAACTCTTTTTCTCTACGCCAGGTTCTCAGCGCGGCGAGAGCGACTCGGCGAGCAGAGGTCCGCGCCACAACGAATTCTACCGCGGAATGATGCTCGCGCGGCCAATGGAATAATAATGGAAACCGAGCTCGCCCATCGTCTCGGGATTCAACAGGTTTCTCCCATCGAATACGATCGGCGTGGTCATCCGCTTTTTGAGCGCGGCAAGATCGACATTGGCAAACTCATTCCATTCAGTGGCGATGACGAGCGCTTCGGCGCCGTCAACGGCTTCTAATGCAGAAGCCGCGAATTTTGCGTCCGCGATTGCCTTGAGGTCGCGCGCTTTCTCCATCCCTTTCGGATCGTAAACGACCACGTGCGCGCCTTCGCGCAGCATCGCGTCGACCAATTCGATCGCGACCGACGACCGAACGTCGTCGGTGTCCGGCTTAAACGTCAAACCCCAGACCGCGATCTTCTTTTCTCGCAATACCCATAGCGTATCGCGGATGAGTTTCAGAAAACGCTCTTTTTGCCCGGCGTTAATTTGCTGCACTTCTTTCAGAAGAGTAAACGGAACACCGAGTTGCTCGCTAATGTGGATGAACGCGGCGACGTCTTTTGGAAAACAGGAACCGCCGTATCCGATGCCGGCATTGAGAAATTGGCGGCCTATGCGCCGGTCCATTCCAATTCCGTCCGCGACTTTTTCCACGTCTGCTCCGCTCGCGTCGCAGATCGCGGATATGGCGTTGATGTAGGAAATTTTCAGGGCGAGGAACGAATTCGCAGCGTGCTTGATTAGCTCGGCACTGTTAATTCCGGTGACCAGCACCGGCGCCATGAACGGTTCGTAAACCTTTTTCATCAGATCGACGGCGGGCTGACTCTGGGCGCCAATGACAATCCGATCCGGATGCATTAAGTCGTGAATGGCGCAGCCCTCGCGTAGGAACTCCGGATTGCTGACCACGTCAAACTTCGCGCCGTGCCGATTGTAACGCTTGATTGTTTCCGCGACCCGTTCGCCAGTTTTTACCGGCACCGTGCTCTTATCGACGATGACCCGATAATCGGTAAGGACGTCGGCGATCTCGCGGGAAACTTTTTCGATAAAGCTAAGATCAACATCTCCATTTGCCTGCCGCGGCGTTGGCACGGCGATGAAGATGATGTGTGATTTGTCTACGCCTTCGCGGATGCTGCTGCTGAAATGCAAACGGTGCGCGGAAACATTGCGATGGACAATTTCTTCCAAGCCGGGCTCATAGATTGGAATGCGCCCGGCCTGGAGGGTTTTAATCTTTTCCTCATCATTGTCTACGCAAATGACGTTGTGGCCGACGTCGGCAAAACATGCTCCCGTGACAAGCCCAACGTAACCCGAACCGATGATCGCAATGTCCATGGTGAATTAGTGCCGCGGGCTCGCCGCGGCGCCAGGATCGCGACTCACCTTTACGATTCCGGCCCCTGATTGCAACCGGATCATTGTCCTTGATTGCCCGGATCAAAATTTAAATCGAAACCAAACTTGGGAAATGCTTTCAGGGTAAACGTGAGCAGAATGCCGTACTCCTTCTTGTTACCGGTGTTGTCTCGTACCACCCCGCCAAAGGAGGCGACCCAGTTCGTCAAATCACGATAGATAGCGTAGCGCTGTTCCTGGAAGACGCCGACTGTGCCTTCGTATTGCTCCTGAAATCCGAAACCCCAGTTGTCGTTCAGCCGGTAATACCCGCCAAGCACGACCAGACTACTGTGTTGGAAGAATGGATTGTCGTTGAGGTATCGATGCCCCGCGCTGAGCTGCAAGTTTGCGACAGGCTGCACCGCGACGGTTGTATTGACTTCGGTAAATCCTGAGCTGAACGCCGGAATTTGGGAATCGATCGTCAGCGACGCCCACGGGAGCGGAGTAAAGCGCAGTTTATTGAAAAAGTTCGAATACGTCCGTCGGTCGTAAGGATTGTCAAAGTTCACGTCGAAAAATGTGTCGAGTTCCAGCCAGGTCACGGTCAGATCATCGCGGCGCGTTTCCAAACGGTTCCGAATTCCATTGCGCCAGATGGTCCAACTGGCGATCGAATCAATGGTGGTAAATTGGGGAAAATCGATCGGACGCAACTGCGTCGATGGTTCAAATCGATCGAACTCCAACACTGCCGCCGGATTGATCCCATTCTCATGGACGTATGAGAAATTGCTGTGGATTTGCCGGAGTGGGATCCTCTGGGATAAAGTTGGGAATTAATGGGTCATCGATGTGGGCGAACAGTGTGTTCCCGAGGTCGCGAGTTTTGTCGTAGTAGGTCGCTCGAAAGCCCGCTCGGGGCACAATGGAAAGCCAGCCAAAATAAGTATTCGGATAGAGCAGCTGATGAAACGTATCGAGCCGCGTCGTCCCATAATCTTCAAAGCCCGACCCCTCGGCAAAATTTCGATGTAAGTCCGCGACGCCCGTTTCTCCCTCGTAGAAAATTGGGCCGCCAAAGAGCGCGTGCCGTTTAATGTCGAGCACGACCTCAGGCAAGCGCTCCGTTGTTTGAAAGAAATCATTTGCCTGGAAACGAGCGATCGCGGTGAGCGTGTAAAACGGGTCGGTCTTAGCCACCGCAATCACGTTGTCCGGATTGGGATCGACTCGAAATTCACTCTGATAAAAATCTTGCATCACATACGCGTCACTTAGTTTGGTCACATTCACGATTCCGGAGATGTCTTTCGTGAAATCGGTCGTGTCTTGCAGGGTCAAGCGGTATCGGTTAGGCAGTACCTCACGCCGCGGAATGGCGGTCGGATTAATGTCCGGGTTTTGGTCGTCGACGTAATAGGTCTTGATCTTGAGATTGCTCGATTTGTCCTTTCCGTAATCAATGTCCGAATCAAACCCGATCGCGGGGCCGCGGCGTCCGCGATAATCCAGTCGAAGTCGGCCTTTAATATCGTCGGTGATTGGAAATGTGAATTGCGTCAAAAGGGAAGGTCCCCAGGAGCTCAAGTCAGCCGGCGCGATGGAAAAACTGAAGGCGTCGTTGAGCGATTGATACATGTACGGCCACCAAAGGACTGGAACTTTTCCGATGTAGAAGGTGACGTTTTGAAAAACGACGTGGTCGTTTTCATAAACTCGCACCGTTCGTGCGCGCAGGTGAAAATCGGGGTGAGGAGAATCGTCCGTCGTGAATGTACTATCTTCGACGCGATACACGTTCGCCGAAGTTTCGGTCACGTTTTGGCCGCTGAGGAAGTAAGGACGAAAATCAGTGCGCACATTGCTGGTGCGGATTTGTTTGGTGTCGATGTTATAAACTCCGCGCTCGGCGATATAAACGCTGACATCGCGGTAAATCCGGACGTGCCCTTCTACTGAGACTTCGTGCGTGCGTGAGTTGTACTGGGCGAAGTCCCCGTAAATGTCGGTATCTCCCACGTGAATCGCGACGTTATCTCGCGCCGTCGCGATGCCGTTTTCGTAAGTGGTTTCGCCGGTCGAAGTAATCTCTACCGGCTCATGGTCGGAGACGTTCGTTGCCGCGCCCGTCATGCCGGTCGCCAAAAACATAAAAAAGACCCCCCAGACCAGCGTTCGCATGGCGGACGCCGAAGGTACCGTAGCCTGCGGCGGTTGCAAAGGTAAAAGCAGGTCGGAGGCCATTTGTTTTAGATCGATAACCCCGAAAGAATTGGGGCTCGCGATCAAATTCGGAGTCGCAGTCCGGCGACCTGTTGATTCAGTCCACAGCTAAGAACGATCGCTTTCTCGTGCAATGTCTCGCCTGACTCTGGAAAGCTGAGGCCTTGCGGCGCGTCCCAACCCAACATTAGCGGGAGTCGCTTCGTTCGCAGCGACTGTGCGGCGACAATTACCTGCCAGATCGCGCTCGCGCCGACACTTTCGCCGAGAGCCGCTTTGGGGCTATAAACTAACGCACCGGGCAATTCATGTTCGATCGCTTCTCGTTCAGCAAGATCTACAAATGTGCCGTTTGCACTCGCGACGATGCACGCATCTTCGTCTGCGAGACCGTGCAAAACTTGGCCCGCGATTTTTTTGGCCTCGCTCCGCTGAGAAAAATTTCCGCCTGGATCAATCGCATCGATTTGCTCCCTACCTTGACGAGCGAGTAACACGGCGCCGGCTCCCTCACTCAAAATCATGCCGTGAGGCGGATCGCAGAACAATTCGATCGGCGGCTCGTTTTTGAGAAGGCGCCATTTGTGATAGGCATCGCAAAGCAACCAGTCCGCCTCTTCCGCGCCCACTACCAGGCAAAAATCGAACGCTTCATTTTCGAGTAAATCGCTCGCCATCTTGACTGCCAGCACTCCGACCGCGCCATCTCCGACAAGGGTGTAACTGGTTCCGGTGATTCCAAAAATCGCGGCAAGATGACTGGCAGGCGCGTTGAAAACTGTTTCCGGAAAAAGCAATGGACTGGCCGATTGAGCGCCCGTCTCCACGATGTTGTGGTAAAACCGCTTGGTGTAAATGACGCCGCCATTGGAGACGGCAAACACGAGCGCCATCCGCTTGGCGTCGATCTCTCCGATGGTCGACCTTGCCTGCCCCAGCGCATCGATTCCTGCGGCCGCGGCAAAACGCGAGATCGCACTTGCGCGACGGAGGCGAGGATGCGGCGGCAAATCCGTTAGCGCCTCCGCCGGGACGCGAAAAGCGGAGTATCTCTTTGCAGAAACGGGATCAGAGGTCGGCCGGGCGAGAGCTTCCTCGCCAAGAAGCAAACGGTTCCAGACCGCGTCCGCGCCTCGACCAAGCGGCGTGACCCAACCCATGCCAGCGATCCGCAGGCTCATGCGGCGAGTTTCTGGATCAAAATTGAAGCATTCGTGCCCCCGAATCCAAACGAATTCGAAAGGACGATGTCGATCTTCGCTTCGCGCGATTTGTTTGCCACGATGTTAAGATCTAGATCTTGGTCCGGCCTGCGAAAATTAATGTTGGGCGGCAGAAGTTGCGCTTGCAACGCAAGTAAGCAGACAACGGCTTCGATCGCACCGGCCGCGCCTAACGAATGACCAATCATGCTTTTGGATGAGCTGACCGGAATACTTCCGAATAATTCCGCAATCGCTTTGCCTTCGGCCGCATCATTGAAGGGCGTCGCCGTGCCGTGGGCATTAATATAGTTCACCTCCTCCGCGGAACGACCAGCGCTATGCAACGCTTGTTCCATTGCCCGTCGCGGACCGCTTCCGGAAGGGTCGGGCTGAGTCAGGTGATGATTGTCGGTAGAAATTCCGTAGCCGATGATTTCCCCCAAAATTCGAGCGTCACGCGCGCGCGCGTCTTCCAAATTCTCAAGTGCGAGGATCGCAGCCCCTTCACCAAGAACCATTCCAGACCGGTCGCGATCGAATGGCCGGCATTTTTCCGGCGTGGACGCTTGCAGAGAATCGAAGCCCACAAAGACGAGTTCGGAAAGGGCGTCGTATCCACCGGTCAACACCCGCTGATATTTTCCTGAACTCACGCATTCGAAGGCATGCCCGATTGCGTTTGTTCCGGAAGCGCAGGCGTTGGCGATAATCTGGCATGGCGCCGAAATTTCGAATGCATTTTGCGCATCGATCATAGGTTTTTGGGGCGGATAATTTGCAATCCACCCCGGCGAATGTCGCAAACCGCGATCCCGATGTAAGGCCCGATAATAATCCTCCCCAAACGACATGCCGCCGCTGGTGGTGCCGACGACGGTCAGTTCAGGCTTAAATTCAGGATCCTTTCCGAACAATTGCCCGAAAACGGCCATCATCATGTGGCTCGCGCGATGCAATCGGTCGGTTTTCCGTCCATTTCGCCGCCCGCTGACGAGGCGCTCGTCGGAGACCTGGCCGGCCGTCTGGCATCGGCATTTCTCGACATCGAAGCGGGTGACTGGCGAAACGCAATCCCTGCTCGTCCTGAGTGATGCCAAGGTCTCATCCAGGCCGTGGCCGAGAGGGCTAATCACCCCGGCTGCGACCACCGCCACCCGGGATTCCCTTGTTTTTCCGCCTAATTCGTTAAATGTCGCCATTTCAGTATCAGTTGGCCCGCGATTTTGGTTGCTTTCCAAACCGAAGCACCTTACACAATGTGCCCGAAAGGAGAAAACAGCAGCTCGGAAGTCCGCCGATTGTCATCTGAAATTCACTCAGCGGCGATTTGAAATTGATAAGCGGGAACAGTGTCCTGGCGGCGTTTTCCAGATTAGACTCAATGGCAACTAAATTATACGTGGGAAATCTCCCATTTAACACCACCGAAAACGAACTACAGGAGCTCTTTTCGCAAGCAGGCGCGGTGCAGGAAGTCATGCTCATGCAGGACAAATTTACTGGCAAATCCCGCGGCTTCGCGTTTGTGACCATGGGCTCCGACCAAGACGCGCAAAAGGCAATCGCGGAAATAAACGGGAAGACGCTCGAAGGCCGAGCGCTGACCGTTAATGAGGCGCGCCCGCGCGAACCACGGCCGCCAGGCGGCGGTGGCGGCGGCTATGGCGGCGGCGGCGATCGACGCCGCGATGGCGGACAACGCCGCGGCCGTTAATCGGCTCGATTCGTTAATTATTTTCTTAAAAGCGGTCGCCCCGGCGACCGCTTTTTCTTTCATCACGGCTGCGCCCGCCCCGAGGAGCGAACTACAATAAAACAACAACGCTTTAAAGAAGGAGTTCCGATTATGCCCGATGATACAAACGCCGAAGAAAACATCGAGATTCCACCCATACCTAAGGAAACCGCCGGAGCCGTCACCGGAGCAGTAATTGGCAGCATGATTGGCCCTGTCGGCACCGTTGTCGGAGGAATTGCCGGCGCGATTGCAGGAAAGGCAGCGAGCGAGCGTCGTCTGGCTCCCGCCGCGAAAAAGGCGGTCGCGCGCGTAGCTAAAGCTGCGCCGCCACGCCGGACAAAAAAAGTTTCGCGGGGCAAAGCCGCGAAAAGAAAACCTGCGAAATCGCGCAAGCGATCGACCTCCAAACGGACAAAAGCCAAACCGCGCCGAAGATCGACGTCGCGTGCCAAAAAAAGGCGACGTCGCTAAATTGCCAATCAGGAAAGTGGGCAGGGCTGGATTCGAACCAGCGAAGGCGTAAAGCCAGCAGATTTACAGTCTGCCCCGTTTGGCCACTTCGGTACCTACCCTCGCGCGTTTTGATATAACTCACGCTCTGCCGCTGGCAAGTGTCGCGGACGCGGGCCTATTCAAAAAATTCGGCCGCGCACTTTACCACGTATTGCTGCGCCTCGCGCGAGATTTCGGGATAGATCGGCAGCGCCAGGCTCTCGCGGGCGGCGCGTTCCGCCTCCGGAAAATCGCCCGGTTTATAGCCAAGATATTCGAAACATGGTTGCTCGTGCAGTGCGAGCGGATAGTAAATTGCCGTTTCAATCTCGCGCCCGTTAAAATGCTCCCGTAACCCATCCCGCCGCGGCGAACGGATCACGTATTGATGATAAATGTGATGATTGGCGAGCTTGCTCTCCGCATAAGGCTGAACCGGCAATTTGATCTTTTCGTCTAGTCCAGCACGACGAAACTCATTCGTGTAAAACTTCGCCGCGTCCCGCCGCGCAGCCGACCAACGATCGAGATGCGGCAGTTTCACGTTCAGTATTGCCGCTTGCAGTTCGTCGAGCCGGAAATTGCCGCCGATAAACCGATGTTGATAACGCGCTTCCATCCCGTGTTGACGGCAAATCCGCAACCGATCGGCGAATTGCTCATTTCGGCATACGACTAGTCCGGCGTCTCCGGCGGCGCCCAGATTTTTCGACGGATAGAAACTGAAGCAGCCGGCGTCGCCCATTGTGCCAGCCTTGGCTGATCCGCCATCGAGCGGGTAATCGGCGCCGATGGCTTGGGCGGCATCTTCGATCAGCAGCAGATCATGCTCGCGCGCGACCGCGAGCATTTCATTCATCTCGCAGCACAAACCGAAAAGGTGAACCGGAACGAGCGCGCAGATCGTTTGGCGATTTTCGTTGACCAATTTTCCCTCGACCCGGTGGCAATCCTTGTCGAGGTAGCGTTTCAACGCGCTTGCCGAAATGTTGTTGGTCTCTGGATCGATATCGATGAAGACCGGGGTGGCACCGACGCGCGAGATGCAACCGCCAGTCGCAAAAAATGAGTACGCTGTCGTAATAACCGCGTCTCCCAATCCGATCTCGAGCGCCATCAAAACCGCCAGGAGCGCGTCTGTTCCGGATGAAACCCCAACGGCATGCGGCACGTGGCAGTATTCCGCGATCGCTTTTTCGAATTCCGCCAACTTTGGTCCGAGGATGAATCGCTGGCTGGCCAATACCTCATCCGTCGCTGCGCGAATCTCTTTCGACAGCGCGCGATATTGTTCGCTCAGGTCCAGTAACGGGACGCGCATGACCGATTAGCTTGGCAGTTCTCCCAGGCCGATCAATCCGAAGTTTGACGCTGCTAGCTCAGATTGACCTAAAACTCCGACTCAGTTAGGC
>WNFW01004042.1_pt1 | contig 11611 bp, 7 predicted proteins | sample 5400131 | NCBI WGS metagenome assembly WNFW01 (sample SAMN13153362, study PRJNA577476) | soil metagenome | isolation source: 20 cm soil or saprolite under grassland replicate 1 | place: USA:California | collected 2016-06-15
GTTACGTCCACGCGCACCGTCCGGCCCGCCGAAGCCGCGGCAGGAGCAACGTGCAAATCGGAATACGAGAAACTCGTATAGCTCAACCCCGATCCAAATTCGAATTGCGGCGTGCCCAGCATTTTCCCTTCTCCTGAATCTTCCCCTTCGAGTACTTTGTGGTCGTAGGTGAAGAGATGGTTCGTCGAGCGGGGATACGTAATAGGCAGCTTGCCGCTGGGATTCACATCGCCGAAAAGAATGTCGGCAATGGCCTGCCCGCCCTCATTGCTGGGGTTATAGGCCATCACGATCGCTCCGGCTGAATCCGCGATTCGGCTGATAATGCGCGGGCGTCCTTCGGTGAGCACCAGGATGACGGGTTTATTCGTTTCCATGATTTTCCGAGCGAGATAGAGCTGCGCGTCCGGTAGGGTCAGATCAGGAATGTTGCCCGGGGTTTCTGCGTAAGCCCATTCGCCAATGCAAATCACGACGGCATCTGCCTTTGACGCGGCATCCGCGGCCTTGGCAATATCAATTTCCTTGTTGTAAGTGGCGCCGGGAACGTAGGTCACGTTGGCGCCGCCGATTTTTTCTTGGATGGCTTTGAGGATCGTTGCGCGGTCCTTGGGATACGCACTCGCGCGGTCACCTTGCCACGTATAACTCCAGCCGTTATTCAGCGGAATCAGCGAGTCGGCGTCCGGGCCGGTCACGAGAACGTGCGCTGTCTTGGCAAGTGGCAGTGTTTGGTTTTCGTTTTTCAGAAGAGTGATGGATTCGCGCGCGGCTTCCAGGCTGACCTGCCGTGATTCCGGTGAGCCGATTACCGTTTTCGAATCGATCCCGCGAAGCGCATCCTCGAAAAGCCCGAGTTGGTACTTCACCGTGAGAATTCTCCGCACCGCTTCATCGATGCGGCTCGTGGGCACCTTCCCTTCCTGCGCCAGCTCGAGCAACAGATTGCTGAAGCTGTAGTCGCTCGGCACCATGCTCATGTCGATCCCCGCAAGCACGGCGATGCGCGTGGCTTCCTTCTCATTTGCCGCAATGTGGTGCACACCAACAAGTTTCTTGATGTCCAGCCAGTCGGAAACAACGAATCCCTGCAAGCCGAGTTCGCCTCGCAAAACATCTTTGAGCAAATAGCCGTTGGCATGGCCGGGGATTCCATTCACTTCGCTCGAATTCACCATCACCGTGTGGGCGCCCGCTTTCAAAGCCGCGGCAAAGGTCGGCAGAAAATATTCGCGCAAAGTATTCTCGGGAATGAGCGCGGGGCTGCGGTCACCGCCCGTTGTGGGATAGCTGTAGCCCACATAATGTTTCAGCGAAGCAGAAACGCTGGCGGGACTCGAAAGATCGCTGCCTTCATAACCACGAACAGTGGCCACACCCATCACCGTCGCGAGATAGGTATCCTCTCCGAGCGTCTCCCACAAACGTGACCACAGTGGCTGCCGCCCGGCGTCGAGCACGGGTGAAAAGGACCAAGGAATTCCGGCCTTGCGCGTTTCGGCGGCGGCGATCTGGCTGCCGCGCAGCATCAGCTCCGGATTCCACGTCGCGGCCATCGCGAGAGGCTGGGGGAAAAGAGTGCTCCCTACAATGTAGTTCGGCCCGTGGATGCTATCGATGCCGTAAAGCACGGGAATCTGCAACCGGGATTTCTTCGCTTCTTCCTGGATGGCGCGGATAATCTCGTGCCATTTCTCTGCGGACAAGGCTTCGTCATTCACGTTGAGGATGGAACCCACTCCGTATTCGCCAACGGCTTTGTGTAATTTATCGGGATTGATTCGAATGGACTGGCCCTGTCCATCGGTGACCATGCCGATTTCCAGTTGCGTCATCTGGCCGATTTTTTCCTTGAGCGTCATCTGGCCGAGAAGTTTTTCGACCGCGGCGGCGGAAGCGCTGGCAGACGGGCCAGCGGGAGTCATATTTTTCTTCAAAAATGTCTGGCTGTCCACGATGCTTGAAGCAGCGTCATCCGCGCCGGACGGAATTGCCGCGATGGTGCAAACAGCCAGTACAATAACGATATGCCACAGCTTCCTTTTCGGGGTGGACACGGGTATCTCCTTGCCGAGCATCCTACCTCTGGTGGCCGGATATATCCAATTTTTGGTTTCTTTAAATTCCAACTGTGGACCCCCGAAAGCTGGTACCTGGCAACCGGCGTTCCCGCGGACATTTGCAAATGGGACCACGAGTTGCTGCTCTGCGAAGCGATCGCAAAGAGTGCGCGGAAGCGCGCGTGAGTGGCGGTGCCCTGGGACGAAACGCGCCGCCTCAGTGCGGCGAAGAATACTGATAGCGCAGGCTCGGCGGCATGCGTTCCGAGCGCGACCGCGTATTGTACTCGAGCTGGTAACCCAGATGTTCCGCATCGGCCGGATAATCTCGACCCTCGGGATACGGATACGGGAGCAGCGAATGCCGCGGTAGCGGCTCGACGGTAAACGCGTGCGCCGCGTAGAAATCGAGATCCTTTTCGAAGCCGTCGGCATAAAAGAAATAATCGCGGACCCATCCGGTTGGCAGCGCGGTAAGCTGCTTGGGATCAAAATCAAGCTTCAGTCCCTCGCCGGAGCCGAAAACGACAAAGCGATCATCGGAGGCGCGCAGCAAATCGAACACATCGCCGTAGCGCGTGTAATTTCCTGCGGCGCGCGCGTAGGGACCGGTCATGCTGCGGTGCGAATACGAATAGGTGGTGTCGCTTGCCGGCTTTAGCCGGATCTCGCGCGGATAGCCGACGAAATCCAGCGCCGCTTTTGCGAGCGGCACTTGCGCCACGCGCAAATCCTGTTCGTCCCGTGTCTGGTCGATTCGAATCGCGTCCCAATAAATTTTCAGATTGTTGACGATGCGAATCCGCTGCGTTCCCGCGGGCAGCTTGCCGGTCAAGTCCGCAATCATGGTCCGTTCGAGCCCTGCCGGAAAACCCATATCTTCCACAACCCGCACCCACTTGCCTTGCCCATCGAGGGCTTCCACATATGGCGGAATCACTCTGATTCCCGCCTGATCCGCAGCGTACATCGAAGTCGCAGTGAAGTAATCCGTGTACCCATCGATGATCAATCGCAATGGTTTTTGCGCATCCCATTCACCGAGGTCGAGCTCGATCCAGTGCAGCTTCGCGAATCCCGAGAACGGCAACCCTTCGAAATTCGTGACGTAGTTGCGGTCGCGCTTGGAGACCAGCGGTAGCACATCATTTCCGCGGTCGTCCCACGCACCGGCCGGTGCATGCGCGTCGCGGCTGGCGATCACCCGGAACTCCGGAAAGGGCGGCCCGCCGACGAATCGCTCATTCGGATAAACTTCGTACGCCGCTGGATGATCGATGGCCACCAGCCGCACCTGGTCGAGATACACCGTTTCTTCCATCGGCTCCATGAAGCGGAAGCTGAGCAGGCCGCTCCGGGCCTTCACGCTGCGCGCAGGCACCTTCAGGTACTCGTCCGGATCAGGAACGTCCCTTTCGCCGGGCGCGATCCAGTGGCCGACCACGCCGGGCCCGATCATGTCCGCGATGAATTCATACTCGTGTCCATTCCACGAAAACAAAACGGGGCACGAGCTCCCGCGCCGATCGAGTTCTGTGATGCTTTGTAGTTTCTTCGCGGCCAGGTTTATTTCGTCCTGTGGCACGCCCGTCGGCCACAGCAGCCGAACGACTTCAGCGTTGCGCTCCGAGCCGAGACCAGCAAGAATCGGCGCGGCGCTCTGCCCCAGATAGCCCGACGCACCGGGCACTTCCCACTTTTGATAAAGCGTGCCCGCGTAGAGTTCGACCTTCGTGCCGATCGCGCTCTTATTATCGTTGAGCGCCTTGAGGTCAATGCTCATCCAGTTATGCTGATTACCGCCCTCATTGCGCAGAACAAGCGGCGCGCCGCCGAGTTGCGTCACGACCAGGTCAGCGTCGCCGTTTCCATCGATATCCGCAACCGCAAGCGCGCGCGGTTGATTCAGCTTGACCGAATCGAGGTGCACGTCTTTCGTAACGTCACCCCAACCTTTGCTGCCGAGATTTCTCAATAGACGCAGTTCCCCTCCGCTGCTCGATTCTCCCGCCGCGACCAAATCGAGCCAGCCGTCATTGTCGTAATCGAGCGCGGCAATTCCCCAGCCGCTCTGCCAGCCGAAATCGGGGAGCCGAACGCGTTCCAGCCGTTTCCCTTCTACATTCCGCCACAGGCTGATACCCGGCGCGCCCGCATGCGTGAACGCCAGATCCATCCATCCGTCCTTATCAAAATCAAACGCCACCACACCCACCGCCGGCGGCAGCTTTTCTTTATTGAAATCGATGCCGCCCAGCGGCGTGAATTTTCCTTCGCGCGGATTGAGATAGATCGAAGCTCCCACCTGCCCGCCCGCGATGACGAAGTCAATTGCCCTGTCGTTGTTAAAATCCGTGCTGACAACTCCAGCGCCCGTGGCCGCAACTCCAAGCGCCGTTTCCGCGGACACATCCGTGAATGTGCTATTGCCATTGTTGCGCCAGAGAACATTGTGAGGCGGCGCGCCCGCCGCAGCCGCTTCCGGCGCCGTTGTGATGTACAGATCTAGGTCGCCATCGTGATCGTAATCCACAAACGTCAAGCCCACGCAGCCTTTTTCTCTGCGGATTCCCACCGCTTGGGTCACGTCCTCGAACTTGCCTTCACCTTTGTTATGGAAAAGCTTCACCCCATCGCTCGAGCAAACTGCCAAATCGGTCTTGCCGTCATTGTCGAAATCGCCGGCCGCACATCCGAAGCCGCTCCCCGTGAGATGGATGCCTGCTTCCTTGGTCACATCGTCGAATCGTCCATCGCTCATGCCGCGCAGCAACCGGCTCGTGCCTTCCGTCGCACCGCTTACGAGGAAAAGATCGGGCTTGCCATCGCCATCATAGTCGAAGAAGCACGCGCCAGTGCTCGGTCCAATCTCGGTGCGGCTTCCCTCGGTACTTTTTGGCACGAACGCATTCGCCTCCGCAGTAAATCGCACCGGAATTGCAGCAGGCACATCGACAACCGCACTCAGCGGCAACTCCGCGAGTGAGTAACGCCCCTGATCGCCGTAGCCCGCGCCGAACGGCGCTCCGAGATGCTCGATCGTGATTTTTTGGAAGCGTGCCAGGTGTTCGCGCGCCGCAGCGGCATCGCCCTTCCGCTGCAACGCGCGCGCCAGGCCGAATTCCGACGAAGCGTGAAACGGAGAAAGGGCCAGCCCCTTTTGAAACGCCGCGATGGCTTCGTCATACTTCTGCCACTGGGCGTTCAGGTAGCCGATAAAATAATAGGCGTCCGGCTCGTTGGGCGCGATCTCTGTGACGTTCTGAAATGCGGCGATGCCCTTCTCCGTCTCCCCGAGGTCTTTGTAGGCAAGTCCGAGGTTGTACCAGGCGTAAGCATCCTTAGGAAGGTGCTGCGCTGCCGCTTCGAGTGCCGCACGCGCAGGCTCCAGCTTCTGCTGGGCGAGCAGCGAAACACCTAGGTTCAGCCGGGCTACGGCAAATTTTGGGTCAGCCTCGAGGGCTTGTTCAAAATATTTTTGCGCGTCCGCGGGGCGCTGCTGATTCATGTAGGCGACGCCCAGCGTATTGAAACGATAGGCGTCCACAATCCCGCCGCCCGACGACGCGGACTTCTTTGCAGCCGCAGCCTTCTCCTGTGCGGACGGCGCGCTGGAACGCGCCAGTATCGCGGCACAGCAAATCAAGATTGAACAAGCGAAAATCGCGCCCACTGCAAGCCGCTGAGTTGAACGCATGAAAATGTCTCTTCCTGTCCGCGCGGGATGCCCGAATTCCGCGTACGAAGCATCCGGGTGCAAATGGAATTCTCCCGGCTGCACAGCGCATCGTCAACCATTTTTATGCCCGGCGATTTGCGCATTTTGCCGCGTGCTTGACCTGCACCGCATGTACGCTTACTCTCCCGCATCAAGCCATGAGCTTCTTCCCTTACTGCACCTTAGCGGAAATCACGCACGAAATTCGATCCAAGAATGTTTCTCCCGTCGAAATCGTCGATAGCCATCTTAAGCGCATCGAGGCGCTGCAGCCGAACTGAATGCGTTTGTCCATCCGGACCCTGAGGGTGCCCGTGAGCAGGCGCGCGCGGCGGAAAGTTTGGTGGTGCACGGCGCGCAACTCGGGCCTCTCCATGGCGTGCCGCTCACCATCAAGAGTTGCATCGATGTCGCCGGTTGGCCCTGTCCCGCTGGTTCCCTTCTCCGCAAAGATTACGTCCCACAACAGAACGCCCCGCCTGTTTCGCGATGGGAGGCCGCGGGCGCCATCCTTCTCGGAAACACCAACACTCCCGAATTCTTGATGGCCTACGAAACCGACAACCTGCTCACCGGAAAAACAAGAACCCCTGGAACTTGGCCCGGCTACATGGACTCGATCGCGCGCTTGATCTGTGGTGGTTTTTCTTTGGCCCGGTGATCGGTAACTTGTTTCGCCAAAGCGTCGCCGGCCGTGAAGGTCAAATCAGCCCGATGTTTCGCGAGTATCTCGCTTACGCGACCTCTGGAGATTCGATCACACTCGATCAATTCACCAAAGCCTGCGCGGATCGGGATCTTCTCCGCGCCGATATTTTGCGCCAAATGCGGGACGCATCCATCCTGCTCTCGCCAGTTTCCAACAGTCCCGCGTTTCGTCACGGCCAGGGAAATTACCTTCCCGGCGCGGGCTACCGCGACACCATGCGGTTTTCGCAATGGCTGAACTTGACCGGCTTTCCCGGCGCATGCGTTCCCGTCGGCGTTTCGAGCGAGGGACTGCCCATTGGCGTCCAAGTCATCGGCCGGCCATTTGAACACGAGCTGGTCCTGGCCGTCGCGGAAGCCATCGAGAAAGCGCGCGGCCCCTGGCAACCGCCTCCTATTGTTGTTGCGGAAACGGCGGTGCCAGCATCAACAACGACATTGCCGGAAGAGTTTCCTGCATCGGTCTGCCGCACACCGCGTTCCGACGCTGCAGTTCGGCCTTAAGTTCCCGTTCTAGGAAAATGCTCTGAAACAATGGGCGGCACCTTTTCGAAGCGCCGCCCTTTTCTCACCGAATCCCTGTTCCCTTTCCCGCCGGAAGGAGTAAAATGCGCCCATGAATCGACGCACATTTATCGGAACATCCGTCGCAGCAACCCTCGCATCCGCCGCCAAGCCAGCCTGGGCAGCGGACACCGCACATCACATTGACCGCGTCGGCGTGCAGCTGTACACCGTGCGCGACGCCATGAAGACCGACTTCGAAGGCACCATCGCGAAGGTCGCCGCCACCGGCTACAAGGAAGTCGAATTCGCCGGTATTTTTGCCCCGAACGCGGGCTACTTTGGCCGCTCTCCGAAAGACGTCCGCGCCATCCTTGACAAGAATGGCTTGGCCGCGCCTTCGTGCCACGCGGGCTACGACGTCGTCGAAAAAAAGTGGCCCGCAGCTCTTGAAGCCGCGAAAATAGTCGGCCATAGCTACATCATTTGCCCTTGGATCGACGAAAAACAGCGCGTAGAACCCGGCGGCTGGAAGCGCGCCGCGGACCTCTTCAATCGCGCCGGCGAAACCAGCAAAAAAGCCGGCATCCAGTTCGGCTACCATAATCACTCATTCGAATTCGATCCCGCGGATTCACTCGGCGGCAAACTCCCTTATGATTTCCTCCTCGCCGAAACGGATCCCCAGCTCGTCAAAATGGAAATGGATCTTTGCTGGATCAGCGTCGCCGGCAAGGATCCGCTGGCCTATTTCGAAGAGTATCCCGGGCGTTTCCCGCTCGTTCACATAAAAGACTGGGTGAAGGACGCCTCTACGCCGAGTGCGTACCAGGGAGCGATGGGCCAGTCCGTTAAATTTGGCGGCCGCATGGCCGATGTCGGCCAAGGTTCCATCGACTGGAAAAATCTTTTCGCGCACTCAGCGAAAGCGGGCATCCAGCACTATTTTGTGGAAAACGACGATCCCAAATCAGCCTTCGACGACATAAAAATAAGTTACAACTATCTTCACAACCTGCAGTTTTGATTTTTCTTTGCAGGGGCGCCCCGACCCGGTCGGAGCGCCCCTGCTCGGCTTGATCTTTCCGAGGAGAAACGCGTCATGACTCCGCGCAAATGGATACCGATGCTGACGGTCGTTGCCGTCTCGACTCTAATCGCGTTCGCCACCGCGCGCCCGCAAGCTCCGGCCTGGAAGCCCCTATTCAACGGCAAGGATCTCGCCGGCTGGAAACATGTCGGCCCCGGTAACATGACGGTCGAAGACGGCCTTATTCGCACGCACGGCGGCATGGGCCTGCTCTACTGGACCGGCGGCAAGCTCTCCAATTGCCGCATTCGCGTGGTCTACAAGATGCGCGACTTCAACGATAATTCCGGAATCTTCATTCGCATCCCCCTCGAACCGCGCGAGGAATGGATGCCCGTCCACTACGGCTACGAAGTCCAGATTGACAACCATCCCGAAACTTCCAACGAAGATGAATATCACATCACCGGCACACTCTATTCGCTGACCAAGCCGCTCGCCAAACCCGGCAAGCCCGGTCCCGAGTGGAACACCATGGTCATCACGCTCGACGGTCCGCGCACCACCGTCGTGCTCAACGATGTCACCGTCACCGACTACACCGAAGGCCAGCCCGTCCCGGAGCGCAAATTCAATTTCGAGCCGCAGCATGGCGCTCGCCCCAACGAGGGCTACATCGGCCTGCAGAATCACAGCGACAACGATATTGTGTTTTTCAAAGAGGTCAGCGTCCAGCCGCTGAAGTAATTTCGAATTCTCAGTTTTTGGTTCAGAGTTCCGGGCTCGACGTTCATTGTTCAGATGCCTGATCTCTGATTACTGATCTTTGTTTTTTTGAACTTTCAACATTTAACTTTCTTCAGGAGCACACCATGAAAAAAGATCTTTCCCGCCGTCAATTCCTCCATCGCACCGCCGGCGCTGCTGGCGCGCTCGCGGCTTCGCCGGCAATTTTTCTTGAGCCGGAGCATATCCCTTTGCCACTGCAATCGACCGCACCAAGCGACCGCCTGCGCTTCGGCATTATCGGCATCGGCATGCAGGGCTCCGGCTTGCTCACCAATGCCATCCAATTGCCGGGCGTCGAATGCGTCGCCGCTTGCGATCTCTACGACGGCCGCCACACGCTCGCCCAGGAAATTGTCGGCAAGAAAATCCCCACGACCCGCCGCTACAAAGAGCTCCTCGATAACAAAGAAATCGACTGCCTCATCGCCGCCGTTCCCGATCATTGGCACAAGCAAGTGGTGGTCGACGCCGTCAACGCGGGAAAAGATATCTACTGCGAAAAGCCGATGTCGCACTCCGCCGCCGACGGCGTGGCCATGGTCGCCGCCGCGCAAAAAACCGGTCGCATCGTGCAGATCGGTTCGCAGCGGGTCAGTTCGGTCATCTGCACAAAGGTCAAGGAGCTCCTCGCCTCCGGCGTGGTCGGCACGCTCACGCTCGTGGAAGGCTCGCTCGGCCGCAACGATCCCAACGGCGCCTGGGAATATCCGCCGCCGCCCGATCTCTCCCCAGAAAACCTCGACTGGGACACTTGGCAAGGCACCGTGCCCAAAGTTCCTTTCAACCCCAACATCTTTGCGCGCTGGCGCTGCTGGAAAGAATACGGCACCGGCGTCGCCGGCGATCTGCTCGTCCACCTCGTCAGCGGCATGAACTACATGCTTGGCTGGAACGAGCCGCCCAAGCGCGCCATGGCTCTCGGCGACATTCTGCGCTTCAAGGACGGACGCAATATGCCCGACGTTCACTGCACCCTTTTCGATTACGGCCGGGCGCCGGTTTATCTGCGCCTGAATCTCGGCTGCGATACGCCGGAGATCTACCGCTTCCAGGGCTCGAAGGGAATTCTCGAAGTCACGGAAACCGCCATCGCTTATTTCCCGCAATCCGGTGAAGACGATTCCCCGAGTTATTACACCTACAGCTATCCGCACGCCATGCGCGATGCCTATCTCAAGAAATGGCACGAGGATCATGACCCCAAGCCCGGCAAAGAACCTGTCGCCGAGGGGTTCACTTATCGCGGCGTCTCCTGGGACGAGGAAAAACCGCATCTCTGGAAGTACTTCCAGGGCGTGAGGAATCGCCAACAGGTAACCGAAGACGCCATTTTCGGCCACCACGCCGCGCTGGCCTGCCACATGGCCAACGAATCTTATTTCCGCCATGCAGCCGTCACCTGGGACCCCGCCTCCAACCAAATCAAATCGTAATTTTCAATCCTCACGGAGCTCGCTTAAAAAGAAAAGAGTTGCGTTTTTTTCTGAGTGCAAAAAAGCGCAACAGAGTGCGCAAGAATGTGAAAAGAAAGGGGATAGATCGGAGGCACGCCGAAACCCTTGCAGACTTGAACTGTACAAACTTTGAGGAGGGGGTACACGCCGGCGTACACCCCACCCATGAAAGATGGATCGTTTTCAAAACAAAGGAGTTGCGGGACGAGCATTTTGTAGGTAGCTGAACAGAAAGGGGATGGACGACGGGAGATTTCGTAACAAGTGACAGGTGAGTCGTGGCAAGGAAGAGGCGGAAAGGCGGGGGTGCGGGACCGAAGGTTCGAGAGGGAGGCTGAAAGTCACAACTCATGATAACATGGAAATGTTATCTTGTCAAATACTTTCTGATGTGGTACTAGTTTCGAATGGATTTGGTAGTACTTTCGAATGAAAATGAGGACTTAAGATGAAGAAAAGGAACGGTTAACGGCAGGAATTGTTTTCAGTGGTCAGTTGTCAGTGCTCAGTCGAGGAGGAGAAATGGGCTAGTGGCTCTTCGTTGTTGGTTATTGGTTATTGGTTGTTAGTTGTCAGTTGTTAGTTTAGTCGGAGAAGAAATTGGTTTGGTGGTGGGGCGGGTACCGAGGATAGAGGGTGCAAAGAGAGAAACGGGAAAGGAGCCTGCGATAGGGAGCGCGAGTCACGGGGTTTGGATGCGGGGAGCAAGGTCGGGGGCGAGGGACTGGTAGTGCTTGAGATTCCAGGTATAGACGGCTTGGGCTTTGCATTTGGCGGCGCAGGCCAAGAGCAATGAATCGTAAATGCGGCCGCCGATGAAACCCCGTGAGGCAGTGTTCTGAATGGCCGCGAAGTATTCCTCCGTGTTGAGAGAAACGAGAGTCAGCCGGTTGCGGACTTCTTCGACAAACAGCAAGGCTTGCTCGGGCGGAATTCTCTTTTCCGCCGCAGCGAAGCGCTTGAGGCTGGGTACGTGGTGAACATGACCGCCCCGGAAGGCGGCGACCAGAACGGAAGTATCGAAGAACTCTTTCATCCGCGGACTTTATTCGGTAACTGCGCGGTGGCGGTTTTCGCGTTCGCGGTCGACAAGATCGGGGATGGAGGCGTCTGCAGGTTCCCCCTGGTAGACCCAAACACCGAGTTCCTTCTTGAGCATGACGTTCTGGCGGACCGGACGCAAAGTGATGCGCTCGCCTTCCGATTCCAGATGGAGGGTGTCGCCGGGAGCGAGTTGCAAGCGGTCACGAAGGGGCTTGGGCAGAACGACGCGGCCGGCTTTATCGAGGGTGAGCTTGGTGGCCATGATGGCAGTATGGTGTGGGAGAAACCAATTGTCAATGGCATT
>WNFW01003048.1_pt1 | contig 11610 bp, 8 predicted proteins | sample 5400131 | NCBI WGS metagenome assembly WNFW01 (sample SAMN13153362, study PRJNA577476) | soil metagenome | isolation source: 20 cm soil or saprolite under grassland replicate 1 | place: USA:California | collected 2016-06-15
CGTCCTGGACCAGCGTCGTCATCCCCTCGGCCCTCGCCAGCGTCAGCATCTCCGCGACGCGCGCCTTGGTCTGGATGAGCCGCTTCATCTCGTCGGTCGCGATGAGGAGCTCGTGGATGGCCGCGCGCCCCCGGTAGCCAGTCCGGTTGCAACTCGCGCAGCCCTTGCTCTTGTAGAGGACGAACGCCGCGTCGTACCTGAAGCTGAGCTTCGCGAACGCGTCCGCGCCGCCGTACCCTTCCACGAGCTCGTCGAACTCGGCGCGGTCCGGATGGTACTCGGTCCGGCACTCCGGGCAGAGCCGCTTCACGAGCCGCTGGGCCAGGACGCCCAGGAGCGCGTCGGCAAAGTTGAACGGGTCGAGCCCCATGTCGAGGAGGCGGATGACCGTTTCCACCGAGCTGTTCGTGTGCAGCGTGCTGAGGACGAGGTGTCCGGTCAACGAGGCCTCGATGCCGGTCGAGGCCGTCTCTTCGTCGCGCATCTCACCGACCATGATCACGTCCGGGTCGGCGCGGAGGAAGGAGCGCATGGCCTGCGCGAACGTGAAGCCGATCTTCGGGTTCACCTGCACCTGGCGCAGGCCGTACTGCGTGATCTCGACCGGATCCTCCGCGGTCCAGATCTTGCGCTCGGGCTTGTTGATGCTCCCAAGGATCGAGTGGAGCGTGGTCGTCTTGCCGGATCCGGTCGGCCCCACGCACAGGATGAGGCCATACGGCTTGGCGGCGAGCTTCTGGATCTCCGTGAGGTTGCGCTCCGTCATCCCGAGCTTGTCGAGGGGCATCGGCTCGCTCGCGGTGAGGATGCGCATGACGACGTCTTCGTTCGCATTCGCCGTGGGGATCGTGGCCACGCGGAGCTCGATCTCACGGCCCTCCGCCGTCTTGAATCGGATCTTGCCGTCCTGCGGCTTGCGCCGCTCGGCGATGTCGAGCTGCGCCATGATCTTGATCCGCGTGACGATCGCGCGGCGGAAGGCGCCGGGGATCTTCTGGTACTCGGAGCAGGTGCCGTCGACCCGGAACCGGACCACCGTGTCCTTCTGCATGCCATACGGCTCGATGTGGATGTCCGAGGCGCGCGCCTTGTAGGCGTCCATGATGACCTGATTGGCGAGCCGGATCACCGCGCTGTCGTTTTCGTCGACCTCACCCCCGGAGACCTCGCCGCCCCCGAGCATGTCGCTCTCGACGGTCGCCTCCTCGGCCTTGAGCTCGCCGAGGATGCTGCCGATCGCCTCCTTGGAGCTGGGCTCGGGGCCCCCGATGTTGAGGTAGCTGAGGATGTCCTTCCGGAGACCCACCGCCCACTTGATCTTCCGGTTCTTCAGCGCCTGGCTCACGCTGTCTACCCGTTGCAGATCCTGAGGGTTGTCGATCAGGACGACGATCGCGTTGTCCTCGCGCCTCAGCGGGAGCCAGAAGTTCCGCTTGAGGTACTCGAGCTTCAGGTGCCGCATGAGGTCCGGCGGCGGAACGATCTTCTCGTCGAACTCGACGAACGGACACCCGTAGTACTGGGAGAGCGAGGTGCCGAGCTCGGCCTTCGGAACCTTGTACTGCTCGACCAGGAGCGACTCGACGTCGACCTGGCGGCGGCGCGACTCGGCGATTGCGGAGTTGAGCTCCTGCTGGGTGACGCGCTGCTGCCCGAGGAGGTAGTCGAACTTCGTCTTCGGCCGGCTCTGTTGGAGCTGGTTCTGGTTGTTGAAGGCGATGCCGAGCGTCTTCGCGATCCGGCCGGCCCCGGCCTCGTCCTCTTTCGTGAATCGGGGCCCCTTCTTCTTGTTGAGGAGCTGGATGACGCCGATGGTCCGCCCGTCGTGCGTGATCGGCATCGCGAGGATCTGCCGCGTCCGAAAGCCGGTCTTCTTGTCCCAGGAGCCGTCGAAGCTGAGGGTGGGCGAGACCCGCGCCAGCTCGGCCTTCTCGTACGCGTCGACGATGTTGACGACCTTGCCGGTCGCGGCCACGAAGCCCGCGATCGACTGCTCGTTGACCGGGAGCCGGATGTCGTTGACCGTGCGGATGTCGAGGAACCTCGAGTACATCTCTTTCCGGTCCGGGTCGACGGCGTAGAGGGTCATCCGTTCGGCGCCGAGCAGTGCCACGATGTCGCCCTGGAGCTCGAGGAAGATCGAGTCGAGGCTCTTGGCCGAGTGGATGCGGTCGACGACCTGGACCACCCGCTGCTCGTAGGCCAGCCGCTCCTGCAGGACGGAGATCGACTCTTGTTGAGCCACGCCACCCCCAATTGTTACGGAAACCTATGTGATGGAAACCTAAGCCAGTGTAGCAGATTGTGCGGGTACGACTCACATTGCGGGTTGCGTTTCCGAATATCGGTCTCAGCGCTGAAGCGCGGCCAGCATCTCCTCGACCCGCGTGAATTTGACCCGGGGCCGGCCCTGGGCCCGCCCGCGGGCGACCTCCAGCTCGTTGAGCTTGAGCCAGTCCTGGTAGGAGACGTAGCCGGGCCGCCGCTGGCGGACGAGCGCCTCGGCGGAGGCGGCGTCGGGGTGGGCGGGCTGGAGGACATCACCCTTCGCCAGGTCCTCGAACATGCACTGCACGGTCTCGGCCGCGTCGGGCTTGTTGGTCCCGATGACGCCGGTCGGCCCCCGCTTGATCCAGCCGGCGGCGTACTCGCCGCGGACGGGCCGCTTGGTCTCGGGATCGAGGACTCGTCCCTTCTCGTTCAGGATGACGCCCCAGCTCTCGTTGAAGGGCACGCCCGGCAACGGCACGCCGCGATAGCCGACCGACCGGAAGACGAGCCCGACCGAGAGCTCCTCGAACCGGTTCGTCGGGCGCGGCTGGAGCGCGCCCGTCGGGGTCGCCACGAGCTCGTTCCGGACCAGGCGCATCCCCACCACGCGGCCCGCCGCGTCGCCCAGGAGCTCCACCGGCGAGACGAGGAAGCGAACGATCAGCTTGCGCCCCTTGCCGGCGGGCCGGCGGACTGCGTAGCCCTGCAGGATCTCCACTTTCTTCGCCGTGGCCCGGTCGTGGCTCCGCTCGAGGGCCGCGCGGCTCAGCGGGTCGAGCTCGACTTCGTCGGGGCGGACCTCGATGTCGGCGCCCGCCAGCTCGCCCAGCTCCTTGATCTCCGGGTTCGTGAAGGCGGCCTGGGCCGGGCCGCGCCGCCCCAGGAGGTAGACCTCCTTGATCCGGCTCCGGGAGAGCGCCTCCAGCGCGTAGTCCGCGATGTCGGTCGTCACCAGCTCCTCGCGGGTCCGACAGAGGATCCGCGCCACGTCCACGGCGACGTTGCCCACCCCCACGACCACGGCGCGCTCGACGGAAAGGTCGAACTCCGAGTCACGGTAATCGGGGTGGCCGTTGTACCAGGCGACGAACTCCGTCGCGGGGTGGCTCCCGCGCAGGTCCTCGCCCGGAATCCCCATACGCCGATCGGTCTGAGCGCCCGTGCAGTAGAGGATCTGGTGGTAGTGGGCCCGGAAATCGGTGAGCGTCAGGTCCTTGCCGAACTCGACGCCGCCGAAGAAGCGAAAGCGCGGATGGGCGGCCACCTTGTCGAACAGGGCCGTGACCGACTTGATCTTCTGATGGTCCGGCGCGACGCCGAGCCGGACGAGGCCGTACGGCGTCGGGAGCCGGTCGTACATGTCCACCTCGACCGTGACGCGGTCCTGCCGGAGCAGGTGGTCGGCCGCGTAGTAGCCGGTGGGCCCCGCTCCGATGATCGCGACACGCAGGGGCGCGTCCGGGGTCCCCGGCTTCCCCATCAAGGGCTCCGGCGCGCCTCGTCGCCGAGGAGCTGCGCCTGGAGCGTGTCGAGCTCGCCCTGGAATTGATCGCGCTGGGTCTTGACGATGTCGCCGATGGACACGATGCCGACGAGCCGCCCCTTGTCGACCACCGGCAGGTGGCGGATCCGCTTCTCGGTCATCGTGTGGGCCACGGTCATGAGGTCGTCGTGCGGCGACCCGGTGATGACGTCGCGGGTCATGATCTCGGCGACCTTCATCCCGAACACGCGCTCGTTGCTCGCCGCCTCGCGCACGACGTCGCGCTCCGACAGGATCCCGACGGGCCGGCCCGCGTCGTTCACGACGATGAGCGCGCCGACGTTGTGCTGCGCGAGGAGCCCGAGCGCCTCCCGGATCGATTGCTCGGGGCGGGCCGTGTGCGCCATGTCGCCTTTCGTCGCCAGAATGCTCGCGATGTTCATGGAACCCCTCCTTCCCTAGAAGACCGGTGACTAGAAAACGGGTGTCTCGACATACTGCCCCCACACCTCACGCAGCCGGGCCACGATCTCGCCCATCGAGGCGCGCGCCTTCACGAGCTCGATCGTCACCGGCATCAGATTGACCGCAGGGTCGGCCGCCTCGCGAGCCAGCCGGTCGAGCAGCGCGGCGACGCGCGCGGGGTCGCGCGCGGCCCGCGCGGCGCGGAGCCGCGCGATCTGTCGCGCCTCCACCGCGGGGTCCACCCGGTGGATCTCGAGGGCGCCCGGCTGGGGCGGCTCGACGAACTTGTTCACGCCGATCACGGGCTCGGCGCCCGAGGCCCGGCGGCGCGCCTGCTCGTACGCGGAGTCCGCGATCTCGCGCTGGAAGTATCCCTCCTCGATCGCCTTCACCGTGCCGCCCAGCGCGTCGACCTTCCTGAGAATCGCCGCCACCTCGGCCTCGATCCGGTTGGTCAACGCCTCGACGTAGTACGACCCCCCGAGCGGATCCGCCACGCTCGTCACGCGCGTCTCGTCGGCGAGGATCTGCTGGGTGCGGAGCGCGATCTTCATCGCGAGCTCCGACGGGATCGCGTACGCCTCGTCGAGCCCGTTGGTGTGCAGCGACTGGGCGCCGCCGAGCACCGCCGAGAGCGCCTGGAGCGCGGTGCGCACGATGTTGTTCATCGGCTGCGCCTTCGTCAGCGTGGCCGCGGCGGTCTGGCAGTGGAAGCGGAGCCGCATGGACTCGGCCTTCGTCGCGCCGAACCGCTCCTTCATGAGCTTTGCCCAGGTCCGTCGCGCGGCGCGGAACTTCGCGACCTCCTCGAAGAAGTCCGCCTGGGCGATGAAGTAGAACGCCAGGCGCGGCGCGAACCGGTCCACCGGGACGCCCGCACGCGTGACCTCTTCGACGTAGGCGATGGCGTTCGCCATCGTGAACGCCACCTCCTGCACCGACGTCGCCCCGGCTTCCGAGATGTGGTAGCCGCTGATGTTGATCGGGTTGTAGCGCGCCATGTGCTCGGCGCTGTAGACGATCATGTCCCGGACGAGCCGGAGCGACGGGCGGATCGGGAAGATCCACTCCTTCTGCGCGACGTACTCCTTCAGGATGTCGGTCTGGCAGGTGCCCGAGAGCCGGTTCGGGTCGTTCCCCCGCGCCTCCCCGAGCGCCACGTACATGGCGAGCAGGATCCAGGCGGTCGGGTTGATCGTCATCGAGACGGAGATGCGCTCGAGGTCGATCCCCTCGAAGAGCGCCTCGACGTCGTCGAGGGTGTCCACGGCGACGCCCTCCCGCCCGACCTCGCCGAGCGCCTTCGGGTCGTCCGAGTCGTAGCCCATGAGCGTCGGCATGTCGAAGTCGACCGACAGTCCGGTTTGTCCCGCGCCGATCAGATAGCGAAAGCGCTTGTTCGTGTCGCTGCCCGTCCCGTAGCCCGCGATCTGCCGCATCGTCCAGAGCCGTCCCCGATACATCGTCGGGTACGGGCCGCGCGTGAACGGGTAGCCGCCGGGCAGACCGATCTCCTCGAAGCGCGTGTCGGCGATGTCGGCGGGCGTGTAGACGCGCTCGACGGGCAGCCCCGAGGCGGTGCGGTACTCGCTTCGGGACTCGGGCTGTCGTAGGAGGAACTGGGAGAGCTCGTTCGCCTCCCAGTCGCGCCGCATCATCCGGATCCGCTCTATCGCGTCGGGGTCAAACATCGGGGGTCCTTTCTCCCATGCGGGTCAGCAGCGCCCGGGCGTAGGCGTGGGGCGTCACCTCGCGGCGCAGCACCCGGTCGAGCAGCGTCGTCGCTTCGCTTCCCTGCGCCTCGAGCGCGTCGGGCCGGAGCAGGGTTGCGGCGACGAGGTCCTGGGCGATCTTGAGCACCCGGGCGGCGACCATCCGGCGTCGCCGCCGGTCCGCCTCGCCGCTCGTTTTCATGTACGCCAGGTGCCCCTCGAGCGCGTCGGCCATCGCCTCGATGCCCTCCTCGCGCGCGGCGGAGACGCCGAGGACGGGCGGCATCCACGTCTCCTCCGCCAGGGGCATCAGCGTCAGCATCGCGCGAAGCTCGGCGATCGTGCGGTCGGCGCCCTCGCGGTCCGCCTTGTTCACGACGTGGAGGTCCGCGATCTCGAGAATGCCGGCCTTGAGCGCCTGGACGTCGTCGCCGAGCCCCGGCACGCTGACGACGACGACGGTATGGGCCACGCGCATCACGTCCACCTCGTCCTGCCCGACCCCCACCGTCTCGACGAGAATCAGCGAGCGGCCGGCGGCGTCCAGGACGTCGATCGCGTCGGCGGCGGCGCGGCAGAGGCCGCCGAGGGCGCCGCGCGTGGCCATGGAGCGGATGAACACGCCGGGGTCGAGGGCGAGGTCGTTCATCCGGATGCGGTCGCCGAGGATCGCGCCGCCCGAGAACGGCGACGACGGGTCCACCGCGAGGATCCCCACCGTCCTCCCGCGCCCACGCGCGACGCGCGTGAGGGCGCGGGCGAGCGTGCTCTTGCCGCTTCCCGGCGCGCCGGTGATGCCGACCACGTGCGCGCGCCCGGTGTGGCGATAGAGGCGCGCGGCGAGCGCCTCCGCGCGGGGGCCGCCCGACTCGACCCACGTGAGGGCCCGCGCGGTGGCGCGCGGCGAGCCCTCGACGACCTGGCGGGCGAGCGCGTCGACGTCGTCGGTCACGGCCGGGCCCCGTGGAGGGAGCGACGGTAGAGGTCGCGGTCGTCGACGACCCGCCGCGCCTTGAACTCGGTGCGCGGGAGCGCGCCCGCGGCCACGAGCTCGACGACGGGGTGGACGCCGAGCCGGGCCCGGAGCCGCTCGGTCATCGTGGCGCGGAGCTTCCCCTGGAGCCCGGGGTCGGCATGGCTCGGGGCGTACTCGGCGTGGATCACGAACTCGTCCATCGTCTCGCGGCGCGAGACGACGACGCGGAACTCGCCGCCGAACCCCTCGATCGCGCGCAGCGTGTCCTCGATCGCGCTCGGGTAGATGTTCTCGCCCCGGACGATGAACATGTCGTCGATGCGCCCGTAGAGGCCGTCCGGCAGTCGCGGATAGGTCCGCCCGCACGGGCACGGCGCGTCCGTCCAGCGGGCGAGGTCGCCGGAGACGAGGCGGATCATCGGCTGCGACGTGCGCTCGAGGTGCGTGTAGACGGGCGTGCCCTCGGCCCCCGGTCCCTGCGGCGCGAACGTCCCGGGATCGCACACCTGGGTGTAGACGAGGTCCTGCCAGAGGTGCATGCCCGTCCGCGCGCGGCACTCGGCGTTCGTCATCCACGGCGTCATCTCGGCCATCGACCCCATGTCCACGCACCGCCCGCCGAACGTCTCCTCGATCAGCCGCTTCGTCGCGGGAATGCCGGCGCCCGGCTCGCCCGAGAAGAAGAGGGTGCGGAAGCCGAAGGTCTCCGGATCGATCCCCTCGCGTCGCGCCGTCTCGGCGAAGTGGAGCGCGTACGAGGGCGTCCCGTAGAACGCCGTCGGCTTGAGCTCGCGCGCCCACTCGACGGCCATGAGCGTCTGGCCGGGGACGCCCGCCCCGAACGGGAACGCCGTCGCGCCGAGCCGCTCCACGCCGCGGAGCGCTCCCCACGAGCCCAGATAGAGGCTGAAGAACGAGGCGATGAGCACGCGGTCGTCGGGGCGGAGGCCCGCGCCCCAGAGGATGCGCGCGTGCGCCTCGCCGATCCGCTCCCAGTCTTCCCGCCCGATGCCGAACACGGTCGGGCGACCCGTCGTGCCGCTCGTGCCGTGGATGCGCGCGACCTCGCCGGGCTCGATGCACAGGTACTCGCCGTACGGCGGGGCCGCGGCCTGCGAGAGCCGCAGCTCGGCCTTCTGGACGACGGGAAACTTCGCCAGGTCGTCGAGGGAGTGGAGCGTGGCCGGGGACACTCCCGCCGTCTCCCACTTCCGCCGGTAGAACGGGCTCCGCCGCCACGCCCACTCCACCTGGCGGCGCAGCTTTTCGAGGATCAGTCCGTCACGCGTGCCCGGGTCGCAGCACTCGAGCTCGGGGAACCAGTACTCGGCGGCGGGATCCGGACGGTAGGCCCGGTCGTAGCGGGGCGGCCACACGGTGAGGTCGACACTCATAGACTCGCCTCGCCTGCGCCGTCAGCGCGGCTGCCGCGCGGCGACGAGCTCGCGGACGCGGCGCGCGACCGCCTCGGGTGGCGTGTCTTGTAAGATCACGTCGGCCGCGCCCATCGCGGTGAGCACCGGCACGTCCTCGTCGGGGATCACGCCGCCGACGACGAGCAGCATGTCGCCCGCGTGAGCCTCGCGCATCAGCTCGACGACGCGCGGGATGAGCGTCAGGTGCGCGCCCGAGAGGAGGCTCACGCCGAGCACGTCGACGTCTTCCTGCACCGCGGCGGCCACCACTTCCTCGGGCGTCCGGTGGAGCCCCGTGTACACGACGTCCATGCCCGCGTCGCGCAGGGAGCGCGCCACGACCTTGGCCCCGCGGTCGTGCCCGTCGAGACCGACCTTGGCGATCATGACGCGGATGGGGTCGCCCGCGGGCGCCGGCGATGCGTGCGAAGAGCCACTCGGCGGCATTAATCGCTTGATACAGGATTCTCGACCCCGGATCAAGAAGGGCGCCGTGCCGCGCCGGCGGTGGCATTCCCGGGTGGGGAGTGCTCGACCACGCGGCCGGGGGTTACGCGACCGGTTGCGTCGTGCGGCGGGCGGCGCGCGGCAGCGTGAGCCCGAGCATGCGGCACCGCTTGCGGAGCGTGTTGCGGTTGAGCCCGAGCATGCGGGCCGCGCGCAGCTGGTTGCCGCCCGTCGACGCGAGCAGGTGCGCCAGCAGCGGCCGCTCGAGCAGCTCGAGCGCCTCGCGGTACAACCGCTCGGACCGCGCCGCCGCAAGCTCGGCGACCAGGCCGGGCACCGCGTCGGCGAGGATGCGCGCTATGGTCATCACAGGCCGGTTAAAAGAACGAGTAGTAGAACGCCACGCTGAGCGTGTCCTGGGTCTCCGCCGTCGGGACCAGGCCCGGCGCGCGGACCGAGAACACCTTGCGGTTCGCGTCATCGTGCCGGTACTCGAGCCGCCCGACCAGGCCCTTCCAGATCTTGTACTGGAGGGTCGCCGTGACGCTGTAGAGCTCGACCGGCGTCCCCGCGGCGACCGCGAGCGTGCGGACACCCTCGACGTCCTTGAAGTACTCGAGCCTGAGCGCCGAGCGCAGCTTCTCGGTCCAGTCGTAGGCGGCGTAACCGGCCCAGCCCCACCAGTGCGCGTCGTTGTTCCGCCGCGTCGCCGCGGCCGCCAGGGACGCCTCGTCCGGCTCCCAGCCGTAGTCGAAGTTGAGACCGAGCGTGACGTTCTTGACGCCGGTGTAGGTGCTCACCAGGTCGAGCACGGTCCGGGGGTTGGTGTTCTGGTGGCTCTGCTCCGGGCCGGTGATCCAGTTGAGGCTGAGCGCGAGGTCCTTGATCGCGCTCACGCCGACCTGGCCCGTGACGGACATCCGGTCGTTGTTGTCCTTCGCGACGTCCCAGCCCACGACGGGGCCCGCGGTGAGCGAGAGCCACGGCAGCGGCGAGTAGGAGGCCAGCGCACCCACATGGGTGAGCGGGATCGCGAACGTGAAAAGGAACGATCGCGAGAAGTTCAGGTTGTTGGGGGACTCGATGACCTCGTAGCCGAGCAGCGTCACGAACTTCCCCGCCTTCACGGTGAGGCCATTGCCGAGCGGGATCGCGTACGACCCGTACGCCTCCTGCAGGTCGAACTTCTCCGTGTTGCGAAACGCGAACGCGTCGTCGCTGTCACGGAAGATACCGAGCGCGTGGTTCTTCTGCGAGTCGATGCCAGCGGTGACGACGAGGCCCCCGCCGAACGGGTAGCGCTCCGACGGGTCCTTCTTGAGGCTGAGCTCGGCGATGTTGAATGTGTAGTTGCCGTTGAAGTCGTAGAGCCGCAACTCGTTGTGATTGCCGCGGCCGGTGGGCGCCATGTTCCACACGTAGCTGTTCTCGATGTAGGCGAAGAGAGTAGTTTCCTCCCACAGGGTCTTCGGCTTCTCGGCCGGCTTCGCCGTCTCGTCGGGCTTCGGCTGCGCATACGCGGGGGTTCCGGCGGCGACGAGGCCGACCGCCACGACTATCGCTCCGAGCCATCGGGTCATCGGGACTCTCCTGAGCGTCGACGTGCGTTCCTCGCCGACCTCGACCTGGATCTTCGGCGGGGAGTATACATCGGGGCTTCGCCGCCGCCGTGCATCGGTCACCGCCCCCGCTCGGGCGCGATCACGGGCAGGGCCGGCGCCCTCACGCCCGAGAGGCCCATCGAGTGCACGAGCGTCGCCGGCCCGTGCACCTCGGGGTAGCCGTGCACACCCATCTCCGGCACATCGAGGCCCTCGAGCTCGACCTCGGGACTGACGCGCATGCCGAAGACGACGTCGTACGCCTTGAAGAAGGCCCACGAGGCCCCAAAGATGAACCCGAAGCACGTGACCGTGCCGATGAGCTGCGCCACGAGCTGGCTGCCGCCCCCGTAGAGGAGGCCTCGCACCGTGCCCTCGACGCCGTTGAAGCCGTCGCCGTACGTGCCATCGGAGAAGAGGCCGAGGCTCAGCACGCCCCAGGCGCCGTTAACGCCATGGACGGCGATCGCGCCGACCGGATCGTCGATCCTCATCACCGTCTCGATGAAGACGGCGGCCCAGCAGACGAGCACGCCGGAAATCGCGCCGATCACGAAGGCCCAGAAGCTCGACACGAAGCCGCAGGGCGCCGTGATCGCGACGAGACCCGCGAGCATGCCGTTGACCATCATGCTCGGGTCGGGCTTGCCGTACTTCCCCCACATGTAGAGCATCGCGAAGATCGCGCCCGACGCGGAGGCCAGCATCGTGTTGACCGCGATGACCGCGATGCGGAGATCGCCGCCTGCCAGCGTGCTGCCCGGGTTGAAGCCGAACCAGCCGAACGCCAGGATGAAGCACCCGAGCACACCCATCGGGATGTTGTGGCCGGGGATCGGGTTGGCCGAGCCGTCCTTGTTGTATTTGCCGATGCGCGGCCCCAGCACCATCGCCCCCGCGAGCGCCGTCACCCCGCCCACCATGTGAACGACCGATGACCCCGCAAAGTCGACGTGGCCGTGACCCAGACCGAAGTTCTTGCCGAGCTGGGAGAGCCAGCCGCCGCCCCACACCCAGTTGGCGAAGATCGGGTAGGTGAACATCGAGAGGAAGAACCCGAAGACGACGAACGAGGAGAATTTCCACCGCTCCGCCATCGCGCCGGTCGGGATCGTGGCCGCCGTGTCCATGAACACCATCTGGAAGAGGAACAGCGCGAACACCGCCACGTCATACGTCGAGCCGGCCAGGAAGAAGCCCTTCATCCCGAAGAGCCCGAAGTCCTTGCCGAAGAGGCTGA
>WNFW01011070.1_pt1 | contig 11607 bp, 9 predicted proteins | sample 5400131 | NCBI WGS metagenome assembly WNFW01 (sample SAMN13153362, study PRJNA577476) | soil metagenome | isolation source: 20 cm soil or saprolite under grassland replicate 1 | place: USA:California | collected 2016-06-15
CGCCTGGGACGAGAACAAGCTAGTGGGTGTTTCTCGTACAATTACAGATTGGGTCTGGTGTAGTTATCTTGCCGATCTGGCTGTCAGTCCCGGCTATAAAAGGTCAGGGATCGGCAAGAAGCTTATTGAGCTCGCCAGAGAGAAAATCGGAGAACAATCAATGCTGTTACTACTCTCAGTGCCGACGGCGATGGATTACTACCCAAAGGTAGGGTTTGCAAGAGAGAACCGGGCTTTCATCATGCACAGAACAAAATAGCAAAAACGCACAGATGCTCGTTGGAATGGCTGCCGTCACGTCGATGCAAAGTGGCCTTATTGAGGTTCATTAACTGGACCTTGTGACCCAATTAATCACTGCCACTTCTAATCGAGCAAGAGTGCGAGCATTAGTAAGAATACGAGCAGGAATTAAGAAAGGGACCTTAGCGCGATGAGAGACCTCAAACCGATTCTATACGCAGGCGCGATTGTCGGCGTGCTCGACATCACGGCGGCGTGCATCAATGCCCGCGTTCTAGCGGGCTTCCCCCCAGCGCACGTGCTGCAAAGCGTGGCTGGCGGTCTACTGGGACGTGGCACCTATAATGGCGGATTCGCAACAGCTCTCCTGGGCCTCGCGATGCATTTTACGATGGCGCTCACGGTGGCGGCGATTTTCTACGCGCTAACTCGGCGGTTTTCCCTGCCCAAGAAACTTTTGGGAGTCGTGGCTGTGGGAATGCTTTATGGAGCGGCGGTTTTCGCGGTTAATAACTTCGCTACGGCGCCGTTCCTGTCGTGGATTCGCAGTCTCTATCTGCATACGCCGATCTTGTTCAAGCCCCCAATGGGCTGGTCGCAATTGGTCATTCACCTGTTTTGCGTAGGCCTGCCCATTGCGCTGGTGATGCGTCAATACTCATCGGTTCACCGACGGTAGTGGTTACAGCATCGACGCGGCATAGCGTAACACTTTCAGAGGCCGCCTCTGTCCGTTTTAACGCTTCAAGGTCCTGACGCTTCAAGCCCGCGAAGCCAAAGTGGCCTTGTCGTACCGCGCCGACTGGACATTGTAAATAAAGTCACGGTCGAGAACTTGGCTGAAGCATTCACCGCAGCCATGAATCCGAAGACCGTTGGTTTGATTATAGCCGAAGAGATAGCTGCGGCTGATCTGACGGGTATCGCCGAAGTTTTTTCGCGGGCAACAATTCGAAGGAGTGACCAGCCGGAAGGGCGTGAATCCCGTTGCTACCGAGTGATGACCATTAGTATCAACGCAGAACCATGCGTCACAGAATGCGGTATCGTGATCAGTCCACATGTTGACCTCGAAGCCGCGCCGCCGCTTGATACTGTGTTTGTTTGCAGCGGCAGCAGATCTCACGGCGACAAAGTTGACAGGAGGCTCATAAAATGGCTAAAGCAGCGGGCACCGAATACGCGACGCATCGCAGCTCTTGGAAGAGGTATCTACGCGCTTGCGGCAACCGGGCTTCTGGATGGGCGCCACGCAGTGATCCATTGGCGGTTTGCGAAGGATGTCGCTTCGAGGTTTCCGAAGCTCCGTGTTATTCCAAACAATCTCTTTATCAAAGACGGCTCTTTCTACACTTGTGCCGGTGGGACCTCCGCGGTCGATTTCGCGCTTTCCTTGGTCGAGGAAGATTTTGGTCGTCATGTCGCGTTGGCTTTAGCGCGCGAATTAGTAGTTCCGGCTAAAAGGTCCGGGGAACACGAACAGTACTCGGAAGCGCTAAAGTTTCAGATCCAATCGTCTGACCGTTTTGCTGACCTTCCCGCGTGGATTTTTTCTCACCTCAGCGACGACCTTTCCATAGACGCCCTCGCCCAAAGAGCTGCCATGTCCCGCCGTAACTTCACTCGTTTGTTCCATGAAGTTTTTGGCAAAACCCCTGCTCAGTTTGTAGCAGAAGCGCGTATTGCCGAAGCGCAGCAACGATTGTTAATTCCTCGCAACAGCATTGAAAGCGTTGCTCAGTCTCTCGGATTTAGAAGCGCAGATGTTTTTAGTGTGGCTTTCGAGCGGTTCACAGGCATTCGACCGCGGATCTACCGCACTCTGAGGCGAGCTCCTAAAAGCAATGGTTCGTCGAACGTGGAGCCTCACAAATCTGGTGCGCGCGGAAGATCGACTGTATTGCGTGCTGCATAGACCTTATCCCAAACGCGCTGTGCTGTAGCCACGGCAAAGCCGGCCCGCCGTAGCGGGATGTCGCCGTCCCACCCGAGGCAACGACGCGGGCGGAGCGCCTCGACACAAACGAGGCTGCTACAACATTTGTAAGAGCCGTTCTAGCGTCATTGGTGTGGAGAGATCCGCTGCCGTCTGGACGGCTCGGGATGACAGAAGAGGCAGCCCAAGCGGGCTGCCTCTTCTGTAACCTAACTAACGGAGAAATCTAGAATCTCTTCTTTAGCCCAACGTACCAGAACCGGCCTTTGATCGTGGTTAGTGACTCGTCATACCCGTTCTCAAAGTTGCCAGCTACAAACGGTGGATCTTCGTCCAACACGTTCTGCATGCCGAGAGTAACAGTGGTGTTGTTAAGCCACCATTTCCAGTTGCTGCAGCCATACTCAGCCGTGGAGACCGGGACGACATTCTTTTCCTTCCCATCCTTCATCTTGACATTCTTGCCGCCATCCTTGGCAAAGCCAGGCACCTCGGCGGGCGCAGGCGGCGGCAGGTTAAACGTATAGTTTAGGATCAGGTCCAGCGTGACCCAGCCGTCCACTTTGCGCGCAAACGGGCTCTCCTCGCCAGCAGTAAAAGTCTGACCAGTGCGAGTGACGGTAACTTCGCCGCCTGCCGGGATTGTTCGCGGAGTCTGCGGTTTGCTTCCAACTATCGACTGGTTGTCATCTTCGTATTGACCTATCCAGTGGACAACCGCTCCCACATCCAAGCCACCCAACCATGTGTCAGCCGGGCCGTCATAGAAGATACTGAAATTGGCCCGATTCCGCGGCAGCGAACTGGTCAGCGTGAATGATGTCGGTAGGAATTCGCCAGCGATACCGAAACGCTTGGACCCGGGACTAGGCTGAAGCTCAGCCCGGGACAGCCAGGTGCCGTTGATCGTGGTGGTCAATCTACCGAAGTCTCCGCGCCCAAAGATGGATGAATCCAGGATATAGATCGCCTCGTAGTCGAGACCTTCGAAGATTGCGCCAGAAAGATTCTCGTTCGGATCGAGGACCAGAGTAACCGGGCCCAAATCCGGCCCACCGTACGGGGCCGGAGGGGCACCGGGCGGTGGAGGCGTCCGAATCACGTTGCCGGCGAATGCTGGGTTAAGACTGTTGTTGATAAGGAACTGCGAGCCGAGCGTCGCAACGATGGAGCGCATGTCGATGTGCCACCAATCCGCACTCACCGTCAGACCCTTGATCCACTTGGGACTGTAAACGGCTCCGTAGGTCCATTCATAGGCAGTTTCAGGGTGCAGTAATGGGTTCCCGTTAATGCGTTCCTCGACCTGATTCAAAGTGAAGTTCGAAAACGGATCCACAACTAGAGGGAAGGCCTGCTGGCCAGCGGGCGAAAGCTCGAGCAATGTCGGCGCGTGGAACGCTTCGGTGTAACTGCCACGCAGGGTCAGCGCTCCGATATATTTCGGATCGATCGGCTGCCAGCGTACCGATACTTTCGGTTTTTGCGCGTCGTATGTACTATGCGCTGCCGGGAACGAGGTACTTAGCACTGGCGTAGTATTTTGGCTGAACCATTGCTCGCGCTCGGCAAAGTCAACCTCCAAACTATAGAAGCCGGGGAAGTTCCACGTCGGGCTCGTAAAGGGTACCCGCACTTCCTCGTAGATACTCCAAACATCGCGGTTCACCCGTGAGCCCTCGGAGTCGACAGAACCGATCGTTTGGAATGTTGTGTTGAGTGAGTCCGGTTTGCGATCCCATCTTTCACCGTAATATTCGCCGCCGATCGCAAACGACACCGGTCCCGCCGGGAGATTAAACAGGTCACCGTTAAACGTGGCGTAAGCCAATGGCAGCTCAAAGGTCGCCGTGTTATGCAGGTTGACATACACCCGGCTTATCGCCGCATTCGTATTGCGACCAAAGAAACCCAGGAAAGGATTGAAGGCCGTAGCCGGGTTCGTATCCAGCAACGCATCTCGCAGACCGGGCTGGCTGACATTGCCCAGGGCCAAGGCCTGCCCTTCGTTGCGAGCGTAGCGGAAGCCCAATTCCCAGTTCCACGTCTTGAAGTAATCACCAAATTCTCCCATCTCACCTTTCAATCCAACATCGAACAGGTAATCCCAGTAGGTAAACTTCGCGCTTCTGAGACCAGTATCGTTTTGGCCACGGAACCGGACTCCAGTACTCACGGGGACTGGGACTCCGTTAATAACCAATGTCGTATCCCCCACAGTGAAGGGATTAAACGGATTGGAGATTGGAACGCTGATACCGGAAGGACTGAATCCCACGCTGGTACCCGGAATCTTAAATGGATCCGGCGTGAACGGCACACCCGCCAGGGCTGAATCGAAAAACGATCTCGCAACTTTGAAATCCGCAAACACCGTCAGGTACTTGTCGCACAGATCGCGCGTAAACGATCCGTAGAACACTTGACGGTCCGCCGGCGGCAGCGCCGGCGTGAAAGCCGCGAAGTTAAAGGCAATGTAGTTCCCATCGCCCAACACGGAATTTTGAATTCCAGGGACGTTCCCCGGCGGAGTATAAAACGGAGAAGTCGCGACATTAGCAGCCGAATGTGGAGGTGGAGAGTTCGCGCTGAAGAACAAACTCGGGATCAAACGTTCACCCTGCACTCGGCCTGGGAAGTTCGAGCTGCGAACGTCGAATCCTCCAAAGGGTCGGAAATTCCCGTTGGAAGAAATGTCGCGGTCACGACTGAACAGGCCACCCGTGCGCTGATAGAAGTCGGCGATCACCACAATGTCCGTCTTGTCATCGCCGGTGCCGGCTTTCAACCACGCTTCCCATTCACCCATGTCGTTGGATGCTCCCATGTTTGTGTTCCCGTACGTGCCACCGATCTCCAACCCACGAAACTTGTGGATCAAGAAGAAGTTGACCACACCAGCCACCGCGTCGGCTCCGTACACAGCCGAGGCGCCGTCCTTGAGGATGTCAATGTGATCGATCATCGAGAAGGGAATAAGCTGAACGTCGTAACCGAAGAAAATAGCCCCCTGTGCGATGCGCTTGCCATCCACCAGGACCAGTGTCTCTTTCGGCAGCAAGCCGCGCAAATTGAGTTGCACGGTACCGTCACCGCCGTTGCTCATGTTCTGGTTGACCGTGCCGCCAGCTTCTTGCGGGATGAACGTTGTGAGGTCGGTTGCGTTGCGGATACCCAGTTTCTCGATGTCCTGCGGCCGGTAGGTGTCCACCGGGTTCGGGCCGGTCTCTTCCGCAGTGGGAATGTTCGAACCGGTCACGATCACGCGCTCGACTTCAGCCGCGGGCGCAGGTGTCATTCCCGGAACAGCCGGAGCAGGTAATTGTGCGAATGCCTTTGTTGCAAAAATTAAAGGTAGTCCGACGCTCGCGATGAAAGCGACGCGCACGAACTTGGTCAGCACTTTTTTTGTCATTTAGTTTCTCCTTATGGTTTTGGGTTGCTGTGTGCGGATCCCGCACATCAGGCGGTATAACTCGGGACGCAGTTTTCCCCCTAGGCCAAAGAAACGAGGGTTTGGGCAACCTGGGTTGGAGCTCTCGATTGAATAGAGCACTCGTTTGCGTGCTCGCGATCGCGAGCAGCGAATGCAAGCTGACGTCAAATGCGCCTGGGGCTAGCAGCCCCGTCTGATTTAGGAAAGGTCGGTTAAGCTATGTAGCCGTAAAATGTAAACTGCGTGATTGTGCCGCTGGTGCTGACAGTCAAGCCGGCGCCGGCCGGAATTTAGCGCTGGTGAAGCCCCGAAGGTGTTCCGGGGTTCTTCACAGGCATCGTCGTGCACCTGCTAGCCGCTATGTTTCAGTTTGCACGAATTATTCTACTGCCTTCTGAGGCATAACAGACCTAGCCTAACAGGTGGTCAGTCACCGACGCTACTTAGCTGCACCAAACAGCGGCGCCTTCGACAGAAAAGTTCTAGGCTTGCGCAGGCCGATCGTCGCCCGGCTTTCCGCCAAGGCTTTGTAAGAGTGACGGCAGCAGAGCAGCCAACCCTTGCTGATGGTCCGCGGTAGGATCCACCTTTCCCTTTGGTGTTAGCTTGTCGACGATCTTTGGCAGGTATTCAGCGAGGAATTGCGAGGCAAGGGCCGGATCCACTCCCATCCTTGCAGCGAGCGCGCTGATTTGGTCGGAACCAAGCGCTTTTTGAATTTGATCGCTGGAAACCGGCTGATTTTCACCCATGCCAACCCATGATGAAAATGTGTTACCCTGACCGCTCTGTGAAAATTTGTTGGCAAGGCCTTGCAAGCCTCCGCTTATTTTTTCGAACAAAGATTGATGACGCGCCAATCTCCCGAGGGAAAGTATCGGAGCAGAGTAAGCACAAACAAGTCAAATTCGGGAGCCGGCGCCCGCTCATCTACTTGTCACTGGAAGACTCATCACGTCCGTTACCGCGAATTGCAAACTCCACTTGCTCAGTCTCGTGAAGGCGGCCGTAATCCACGGTCAGCCGGCCGCCGCCATCCTCGGTATACATCTCGGCGAAACGTTCGCCGAAACGGACGTCGCGCCAGCTGTAATCCCTTTGCGTTTGAACCGCGGCCGCAATGACTGGGTCGATTCCAACCACTGAGACAATCAACAGGACCCGGCTGGATTCGAGCGATTCGGGAGTTGCGCCAAAGAGAGGACTCGTTTCATCGATGGTGTGCCGCAGAGTTAGGGCGGCCGGGAAAACCGTGAGCCGATCGAAATGTAGTTTCAAAACATAGAAGTACCTGAAATCGCCGCCTTCGAGCAATGGTTCATCGCGCGAAAACATGATCCGAAACTCCGCTTCGACCATGCTGTGTTGATTTTCATTTCCTACCCGCACCATCAACGTGGGCTTTCCATTTAATGGTGCGATCACGATTGAGTTACTGAAAACAACTCGCGCACTCGGTCGCGAGAACCGGACAAAGATCAGCCCAGTCATCACCGCGAGCAAAAAGATGCCGCTCATGATTTCGATGGTAGTGACGATGTGGCCATAGAGCGTTTGCGGATACATATGGCCGTAGCCCACAGTGGCCAGCGTTTGCACACTGAAGAAGAAGCAATCAAAAAACCAATGCCCACCGGTGGTGCCAGCGATACTGCCTTGCTGGAGACCATAAAGCGCGGCGAAAAGGAGATTGAGCGCGATATAAAGCGTGCCGACAAACACCGCAAACTGTGGCCACCGCAAACCAAGCAGCCAGCGATAAATGTCACGCCATCTCCATGCGTCGGTATTGACTTTCACGAACTCAATCTGGCCGGCGCGGACGGAATGAAACGCGCGCGATTTAATGCTCCGTCTGCGGACTTCGGCTAAAGAAACGGGAGTAGGTTTCATCTCATTTTGGTATCGGCAACCTATAGCGACAACGGCGAAAAAATCGTGACAAACTTACCGCCGATTTGATAAGCACACTCTGTGAAAGAGGCAGGGTTTGCAACCATATTGACAGCCAGCCTCGTAGTGAACGACTTATCGCATGCATCCCCACAACCAAGCAAAGCCGCAGCAAGCGGCACAACTTCCGGCAAGACGGACGCTGTTCATCTCGTTGTCCATTCCGGCCCTGAAGCCAAGCAAATCTTCACGTATTTTCCGTATCCTGATATACCTGCCCGGTATCGTTTTGCCAAAATCAGTGGCACAGGCATCTATCGATTGACAGTCAGTCCACAAGGTAACGTTGTTGAGATCAAAATCTTGAAGAAGATGGGAGTCTTCGGTGATTGGCCTGCGGATGTGACCGCACTAAAGACACTCATCCACTGGCGAGCTCAGCCTGGCCCGCCTCGCATTGTGGATTTGTTGATCGATATCCGTCTGGGTTTTGCCGCTCGATTGAAGCTGACGTTTCGGCACCCGCAAGGAATGATCGCCACCTTCAACGACGTGTAGAACGTTTTGCGTTTTCATTTCCGTACGCACACGATCGAGGAGATCCAAAGGGGAAAGCGGGTCTCGCGTACCTTGCACAAACAGAATTGGTGTATTCAGAGCCCGCAAAACTTCATCGCGCAGCTTTGTGCGATCTCCCATGGCGCAGAGCGGATATCCGAGGCAAATGAGGCCGTCCACCTTTTCTTCGAGTGAAAGATGACATCCAACGCGGCCACCCATGCTCTTGCCAATCAGGACCGTTGATTCGGCGGGATGCCGTTTCCTCGCGTCGCTCAACGCTTCTCGATGCGCCGCGATCAGCTTTGGCAATGGATCGGGGCGTTTCCGGTTCTCGCGCATGTAGGCGTAATCGAAAGTTTCAACGTCACCGATCTCAGACAAGCGACGCTTCCAATTTTGCATCCAAGGATGGGCCGAGGGGGCGCCTGCTCCGGGAGCAAATAAGAATAAAGATTTCATCAGAAGATTTTTCAACGCTCAACGCCCAATTCAATAATTGAGCGTTCGGTGTTGGAAGTTGGGCGTTGGGCGTTTCCCCTTACTTTTCAAAAACCAACGCCGCTCTATTGCACCGTCACTAACGTTCCAATTGGGATCTCGGAGAAGAATTTGCGCGCAGCCTCCTCGGGCAATCGGATGCATCCGTGTGAGGCCGGATAATTCGGCACGATCCCGGCGTGCATTCCGAAGTCGAGGCAGCTCAACCGCATGAAATAGGGCATCTCCACGTGGTAGATGGTAGAACGATGCTTCCGCTCCTTATTCGTGATCACAAATTCGCCGGTCTTCGTCGAGTAACCCTGGCGCCCGGTCGAACATTGCGTGCGATATACCGGCACGCCGTTCTTGACGAGAGCGACCCGTTGCAAGGCAAGAGAAATTTCGATGCGCAATTGGTCCGGAGTAGGCCCGCCGCCGAGAAGAATTTGCGAGGAACGCCAGTGACCAGTCTCCGCGGCGATATCCAGCGCAGACATTTTATCGCGCTTGGTTAACTGGTTCCGGCTAGCACCTGCGGCAAGCAGAGCGCGGAGGTAATCTTCCCGACCAAGGCCCGCTGCCAGCATCAGCACTGTGAGACCTTTGTCTCCTTCAACGTAACTGCTGAACGATTTCGACGGGAGCATCGCAAGAAAATCCTTATCGCAGCGCGATGGCAGCGCCGTGTTGGGATCAGTGCCACAGGCCAAGAGCGTGCCAAAAAGCGAGGAGTCGTTTCCAGCGACAGCATACGCAAGCAGCGGCACATTCTTCCCCTCGGGCGTTGGAGGCACGGAGTGCTTGCTGAGCAGCAACTGGATTTCGCTCTTGTCTCCAGTCATCAAGGCTGCTTGAAGAGCGCGCCGGGTACTGGTTCGCCATTCACGCAGTGTGGGCAAAGATTCCACAACAAACCCTACGATTTTCGGATTGCCGCCATCGAGGGCCATTCCCAGCAAATCGCTTCCATCTTTGCAACGAGCTTCGGCATGAAAATTGGCAGAGCGGGCCAGCAACTCCCGAAAGATTTCGAGATGGCCGTGCATGGCGGCGGCCATCAGTGGCGTAAAACCATTCTTGTCAGCAAGATCGACAAGCGCACCGGCGCCCAGCAGGCGCTGCGCCGTTTTCCAATCTTGTTGTGACGTTGCGATCAGCAACGGCGTTCGGCCCTGGGCATCATGCCCATTTGGATCGACGTGGTCGATCAGGCATAATTCGATGAGCGAGTCCCGCTGGATTGTGACAGCGCGAACAAGTTCGCTCGGCGAAATGGAAATGCGCGCGGGAGGTTCCGGTCCGAGCGCTGTCGCCCAAAACAATATCAAAAGTACGACGCCGATCCGAAAGACAAATCGCCTGTTGAACACGCGCATATGCAGGGTTGGGCCGGATATTATACGGGCCGTGTCCACCACTGTAATAGGGGCTGGATTGAACTGCGAGCCCACCTTCGAACAAGCAGGGATTGGACGTATCCAGTTGAACGTTGCATGTTCCGTGGTGTCCAAATTCCAACCCATGCGCTTATCCATTTTAGCCCTGTGCGTTGCACTGAGTACATCGTTCGCCGCACAACCTGAGGTTGTCCCCATGCCGACTGTCCCTGCCGCTGTGGCCGAGGCAGGCAAAGATGTCGTTCATCAATTGAACAATGCGTTTGCAAAAGTCTTCGAAACCGTCGCGCCGAGCGTTGTCATTATTGAGGTTTCTAAGAAAAACGATATCGGCGAAAGTTCGCCACTCGACGATCTGTTCTTCCAAGGGGCGCCGGATGACAATAATCAACGGCGCAACCCGGGCGGGCCCCGCCCGATCCAAAGCGAAGGCTCCGGTTTTATTGTTCGGCCAGACGGCTACATCTTTACGAATTTTCACGTGGTCGAAGGCGCAGACAAAATCGATGTGAAATTGAGAGACGGCCGGAATTTCTCCGGGAGGGTGGTTGGCACGGACGAGAAGACCGATATTGCGGTCGTCAAGATCGACGCCAAAGATTTGCCGGTCGTTCAGCTGGGTGACAGCGATGCGGTGCGGGTAGGCCAGTTTGCATTCGCGATCGGCGCGCCGTTCAAGCTCGATTACACTTTCACGTACGGTGTAGTCAGCGGCAAAGGTCGCAGCAAATTGCTTCAGACCGGCGCGTACTCCATTTCAGATTATCTGCAGACCGACGCATCGATTAATCCGGGCAACAGCGGAGGGCCGCTGTGCGATATCGATGGCAAAGTGATCGGTATGAACACCCTGATCAACGGGATGAATCGCGGCCTGGGCTTCGCAATCCCCGTTAACATGGCCAAAGAAATCGGTACGGAATTAATTGCCGGTCACAAAATTATGCGACCCTGGTTGGGCATTCGGATCGAAACGCTCGGTGACGACCCTACGATTCGCGATTTGTTTAAAGGCGCAGATAAAGGCGTCGTGGTGCGCACAATTGAAGCCGATGCGCCTGCTTCCAAAAGTGATTTGCGCCCGTTCGACGTAATTACCCATGTGGATGGAACACCGATCGACTCAGACTCACAGCTGCAGCATGAGGTTTTGAAAAAGAAAATCGGCCAAAGTGTCCAGCTAAGTGTTTGGCGCAAAGGCCAGACCATCAAAGTCCCCATCAAAACTGGCGAATTGCCAAACGAGATTGCGCAAGCATCAAATGCGTTGCCGATTCAACCGGCGCCACCGACGCAGGAAAGTGTCGGCAAATTCGGTTTGCAGGTTCAGGAACTAACGAAAGATGTTGCCGAACGTCTTCATCTCCCTGTCCAGCAAGGCGTGGTCGTAACCGATGTTGAGGACAACAGCATCGCTGCGGCTCAGGACATTCAGCGCGAAGACGTCATCACTGAGGTGGATGGCAAGCCGGTCACTAACGTGAAGTCGTTCCGCGAGGCGCTGACTAAAGCCGATCCGAAGCGGGGCGTCCTTCTCTACCTCGATCGCAAAGGCAGCAAAACTTTTGCCGTGCTAAAAGCCGGCGATTAGCTCTTCCTGCTGCCGACGATTACGAGAACTACTCCGCCGAGAATACAAATTCCGCTTGCGATCGGCGGAA
>WNFW01010837.1_pt1 | contig 11606 bp, 11 predicted proteins | sample 5400131 | NCBI WGS metagenome assembly WNFW01 (sample SAMN13153362, study PRJNA577476) | soil metagenome | isolation source: 20 cm soil or saprolite under grassland replicate 1 | place: USA:California | collected 2016-06-15
GCGGCGTCACCGTCAGCTACTTCGAATGGGTGCAGAACCAGGAAGGGCTCATGTGGGACGTCGAGGAAGTGAACGCGCGCCTGCAGAAGATCATGGTGCGCGCCTTCCGCGAAATGGTGGACACCATGCGCAAGCATCATGTTCCGCCGCGCGCCGGCGCCATGATCCTCGCCGTCAGCCGCGTCTCCGAAGCCACCCTCGTCCGTGGCCTGTTCCCCTAGAAAAACAGCCTACGCCGATCAATGCGGCTCTGGGGCGGTTCCTGGTATCGCTATCGGTGTCTTGATGTCTTCGAGCTCGGGCGGTATTCCGGAGAATCGCGTTCGTATTCTGCCCTATGACGACAAGCCAAGCGCCGCTCCGCTTTTCAGCGACCATGGTCATCATGCCGTAGCGTGGCTGGCGTGGTGTGCCGTCTGGATTCTTATCGCCCTTGATTCTCCAGCTCCAATGAACAACGGCCATATCCGGATGTAGGAATCGCACGGTTGTCTCTAGCGGCGTGATCATTGCCTCTTTGAATCGCCCACTGAGCAAACGCACATGAAATTTTTCAAAGTCGGACCGCCCATGCAGGTAAGCAGTGGCAACTGTCACGAAATCAACGTCGTCCGCCATGATTTTCGCGAGTTCGCGGCCATCGTGCTTGGCCCAGGCGTCAGAGAAGGCTTGCGGCAACTTGCGGGCGGCTTGTTCGTCTTCCTTGGACTGGGCGTTTGAGGCTCCCGCGAGAAGAAGTAGAAGGAATCCGCTTAAAAGGTTTTTCATTTTTGGTACTCCTGCGGTGCTCGTGACAGAATCCAGCTGCAAAGGGAAAGAAGATTGGGCCGCAATATTACCTGCTCCCCGGGAATTCATCAATTTTGTTCTTGCGCTGGACAATCAGCGCGCGTACATTCGCAAGTGCCGGTGCGTTTCTCTGACGCGACCGGCCATTTTCATTCTTCGAATAAGAAAAGACGATGAGCACGAACGGACATAGTCATTCAGCGCCGCCGATTCTGCTGACGATCTCGGGTTTCGATCCGTCCTGTGGCGCGGGCACCGCCGCCGACTTGAAAACCTTCGCCGCGCACGGCTGCTACGGCGTGGCCGCGATCACCGCACTGACGGTTCAGAACACGCAGGGCGTCGAATCGGTCCACAACACGCCGAGCGCGGAGTTGCGCGAGCAGCTTGGAGTGCTGGCGAAGGATTGCGAGATCGCTGCGGTGAAAATCGGGATGCTCGGCAACCGCGGCAACGCCGTAGTGGTGGCGGAATTCCTCGACGCGCACAGAATTGCGCTCGTCGTGCATGACCCGGTGATGAAATCCTCGAGTGGCGCGGAGCTCCTCGATGCCGGCGGGATCAAATTTGTCTCGACGGAGCTGCTGAAGCGCGCCAGTGTAATCACCCCCAATGTGCCGGAAGCCGAAGTACTAACCGGGCTGACCATCAAAGACGTCGCGGACATGGAAGCGGCCGCGCGCAAGCTCGTCGAGATGGGCGCTCACTCGGTGATCGTCAAGGGCGGCCACATGGAGCGCGCGGTTGACGTTTTATTGGATGGCAACGAAATGGTTCAGCTTGGCGGCGATCGTGTGAAGACCGAGAACAATCACGGTACCGGATGCACTTTTGCCTCCGCCATCGCCGCACAGCTTGCCGCCGGCCGCTCTCTTTTCGAAGCTGCCACTCTTGCGAAGGCCTACGTCACCAAAGCCATCGAAAAAGGTTACGCCATCGGCAAAGGCCGCGTGCCCCTCGATCATTTTTATCGTCAGAAAATCGAGCCCCTCGCCCGTGGAACCCACGAAGTGCCCCAGCACGGCATGCACCCCGCCGCCGAACCCACCGCCCACTAAGAATTGACCTAAGTCGTCAGTCCTCCGCAATGCATTTCTTTGCGGTATTCCTGTCTCTGCGTTTTATTTCCTATCGTTGATAGATGACGCGGCCGGCGACGATGGTGGCGACGGGTGCACCCTTGAAAGTGCGCCCGTCAAACGGCGAGTTCCGAGACTTGCTGGGCGACTCCTTCACGTCGTATGTCCAGGAATCATCGAGGGAAAAAATCGTGAGGTTAGCGGCTTGCCCCGCGGCGATCTTGCTCTCGATGCCGAGAATCCGCGCGGGACCAGAAGTGAAAAGCTCAACCATTCTCATGAGTGACAGGCGGCCGGAGTGGACCAATTGTTCGAGTGCAAGCGCAAGAGCCGTTTCGAAACCAAGAATCCCAAAGGGCGCGCGATCGAACTCCACATTTTTCAAAGCCGGCTCGTGCGGCGCGTGGTCGGTGGCGATGGCGTCGACCGTGCCGTCGGCGAGCCCGGCCAGCAGCGCTTCACGGTCCTCCCGCGCCGCCAGCGGCGGATTCATCTTGAACCGTGAATCGTACTCGACGTCTTCGTCGATCAGCGTGAAATGATGCGGCGTGGCTTCGCATGTGACGCGCAGCCCGCGCGATTTGGCCCAGCGAACCTGTTCGAGCGATGCTTTCGCGGAAAGATGCGCGATGTGCAGACGCGCGCCGGTGAGCTCGGCGAGCTGCACGTCGCGCGCCACACAAACCGATTCCGCTGCCGCCGGCATCCCGCGCAAACCAAGACGAGTTGAAGTGACGCCCTCGCGCATCACCGCGCCCGCAGCCAGCGAAACATCTTCGGCATGTTCGATCACCGGAAGATCAAGCGACCGGCAATAATCCATCACCTGCCGCGCGAGCTTTCCCGTGGCAATCGGTTTTCCATCGTCCGAAACGCCGACGATCCCCGCTTCCTTCATCCCGGCGATCTCGGCGATGGCCTCACCCTTGCTTCCCACCGATGCCGCGCCAATCGGCCACACACGAACGCCGCCGGCAATCTTCGCTCGGTCGAGGATGAAGCGCGTAACGGAAGCATTGTCATTCACCGGCTTCGTATTCGGCATGCAGCAAACCGCTGTGAACCCTCCGCGCGCCGCCGCCCGCGTGCCTGTTTCTATAGTTTCGGAGGATTCCTGTCCTGGTTCGCGCAGGTGCACGTGGATATCGATAAAACCGGGAGCGACGATCAGGCCGCTGGCATCGAAAATATCCGCGTCTTGCGGTGCGGAGATTTTCCCAGCCGCCCCAACTTCTTTTATCTTTTCTCCATCCAGCAGAACGTCGAGAGCTGCGTCCCTCTTGGATGCCGGGTCGACCACGCGCCCGTTCTTAATCAGAAGCATTGGCGGATTCCTTGGGTTTCACTTGGAGCGCCGGATGCGTGTCCGTTTCCGTAGCGCCGCTGGCCAGCAGATAGAGAATGGCCATCCGAACCGCCACCCCGTTGGTGACCTGCTCTAGGACGCAGGACTGCGGGCCGTCCGCCACCTCCGGCGTAATCTCGATGCCGCGGTTGATGGGGCCAGGATGCAACACAATCGCTTCCCGGCTCGCCCGGCCGAGCCTCTCCGCATTCAGCTGATACAACAAAATGTAATCATTCGCGGAAAGCGGCGGATCATCCAGCCGCTCCGTCTGCACGCGCAGCATCATGATGACGTCCGCGCCTTCCAGCGCCTCTTCGATCCGGTAGAGGCAGCGAATCGCCGTGCCCGGTGCGATTTTTTCCAGCTCCCGCGGAACCCACATCGCCGGACCGCAAAGCGTAAACCGGCAGCCGAATTTTCCAAGAAGATGAATGTTCGAACGCGCCACGCGGCTGTGCAGGATGTCGCCCAGTATCGTCACATTTAAATTCTTGATCGTCCCCAGCCGGTCTCGAATCGTCAGCGCATCCAGCAAGCCCTGCGAAGGGTGCTCGTGCGTGCCGTCGCCTGCGTTCACCACCGGAATGTCCAGATGCCGCGCCACATAATGCGGCGCGCCCGATGCCGCGTGCCGCATCACCAGGCAATCCGGCTTCATGGCGTTGAGATTGAAAACTGTGTCGAGAAGCGTCTCTCCCTTCTTCAGGCTGGAGGCTTCTGCCTGCAGGTTCATGGTGTCCGCGCCGAGACGCGATGCGGCCGTCCCAAAGCTGATGCGTGTGCGCGTGGAGGTTTCGAAGAACGCCAGCGCCACCGTCTTTCCGCGCAGCGTCGCCAGTTTTTTCAGCGGATGCTTCTGAATTTCCTGAAAAGGCTTGCTTTGATCGAGAAGAAAGCCGAGTTCGTCCGCGGTGAGCGGTTCGAGGGCCAGCAAATCGCGGAAACGGTGAGTCAATGTCCCTTCTCTGAACGTAACGGGGTTATTCGAACGCCAAAGCCCATGACTACTCCACCCGATCGACCAGCACGACGCGCTCTTCCTTGTCGATCTCGCGCAGGCGCACTTCAATGATTTCCGTGTCGCTGGTTTGAACGTTGCGGCCGATATACTGCGCCTCGATCGGCATCTCGCGGTGCCCGCGCTCGATGAGCACGCAAAGCGACACGCGCTTCGGCCGGCCCAGATCAAACAGCCCGTTCATGGCGGCGCGAATCGTCCGGCCCGTATACAAAACGTCATCCACCAAGACCAGCTCCATGTTATCAACGCCAAAAGGAATGTTCGAAGAGCGCAGCACCGCCTGCGGGGCAACTTTAGAAAGATCGTCGCGATAAAGCGTAATATCCAGCACCCCGACGGGAACTTCTACCCCGTCGATCCCGCGCATGGCCTGCGCAATCCGCTGCGCCAGAGGCACTCCGCGCCGGACGATTCCGATAAGCGCCAGGTTTTTGGTTCCGCCGCTTTTCTCGACGATTTCATGCGCCAATCGCTGCAGCGTGCGGTCGATCTCCGGCGCCGACATCAATTGGCTCTTTTCGACGATGCGCATGGTCGGGTAATCCTATCATTCCTGACCGCGCCGCGGTCAATCGAGTCCGGGGTCATCGAACCGTAACACGCTCGTAGTAGACTCTTCTGGCGGATGGGGGAGGCGACCTTGGCTATGGTTCCGAGCGGATTCTTGTGGAAGCGCACTCTTTTGCAGCGCGGGATGATTGCGGCGGCAATTTTTCTCGCCGGCAGCATTTCGTTTGTTCCGCGCATCGCGGCCCAGGGCCCGCTGGCTCTGGCGGCAGCCCGCAACGCGTCGAATGCGCCCGCAAGGCCCAAGCTAGTTGTGCTCCTGGTCGTCGACCAGATGCGCGGCGACTACGTGGACAAATTCCTCGGCCAGTGGACCGGCGGCCTCAAGCGCCTGGTCGAGGAAGGCGCGTGGTTCCGCGACGCGGCCTACCCTTACGCGGCCACGGAAACCTGCGTCGGCCACGCCACGATCTCAACCGGCGCATTTCCCGCCACCCACGGCATGGTCGCCAATGCCTGGTGGGATCGCAAGGATCAAAAGATGGTGACATGCACCGCTGACCCGGATCCCAACGTCAAGAACATCGGCTACGCGGGCGCCACTCCACAAGGCGCGGACACCGCCTGGCGGATGGCCGTGCCCTCGTTCGCCGAAGAATTGAAATTTCAGACCAGCGGCGCAACGCGCATCGTGACGTTTTCCCTGAAGGCACGCGCCGCCATCACCATGGCCGGTCACAAAGCCGATGCCGCCACTTGGTTCGACGGCGGTGCGTGGGTAACCTCGAGCCCCTACGGCACCCTGCCTTTCATCGAGGAGCAAGCCAAGTCGCATCCGGCGAAAGCAGACTTCGGCAAGACCTGGTCACTTTCTCTCCCGGAAAGCGCCTATTGGTACGGAGAGAAAGCTCTCGGCGCCGTTCCTCCCGGCGGCTGGGATCTCACGTTTCCTCACGCGCTGCGCGGGAAGTCGGGCGTCGGCGAACCAGACCCCGATTTTTACAATCACTGGGCCTCGAGCCCCTATGCCGACACGGCCCTGACGGAACTCGCTGAGAAAACCGTGGACGCGCTAAATCTTGGCAAAGCCGCCGGAACCGATTTCCTCGCCGTCAGCTATTCGACGGTGGATTATGTCGGCCACGCGTTTGGCCCGCGCAGTCGCGAAATCCAGGACATTCTTGTGCGGTTGGATAAGGATCTCGGCACTCTTTTCACGCATCTGGATGCGAAGGTCGGCCGTGGAAATTATGTCGTCGCGCTGACCGCCGACCACGGCGTCGTCCCCGTTCCCGAAGACATGCAAAGAACCGGCGCCGACGCCGGCCTCTTGCATTTGCCGGAGCTGCAGAAACGAATCGAAAAGGCCCTCGAAGCCTTCAAGTATCCAAAGCCTGCCGTCGCGAGCGTCAGCGGCAGCGACATTTATTTTGCGCCCAGCGTCTATGACAAGTTGCAGCACGATCCTGCCGCAATGCAGGCCGTTCTCGATGCCGCGCTGGAGCAGCCCGGCGTGGCCGCGGTCTATCGCGCCGAAGAATTGCGCGACCGCCCCGCTACGCAAAGCCTCATGCACCGCGCTTTCGCGTATAGCTATTTCCCCGGCCGCAGCGGCGATCTCTTCATCCTCCCAAAGCCCTACTGGCTCCTCGACGGCACACCCCTCGGAACACCGCGCGCCTACGGCACCGGTCACGGCGTCCCCTACAACTATGATCAGCATGTTCCCGTTCTGCTGATGGGCTTCGGCATCCAACCACCTTCGCCGCCCTGTGCGGAATCACCCTCTCCTCCCGCGACGGCCACGTCCTTGCCGACGCCCTGAAGAAACCTACTGAAGCTCGCGGCCCATCTCAGCCTTCGCGGCCAAAATCCGCACCCGCGTCTGCCCCGAATCCCTGACACACTGGACTTTCGGGTTTTTTGGCAGCAGTATTTTTGACAGTGACGACCACGAATCCGAGCGTTCACGTAGCCGCATCATGGCTCCGCGCTCTTTTTCTTGGAGCGATCATCTGCGGTCTGATAGGGCCCGGACTACCTCTAAGGCGTGTTCATCCCGTTTACTGCGATTCGACAGGCATCTGCGAGCGACGACCTAACCACTTTGGCAACGCTTCCGATTGCCTGGGTCTTCGCAATCATCCCTATGGGACCTGCCGACTGCGTATTTGGTGCGCTAGGGGCATCCTGGATTCGATCTGCGCTAGTCTGGTGGGGCCCGCGTGAGAATGTCCTGTCAGTGGTTCCTGCAGGGGCGGGATCGGGTTTAGTCTGTGGCTTCCTGGTCGTGCGTGCACTGAGAAAACGAGGATTGCTTTTTTGGTAGCGCGTCCTACGTCCTCTATTCAGGTCTTTAGCGTGGTTTTATAACTGGCGAGGACGGCCTCTGCACTGCCGACTTGGATTGTGTCTCCCTGGAGGCCTGCTCATTCCAAGCGGAAGTCGGACAGCCGAAAATTGAACGACAACGAAATTTTGGGAAGGCTGGCAAACAGTTCATGCTATTCTTTTCTACGAAGTGAGCTCCGCTGGCGCCGTTGACCTCAGCGTAAAAATTGGCGCGGTGCGCCTGCGGAATCCTATTTTCGCCGCCAGTGGAACCTTCGGCTACGGCCTCGAATTCGCCCACCTTGTTGACTTGAACCGTCTCGGCGGCTTCGTCACGAAGGGCCTCTCCCGGGAGCCCATCGAAGGCGCCCCCGCCCCCCGGCTCTTCCCGACCGCCTCCGGGATGCTCAACGCCGTGGGGCTCCAGAATGTGGGGGTCCGGGCCTTCGTTGCCGAAAAACTCCCGGCACTGCGACGATTCAATACGGCCGTCATCGCTAACGTCTTCGGCTACAGCCTGGAGGACTACGTCGAGGTGATCCGCGTCCTTGAGGACGCCGAGGGTCTTGCGGGCTACGAGCTCAATATCTCTTGCCCCAACGTTAAGAAGGGGGGCATGCAGTTCGGTAGCGATCCCTCCTTGGTAGCCGAGGTGGTCAGTGCCGCCCGCAAGGCCGCCAAGAGGCCTCTCTGGGTGAAACTCTCCCCTCTTGTTACAGACATTGGACTTATCGCCCGGGCCGCCGAGGAAGCTGGAGCGGATGCGCTGACGGTGGCAAACACTTACCCAGCAATGGCCATCGACTTCCGCACCGGGAAGTCACGTTTGGGGAACAAAACCGGTGGCTTATCAGGCCCCGCCATTAAACCCATTACTTTGAAGCTGGTATGGGAAACGCGCAAGGCCGTCAAGACACCAATCCTGGGGTTGGGAGGCATCGAAACGGTCGAGGACGTGCTTGATTACCTGGCTATAGGCGCTTTAGCGGTACAGGTCGGGACGGCCAGCTTTGCTGACCCGAGGGCCAGTGAGGGACTTGTGGAAGCCCTTACTAACGTACTATTCGAGTCTAAAGCGTTTACTTTGAATGAGATAAGAGACAAATTTCTAGCAGAAAACGGTTGACATAATGGGGCTTTCTTGCTACACTTTTTTGGATCCGAGTAGCACAAAGAACACACTATGAGACATCGACTATTGATGAGCTGGGCTGCACTGCGGTGGGTACTCCTCATGTTCCTGGTTGCTCCGGGCATGGAAGCACCTCTCGTTGCGCATTTGAATCAACCCGTGAAGCCGATCAAGACTTGGGTGGGTAATTCCAGTTGGTATGGCCCCGGGTTCAACGGGCGCAAAACCGCCAATGGCGAGCGCTTCGACTCCGAAGCCCTCACGGCGGCACACCCCAACCTGCCTTTTGGGTCCATGGTCCGCGTTGTGAATACTCGGACCGGCAAGTTTGAGGTAGTACGGATCAATGACCGGGGTCCCTATCAAGAAGGACGCGAAATTGATGTATCCTATCGTGTCGCCCGGAAAATCGGCTTGATCCATTCGGGCGTGAGCCAGGTCCGGCTCGAACTCATGGCACTACCCGAGAAGCACTGACCCCGAAGGAGTCGGGGTCAACTATGACCCTGACCTTCGACGCCCATCCGCGCAGCAGCCTGATCGTCGCTCTCGATTTTGATTCTTTATCCAGCGCCGTGAAATTCGCAAAGCAGGTTGCCGATCTCGTGGGCATGTTCAAGATCGGCAACCAGCTCTTTACCGCTGCGGGGCCTGCTGCCGTTAAAGAAGTCGCGGCACTGGGCGCTGGTATTTTTCTCGATCTGAAATTCCACGACATACCCAACACCGTTGCTGGCGCCGTGCTTTCCTCGGCGGCGATGACCGGGGTGCAGCTCGTCAACGTACACGCGCTCGGCGGCAAAGCCATGCTTGAAGCCGCGGTGCAGGCCATCAGCGCGGGCGTGCCGATGGGAGCCGACCGGCCGCGTCTGTTGGCGGTGACCATCTTGACAAGCATGGATCAGAAAACGATGAAGGAAGTTGGGATCGGCGGCGCTCCCAAACTCCGTGTAGTGAAACTGGCGCAACTTGCAAAAAAGGCCGGCGTCGATGGTGTGGTCGCTTCGGTAGAGGAAGCCAAGGCGATTCGCAAGGCTTGCGGCCGCGATTTCCTGATCGTGACGCCCGGGGTTCGGCCGAAAGATTCAGCGGTGGAATCCAAATCTGAAGATCAGGCCCGGAAAGCTACGCCTACCGAAGCGATCCGCGCTGGCGCCGATTTCCTCGTGGTTGGCCGGCCGATTCTTGCTGCGCCGGATCCGCGGGCGGCGGCGCAAGCCATCGTCGAGGAAATCGCTGCTGCCAAGTAGCTTCCGCAGATTGACCCCCGCTTCTTTCCTCCAGTAGCATCGAAAGCGGCGCCGAACTGAGCGCACTTTCCTTCATGTCTATTCCGACAAAGAGCGTAATTGTTGGCACGGCCGGGCACATCGACCACGGCAAATCGACGCTGGTCGAAGCGCTGACCGGCACGCACCCAGATCGTCTGGCTGAAGAGAAACGCCGCGGAATCACGATTGATTTGGGTTTTGCTTTTCTGGAAGAAAATGGAGTCCGATTCGGTTTCGTGGATGTGCCGGGGCACGAACGGTTCGTCAGCAACATGCTGGCGGGCGCGGCGGGCATCGATGTGTTGCTCCTGGTGATCGCGGCGGATGAATCCATCAAGCCGCAGACGCGCGAGCACTTCGATATTTGCCAGTTGCTGGGAGTGAAGAGCGGCGTGGTGGCGCTGACGAAGAGCGACATGGTGGAAAACGAAACTATGGAATTGGTGCGCATGGAAGCGGAGGAATTCCTGCGCGGATCTTTTCTGGAAAAGGCGCCGCTAGTAGCAGTGAGCGCGAAAACGGGAGCCGGACTTGGCGAACTGAAAAAAGCATTGACCGACGCGGCAGCTGACTCGAGCGCGAAAGATGCAGCGCGATACTTTCGGCTGCCAATCGACCGCGCGTTTGCCATGAAAGGATTCGGTTCCGTGGTGACGGGCACGCTGATTTCTGGAAGCGTGGGCCCCGGCGATGAAGTGGAATTATTCCCGCGCGGCGAGCGACTGCGCGTGCGCGGCGTACAGTCCGGCGGAAAGGCCGTGGAACGCGCCACACCAGGACAGCGCACAGCCGTGAATCTCGCGGGAATCGAGCACACCGCGCTGAAGCGCGGGATGGTGCTGGCGGCCCCGGGAAAATTCCGGAAGACACGCCGGATCGATGTCCGGCTCGAGCTGTTGCCATCGGCGAGAAAAATGAAACAGGGCGCGCGCGTGCACTTTCACTCGGGAACGGCGGAGACCATCGCCGAAATATTTTTTCACGGAGAGAAAGAACTGCCGCCGGGCGCCAGCGCGGTCGCAAACTTGAAGCTACAGGAGGAAGTCCTGGTGCTGCCGGGCGACCGCTTTATCGTGCGGCAGTTTTCGCCGGTGGTGACGATTGGCGGAGGAGCGGTGCTGGACCCGTTGGCGCGGCGGCCGATGCTGCGCGATACGGGACGGGTGAAATTTCTTGAGACGCTCGAGCGGCAGAACGGCGAGGAAACCCTGGCGGCGATGACGGAGCGCGCGCTGCTGGGGCTGGGGTTCGAAGAGATCGTGGCGCGGACGGGCTGGACGGAAAAGGAAATCCAGGGAGCTTTAGGGAAACTTCACGGAACAGGGCGCGTAAGAACGGTAGCGGCCGAACCGCTGGTGCTGGTCTCGGGGAAATTGTTTGAAGAAGTACGCAAGAAAATTACCGAAAAGGTCGAAAGATTTCAGAAGGGCAATCCTTTGCTGCCGGGAATTTCGCGCGAGGATTTGCGCACGAGCCTCGGAAAGCGCGTGCGCAGCGAAACTTTCCGCGCCGCGCTGGAAGAATTGGCCGCCGAGAAGAAGCTCGACGCGCAGGGAGAATTGGTAAAAAAAGCGGGATCCGAAATCGCCCTGCTACCCGAAGAAGCCAAGGCCAAGGAACAGATCGAAGCGGCTTTTGCCTCTGCGAGCTTGGCAGTGCCATCGGTGAAAGAGGTGCTGGCAAGACTTACCGTCGAGGCCAAGCGCGCAGAGAAACTCTTGCAGATTCTCTTGAGAGAGAAAAACCTGGTGCGCGTGTCGCCGGAACTGGTTTTTCACCGCCAAGCCCTGGCGCAATTGAAGGAGCAACTATCGACTTACAAAAAAGCAAAGGGCGACCGGATTTCCGTGCCGGCATTCAAGGAATTGACGGGGATCACGCGGAAGTACGCCATCCCCTTGCTCGAATACCTCGACCGTGAACATGTGACGCGCCGGGTGGGGGAAGAGCGTGTTATCCTGTAGGTGCAGGAAGCGGCAGAGACTTGCTGCTGAGGGCTACCTGCGCTAGGGTTTAAGTAGCGCGCCGCCAAGCGGGGCGCGTGGAGGCGGTTCATGGGTGAATTTAGCATTTTTCATTGGCTTGTGGTTCTGGCCGTTATACTGATTTTCTTTGGCGGTAAGCGAAT
>WNFW01003050.1_pt1 | contig 11603 bp, 9 predicted proteins | sample 5400131 | NCBI WGS metagenome assembly WNFW01 (sample SAMN13153362, study PRJNA577476) | soil metagenome | isolation source: 20 cm soil or saprolite under grassland replicate 1 | place: USA:California | collected 2016-06-15
GACGCCAATTACGACCCGAAAGACCAGCGCGACGTCGCGTAGGCGCCGTTATCGCGCCATGAGCACGGCGGCGATTGCGACGAGGGCGGCGGCGGCGATCCACAACGGGATCACGAGAAGCGGCAGCAGGCGGGCGCGGTGGGCGGCGTTGGTCGCGAGGCTCTCGGCATGCAAGACGACGCCCTCCTGCGCCCAATCGCCGATCAGCTTGTCGAGGTTGCGCAACAGGCGCGGCACCTCGTCGAGCGTCTCGATGAGAGCGTCGATCCGTTGCCGGAGCTGCGCCTCGGGGCCGCGATTGTCGCGCGCCCATTCCTCGACCAGCGGCCGCGCGAGGCTCCAGATGTTGACCGTGGGGTCCAGCCGGCGCCCCACGCCTTCGACCAGCACCATCGTCTTTTGCAGCAGCAACAGTTGCGGCTGCGTCTCCATGTCGAATTGCTCGGTCACATGAAACAGCTGCGCCAGGAGCCGCGCGATCGAGATCTCGTTCAAGGGCCTCCCGAGGATGGGTTCGCCGATCGAGCGGCAGGCCTGCGTGAACGCGTCGATCGAGCGCCGCCGTGGCACATACCCGGCATCGAAATGCACCTCGGCAACGCGCCGGTAATCGCCCGTCAGAAACCCGATCAGCATGTCGGCGAGGTAATAGCGGGTTTGGCGGTCGAGCCGGCCCATGATGCCGAAATCCACAACCGCGAGCGCGCCGTCGCTATCGACAAACATGTTGCCGGGATGCAGATCGGCATGGAAAAAGCCGTCGCGGAACACCTGCTTGAAGAATGCGCCGGCCGCGTTGCGCAACAAGGCCTCGACATCGTGCCCGGCGGCGATCAGCGCGGCGCGGTCGTCGACCCGGATGCCCCCGATGCGCTCGGTCGTCAGCACGGTGCGGCCGGTGCGCAGCCAATCGATCCGCGGCACCCGAAAGCTCGTATCGCCCGCGAAATTCTCGGCAAGCTCGGAGGCCGCGGCCGCCTCGAAGCGCAGATCCATTTCGAGCTGCACCGATTGCGCCAGCGTTTCGACGACCTCGACCGGCTTCAGCCGCCGTAAATGCGGCTGGGTGCGCTCGGCGAGACGCGCCAGCCACAAGAACAGATCGAGGTCGCGCGCCATCGCGCGGGCGATCCCCGGCCGCAACACCTTGACCGCGACTTCCGCGCCCTCGGTCGTGATCGCGAAATGCACCTGCGCGATCGAGGCGGCGGCGACCGCGGTATCGTCAAACGCGGCGAAAAGGCTCGCGGGCGGCTGCTCGAATTCCGCCTCGATCAAGGCGCGCGCCTGAGCGCCGGGAAAGGGCGGCAGGCGGTCCTGCAATTGCGTCAGATCTTCGGTGATCTCGTCGCCGAGGAGGTCGGCACGGGTCGACAGCAATTGCCCGAGCTTGATAAAGCTCGGCCCGAGCTCGGTCAGCGCCGCCGCGAGCCTCTCGCCGGGGCGGCCGCGGGCCCGGTCGCTTCGCCGGAGCAACCGGGCGACGCGCAAGAACGGCGCCATGCCGGCAGTGCCATCGAGCGGGAACAGCGCGTCGTGCCGCGCCAGCGTCAGCCCGATCCGGACGAGACGGGCGAGATGGCGGCCGCTGCGAAAGAGCTCGAACACCGCGCTGGGTTCCGACCGCCGCGGTCAGAGCCGCCAGGCGGAATGCAGCGCGGCGATGCCGCCGGTCAGATTGCGGAACTTGACCCGCTCGAGCCCGGCCGCCGCAATCAGCTCCGACAATTCGCTCTGCGCCGGAAATCGCCGGATGCTCTCCACGAGATAGGTATAGGCGTCGCGGTCGCCGGTGATGATCTGGCCGAGCCACGGCAGGAATTGAAAGCTGTAGAGATCGTAGAGGGGCTGCAGGAGCGGTGTTACCGCCGGGGTGAATTCGAGGCACAGAAACCGCCCGCCCGGCTTCAACACGCGGCGCGCCTCGGCGAGTGCGCGCTCGATCCGCGTCACGTTGCGTAGTCCGAATGCGATCGTATAGAGATCCGCGGAACGGTCGGCGAGCGGCAGAAGCTCGGCATCGCCGCACAGCCATTCGATGCCGGCGAGGATGCCGTCATCGATCGCCCGGGCGCGGCCGGTCTCCAGCATCTCGAAGGTTGCGTCGCAGACAATGACGTGGCCGCCCGCCTCGGGGGTCAGCCTCGACAATGCTCGGCAGGCGATGTCGCCGGTGCCGCCGGCCACATCGACAAGCCGCTCGCCGGGGCGGGGATTGAGCCAGGCGATCATCTCGGCTTTCCACCAGCGATGGATGCCGCCGCTCATCAGATCGTTCATCAGATCGTAGCGAGGCGCGACGCTGTCGAAGATGGCGCGCACGAGCGGCGCCTTGTCGCTCTCCAGCACGCGGCGAAAGCCGAAATCGGTGTCCCGACTCCCGTTGCGGCTAGCTGCCTCGCCTCTTGTCTCTGGCTCGCTCATCCGGCAGGAAGCATAATCCTTGCCGTATTCGCGCGCTATTACGGCGCCGAACCGAACCTTGTCGAGCGGTCTGCCGATGCCGGAATTGCCTGAAGTCGAGACGGTCCGGCGCGGCCTGGCGCGCCGCATGAGCGGCCGCCGCATCGTCCAAGCCGAATTGCGCCGCCCCGATCTGCGTCGGCCGTTCCCACCAATGCTGGCCGAGCGGCTCGACGGCGCGCTGATCGGCGCTCTGGCGCGCCGCGGCAAATACATCCTGATCGAGCTCGACGAGACCGGGCTGTTGCTGCTGCATCTCGGCATGTCGGGCCGGATCATCGCCGGCGACGCGAATGGCGCCGACGCGAAGCACGACCATGTCGTCTTGACCCTCGATGACGGCACCGTGGTCCGCCTCAACGATGCCCGCCGCTTCGGCATTCTCGATTATCTGCGGCGAGGCGAGGAGGCGACCCATCCGCTCCTCGCCGGCATGGGCCCGGAACCTTTGGAGCCGGGTTTTGACGGCGCCTATCTATCGCGCGCCCTGGCCCGCAAGATGACTCCGATCAAATCGGCATTGCTCGATCAGCGGATCGTCGCCGGGCTCGGGAACATCTATGTCTGCGAGGCGCTCTATCGCGCCGGCATCTCGCCGCGCCGGCTCGCCGCGACCGTGACCGGCGCGCGCGCCGCGCGGCTGGCAAGCGCAATCCGCGATGTCCTGACCGAGGCGATCGAGGCCGGCGGCTCATCCCTCAGGGATTATGTCCAGGCAAATGGCGAGCTTGGCTATTTCCAGCACCGCTGGGCGGTGTACGGCCATGAGGGCGAACCGTGTCCGGGCTGTACCTGCGCCGAAGGCGTGCGCCGCATCACCCAGGCCGGCCGCTCGACCTTTTTCTGCGCGAAAAAGCAGCGCTAGCTCTCAGCGCAAGTTGCTCGTTCGCAGCTTTAGCTCGCCTGGCTCGGCACATCGGGGCGCTGCGGCGTGCGCGAGCGAGAGCGCGGCTTTGCGGCGGCCTCGAGCTTTGCCGCGGCAGCCTTCTCCGCATCTTCGGCTTCCTTTGCCAAGCGCAGCGAACGCAGGCGCGTCGTCTTGGCCGCTTGCGCCTGACGCGCATCGGCATCGGGTCTGACGAATTTCGCAGAGCTGTTTTTTGCCATATCAAGTACCGCTGTCGTTGTTCGGGTTATGCCACCTGTCAGAAGAAGAATTTTACCGGTCGGCAGCCGTCTTTCGCGGCCCTGTGCCGGGGAATTGTTTGCTATCTGACGGATAACCTAGGACGCCGCCCGATAAGCGACACGCTTTCCGCAGCTCAGGATTATACGCGGCAAACTAACGCCTGTCTTTCTGATATCGGGGTTAAATCATTGGTTTCAAGATTAAGAATATCCCTAAACGAATTATTTGTGAAAACTAGCAGTGGTATCGCCCACCACGGAGGCGACCGGTCCTGTCGCTCGACTGCCGCCCCTACCACCCGCTCTCTGGCACCCGTAAGCTGACCCGGAGACAAACTGGACCGCGGCGCCACCGCCGCGATCGAAGAGTAGGAGCGGTGTCATGACTGGCGGGCAATACACAAACATCCTGCTCGAGCGGCGCGGCGCGGTCGGCGTCGTTACGCTGAATCGGCCGCAGGCGCTCAACGCGCTGAACGCCGCCCTCGTCGCCGAGATCGGCGCGGCGTTCGACGATCTCGAAGCCGATCCGGCGATCGGCGCAATCGTGTTGACGGGCAGCGACAAAGCGTTTGCCGCCGGCGCCGACATCAAGGAGATGGCCGACAAGACGTACATGCAGGCCTATCAGGAAGATTTCATCACACGCGGCTGGGAGCGCGTCGCGCAATGCCGGAAGCCGGTCATCGCCGCGGTCGGCGGCTTTGCGCTCGGCGGCGGCTGCGAAGTCACGATGATGTGCGACATCGTCATTGCCAGCGAGAACGCGCGCTTTGGCCAGCCCGAGATCAACCTTGGCACAATGCCGGGCGCCGGCGGGACGCAGCGCCTGCCGCGCTTTATCGGCAAGGCGAAGGCGATGGATCTATGCCTGACCGGCCGCATGATGGATGCCGCCGAAGCGGAGCGGGCAGGGCTCGTCAGCCGCATCGTCCCTGCCGATAAATTGCTCGAAGAAGCGATCGCGGTCGCCGAGCGCATCAGCCAGCTGTCGCGCCCGATCGCGATGATGGTCAAGGAGGCGGTCAATCGCGCCTTTGAGACGACGCTCGCCGAGGGCGTGCGCTTCGAGCGGCGCCTGTTTCACTCGACTTTCGCGACCGAGGATCAAAAGGAGGGCATGGCGGCCTTCATTGCCAAGCACAAGCCCGCTTTTAAGAACCGCTGACGTCAAGAACGGCCGAGCGCCGCTCATTTCCAGGGGCAGCCGCGCCCCGGCGGTTGACGGGCCGCAGTTGACGCATGCTGGCCCGCGCCGATATAAGCCGCACTCCCGCTTTTGAAGAGAGCCTATGCCGCACCACAAATCCGCCGAGAAGCGTCTTCGGCAGACCGAGAAGCGCACCGTGGTCAACCGTTCGCGTTTGAGCCGCGTGCGCACATTCGTCAAGAATGTCGAGAGCGCGATCGAGACAGGCGATAAGGCGACGGCGCAATCCGCCTTCAATGTTGCGCAGCCCGAGCTGCATCGAGCGACGACGAAAGGCGTGATGCACAAAAACACCGTCGCGCGCAAACTGTCGCGTCTCGCCGCTCGCATCAACGCGCTCTGAGCGATCCCTCGGCCATGCGACAATCCGTCCAGCACTAGCTTCTCAATGTTTTCGCGGGGTTACGCCACAGCGTCAAAAATTCGTCATCGTTCACGTTTCAGTCTTGTTGCCAACCGCTCCGGCAAGCGGATAAAGTTCTCGCTCGCGAAGCGACAAAGTCTGTAAAACTTCGCGTCACAACAGTAGCGATCAAAAAATCGCAGTAATTCTGCGGCTGGCATTAAATCAATGACGCCAGAAGGGGAGACGTTTGGCCGAATAGGAGGCGAAATCTCCAGGCCCTCTATTTTGCGTAGCATATCGTCACAGTGCCGATTTCTGGCGAAATCGGATGCTTGCACGTTTTGCCGAGGGGGGAGCGGGGTGCCGGAAGCAGCTCGAAGCGATCGGGTGGAGGGCGCCGTTTTGGTCGGCGAGGGCGAGTGGGGGCGGGTCATCGGCCGGCTCAAGCAAGAAGTCGGGGAGGCCGCATACCGCTCCTGGCTCAAATCGATGCGGTTCGAAAGAGTCGCGGATGGCGAAGGCGTTATCGCCGTGCCGACGCGCTTTCTGCGCAATTGGGTCGCCACTCATTATGCCGACCGTCTGCTCGCGCTGTGGCGTACCGAAAACGAGCAGGTGAACCGGCTCGCGATCATTGTGGAGCCGCGTGTTGCGGCCTTTGCGCAAGCTAAGGACGAGGAGATGGTGACTGCGCCCGCCGCCTTGGCCGAGCCGCTGGCGATGCCCGACATCGTCGAGGTCGGCGCCAACCTGTCGGCGCCGCTCGACCCGCGCTTCACGTTCGAGAATTTCATTGTCGGGAAGCCCAACGAGCTCGCGCATGCCGCGGCCCGCCGGGTTGCCGAAGCCTGCGTTTCACCGGCGCATAGCGTGCCGTTCAACCCGCTCTTCCTCTATGGCGGCGTCGGGCTCGGCAAGACGCATCTGATGCATGCGATCGCCTGGCATGTCCGCATGCAGGCGCCGGGCCGCAAGGTCATCTATCTGTCCGCCGAAAAATTCATGTACCAGTTCATCCGGGCCTTGCGCTTCCGCTCGACGATGGACTTCAAGGACCAGTTCCGCTCGGTCGACCTGTTGATGATCGACGATGTGCAGTTCATCAGCGGCAAAGACTCGACGCAGGAAGAATTTTTCCACACATTCAATGCGCTGGTGGATCAGAACCGGCAGATCGTCATTTCCGCCGACAAGTCGCCCTCCGATCTGGCGGGCCTCGAAGAGCGCATGCGCTCGCGCCTCGGCTGGGGGCTCGTCGCCGACATCCATCCGACGACCTACGAATTGCGCCTCGGCATTCTGCAGTCGAAGGCGGAGCAGAGCGCGCTGCGGCTGCCGCAAAAGATCCTGGAATTCCTCGCGCACAAGATCGTTTCTAACGTTCGCGAATTGGAAGGCGCGCTGAACCGCATCATCGCGCAGATGCAGCTCGTCGGCCGCGAGATCACGCTCGAAGGGGCGCAGGATCTCCTGCACGATCTGTTGCGCGCCAATGAGCGGCGGGTCACGATCGACGAGATCCAGCGGCGGGTCGCCGAGCATTTCAACATCAAGATGGCCGAGATGACGTCGAGCCGGCGCGCTCGCGCCGTCGCCCGGCCGCGTCAGGTCGCGATGTATCTGTCGAAGCAATTGACGTCGCGCTCGCTGCCCGAGATCGGGCGCAAATTCGGCGGGCGCGATCACACGACGGTCATTCACGCCGTCAAGAAGATCGAGGAGCTGATCGAGAGCGATTCGGCGCTTGCCGAAGACGTCGAACTCCTCCGCCGCATGCTGCAAAGCTGACCCGAAGCGTCATTGCGAGCGCCAGCGAAGCAATCTCCTGGCCGAGCGCCAATGGGATGGGGATTGCTTCCTCGCTTCGCTCCTCGCAATGACCGCGGCGGGTCGGCGAAGGGGGCTGTTCGGCGCCGCTTCCATGCTATACTGCGATCCCGTCTGCGGCCCCTCGCGCGCACTGTCCGAGGGCGGCGAACGGGATCTCCGTCCGACCTGTAAACCGTAGTGCATCCACCATGAAGCTCACCATCGAAAGGGCCGCCCTCCTCAAGGCGCTCGGCCATGTTCAAAGTGTCGTCGAACGGCGAACGACCATCCCCATTCTGTCCAATGTGCTGCTGCGGGCGGAGGTGGCCGGGAGGCTGTCGCTGAGCGCCACCGACATGGATCTGGAGATTGTCGAGCGCGTGCCGGCGCGGGTCGAGCGGGAAGGCCGCACGACGGTGCCGGCGCACACGCTGTACGACATCGTCCGCAAATTGCGCGAAGGCGCGCAGGTCGAGCTGGAGACCAGCGGCGAGCGCAACGAGATGGTGCTGCGCTCGGGCCGCTCGACCTTTACGCTCGCGTGCCTCCCGCCCGAGGACTACCCCGTCATGTCGGCCGGCGAGCTGCCGCATCAATTCACATTGTCCGCGGCCGAATTGCGCATGCTGATCGACCGCACGCGCTTTGCGATCTCGACCGAGGAGACGCGCTATTACCTGAACGGCATTTATCTCCACGCGACGAAGAGCAACGAGGTGCCGGTTGTCCGAGCGGTCGCGACCGACGGCCATCGCCTGGCGCGCGTCGAGATGACCGCGCCCGAGGGGGCGGCCGGCATGCCGGGAATCATCGTGCCGCGCAAGACCGTCCTCGAACTGCGCAAGCTCGTCGACGAAGGCGAGGACGAGGTCCAGGTCGCGCTCGGCGAAACAAAGATCCGCTGCGCGATCGGCGAGGCGGCGCTGACCTCGAAGCTGATCGACGGCACCTTCCCCGATTACGACCGCGTCATCCCGGTCAACAACGACAAGATCCTCGATGTCGAGTGCAAGGAATTCGCCGATGCGGTGGACCGCGTCTCGACGATCTCGACGGAGCGCAGCCGCGCCGTAAAGCTGGCGCTCGACCGCGGCAATCTCGTCGTCTCGGCGACCAGCCCGGAAAACGGCACCGCCGTCGAAGAGCTCGAAGTGCGCTACCAGAACACTCCGATCGAGATCGGCTTCAATTCGCGATATCTGCTCGACATCACCGAGCAGATTGAGGGCGAGTATGTCCAGTTCCAGATGGCCGATGCCGGTTCGCCGACCATCGTGCGCGATGCCGCTCCGGAGGCCAATGGCGCCAATGCTCTTTACGTCCTGATGCCGATGCGGGTGTGACCCCGGTTTTTGCCGGAAACCGCATATTGCCGGTGGAAATTCAAGCGCTTCGGCCCCATATATCGACGATGAATTTAGCGGCGCAGGACGGTCGCCAGAGCGCCGCAGCGCAGTTCCGTGCCCCCGGGCTTCCCCCCGGAAACAGTGCCGCGGCAAACGCGCCCAAAAGCCTCTCGGCTTCGAGCGGGTGGGTGGGGGTGACCCGCCTGGTTTTGACCGATTTTCGCAATTATCGCTCAACCCGGCTCGATCTCGACGCCGGGCCCCGCGGGTTGCCTGTCGTGCTCACGGGCCCGAACGGCGCCGGCAAAACCAATCTGCTCGAAGCGGTCTCCTTTCTGTCGCCCGGCCGCGGCTTGCGTCGCGCCCGGCTCGGCGAGATCGACCGGCGGCCCTCGGCCACCGAACCCGGCAGTGTGCCCGAGATCTTCTCCGGCTGGGCGGTTGCCGCGACCATCGCGACCCGCCAGGGACCGGTCCGCATCGGCACCGGGCGTGAGCCCGATAGCGGCGAACGTCGCGTCATCCGCATCGATGGCGATCCCGCCCGCAATCAGGCGGCGCTCGCGGAGTGCCTTGGCGTCTTGTGGCTGACGCCGCAGATGGACCGCCTGTTTGTCGAGGGGCCCGGCGCGCGGCGGCGCTTTCTCGACCGGCTTGTGCTCGGGCTCGACCCGGCGCATGCGGCGCGCGTCGCCGCTTATGAGCAGGGGATGCGAGAGCGCGCGCGGCTATTGCGGGACGGGCCCTCTGATCCGGCTTGGCTTTCGGCGCTCGAAGACGTGATGGCGCAGCAGGGCGTCGCGGTTGCCGCCGGGCGGCGTGACGCGATCGAGCGGCTCGACCAGGTTTGCGCCGAAGCCGACGGCGTCTTCCCTCGCGCCCGGCTACAGTTGATCGGGGTTGTCGAAGACTGGCTCGGCAGGATGCCCGCGCTCGAGGCCGAGGAGAGATTCAAGGCGGCGCTCGCCGCCAATCGGGGCGCTGATGCGGCCGCGGGCGGCGCCGTCCTCGGTCCGCACCGCTCCGATCTCGCCGTGACCTATGCCGATAAGGGCATCGCCGCGGAGAATGCCTCGACCGGCGAGCAGAAAGCCCTCCTGATCGCGATTGTCCTGGCCCAGGCGGCGTTGCAGCGGGCAAGCCGCGGCGAGCCGCCGGTCCTGTTGCTCGACGAGGTCGCCGCGCATCTCGACGCGGCGCGCCGCGCCGCGCTGTTCGAGGCGCTGGCCGGGCTCGAAAGCCAGACCTGGATCACCGGCACCGATGCCGCGCTGTTCGCGCCGCTGCACGGCCGCGCGCGGTTTCTGTCTGTCGCCGACGGTACGCTCTCCGAAACGATTTTTTGACACGAGGATCCGAACCTCAACCCATGGCAATCAATCCCGCATCTGAACCGCCTCCCGGCAATGGCGCGCCGCCTGTAAACGGCGCGCCCGCCGCCTATGACGAGCGCTCGATCAAGGTGCTGCACGGCCTCGACCCGGTGCGCAAACGGCCCGGCATGTATATCGGCGACACCGATGACGGCTCCGGCCTGCATCACATGATCTACGAGGTCGTCGACAACGCGATCGACGAGGCGCTCGAAGGCTATTGCGACACCGTCACGGTAACCCTGAATGCCGACGGCTCGTGCACCGTCACCGATAACGGCCGCGGTATCCCGGTCGGCATCCATGAGGAGGAGGGGGTCTCCGCCGCCGAGGTCATCATGACCCAGCTCCATGCCGGCGGTAAGTTCGACCAGAATTCCTACAAGGTGTCCGGCGGCTTGCACGGGGTCGGCGTGTCGGTGGTCAACGCGCTCTCCTCGCGGCTCGATCTGCGCATCTTCCGCAACGGCGCGGAATGGTTCATGCGCTTTCATGACGGCGTGCCGGAGGCGCCGCTCGCCGAACTCGGCCCCGCGCCGGCCTGGCCGGAGGGTTCCAGCCGCGAGGGCGTCGCGACCGGCACCGAGATCACGTTTCTGCCGAGCACGGCGACCTTCACGAAGACCGAGTTCGATTTCACGACGCTCGAGCACCGGCTGCGCGAACTGGCGTTCCTGAACAGCGGCGTCACACTGGTCCTGACCGATCTGCGCGCAATCGAACCGAAGACCGTCAGCTTTCATTTTGAGGGCGGGCTCGAAGCCTTCGTCGGTTATCTCGACCGTTCGAAGCAGGCCTTGCATGCGCCGCCGATCGCGATCCGAGGCGAGCGCGAGGGCATCTTGCTCGAAATCGCGATGGAGTGGACCGACTCCTATCACGAGACGATGTTGTGCTTTACCAACAACATCCCGCAGCGCGACGGCGGGACCCACCTGGCCGGCTTCCGCGGCGCGCTGACCCGCACCGTCAACGCCTACGCCAATGATAGCGGCCTCGCAAAAAAGGAGAAGGTTGCGCTGACCGGCGAGGATATGCGCGAGGGGCTGAGCTGCATCCTGTCGGTCAAGCTCCCCGACCCGAAATTTTCCTCGCAGACCAAGGACAAGCTGGTCTCCTCCGAGGTGCGGCCCGTCATCGAGGGGCTGGTCGCCGACCGTCTGACGCAATGGTTCGAGGAGCATCCCGCCGACGCGAGAAAGATCATCGGCAAGGTCGTCGAAGCCGCCGCCGCGCGCGAGGCGGCAAGGAAGGCGCGCGACCTGACGCGGCGCAAGGGTGCGCTCGACATCTCCAACCTCCCGGGCAAGCTCGCCGATTGTCAGGAGCGCGATCCGGCCAAGAGCGAGCTCTTCATCGTCGAGGGCGACAGCGCCGGCGGCTCCGCGAAGCAGGGCCGCAACCGCGCCTTTCAGGCGATCCTGCCGCTGAAGGGCAAGATCCTCAATGTCGAGCGCGCCCGCTTCGACAAGATGCTGTCCTCGGCCGAGATCGGCACCTTGATCCAGGCGCTCGGCACCGGCATCGGCAGCGAGGATTTCGAGGCGGCGAAGGCGCGCTATCACCGCATCATCATCATGACCGACGCCGATGTCGACGGTAGCCATATCCGCACGCTGCTCTTAACGTTCTTCTTTCGTCAGATGCGCGAATTGATCGAGAAGGGCTTTCTCTACATCGCACAGCCGCCGCTTTACCGGTTGCAGCGCGGCAATGCCAAGCCCGTCTATCTGAAGGACGACCCCGCGCTCGAAGCTTATTGCGTCGATGCCGCGTTGCGCGACGCGGTCTTCACCCAGCATGACGGCGGGCAGCGCGCCGACAACGATCTTCGCGCTCTCTTGGAACAGGCGCGTGTCCAGCGCCGCTGGGTGCAGCCGCTCGTCGGCAAGGTAGGCAACATCGATGTCGTCGAGCAGGCGGCGATC
>WNFW01007143.1_pt1 | contig 11601 bp, 9 predicted proteins | sample 5400131 | NCBI WGS metagenome assembly WNFW01 (sample SAMN13153362, study PRJNA577476) | soil metagenome | isolation source: 20 cm soil or saprolite under grassland replicate 1 | place: USA:California | collected 2016-06-15
AGTGCTTTCGGGACCGGCCGGCGATCTTCCGCACGCCGGTGCGGGGCTTGTTCTGGAACAGTTAGCGGCGTTCGAAGGTGACGCCGGCGGCCTCGCGGTCCCAGGTCGTGGGGGTGACGCCGTCGTCGCGCAGCTGGTACTTGAGGACGCGGCCGACCGGGTTGCGCGGCAGGTCGTCGCGGAACTCGATGTAGCGCGGGACCGCGAAGTACGGGACGCGCTCGACGCTCCACTCGCAGAGCTCGGCCTCGGTGAGCGCGACGTCGGATTGCAGGACGGCGGTGACCTTGACGTCGTCCTCCCCCACGTCGCTCGCAACCGAGTGCACGGCGACGTCCTTGATCGCCGGGTGCCCGTGGTACGTGCGCTCCATCTCGAAGCTGGAGATGTTCTCGCCTCGTCGCCGCAGGTAGTCCTTCTTGCGGTCGACGAAGGAGAGGAAGCCGTCGTCGTCGAGGCGACCGAGGTCGCCGGTGTGGAACCACAAGTTGCGCAGCACCCCCAGCGTCTCCTCGGGCCGGCGCCAGTATCCGGCGAACATCAGGTTCGGGCCCGTCGGCCGGCACACGATCTCGCCGATCTCCCCCACCGGCACCTCGACGTCGTCGTCGTCGACGAGGCGGACGTCGAAGTCGACCGTGTTCCGCTTGCCCGCCGCGCCCGGCTTGTTCGTCTCGCCCGCCGGGAGCATCGAGATGAGCGACGCCTCGGTGAGCCCGTAGCCGGCGCTGAACGTCTTGCAGCCGAAGCGCTCGTTCCAGATGCGGTCGATGTCGGGCGGCATCGGGGCCGCCGCGCACAGGCGCAGCCGGTGCCCCTGCTGGTCGGGGTGGTCGTCGGCGTCGGCGATGAGGATCGCCAGCGAGCCGAGCATCGACGCGATCGTCGCCCCGGTCCGGCGCACCTCCGGCCAGAACCGTGACACCGAGAAGCGGCGCGCGATAGCCGACTTGCCGCCGACGACGAGCGTCCCGACCACGCAGACCGAGATCGCGTTGAAGTGGAAGAGCGGAAGCGGGGTGATGACGACGTCGTCGGGGCGGCGTTGCCAGGCGCGGGCGATCTGATCCGCCAGCGCAACGATGTAGTTGTGCGGCAGCATGCAGCCCTTCGACGGCCCCGTCGTCCCCGCCGTGTAGATGAAGCACGCAAGATCGGCGGGGCGCACTCCGGCATCCGGAACGGGCTCGTCGGAAGACGACTCGAGCAGCCGGTCCCAGTCGTGGGTGGGCACGGCGTCGATGACCTCGTCGGGTGGCCCGACGACGACGGCCGCCACCAGCTCGGGGAGCTCCGTCCCGGCCACCGGCGCGACGCGTCCCGCGAAGTCGCCCTGGACGACGATCACTTTCGAACCGGAGTCCGCCAGCTGGTGCCGGAGGAAGTCGCCCTTGTACGCCGTGTTCACCGGCACCTGCACGGCGCCGAGCTTCAACGCGGCGAAGAAGCTGACGACCTGGGCGGGACCGTTCTCCAGCAGCGTGGCGACACGATCGCCCTTCCCGACCCCGAGCTCGCTCAGGGCGCGTGCAAGGCGATTGCTCTCGGCCTCCATGCGGCGGGCGCTGTACTCGTCACCCTCGAAGTCGAGGTACGGCCCGTCGGGATCGGCGGCAAGGCGGCGGGTGAGCGCCTCGAGCACGGTCGTCTGCGGCCGTTCCGTCACGGACCTGACACTAGCGTCACGTCCGCCGCGTCGAGCAAGCCGTTCGTATGCTGCTCGGCGTGAGCGATCCGGAGCGCGTGCACCGTTACACCGTCTCGTCGCGATGGCGCGGCTCGACAGGCGCCGGGTACGACGCGTACGACCGGTCGCACGAGGTGGAGGCGACGCCCGCCGGGGTGACGCTCGCGCTCTCCAGCGATCCCGCCTTTCGGGGTGATGCGACGCTGCTCAATCCAGAGCAACTCCTCGTCATGGCGGCGTCGTCATGCCAGCTGCTGTCGTTCCTCGCCGTGGCCGCTCGCGCTCGCATCGATGTCGTCGAGTACCGGGACGACGCCGAGGGCGAGATGCCCGAGAACGACCCGCCGATGCGCATCACGCGCATCACATTGCGGCCTCAGATCGTCGTCGGGGAGGACGTCAACGAAGCCCGCGTACGGCACCTCGTGGAAGTCGCGCACCGCGAGTGCTTCATCGCCAACAGCCTGCAGACCGAGGTGGTCGTTGAGCCGCAGATCTCGATCATCGTTTGAGCTTCGTCAGGGCCGGATGCCGTGGTGGCGGGCCGGTTCGGGTGGATCGGCCCGGCGTTGGGAAGCGAGCCGCAGCGCCGCCAGGAGCGCGTTGCGGAGCTCGCGCGGTTCGATCACCTCGTCGTAGCTCATGGAGTCGGCCGACGAGTACGCGCCGCCGAGCTCGGCGTGGTCGAGGACGCGCTGGGCGTCGTCGTCGACGCCGGCGGCGGCGCCCCCGCCCGTCGCGGGCATCGCGCCGAGGCGGGCGCCTGGCAATGCAAGCGTCACCGTCTGACGGTCGAACGGGTTCATCGCCATCAGCGAGCTGCCGAACCCGTACGCCTTGCGCAGCGTCACGTGCAGCTTCGGAGAACGCACGCGGGCCTGCGCCGCGAACATGCGGGCGGCGTGGCGGAGGACGCCGCTGCGCTCGGCCGCCGTTCCCGCGAGCACGCCCGGGTTGTCGGCAAGGAACACGAGCGGGAGGTGGAACGCATCGACTACGTCGATGAAGTGCGCGGCCTTGTCGGCGCCCTCGCTGTCGATGGCGCCGGCCTTGGCCGCCGGTTGGTTCGCGACAACCGCCACGGGCACGCCGCCGAGGCGGACGAGCGCGGTCACGATCGGCCGCCCGAACGCGGGCTCGATCTCGAGAGCCGAACCACGGTCTGCAATCAACTCCACGACGGGCCGGACGTCATAGCCGCGGCGCGGGTCGGCCGGGATGAGGTCGGTGAGCGCATCGACACCGCGCTCGGCGGTGTCGTCCGCGCCTGCCTGCGCCGGAGAGAGTTGCCACGCGTTGGACGGGAAGTAGCCGAGGTAGCGGCGGACGAGGTCGAGCGCGTCACGGTCGCCGGGAACGGCGTTGTGGGCGACGCCACTCACGGTGGTGTGCACGGCGGTCCCGCCGAGGTCGTCCTTGGTGACGTCCTCGCCCGTCGCCTCCTTCACGAGCGGCGGCCCGGCCGAGAACAGCGACGCGCCCTCGACCATCACCACGAAGTCCATGAGCGGCGCGGTGAGCGCGCCGTGTCCGGCCGACGGCCCCATCACCACCGCGACCGTCGGCACCAGCCCGGAGATGTGCGCCAGGGTCTGCAGGTCGTTCGGCGCCCGGCCGCGCGGCTCGAACGCATTCTGCGTCCGCTCGCCCGCACCCTCGAGCAGCATGACGAGCGGGACCCGCTCCTGACCGGCCAGCTCGGCGAGGCGCTGACGCTTCGCGGTCGTGCCGCGGCCGATCGAGCCGCCCATCACCGTGAAGTCCTCGGCGCCGACGAGGACGGGGCGGCCGTCGATCAGCCCGTGCCCGGCGATCAGCCCGTCGGCCGGGACGGGCGGGACGACACCGCGGTGCACCGACCCGACGAGCGTGCCGAGCTCGACGAACGTGTCATCGTCGAGCAGCCGGTCGATGCGCGCCCGGGCATCGAGGCGGCCGTCCCGGCGATGTTGCTCCAGCCGCTCGCTCCCGCCCATCGCGCGAGCCGTGTCGCGCCGCTCCTGGAGATCCTTGAGCAGCTCGTCCCAGTCGGTCATCCCTCGATGGTCGCAGCCACTCTGTCGGCGTGCTCGTCGACCGAGCCGAGCACGGTGTCGAGCACCCATGCCCGTTTCAGGTACAGGTGCACGTCGACCTCCCACGTGAAGCCCATGCCCCCGTGGACCTGGGTGGCCGTCTTGCCGTTCGTGATCGCCGCCTCTCCGGCGAGCAGCTTGGCGCCCGCGACGGCGCGAGCGACGTCCCCCACCTCGGGCAACGGAGAGGTCGGTGCACGCCTGCGCGGCGCCGGCGAGGAACGCCGCTGTCACCACCGCGCCCTCGAGCCGCCACCGGGCCACGACATCGGCGTCGCCGACCAGCTCGCGCGCCGGCAGCTGCTCCACGCGATGCACGGGCGTCAGCGGGTCGAGCGGGCGGGTCACCGGGACCGCGCCGGCGATCGTGCCGGCGGCCACCGACCGCACGCTGTCGTCGTCGACGACGAGGAGCGTGTCGAGGACATCGAGGTGCTCCACCATCCACGGCGGCCGGCGGTGCGCGACCTCGAGCCCGCCGGCGACGCCGTCGACGATCCCGTTCGCGAGGTACAGCCACACCAGCGGCCCGGGCACGACCGCCCGGCCGAGCTCCTCGAACACGACGGCGGCATCGGCGACGCCGAAGCCGTCGGACCGCAGCGAGAACACGCCCGCTTCGGCGAGCTCGGCGTACGCGCCGCGGTCGAACCCGTCGCGGACGCGCTTGATCGGGAACCGGCCCTCGCACAGGCTGCGGATCCCGTCGCGCAGCGCGACCTGGTCGGCGTTCAGCTCGAAGTCCACTGCTGCTCCCTCGGGAGACCGAGCAGACGCTCCGAGATGATGTTGCGCTGGATCTGGGACGTCCCCGCCGCGATCGTCAGCGCGAGCGTGCGGAGCCGCTCGACGACGAACTCGTTGTCGATGTCGAGGGCGCTGCGGTCGAGGACGCGCACCGACAGGTCGCCGAGCTTCTGACGGCTCTCCGAATAGGCGAGCTTCACCATGAGCGCGCCGTCACCGGGCGAGCCGTCTCGGGCCGCGCGCGTCACGTTGCGCTTCGTGAGCGCCCACACGCCGTCGAGCTCGGCGACCACATGACCGAGCTCGTGCCGGTGCGCCGGGTCGTGCGCGATTGCGGCGAGATCCTCGGCCATGCGGCGTGCCTCCACGAGCTCGCTCACGAACGCGGTCCCCCGCTCGAACGCGAACGTCACCTGCGTGATGCGCCAGCCGTCGTTCTCGGCGCCCACCCGATTGGCGACCGGCACCCGCACGTCGTCGAGGAACACCTCGCAGAACTCGGACGAGCCCAGCACCGTGTCGATCGGCCGCACGTCGATGCCGGGTGTGTCCATGGGCAGGATCAGCCAGCTGATCCCGCGGTGCTTCGGCGCGTCGGGATCGGTGCGGACGAGCAGCTCGCCGTAGTCGGCGATGTGCGCGAACGAGCACCAGATCTTCTGGCCGTTCACCACGTAATCGTCGCCGTCGCGCACCGCGCTCGTGCGCAGGGCGGCGAGATCGGAGCCGGCGCCCGGTTCCGAGAACCCCTGACACCACACCTCGTCGCCGCGCAGGATCGGCGGCAGGTACCGGGCCTTCTGCTCGTCGCTGCCTTCGGTCATGATCGTCGGGCCCGCGTGCAGCGATCCGACGAAGTTGACGCCGACGTACGGCGCCCGAGCCCGGGTCGTCTCCTCGAGGAACACGAGCTGCTCCGACGGCGACGCGTCCCGCCCGCCGTACGCCTTCGGCCAGTTGATCGCCGCGTACCCGGCGTCGAAGAGGCGGCGCTGCCAGTCGGTGTCGAAGCGCCGCCGTCCCGCCCAGTCGTCCCAGCTCGGACGGCTCGGCAGCTCGGGCAGGGTGCGCTCGAGCCAGGTCCGCAGCTCGGTGCGGAACACCTCGTCGGACTCGGAGTACCGCAGGTCCATGTGGCGGGCAGTGTACGGGTTGAATCTGACGGAGCGTCAGGCGAGCAGCCCGGCCCGGAGCGACCCGACGGCGTCGGACGCGAGGCCGTGGCCCTCCAGGTAGCCCTCGACCGAGCCGTGCTCGGCGCGCAGCCGGGAGAGCACCGAGAGCATCGTCGCGGCCTCCGCCGTGGCCAGCGCCCGCCCGTACGCGTCGAGCTGTACCTCGGCCGACGCGCCACGCGCCTCGGCGCGCACGCGGTTGCGCTCGGCGAGCACCGGCAGGACGCCGGCCGTGAACGCATAGTCGGCGGCGATCGTCTCGTCGGGGACGCCGAGCGCGCTGAGCACCACCGCCGCGACCAGGCCGGTGCGATCCTTCCCGGCCGCGCAGAAGAACACGGCCGGATGTCCGTCGGTGTCGGCGATCAGCTCGACGACAGCAGCGAACCGATCGCCGAACCGGTCGAGCATCATCACGTAGATCTCGTCGAGGCCGCGTTCGGGCATGGGGGCGTCGTCGGGTCGACGGCGGGTCTCGTCGACGATCGGTCGATGGTGCACGACGATGCCGGCGTCGACGACCGGTCGGTGCGGATGCTCGTCGACCTCGTGCCCGGCCCGGAGGTCCACCGCGCTGCGCAGCCCGAGCGTTGCCACGATGTACCGGATGTCCGCATCGCTCAGCGACGCGAGCGAATCGCTTCGGAACACGCGCCCATGGCGCACGACGCTCCCGTCGGCGGCGACGTAACCCCCAAGGTCCCGGAAGTTGGCGGGACCGTCGAGCGAGTGGTGGCGCGTCGTGCTCAGAGGGTCAGCTCGAGCATGCGGATGGCGTTGCCGCGCACGAGCTTGTACACGACGTCGTCAGACAGCCCGGCCATCAGCTCCTGCGCCACCTTCTTCGTGTGCGGCCACGTGGAGTCCGTATGCGGGTAGTCGGTCTCGAACGTCGTATTGTCGACGCCCACCGTCTCGAGCGACTCGATGCCGTGCCGGTCGCGGAAAAAGCAGCCGAACACCTGGCGGTAGTAGTAGGTCGACGGCGGCTCCGGCACGATGTCGCGCACACCGCCCCACGCCCGGTGCTCGAGCCACACGTCGTCGGCGCGCTCGAGGATGTACGGGATCCAGCCGATCTGACCTTCGCTGTACGCGAGCTTCAGGTCGGGGAACCGCACGAGCACGCCCGAGAACAAGAAGTCGGTGAGCGACGACATCGCGTTGCCGAAGCTCAACGTCGCCGCGACCGCGACCGGGGCGTCGGCGGAGGTCGCCGGCATCTTCGACGACGACCCGATGTGCATGCACACGACCGTCCCGGTCTCCGCGCACGCGGCGAAGAACGGGTCCCAGTCGCCGGTGTGGATGCTCGGCAGGCCGAGCACGGCCGGGATCTCGCTGAAGCACACGGCGCGCGCGCCGCGAGACGCGTTGCGGCGCACCTCGGCCGCCGCCAGCTCGACGTCCCAGAGCGGGATGATCGGCAGCGGGATCAGACGGCCGCCGCTGTCGCCGCACCATTCGTCGACCATCCAGTCGTTGTACGCGTAGACGCACGCTTCGGCGAGCTCACGGTCTTTCGCCTCGAGGAACGTCTGACCGCAGAAGCGCGGGAAGCTCGGGAACGAGAGCGACGCCTCGACCCAGTTCAGCTCCATGTCGTCGACGCGGGCCTTCGGGTCGTAGCAGCCCGGGCGCATCTCGTCGTAGGTCATCGGCGACATCGTCATCTCGTCGCGGTCGAAGCCGACCGCGGCGACGTGCCGCTTGTGGATGTAGACGAGGTCCTCGTAGACCCAACAGTCGGCTTGCGGGCCGTCGGGGTCGAAGGTCTGCTCGTACGTGCCGCCGCCGACGTGACGCATGGTCCCGATGCCGCGCCGCTCGACCCGGGGACCCTTGTCGCGGTGCTTCGCGGGCAGCCACCGCTCCCACACGTGCGGCGGTTCGACCACGTGATCGTCGACGCTGACGATCCTCGGAAAGTCGTCCGGCACTGGCTCCTCCGTCGCCGCGTGATCTGACGGGTCGTCAGATCCTAGCCGCCACCCGCGGCGCCGAGGTCAGGCGCACGTCGTGTCGTTGGGCGGCGGCCGGAGGTTCACGAGGTACGTCACGACGTGGTCGTCGACGCACCGGTTGAACGCGGTGACGAAGGCTGTGTGCTGGGTTCCCTCGGCGGTGAGGAGCACGCCCGACGACAGCTCCTGCGCCAGGCCCTGCGCCCACTTCAGCGGGGTCGCGGGATCGTTGGTCGTGCCGACGACCAGGATCGGAGGCGTGCCGTCGACGTGGATCGGTGCTTCGTTCGCCACCGGCGGCACCGGCCAGTACGCGCAGATGAGCCCGGCGTTGAGGAGCGCCACCCCGACGCGCGGGGCGGCTGCGCTGAATTGTGGCTCCGCGGCCGCGTAGGCGTCCGGACCGCCCACCGACGGTCCGTCTCGACAGCCGATGGCCCAGAACGCGGGCTGCGACGAGTCGTAGCTGCCGTTGTCGTGGCGGCCCGTGTACTCGTCCGAGAGCGCGAGCAGCCGTGACCCGTCGCCGCGCGCCGCGGCCGCCAGCGCCTGCTCCAGCCGCGTGTATCCCTCCTCGCCCGAATACAGCGCCTGCGCGACGCCGAGGTCGAACTCGCCTCCGCCCAGCGTCCGACCGTTGCGGGCCGGCACGGGCTGGGCGTCGACCTGGGCCGAGAGTCGATCGAACGCGCCGGCCGAGTCGCCGGCGTTGTAGAAGGAGCAGCGACGGTTCGCCGAGCAGTCCGCGAGAAATGCGTCGAGCGAACGTTCGAAGCCGCCGGCCTGTTGGGCACCGACGTCGACCGCGCTGAGGTTCGGATCGATGGCCCCGTCGAGGACGAGCGCCCGCACCTTGTTCGGGAACAGCTTGGCGTAGAGCGTCCCGAGGTAGGTGCCGTACGAGTACCCCAGGTACGTGAGCTTCTTGTCGCCCACTGCCTGACGAATGCGATCCATGTCTCGGACGCTGCTCTCGCTCGAGACGTACGGCAGCAGGTTGCCGCTGCGAGCCTCGCAGGACTGCGCCAGCTGTTGGAGACGAGTGGCGAGGTCGGCGCGCTCGGCCGGGGTGTCGGGCGAGTAGTCGGCGGAGAACACGCCGTCGAGATTGTCCTCGCACTTCACCGGGGAGGTGGCGCCGCTTCCGCGCGGGTCGAAGCCGACGATGTCGAAGCGCGCCTTGACCGCATCGGGGAGGATGCTCGCGAAGTCCCGCGCGAACTTCGTGCCCGAGGCCCCGGGACCGCCCGGGTTGATGAGCAGAGAGCCGATGCGCTTCTTCTGGTCGGTGGCACGCACGCGAAGCAGCGCCACTTTCATCGTCTTGCCGTTGTCCGGGTGGTCGTAGTCGAGGGGCACCGTGAGCTTGGCGCACTGGTTGTCACCACCGCAGCGCTTCCAGTCGAGCTCCGGTGTCGGCGCAGCCGCACGCGAGGTGTGCGTCGCTGCGCCGGCCTGCGGCGCGATGCCCGAGATGCCGAGGAACGCGATCGCGACACAGAGCGCGGCGGATGACACGCGGCGAGGACGCACGACGTCGGAGCTTACGGCCGGAAGTTCACGCGAAGGCCGCGCCCACGCAGCCGAAACACAGAGCGTTCCCCGCGGGCAGTGTCCTGGATGCGGAATGATGGGAGGACCGCGGCGACGGCGGCTTTGCCGACCGTCGCCGCACAGCCGGAGCTTGCGACGGCGACAAGGAAAAGAATGGGACGTCTCGACGGGAAGGTGGCGCTGATCACCGGCGCGGCGGGCGGGATCGGCAGGGTCGCCGCCGAGCTGTTCGCCCGCGAAGGTGCTCGCGTCGTCATCGCCGACGTCGTCGAGGTGGACGGCAAAGCCGCCGTCGACGCGATCAGCGACGCCGGCGGGCACGCCGCATTCGTCCATGCCGACGTCTCGGATCCGGAGCAAGCGGATGCGATGGTCCGGTTCGCGCTCGACACGTTCGGCGGCCTGCACGTCCTCTACAACAACGCCGGCATCCTCCCGCCCGACGACGCCGGCACCCTCGAGACACCCGATTCCACGTGGGACCGCGTGATGGCCGTGAACCTCAAGGGTGTCTGGCTCGGCTGCAAGTACGGGATCCCGGCCCTGATCGACTCGGGCGGCGGCACGATCGTGAACGTGTCGTCGCTCGTCGCGCTCATGGGATCAGCCGTCCCGCAGATCGCGTACACCGCGAGCAAGGGCGGGGTCCTGGCCATGACCCGGGAGGTGGCGGTCGAGTATGCCCGGCGCGGGATCCGCGCCAACGTCTTGTGCCCGGGACCGATCGACACGCCGCTCATGGCCGAGCTGATGGCCGATCCGCAGTGGGCGGCGCGCCGGCTCGTCCACATCCCGATGGGGCGACCCGGGCAGGCGGAGGAGATCGCGCGCGCCGCCCTGTTCCTGGCCTGCGACGATTCTTCGTTCATGACCGGCGCGACTCTGGTCGTCGACGGCGGCATCACCGCGGCGTACGTGACACCCGAATAGGCAGGGAGCGAGATGAGCAGCCGGTTGGAGCTCGACGAACTACGGGAACGCATCGGCGCCGGCGACGTCGACACCGTGCTCGTGGCCTTTCCCGATCTCCAGGGTCGCCTCATGGGCAAACGCGTGACCGGGCACTACTTCCTCGACCACGTCGTCGACGGCGAGGGCATCGAGGCGTGCAACTACCTGCTCGCGGTGGACGTGGAGATGACACCGGTGCCCGGTTACCGGTTCGCCAACTGGGAGCAGGGCTACGGCGACATGAAGGCCGTCCCCGACTTCGCGACGCTGCGTCCGGTCCCCTGGCTCGAGAAGACCGCGATCGTGCTGTGCGACCTCGTCGACGAAGAGACCGCGACACCGGTCGAGGTGTCGCCCCGACGGATCCTCCAGCGTCAGGTCGAGCGTGCCGCGGCCGCCGGTTACACGGTGAAGTGCGGCTCGGAGCTCGAGTTCTTCCTGTTCCGCGACTCGTACGAGGAGGCGGCGGCCAAGGGCTACGCCGGCCTGGAGCCGCACTCACCGGTGATCGAGGACTACCACGTGCTCCAGACGACCCGGGACGAGTACCTGATCCGCGAGATCAGGAACGCGATGGACGCGTCAGCGGTCCCGGTCGAGTTCTCGAAGGGCGAAGCGGGGCGGGGACAACACGAGATCAACCTCGAGTACGCCGACGCGCTCGAGATGGCGGATCGACACGTGATCTACAAGAACGGCGCGAAGGAGATCGCGTCACTCGCGGGCCGGTCGATCACGTTCATGGCGAAGTACTCGATGGATGCGGTCGGCTCGTCCTGCCACGTGCACTCCAGCGTGTGGAACGGGGACGGCACGACCGCTCTCATGTGGGCCGATGACGGTCCGCACCATCTCTCTGACATCTTCCGCGGGTGGCTCGGGGGACTGCTTGCGACGGGGCGTGAGCTCGCGTGGCTCTTCGCGCCGAGCGTCAACTCGTACAAGCGTTACCAGCCCGAGTCGTGGGCGCCGACCGCGCTGGCGTGGGGGCGCGACAACCGAACGTGCGGGTTCCGGGTCGTCGGCCGCGGCGGGGGCTTCCGGGTCGAGTCCCGGCTGCCGGGCGCCGACGTGAACCCCTACCTCGCGTTCGCGGCGACGATCGCCGGCGGCCTCCACGGCATCGAGCACGGCCTCGATCCGGGCGCGCCGTACGACGGGAACGCGTATGCCGGCCAGGATCTCGAGCGCGTGCCCGAGACGTTGGTGGACGCCATCGGCGAGCTCGAGCGCAGTGAGGTCGCGGTCAAGGCGTTCGGGTCCGACGTGCACGAGCACCTCGTGAACACGGCGCGTCAGGAGTGGGCCGGGTTCAACCGCGTCGTGACCGACTGGGAACGCCGTCGCAACTTCGAGCAGTTCTGACTAAATGGCAACGCGCCCCCTGATCGCGATGCCTGCGTACCCGGTGAAGGCGGGACGGGTGCAGGGCTGGGAGAAGCCGGGCG
>WNFW01003833.1_pt1 | contig 11597 bp, 10 predicted proteins | sample 5400131 | NCBI WGS metagenome assembly WNFW01 (sample SAMN13153362, study PRJNA577476) | soil metagenome | isolation source: 20 cm soil or saprolite under grassland replicate 1 | place: USA:California | collected 2016-06-15
GAAAGGGCGGCGCAGCGGGCTCGGATCCCGGATGGCTCGGCGTGCGATCAGGTATTCCAGATAGGGCGTGGCCCAATGTGTGACGGGGACGTACGGCGACGCCTGAGCGCGCAACGTTGCCCCGTCCGTAAGGAGGGGGGATGCGAGAAGCCACATCGCCGTGAGCAACGCGGAAGGGTAGCGCATCGAGCGCGCAATTTGGCGGCGCGCGGGAGGGAGGGCAACCGGCCCGGTTTCCGTTATCTTGACCCGCCGATGTCTCCCCTCCTGGTGCTGATCGTCGCGGTTCTCGCGACCACGTACGCCGGCCCCATCGTCCGGTTCGCGGCCGCTCCGGCGCTGGCGATCGCCTTCTGGAGGCTTTGCCTCGTGCTGCCGGTGACCGGTGCGCTTGCCTGGGGAGAAGGGAGAAGGGAGAGGTCCGCTCCTCTTTCCTTTGTGTTGATGTCGTGCTCAGGCCTTCTCTTGGCTATTCATTTCTGGTCCTGGATCGCTTCGCTTCGTTTCACGACCGTCGCCAGCTCCGTCGTCCTCGTGTCGCTCAAGCCCGTCTTCGCCTGGGGGATCGCGGCGGCATGGCTGGGCGAGCGGCCGCCGCGCACGGAAGCGTGGGGCATCGTGCTCGCCGTGATCGGCGCGAGCCTCATCGGCCTCGGCGACGCCCAGCTGTCGCTCGGCGCGCTGGGCGGCGACGCGCTCGCCATCGTTGGGGCCGTCACGGGCGCCGGCTACTACGTCATCGGCCGCCGGGTTCGACAGACTGTCGGCGTCTGGCGCTACGCGACCGCGGTGTACACGGTGGCGGCGGCGGCGCTGGCGTGCCTCGCAATCGTCCGGAGAGCGCCCCTCACGGGATTTGCGGGACGCGACTGGGCGGTATTCGGGGCGATGGCGGCGGGACCGATGCTCATCGGACACACGGGCATGAACTACGCCCTCCGCCATTTTCGCGCGACCACGGTGAACGTGGCGGCGCTCGGCGAGCCGGTGGGGGCAACGATCCTGGCATGGCTGATTCCCGCGATTCACGAAACGCCGACGTTGATGGCGCTGGTCGGTGCCATTCTGGTGTTGGCCGGCATCGCGTTCTCTCTGACTGCGAGCGGTCGAAAGCCCGGGCCGTCGGCCCGGGGTTTCCGAGAAGGCGGCAGCCGATGAGGGTGGCGTCCACGTCGCCGTCGTCGACCCGGGCGGACGGCTCGTCGCGCGAACGGGCGACCCCGATCTCGTGACGTTCTGGCGCTCGGCAGCGAAGCCGTTTCAGGCGCTGCCGCTCGTGGAGGACGGAGTGGTGGAACGCTTCGGCCTGACCGGCGAGGACCTGGCGCTCGCGTGCGCGTCGCACTCGAGCGAGCCCGGTCAGGTGGCCGGTGTACGCGAGCTGTTGGGGAAGATCGGCTGCAGCGAACGCGATCTCCTGTGCGGGCCGCACCCGCCGCTGTCGGAGGCGGTGGCCCAGGAGTACCAGACGCGCGGCCTCCGCCTGACGGCCGTGTATTCGAACTGCTCGGGCAAGCACGCGGGCATGCTGGCCCTGGCACGCCACCACGGCTGGCCCACCGAGTTCTATACCCGACACGAGCATCCCGTGCAGCAACGCTGTCTCGCGGAGGTGAGTCGCTGGACCGACGTCCCGGTCACAGACATCAAAACGGCGGTCGATGGCTGTGGGGTGGTGTGCTATGGGCTTCCGTTGACAAAAATGGCAATGGCGTATGCGAGACTCGCGAACGCGGAAGTCGGAACGCGGAACGCGGAGCAGCAGCGAAACCTTCGGGATGGGAACGACCCTTCCGGGCTGTTCCGCGTTCCCACTTCCGCGTTCCGCGTTGTCGAAGCGATGTTGCGCCATCCGGAGCTGATCGCCGGCGAGGGCCGCCCCTGCACGGTGCTCATGCGCGCCCATCCCGGTCGCGTCATTACAAAAGTCGGAGCGGAGGGTGTCTACTGCGCCCTGCTCGTCCGAGAGGGACTCGGCGTCGCTCTCAAGGTCAGCGACGGTCACGCGATGGCGTCGGCCCTCGCCATGGCCGCGGTCTTGGAGGCGATGGGCCTGCGGCCGCGACCGGCCACCCTGGTCGCCCGCCCGAACGTGAATACCCGCGGGGAGACGGTGGGCGAGCTGCGCGTAAATGGGGGACTGGAGCAATGAAAGGATGCGGGAGCTGGGAGCGGGGAGCGGTACTATGAGTGACCGGAGGGCCCGGGAGCTCGATACGCAGACTGATGCACTGGTGCGCGTGGCGGCGGCGCTGGCGCACGGCACGGTCTCCGACCTGAAAGCCCGGTTCGCCGCGGCACGCGATGCCCGGGTCCCGGATGTGTGGGTCGAGGAGCTCCTGCTGCAGAGCTTGCTCGTCGTGGGGTACCCACGCGCGCTCGTCGCGTTCGGCGTGTGGCGCGCGAGCGGAGTGGGCGGGCCCGCGCGGGAGGAGCGGGGTGGGGGGGACGGTGCGGAGGACTTGGCGCACGAGGATTGGCAGGCGTGGGCGGCGCGGGGGGCGGCGGTGTGCCGCGAGGTGTATGGGCGGGCTTACCACAAGCTGCTCGTCAACCTGCGCGGGCTGCATCCGGCGCTCGAGGACCTGGTGCTCGTCGACGCCTACGGGAAGGTGATCGGGCGGCCGGGGCTCGATCTCAAGCGGCGCGAGCTGTGCACCGTGGCCGCGATCGCCGTGCTCGACGCCGCGGAACAGCTGCATTCGCACCTGCGGGGAGCGCTCAACACGGGGGCATCGCCGGAGGAGGTGGAGGCGGTGCTCGTAACGGTCGACGCCGACCTGGACGCGGAGCGGCGGCGGGTGGCGTGGGAGCAATGGGAGGATGTGCGAAGGCGAAAGCTATGATTGCGGATTGCGGATTGCGGATTGCGGATTTGTCGTGACCACCCCGATGACGCGCGACGTGCTCCAGCGTCGGATGCGGATCTTGGCAGTGGACACCATCCGGCTAACGGGTGACTTGTCGAGAACCCGCGAGGCGGATGTCATCGGTCGCCAACTCATCCGATCGGTGACTTCCCTGGCGGCAAACTACCGGTCTGCGTGTCGCGCTAGATCGCGAAGAGAATTCATCGCCAAGATGGGAATCGTAGAGGAAGAAACGGACGAGACGGCGTTCTGGTTGGAGCTTCTCGGGGAGTGTGCTCTAGCCCCTGCAAACCGACTCGGGCCACTGTCGCGGGAGGCAGGCGAGCTCCTAGCGATCACGGTAGCGTCGATTCGTACGGCGCGCATGGGGCGCAGAGCCGGTCGAGCCAATCCGCAATCCGCAATCCGCAATCCGCAATGTTCATAGACCGCGCGGTCGTGCATGTGGTCGGCGGGCCGGGCGGCTCCGGAGCCAGTTCGTTCCGCCGCGAAAAGTTCGTCCCCAAAGGCGGCCCCGACGGTGGAGACGGCGGGATCGGCGGCAGCGTCTACGTGCGCGCTGACCCGAACCTCGCGACCCTGCTCGACTATCGCTATCGCACCGAGTGGAAGGCGGAGCGCGGGCAACACGGCAAGGGCAAGAACATGACCGGCAGGTCCGGCGCCGACCTGTACCTCCCCGTCCCGCCGGGCACCGAGGTGCGCGACGCGGCGACGGGCGACCTGATCGGCGACGTGGTGGAGCCGGGGGACCCGTTGCTCGTTGCGAAGGGCGGTCGCGGGGGTCGCGGCAACGCCCGCTTCGCCACGCCGACCCACCGCAGCCCCCGCGAGTGGCAGCCCGGCGAATACGGCGACGACCGCCGCCTCGAGCTGGTGCTGAAGGTGATTGCCGACGTGGGCCTCCTGGGCGAGCCGAACGCCGGCAAGAGTACACTCCTCTCGGTGATCTCCGCCGCCCGCCCGAAAATCGCCGACTATCCGTTCACGACGCTCGAGCCACACCTCGGCGTGGTCGAGCTCTCCGACCACCGCACCTTCATGGCTGCGGACATTCCCGGCATCATCGAAGGCGCTCACCTGGGGAAAGGGCTGGGTCTCAGGTTCCTGCAGCACGTGGAGCGCACGCGCCTGATCGCGGTGCTCGTCCCGGTGGACAGCCCCGACCCGCAGGCGACGTACGAGCTGCTGCTGCGCGAAGCGGCCGCCTACTCGCCCGAGCTCGCCGCCAAGCCTCACGTCGTCGTGGTGACGAAAGCGGATCTCCTGACACCTGACACCCCACACCCGGCAATCCACACGCACGCTGGCGCACCGGTCGTTCTGGTGTCTGCGGTGACTCGCGCGGGAATCGGGGAGCTGTTGGAGACTCTATGGCAGGCGCTCCGGGCGGGAGTCGCGACGAAGTAGCCGCCTACCTCGCCCTCGCGCAGGTGCCGGGAATCGGGGCTGCGCGTCTCCACACGCTGGTCGCCGCGTTCGAGACCGCCGCGGCGGCCGTGCACGCGCCTCACGGCGCCATCGCGGCCCTGCCCGGATTCAGTCGCGCCGCCGCCACCGCGGTTCGGGCGAGCTCACTCCGGGCGGGCCGCGAGATTCTGGCGCAGCTCGACCGCCTCGGGGCCGGGCTGCTTCTGCCAGGGGATCCGGCGTTCCCACCGCTCTTGCGGGAAATCCCCGATGCGCCGGCGTTGCTCTACTGCTGGGGTGACGGGACGCTGCTCGGTCGTCCGGCGGTCGGCGTCGTCGGGAGCCGCGACCACACGCCGTACGGCGCGGAGGCGGCGCGCCAACTCGCCGCCGGACTCGCGAGCGCGGGGGTGGTGGTCGTGAGCGGCATGGCGCGGGGCATCGACGCGATCGCGCACACCGCCGCCCTCGATGCCGGTGGATCCTCGGTGGGTATCCTCGCAAACGGGTTCGGGGTCATCTATCCCGCGGCCAACCGCGCGCTGTACGAGAGGATGGTGGCACGGGGATGTCTGATCACCGAGCTACCGCCCGGCGAGCGACCCCATGCGGGGGCGTTCCCCCGTCGCAACCGACTCATCTCCGGACTGGCGGGTGTCACGGTCGTGGTCGAGGCCGCTCCCACCTCGGGCGCCCTGATCACGGCCGACTGCGCGCTCGATCAAGGGCGTGCCGTCCTCGCGGTGCCCGGACCCATCACCAGTCCCACGTCCGTCGGTTGCAACAAGCTCATCCAGCAGGGCGCGAAACCGGTGCTCGGGCCGGGTGACATTCTCGAGGAGCTGGGGTTACCGCGTACCGTTGACGCCGAGCCTGCGGGTCGTCTGGGGACTCCGCCGCGCGCTCGGCCTCCCGACCTGAGCGAGCTGCAGCGACGCCTGTGGGACACGCTACTGGCGGAGCCGAAGCACGTCGACGTGCTCGTAGCCGCCGCCGCGCAGGACGCGAGTGCCGTGCTGGCGGCGCTGACAGAACTGGAAATGCGGGGAGTGGTGCAGCAGCGGCCGGGGATGGTGTTTGGGCTCGCCTGAAGTGCGGAGTGCGAATTGGGGATTGCGGAAATCGTTCATTAGCTTCACCCGATGCATATTTATCTTCACATCCCCTTCTGCCACCGGCGCTGCTCCTACTGCGACTTCTCCATCGCGGTCCGCAAGCGGATCCCGGCCCGCGAGTATGTGCAGGCCGTGCTGGAGGAGTTGCGGCTGGTCGCGGCCGCTGACCCCGGACGCAAGCCCGGGGTTTTCGGCCAAGGGTTGGAGACAATCTACTTCGGCGGAGGCACGCCTTCGCTCCTCCCGCCCGACGCGATCTCGGCCTTGCTCACGTCTCTGCGCGACGCCTTTCGTGCTACGTCTTCTAGTCCTCCGTCTCCGCGTGACGCCGTTGAAGTTACGCTCGAAGCCAATCCCGAGGACGTAACGCCCGAGGCCGCGGAACTTTGGCGGCACGCCGGCATCAATCGCGTCTCACTGGGAGCGCAGTCCTTCGACGATGGAGTGTTGAAATGGATGCATCGCTCGCACGATGCGGCGCGGATCAGCACGGCCGTGCGGTCGCTCCGCGTCGCGGGAATCAGCAATGTGTCGCTGGACTTGATCTTCGCCCTGCCCGCCGAGCTGGGGCGGGAGTGGGCGCGGGATCTCGATCTCGCGTGCGCGCTGCTCCCCGATCACCTCTCGCTGTATGGCCTCGCGGTCGAGGAACGCACCCCCCTCGCCCGTTGGATCTCGCGCGGGGCGGCCTCCATGCCCGACGACGAGCGATACGCCGACGAGTATCTTCTGGCGCACGAGCGGCTCACGGCCAGCGGCTATCAGTTCTATGAGGTCTCGAACGCCGCGCGCGACGGCCGCCGGTCCCGACACAACTCCGCCTACTGGTCCGGGCGGCCCTATCTGGGCCTCGGCCCCGCTGCGCATTCGTTCGACGGCCGCGCACGTCGCTGGAACGTGCGGGAGTGGGAGGCGTATCGACGCACCATCGTTGCGGGCCGGTCGGCCGTCGCGGCCGAGGAAGCGCTCACCGACGAGCAGCGGGAACTGGAACGTCTCTATCTCTCGTTGCGCACTGATGCAGGGTTGCCCCTTACCGACCTCTACCGTCCTCTACCGACCTTTATCGACCCGTGGGTGGAACGGGGCTGGGTGGAGATTAGGGATGAGCGCTTGGTATGCAGGCCCGAAGGCTGGCTCCGCCTCGACGCCCTGGTCCGCGACTTGACCGGTGCCGGGAGAGCGAGCTAAATTGTTTGCAGGTAAGAGCTTGAGCGTGATAGTGGCCTCCCTAAACGAGCGCGAGCGTCAGGTCCTCGAAGCGGTGATCGAGACCTACGTCGAAACCGCCGAACCGGCGGGCAGCCGTACTATTGCCAGACGGTTCGACCTGGCACTGTCCCCCGCCACAATCCGCAACACGATGAGCGCTCTCGAGGAGAAAGGGTACCTGTATCACCCTCACACCTCCGCAGGTCGCATCCCCACGGATCTCGCCTACCGCGTGTATGTGAACTCGCTCATGCGTCTGGCGCAGGTGTCGGCATCCGACTCGCATCAGATCCGTGAAGAGCTCTCCGACCGGAGCGCGGTGGATCAGATCCTCCAGCGGGCCGCGCAAGTGCTCGGTGTGCTCACGAAGGAGCTCGGCGTGGCAGTGGTCCCCACGCTCGACGAAGCGGTGCTCGAGGGCCTCGACCTGTTGCAGGCGGGCTCCGATCGGCTGCTGCTGGTGCTGACCCTCAAGAGCGGCGCCGTGCGCACGATTTTCGTCGAGGTCCCCGCCGTAATGGCGCCCGAGGTCCTGGGGCAGGTCGCCCTCGTCCTGAACGAGCGCCTGGCTGGCCTGCGCCTGCGGGAGATCCGGGCCACGCTCTCCGAGCGGCTTCGCGATGCCGCCCCCGACCCGGATTCGAGCGAGCTCCTGAACATCTTCATTCAGGAAGCGGACGACCTGTTCGACGTTCCCGCGACGGGCGCCGCCCCCGGCGGGGTCCTGCTGGGCAGCGCGCAGCTCCTCGCCGGGCAGCCGGAATTCGCTACCAAGGAGCGGCTGCAGGGGCTCATGGAGGTCACGGAGCGCCGCGAGATACTGCGCGAGGCGTTGGCGAGGCGCCTTGGCCAGGGGCTCACCATCACGATCGGCAGCGAGCACGAAGATGCGACGCTCGCGCCTTTCACGCTGGTGACCGCGTCGTACCGTCTCGGGCCGCTCGCGGGTGTGATCGGGGTCATGGGTCCCACTAGAATGCCGTACGACAAGATCGTCGCGCTCGTCGACCACACCAGTCGTCTCGTGGGTGAGCTGCTCGAGTGACGCGCGACTACTACGCCATCCTCGGGGTGCAACGCGATGCGGACGAGGCCGAGATCAAGAAGGCCTACCGTCGGCTCGCGATGCAGTGCCATCCCGATCGCGTCGCCGCCGGCGACAAGGTGGCCGCGGAGGAGAAGTTCAAAGAGATCACCGAAGCGTACGAAGTGTTGCGCGATCCCGAGCAGCGCGCCACGTACGATCGCTACGGCGCGGCGGGACTGCGTCGTGGTGCGAGCGGCGGGTTCGCCCACTTCGACCTGTCGGAAGCGCTCAACATCTTCATGCGCGACTTGGGCGGACTCGGCGGGTTCGACGCGTTCTTCGGCGGCGGCGAGCGGGCGCGCGGCGAGCGTCGCCGCGGGCAGGACCTGAAGGTCACGCTGAAGCTCAGTCTCGCCGAAGTCGCCACTGGCACGACCAAGAAACTCAAAGTCCGGACCCTGGAACGTTGCGCGGCGTGCGGCGGCAACGGGGCGGCCCCGGGGAGTGCCGCCACCCGATGCGCCACGTGCGCTGGCACGGGCGAAGTGCGCCGGGCGGCGCGCTCGATGTTCGGACAGTTCGTGTCGGTCTCGCCGTGTCCGAGGTGCGACGGCGAAGGTACCGTGATCCCCCAGCCGTGCCCGAAGTGTCAAGGCGATGGCCGCGTCCGCGTCGAAAAGGAGCTGGAGATCAACGTCCCCGCCGGCGTCGCCGACCATCACTACCTCACGATGCGCGGGCATGGGGCCCCGGGCGCGCGCAACGGTCCGGCGGGCGACCTGATCGCCGTGCTCGACATCGCCGAAGATCCCCGCTTCGAGCGTCAGGGCGACGACCTGGTGTACGACCTGCCGATCTCGTTCACGCAGGCGGCCCTCGGCGCCGAGGTCGAGGTCCCGACTCCGTACGGTGACTCCGCGCTCGAGATCCAACCGGGTACGCAAACCGGCACCGTCTACCGGCTGCGCGGGAAGGGCCTGCCGCGGGTGGGTGAGGCGGGGCGCGGCGACCTGCACGTTCGCGTCCACGTGTGGACCCCGCTCAAGCTGACACCGGAGCAACGCGCCGTGCTCGAGCAACTCGCCAAGATCGAGAGCGCACCGCCTTCGGAAGGACACGCGGGCAAGAAATTCTGGGAGCAGCTGCGCCAAGCATTCGGACGCTAGCTGACCCCGAGCCCCGTCCATCAGCGCGGGGCGCCACGGGAGGGGACCATGCCGGGAGGGTGCGTCTTTTGCAAAATCGCCGCGGGCGACATCGCGGCGACGGTCGTCAAGCGTGGCGACGGCATGCTGGCGTTCCAGGACGCGAACCCGCAGGCGCCGACGCACGTGCTGGTGATCCCAACCCACCACGTCGCGACCCTCAACGACGCGAAGGACGCCGCCCTCCTCGGCAAGCTGCTTGGCTTCGCGCGCGACTTGGCGCGGGAACTGGGACTCGCCCAAAAGGGGTTTCGGGTCGTCTTAAACACGAATCCCGACGGCGGCCAAACCGTGTTCCACTTGCACCTGCACGTGCTCGGCGGCCGGCCGATGACGTGGCCGCCGGGATGACGCGCGCCGGTTGCCTGTCGGAATCCGTGCGACTAAGTTTTTCTGTCCATCATAGTTACCTGAGAGGGTATGCCCGAAAAGCACAACAGGCGTGCAGCGCGCGGCAAGAGCCAGCGCATGCGCGCGGTTTGACATGGCGAGCTTGACCGAGCGGCTCCGCGCCGCGATGAACCAAGCTCGCAAAGACCGCGATCAGGCGCGTACGCTACTCCTCTCCACCATCCTCGCAGACCTCAAGAACCGCGAATTCGAGCTCCAGCACTCCCCCTCCGACGAGGAGGCGGGCGAGGTCCTGCGCCGGGGGATGAGGCGGCGCCGGGAGGCGGCCGAACAGTTCAACGCCGGGGGCCGTGCCGATCGGGCCGCCGTGGAACTGGCCGAGGTGAAGGCACTGGAAGAGTTTCTCCCCGCGGCGATCGACCCGGAAGAGATCCGTCGCGCCGTGCGCGCCGCCATCGCCGGGGGAGCGAAGGACGTGGGCAAGGTCATGGGGCAGGTGATGCCGCAATTCAAGGGTCGCGCCGACGGAAAGGTTGTGAACCAGATCGCTCGCGAGGAGCTGGCGACGACCGTATGACCGGTGGGGCACCGACGCCGGGCGCCAGCCCACGGACCCCTGGAGTCCTGGAGACGCTCGAGTTCCCGGCCGCGCTGGAGCGAGTGGCGGCGCATGCCGTGGGACCGCTTGGCGCCGCGCGCCTGACCCACCGCGTCCCCTCCACCGATCCCGGCACCGTCCGCGACGCCCTCGCGCAGGTGGCCGAGCTCGCCGCCCTGCTGCTCACCGACGACGGCATCCGCGCCGAGCCCGTCCCCGACATCGCGGCTGCGGTCGAGCTGCTGGGCGTGCCAGGGAGCGCACTCGAGGGAGCGGCGCTCGCAGGCGTAGGCCGCAGCCTGGTGGCCGCGCGCGTCGTGGCTGCCGAGCTCGCGCGCCTCGAGACCGACGCGCCGCGGACCGCGGCGCTCCGCGTGACGCTTCCCCCGAAGGCACTGGAGCAGCGGCTTGCCGCTTCGCTCGACGGCGACGGTCAGGTGCTGGATGGTGCGTCGCGCGGGCTCGCGCACGCCCGCCGCTCCGTTCGTGACGCACGCGCTCGGCTGGTCCAGAAGCTCGAAGCCATGCTCGCCGCCCTCGATCCCGCCGAGCGTGCGCCCGATGCCGCCGTCACGGTGCGCGAAGGCCGCTACGTGATCCCCGTGCGCAGCACGGCGCGGGCCCGGATCGGCGGCATCGTGCACGACGAGTCCGCGACGCGGGCCACGGTGTTCGTCGAGCCGCCGGAAGTGATCGAGTTCGGCAACGCCCTGCGCGCGGCGGAGGTTGCGCAGCAGCGCGAAGTCCTGCAGGTGCTGCGGGACCTCACCGAGCTGCTGCGCCCCGAGAGCGAGGCGATTGCCGCCGCGTGGGAGATGTGCATCGCGTTTGACGACCTGTGCGCTCGGGCGCGGTACGCGGTGGAGGTGAACGGCTTCGCGCCGTCGATCGGCACCGGTGCGCTGGAGATCCGCGGCGGCAGGCACCCGCTGCTCGTCCCCGATGCCGTTCCCTTCGATCTCGTCCTCGCACCTGACGAATTCACCGTGCTGGTCTCCGGGCCAAACACTGGTGGCAAGACGGTGCTGATCAAAGCCGTGGGCCTGCTCGTCCTCATGGCGCAGAGCGGCATCATCCCGCCCATCGGTCCGCAATCCGTGCTTCCGGTATTCACCGACGTGTTCGCGGACATCGGCGATCGGCAGTCGATCGCGGCGAGCCTGTCTACGTTTTCCGCCCACGTGGCTGTCCTGCGAGACATTCTCGACCGGGCGGGTGCCGGATCGCTGATTCTGCTCGACGAGATCGGCAGCGGCACCGACCCGGCCGAGGGTGGCGCGCTGGCGACGGCGGTATTGCAGACGCTCACCCGTCGTCGCGCGGTGACGCTGGCGACGACTCACCTGGGTGCCTTGAAGCAGCTCGCCGCCGACACCGTGGGGATCGTGAACGCGTCGCTTCAGTTCGACGCCGAGACGTTGACCCCCACCTATCGCCTGCTCAAGGGCGTACCCGGTCGCTCCTACGGGCTGGCCATCGCGCGCCGCCTCGGGGTCGCCGCTCCGGTCCTGGAGATCGCGGAGCGTGCCGTGCCCCGCGCCGAGCGCACGCTCGACGCGCTCCTGGCCTCCGTCGAGGCGCGCGCCCGGGAGCTCGAGGCCCGCGAGCAAGAGCTCGCCGCCCGCGACGCTGCGCTCCGTGCCGACGCCGAGCGGGTCGAGACTCGGGCCACCGAGGTAGCCGCACGCGAACAGGAGGTGAAGGCGCGCGCGTCGGGGCTCGAACGCCAGGCGCGCGAGCAGGCGCGGGCCTACCTCCTGGAAGCCCGCCGCAAGGTCGAAGAAGCGCTCGGCCGGGCGCGCGCCGCGG
>WNFW01003052.1_pt1 | contig 11596 bp, 6 predicted proteins | sample 5400131 | NCBI WGS metagenome assembly WNFW01 (sample SAMN13153362, study PRJNA577476) | soil metagenome | isolation source: 20 cm soil or saprolite under grassland replicate 1 | place: USA:California | collected 2016-06-15
ACTCGACTTCAGAGCGCTGGTTCGGGAGTTACTTCCGGCGCAGCCTCTTTCGATTCATTCTCCGCAGAAACGGGCCAGTAGCGGAAAAGCGCCCATGCCAAAACAGCCCAGAGCGCCACGAGTACTGTGTCCTTTCCAAGGAATGGGGGGCCAAAGCCGGACATGACTAGAACATTGTAGAAAGTGTGCGCTATGGCCGCTGGCAGAATCGAGCTGAATCGCAACGCGAGCCATCCCAAAACATAGCTGAGCGCTAAACAAAACAGGATACGCCAGCCCAATTTCAGCAGAACATCAATTTCTGTTAGCCGAGCAAAGGAAAAGTCCGAGGCGAAATGGAACGCCGCCCAAACGATTCCGACCAGGAATATCCCTCGATAGATTCCGTACCTTTGGATGAAACGACGCTGCAGAAGACCGCGAAAAATCATTTCCTCGAAAAAGGCTGCAAAAAATGCCAGAAGTAACCAAGGATCGGGAAGATCGAAATAGGATCTGAACTGTGGTGGGGAGAATCTCCCAAAGTCATGGGCGGCCCACAGCGCTCGGTCAACCAAATACTGACTCGTAGAGAGAAGCACGGCGATTCCAATGGGAAATGCCAGCGCGAAGCCCGCATACTTTGGTTCAGGCAGCCGGATCGCCTTCCAGATCACCTGTCTGTCTTCTTTTCCCGCAATCCACAATATGACCGCAAAAACAACCAGCGCCTCTATGGTGGACGAGAATCTGGAGAACCAAACGCTTTGAGTGTAAGCGGGCATATGTGACGAGAGAATTATTGGAAGTCCGAGAGTGAACCATGCAAGTGAGCTGGACAGCAAATAAAGCGGTCCCACCAGTACCCAAATCAAGAATTGAACCCGCCTCCATGATTCGGAATCTAGGGCTGTTGAAACAGTATTGCCGGGTAGGGACAATGGCAGGGCCGCGATTCCGAAAGCAAGTCTCGAAGTGTATATCGCAATGAGAAGCAGGCCAATCAGGCAGAAATGGAATCCTGATAAGAGCTTCCATGGCAACGACCACGCCCAACTTATTTTGTGAGCTACAAGGCTGCCGGTGCCTTCAAGAACTGAAGAGGAAGGCGCAGCGAGGTAAAGCAGGCGGCCGTACATCAGGCACAGCCCAGCCATCGCTGGAAGGCACACCAACAGGAGGATTCGGCGGAAGGGATGGTCACTTGGCCAAAAGCAGACGAAATACCCAGCTACGCCTGCGAAGCTAATGGGCAGCAGAAAGAAGACGCCAAGGAACTGCACTTGCTGGACGAGCGAATCCGCGAGCCGTCCGGGCGCAACTCCAAGCCCCGTGGGCCACCATCTCAAATGCGGTGCCACGAACAAGCAGAAAACGCCAGCCAGGAAAATGAGCTGAGTCGGATCCGCGGGGAGAACGGATCGGAGAAATTTGACAAGGCGCTTCAACAATGAGCCTCGAACCTCGCGCAGGATTATGCCAGATAGGTTAACTTGTGAGCGAGTGCCTTCGGGAGGTGCGACAGAGGGCGAATGTCTTCTTCATCAGATGATCTATCGACCGTGACAGCGGCAACCGCACGAACCTTGGCAGAAATCTTACAAACACAGCGACCGTAACAAAGACGTAGATATTCTACCTTGTGCCACCAGCTGTCCGCGTAAGTTTAGTCATGTGATGGGAGATGGTGGGTCAGTGTGGGCCCGAGAACAGCAAGAGCCGTCCGCCTAAGGTCGTTCGGCGGGCTCGGCGCGCCCCATTCGAACGTAGTAAAAACGTAGTACAAATGCTGGAAAGTTCGTGAGCGTTGTGCGAACCCCATCTTTGACAAACTGCATACAAAAAGCGAAGAATGAAGGAGAAAACGGTTTGCCTCGATTTGTTGCAACTTGCTACTTTCTAGCGGGTTGCGTCGGCTCCGGCAAGATTTGGTAAGTTTGATTTCCCGCTTAGAAGGCGGACTTGCTTGTATTGGTCTGCACTGAGTCACCTCCTACTTCAAAGAGCCAAATCGGAAACCCGAATATGCAATAGCGAAATCCGCTAGGCTGTCTTCATGACGATCACCCCCTATCTCTACGAAGCCTACCTTAAGTGTCCAACCAAATGCTTTCTCCGAGCGCTCGGTGAAATGGCAACGGGAAACGCATACGCGGATTGGGTTCGGACGCAGAATGACTCTTACCAGAGCGAGGGGTGCCAACGCCTGACGCAAGGAGCCATAAGGGATGAATGCGTCATCGGCCCGCCCCCTGCGGGAAACCTGAAGTCCGCCAAATGGCGTCTGGCCATTGATCTCACTACGCGCGCGCACGATCTGGAATCAACCATTCACGCCGTGGAGCGGGTGCCGTTACAAGGGCGAGGCGAGACCGCCCAGTTCATCCCGATTCGCTTCATCTCAACTAACAAGCCCACCAGGGACGACCGGCTACTGCTAGCGTTCGATGCGCTGGTGTTGTCGGAAACACTGGGGTGCGAAGTCGGCCTGGGCAAGATTATTCACGGAAAGGAGTGCGCCACACTTGAAGTGAAAGCAGGCGCTCTGGCGGGTGAGGTCCGGACGCTTACTGGGAAGATCGGAGCGTTGCTTTCCAGCAATTCCCCGCCAGACCTTGTGCTGAATCGTCATTGCCCCGAGTGCGAGTTTCAGACACGGTGCAAGCAAAAGGCTATCGAGACAGACGATCTCAGCCTCCTATCCGGGATCACGAAGAATGAACGCGCAAGCCATCGCAGCAAGGGAATCTTCACTGTCACGCAACTCTCCTACACTTTCAGACCCCGCAAAACACCGAAGAGGGCAAAAAACCCTGCCCAGCGTCGTTACATGGCCCTGCAGGCTCTCGCGATTCGGGAGAATACCGTTTACGTGCACGGACACCTCCAGCTTCCTGGCTCGAAGAACCAGGTGTACCTGGATATCGAAGGGCTGCCCAATAGCGAATCTTATTACCTTATCGGCGCTCTAGTTGTCTCTGGCGAAACCGAGACCTTCCACTCGTTCTGGGCGGACCAGAAATCAAATGAGGCTACCGTCTTCGTGCAGTTTGTCGAAGCGATTCGCGGCTTGCCTGAGCTACAGATTTTCCATTACGGAAAGTACGAACGAGTCGCCTTGCTAAGGATGAAGGCGCAATTACCAGAAAACCTTCAACCAACGATTGATGTTCTTCTCGAACGGGCAACCAACGTCCTGTCAGTGATCCATTCCCACGTTTACTTCCCAACTTTTTCTAATAGCCTCAAAGACGTTGGTCGCTTCCTTGGTTTCGACCGTGCATATGAAAACGCTACGGGGCTGCAGTCCATAGTATGGCGAAATACCTGGCAGGCTAACAAAGCCCCAGACATCAAGGCCCGGCTTATTCAATACAACCGGGACGACTGTCACACCTTGAAGCGGATCGTCGAATTCATAAGCGGTTTGGCTGCGGCGGATTCTTCCAGCAACGCGGTTTCTCAGATTCCTTTCAAGCACGCTCAGTCCGAAGATCGGACGAAGGACCGACCGCACTGGGATATCTTTCGACCGAGAGAATACGCTTCAGAGGACTTTAAGAAGGTCGCCCGGTGCGCCTACTTTGATTACCAACGCGAGAAGGTCTACGTACGCACGCATCCGCACTTCAAAGTCGTTAACAAGAGACATCGCAAGTTCAGACCACTTTCGAGCCGCATAAATAAAGTGGAATCGTTAGAAAGCTACCGATGTCCGCACTGCCAAAGCAGGAAGATCGAAAAAGGCAAGCAATTGAGCCACGACGTCATTGACCTTAAGTTCTTCAAGAACGGGATGAAGAAATGGATCACTCGGGTGTTGTCTTGGCGGTATAGCTGTTTGAAATGCAAGCACGCCTTCGGCTCGGAAGAACGATCTCCGAATCCTCCCAAGTATGGTCACGGATTGATGAGCTGGATCGTTTACTCCAACGTTGCCTGTGGCATGAACATGCTCCGGGTCGAGAGAAGTCTAGCGGAAGTCTTCGGCCTTTCTCTCCCCGACTCCGATGGCTATAGGTTAAGGAAGTATCTGATGGGCCTGTACCAGCCCCTTTACGCGGAGGTCTTACAAAGGATCCTAGCAGGTCCCGTCCTACATATTGATGAGACCACTGTGAGACTTCGAAAGCAACAAGGGTATGTGTGGGTGCTGACCAGCATTGACAAAGCGTACTATTTTTATAAACCTTCCCGAGAAGGATCATTTCTCCAGGAACTTCTATCCGGCTTTCGAGGCGTTCTGATATCAGACTTCTATACAGCCTATGATTCTCTCGATTGTAAGCAACAGAAATGTCTTGTGCATCTCATTCGCGAAATTGATGATGATCTGTTCCGACACCCATTGGATGTCGAGCTGAAAGGTCTGGCAAAAGAGTTCGGGGCATTGCTGCGAACAGTGATCGAAACCGTAGATCGCCGTGGCCTTAAGAGGCGATTTTTGCGCAAGCACAAGCGGTCTGCAATGCGATTCCTGAGGTCGGTGGCTGGGACGGAATTCTCATCTCCGCTGGCCGTCAAATACCAGAAGCGGTTTCAGAAGAGCGGCGGAAAGCTGTTCACGTTCTTGGATCATGACGGTGTTCCGTGGAACAACAATAATGCCGAGCATGCAATCAAGCTCTTCGCCAAATACCGCAGAAATGTTGATGGTTATTTTACAGAGCGTACAGTCCGGGAATACCTTGTCCTGGCAACGGTTTTCGAAACCTGCGAGTTCAACAACGTAAATGTTCTCAAATTCCTGCTATCGAAAGAGACGACGCTGGAAGGGCTGCTGAAAATGGCGGGGCGTAGACCCGAATCTCATTCGGGAGGGAAATTAGGGCATGAACCCAAGCCCGCACTCAATAGGCTGTCTGGAACCACAGTCTCTGGGCAGACGGTGGAAACGCCGTTTGCCGCAAGCCTACCGACTCCCTCACTCTTGACGGAGAAGGTAAACGGACCCGGTGCATCATCAGGTTCGAAAACTCGTTGAGACATGACGGATTCCCGGTAGATGGAGAAAAAATCGTGCTCACCGAAATGCAAGCGGAACAACTTGGGTCCAACTTGGGTGCGATAGCTGCCAACAAGACCAAACGGGCCAATGACATAGATTTTATTTCGCTGCTTTGCAAGCAGGGGCTCGTCGGTTCGATCACCAACTCGCTCTGACCGATGAAGCGTTGTCTCTTCTCGGCAAGCCTGCGACTTGCCCTCCGAGCTTTTGATAGAAGCGGATCGTGTCCACGCTGACCCGCTCACGAATCACACGAGTTCCTTACTCCTGGACTTTCCGAGGGTGCAGAGTGTAATTCCACTTGGGGCATACCGCATGAGGTTCCGTTTTGAGTCGTTCGAAATCTTCACTCTTCACCTTTTGTCCTCTCTTATAAACGCCTCGGTCCAAGAAGGCTTTCACTTTCAATCCTGTAGCCGTGCTCGTCCCCCGAATGTACCCCAGCATGATTTCAAGAGTCTTGAGGGGCTTTCCCTGCCAATTCATACTGATGTAGCTGAACAGCCGATGCTCGACAGGGTTCCACTTTGAACATCCCGCCGGATAGTGACAGACTGTCGCCGTCAGACCGAACGTATCGCAGAGCTTCACCTGGAGGTTTAGCTTCCATGCCCGTGCCCGGCAACCATTACCTCCTCCGCTATCTGCCAGGATGAGTAGCTCGCTTCCAATTGGGTAAACGCGGCATCCTTCATCCTGCCACCACTGGGCGATCGAGCAAACCACAAATTCCGGGGTATCATTAGATATTCCAACGTAGACGTAGCCCTCGTTTTTCCCGACATCATAGATACCAAAAGGAACCGCCCGCCACTTGGCCACTCCGGGAAAGTCATGCTCGTTGACCTCTTCCGCATGCCTGCGCCACGTGCGCCCGTTGTTCCTAAACTCACCGATCAACTCTTTCTTCTTTGTATCTATACTTATAATGGGCCACCCGGCCGTAATAAAACGTTGCTTTTGGGAAGCGATGTACTTGAATTGATGGTCCCTTTCCGGGCACCCGACTCTGCCTTGCTTCCTCTTGTTCGCCTTTAGGGAGAAGCCCATGTTCTTGAGCAAGCGGGCAACCGTGGCATGACTAGCTCGATGACCACCGTCTGCGAGCTGCTTGCTCAGCATGCGCAGACTACTCCGGATCCACTTCTGTTCGGTCATGGGGTCACCCGCTATCTCGTCTGCGAGCAGCCGCTCCAATGCTGGTACGATGGCTGGGTCTATCTCCTCGATCAACTTTCGTCCCCCACCGGGCCGACGTATTCGGTACCGTTGTGCGCCGTACTGCCGGCGGGCGAGGCGAGTTGTGCTGGTAAGGCTTGATTCTTCCGAACTTTCGTGTGCGCCGCCGAGTTGTCGTATGTCTTTGGTAAGGTCGGCTGGTTCTTGTTGCGTCAACTCCGACATCCCTTTGAGAATCGTCGGTCGAGATAGCCCAGTTAATTCATGCATTCTTTGAATCCCGTCGCGTCCCTTGCAAATGGCCTCCTTGGCGATATACAAACGCGCCTGGGCCCCACTGAGTCTGCTGATAACCTTGAGTATCATTAGATCGTCATTTAACATGCCTTGGCTGCCTACCGAGAAGACCACCATCTTAGACTTTGCGGAAGGATATGAACTGGGCTGCCATCGATTTTGAAACTGCCAATGCTGATCGTGCTAGCGCCTGTGCTTTAGGCCTCGTCGTGGTTCAGGGAGCTCAGATCGTCAAGCGTCGCTCTTGGCTGATTCGTCCCTGCAAGGTCTGCTTCGATCTCAACAACGTCATGATTCACGGCATCACCCCGGACAACGTTGCAGATAAGCCCACTTTCGCAGAGCTATGGGATGAAGTTCATTCAGAAATCCAGGGTATACCCCTAGTCGCTCACAATGCGAGCTTCGATATGAGCGTCCTGAGGCATACACTTGACGACTACAAAATCCTGTACCCGGAATTGGACTACTATTGCACCCGAGCCATTTCTCAAGCCCTTTGGACAACCTTGCCCAGCTACGGGTTGGAGCTTGTTTCGCACTATCTCGGCCTACCGTTCACGCACCACGCAGTTGAAGAGGATGCAATGGCCTGTGCCGCCATCGTGCTTCGCGGCTGTAGCGAGGTTGGCGTAGCGGACCTCACCCAGCTCGCCGATCACCTCATGATACCGTGCCGTCACCTTTGCCCGACCCGGAACACCCGTCTGTAGCGAAACGGCGGTGTTGCAATTGGGATTCTTGAAATGATCAATGATCAAGCGCTTGAGCAATTCCGCGTGAGGATAGATGCATTCTCTATTGCCTTTTCAATGCTTTAGCGACGACCAAAGCCAGAGGTGCTGAACCCCATCGCCAAAACCACTTCTTTGCTTTCTCTCCAGAGCGACACTCTGCTTCTGATTATTGCAGCGACAATTGGCAAGCGGCACGACTGTTTGCCAGCGCAAGCAAGAATTCAAGTACCTCGACGTTCTGATACCCGCACGTTTCAGCGACGCTCAGCATAACCAGGTGCTCTCGGATTGAGTCCTCGGTGAACCTACCGTCAGGAAATCTGCGAACCCTCCCAAAGCCCTTAATCGCATGTTCAGCAGTATTGTTATTCCTCCAAGAAAGTGAAAAGTCTCGAGCCATACTTGCCCATTCGCTCTTGGTACGTCGTTCCGACTGGCGACGAATAGTGCGCCCTCTCAACTGACTTGAGGAAACGGACTGGATCGTTTCTGTGTTTCCGAAAATGTCGCCCCTTCAGGCTCCTACGGATGTCTTTACGGTTCGAGAGACGGATCTGCTCTCTCGACCGCCCGCTCTAACCTCAGGACTTTTCGGGGGCGTTAAGGGGGCACTAAGAATTCCCTCCCTTTCCTTTCAATACCCTAGAAGGCCAAGCTGCACCGCAAAACTCCTTTGTTTTCCCACCCGTGGTGGATTCGAATCCCACTCGTCCACCAATTCTTAAACCAAGGCGAAGACCGCCAACAGCCAAAGAACGTGCCATGGTACACAGCGAGGTACTCAACAGCGATGTCTAACACTGCAGTCCGTGCCCTTGTAACTCGTTGCAAGTACTTATAGATCACTCACTCTCACTGAAGTGGCCTCGATTTGAATTTTCCCCAACGGGACTTGGCTCCGTGTCGGCATGCTTGTCCATGTCCTCTCAAAGATCGAACTTCATCGTAACTGTGGTCTCCACGACAGAGGCAAACACGAGTCTAGGAAGGTGAAGGTTCGACAATGGGCCAGGCATCGGTACTGACGAGTGGATACTTCCTGAACAGGAACCAGCCTGTGAAAACCCACAGGGCTAGTTCCGTCCAGTAAAATTCAGGATGATTTAGGTGGATCTCGTTTCCCAACCCCACGTGAAAAACGACGATTGTTCCGTGCATCAGAGCGGTCGCGACGATGGACCGCGTTCGCGCATAAAGCCAACCGAGCGGCACGCTGTAGATAATTAAGGTCGCGAATCCAACCAAGAGAGAAACGCCCGGGAATTGCGCGAAGGCGACGTGCGGCAGGGAATGTGCCATGCCGAACCCCAGGGACAAGAACCACAGCAGACCGGTGAGGAAGATGGATCTATTGAGAGAAAAATGCTTCTCCAGCGCGCTCTGAAGATAGCCGCGCACTGCGAATTCTTCAAAGAATGCTATGACATATGCGGCGAGGACCCATGGAAGAGGGTGGGGGATAAACAACTCAGGCCATTCAGAGGGCACTAGGTAAGGCTTGAAGACCACGCCCAAGACAAATCTGGGAAGTAGAACAACGCCGAGAGGAATCGCCAACGCGAGCGCGTAATCGCGAAACAGCCGCCTGCGAAGCAGGCCATGGAGCACCTGCGGCCTTTCCGCCCGCAAAAGAAAGAATGCGAGACCGGCTGCTGTGACTGCGTTCACGAGAGCAGGCGCCCACTGGAAGATGATGAAGCTGTGAGAATCCCAAGATATAGGCTTCCTTCCGAGCAGACCAGGTATAACGAGGCTCCATGATTCCGCAAAGGTCCAAACGGCCATGGCGATCACGAAGACGAATATGTCTCTTTGCGCTGCGAAACCCTTCTCGGCGGCGCCGGTCTGTAATTTTCCGCCTTCGGCAAAGTGCAACGGCAGGGAGACCAGCCGCCGACGCATGAGTATAAGAGCGACAGCCAAGACGATCAGGCCACTCATAGTGAGATAGATCCCTTCACCGAGCGTCGGAAACAAAGGCCGCGTAGTGGGGACCGCAACATGAGCGGCGGTGATAAAAGCGTCGAGAGCTGCATTCCGCTGTCGTGTCGTTGCGACCAGAAACGTCGAGAAAGCCGCGAGAGCAAGTCCAGCGGGAAGAAAAACCCAGGCAATGAACCTCGAAACGATCCTGGACGGGGCAAGACCCCAGATAACCAAACTTGCGAAACAGGCGAACCGCACGAAGCCCATGGCGATCTGTTCCTCGATCACGACCCAGACGTCGTAAGAATGGTTGAACTGCTGGAAGGCGTTGGAATCGATCGGGAAGTTCTGTTGTTGCACAGCCTCAAACACTCCTGGAAGCCGGAGCTGATACCAAACGTGTGATGCGCCGAGGAGAAGCAAGAAGCTGCCGAGAGGGAAAAGGAGTTGGAGATTTTGCGCTGGGAGAAAACCGCGAATGAAAAGCGCGAGGCGCTTAATCGCCGAGCGATATTCGGGAATGGATGTCGATTCCATTAGGACGAAGGTTAAACCAATTCGGCAAGGAAGCGGAGAGAAACGGCACTCAGGATGACGAAAAAGCAAAAAATGACAGGTTGCTCGCAGACGGGGAGGAAGAAGCTACTTGGTGCGCAGTGGGGGAAAATCGGCGAATGAAATGGCAAGATCAAGCAGCGTGCTAGGTGCAAACCCGTGCTCGGCAGTGATTCGCAGTGCACGATCGACGATTACCCCTGCGGCGCGGTGGACGTTGGTTTCGTATTCAAACCACTCACTGTTGCGCATCTCGGTACGAAGCCGCAGAAGGAGTAGGCCGCGAGTGAGAGACGGATCATTGCGCAAGAGCTGGCAGACGAGAGCCAACGCGGTACGTCGGTGCGCATCTCTCAACTGATCGATTTCTTCCTGTACGCTTATCGGATTTTTCATGTTCCGTGCAGCTCTGCCAGAGCCTACGATCATTCCGTGTACCCGCCGTGTACCTCACTTCGGCGTTTTTGCGGTTTTTCTCCATTTTGTTGTTTCGTGGAATCAATAACTTACGTAGAATCAACCCCCGCGAGGGGTTCGACTCCCACCCCGGGCACCATTTTTTCTCCTTTGTTTTGAGTCAGTTAACGCGTTCTCGTTCGCCACGTAGCCGCCGCGTAACTTTTGCTTCGACAGGCACAAGAGGATCTCGGCTCCAAGCTCTCTCAAGATCCTCCTCTAATTGTTCCTGACGAGACCGCACCCAAGGATTGTAATGTTTTTCGGTTACCCTCGTACTCTGGTGCCCGAGCAGAATTGAAACCCGCTCAATTGGAATCCCAGCAAGTAGCAATTCAACCGCGAATGTGTCACGAAAGCGATGTGCGTGGCCTCTTGCGCGGGGACGATTCCCGTACGCGAAGTACGAATTCCGGCACCACAATATGAACGGGCACACCCGTTTTCGCCGTGTATAGAAATAAACGATTCCCTACAAATCGCTCGGCAGTAAGACTGACAACGTCGCTGATCCTCATTCCGCTGTAACGCAATAGCAGAACGAAAGCTCGAAGGCGGCGGGCATTTTCGCGGCCGTTTGCTGATGTCCTTCGGCAATAAATATCTACAGCGTCAAGAATTCGACACATTTCCGCCTGAGGGAACGGCATCGTAGGTTTCAAGGAGACCTTCGGTGCTTTTAAGTCGCTCGCAGGGCTTTCAGTGATCCACTTCCGTTTAACGGCAAATCTAAAAAAGGCCCTTAAGACGTTCTAACTTCTTGGAAGCCGAAAGGGTGCCATCTTTCCATCCGTTTCGAAACTCACCCATCAAGTCAATATCAAGCTGCCCGAGACAAACTAGTCCCTTTATGTGCGACGAACTCCTTCATCTGTTTTTGAAGTAGGCGGTACTTGCGGATTGTTTCTGGATGAAGTTTCCGGGCATCAAGGTCGGCCATAAAGCGAAGCCAAGCTTGGTCTAGTGTGGTTGGCCCGATCTGGGTTCGCATGTCCGTGCGGTTCGTGCCTGTTTCCAGCTCGCGAACTATTTGTTGGGCCTTCTGCCAATCTGCCGTCCCCAGAGCTTTGTGGAGTCTTTCACCATTCATGCGCCCATCAACCCAGACCGGACAAGGGCAGCGGAGATGCTTCCGACCCTTCAGCACGCGCGGACAATGCTTTTAGTGCCTGCGATAGATACCGAGTATGATATATACTAGTGAATTATCTATTGACCGTAAAGTGAATGCTGCCGGTGCACCCGTTCAAGCACTGATTGGGGAATCCGAAGCGTGGTGTAGCGTCGTTTGCGCCTACTCGAGCGGCCACCCAGAACCAGACTCCAGGTTCGTCTTGAAACATTCGGCGGACAACGTCTTTGCTCAAATTCCACATCGCGGCGACTTCAGCGACGGTATAGTGGCGCTCGAGAGTTGCTGAAGAGGTCGCTTCGGTATGCGACTTACCAGACTTAAGAC
>WNFW01005056.1_pt1 | contig 11595 bp, 10 predicted proteins | sample 5400131 | NCBI WGS metagenome assembly WNFW01 (sample SAMN13153362, study PRJNA577476) | soil metagenome | isolation source: 20 cm soil or saprolite under grassland replicate 1 | place: USA:California | collected 2016-06-15
CCGCAGATGCATTTCATTGAGCAACGAATGCCATCGGCGGAGAAGAAAAATAAAAACAAGGTAGGCCACGAAAGCGGTCCCACAGTTCCAAACGGGGACGCGGGGAACGCCAGCAGCGAGGTCTGCGAGCACAGTCGCGATGACGCAGAAGATGGCAACGGCTATGCCGAACCAAATACCGAGGAACCACGTTCCGATCGCGATGGGTGCCAGGTAAAAGATGAGAAGCGAGTTTTCGAAACCGGAAAGGTAGTCAAGCCAGCCAATGAAGGCTACAAGAAGCAAACAAGCGACTATGATCACGCTTCGCCGAAACACCGGGGATAATATAGCTTGGAGAAGTTGAATTCAATGCGACCAGACAAACTACCTGCGCGAATTTTTAATGTGACGGCCTTCTGATCTCGCCCATCGGTTGCTCATATTCCTGCATCGCCCGCGCTCCGTCAGTAACATAGGATTTAAGCCTGTGCGCCAAACGGGCCGGTGGCTGTTTCATTCGGCAGGTTTCGGAGATTGCAGGGCAGGCATTCCTTCCTGCCGCCCTATGAAGTTTCGGTCTTTGACGATCCAATTTTGTGTTAATCTCTGACTGGAATTGGCGCGATTAGCTCAGTGGTAGAGCGCTTGCTTCACACGCAAGAAGTCGCAGGTTCGAACCCTGCATCGCGCACGATTTACGCCGCTTCTAAGCTTTAGGTAATGAAACGGAATGTCTCATGTGGACTGATTGAGGAAAGGACACTCTGGAAAGAAGCATGAATTCAAACGTTATCGCTGGTGGCTGTTTGTGTGGTTCGATCCGATATGAGGCGACGGGACAGCCTTACAACATCACGCACTGCCATTGTTTAGACTGCCGTCGCAACAGTGGCGCGCCCTTCGTGACGTGGGCATCGTTCAGCCGAAGTCGCTTTAGGTTTACCACCGGACAGCCGAGGGAGGTGCCATGGGCCGGACGCTTGCGTTCGTTCTGTCCGGATTGTGGTACTCCATTGACCTTCCTCGCTGGACCGGATGCTGACGATGTAGATGTCACTGTTTGCAGCTTCGACCAGCCGACGGCAGTGACGCCAGCCGATCACACTTGGGTTGAGGACCGGTTGCCTTGGATTCGTCTAGCCGATGATTTGCCAACTTACCGGCAGAAGAGACAAACCCACGCCGCCTAACAAGACGTTTGCCAGGATTAGAGATTTTGGCGGCATCGGCTTGATTTTTTTCGTAGACCGTTGAATCCGAACATGGCGTTGACAAAAGCGCAACGCCAACGCCATCAGTGAGACAATGACCTTCGGTGAAACGCGTGTTGTTGTCCAATGGTGGGTGCGTCTGGTTGGCGCGATCCTGCTCGTGCTTCTGATTTTTCTGGCCTACGCGCGCGTGGGCGCTGCCGGTTTCATTTGGGACGATGAATCGCATCTGACGCAAAATCCCTGCATCGTCGGACCTCTTGGCCTGGCCGACATCTGGACAAGCGCGAGCGCAGTTTATTACCCGCTTGTCCTCACGACGTTCTGGATTCTTCATCATTTTGTCGGGCTAATTCCCCTGCCCTATCACATCCTCAACGTTGCATTTCATGCGGCATCGGTGCTGCTGCTTTGGCGTGTCCTTGTCCAATTGCAGGTGCGCGGCGCCTGGCTGGGAGCGGCAATGTGGGCATTGCATCCGGTACTCGTACAATCGGTCGCGTGGATCACGGAAATGAAGAACACCCAGTCGGCTTTCTTCTATCTGCTTGCTATTTCATCCTTTTTGCAATCACGCGATCGCAAACAAAATGGAATCTTCTACTGGCTCTCCATCGTCTTTTTTGTCGCCGCTATCACCAGCAAACCTTCCACCGTGATGCTGCCGGTAGTACTGGCGCTGTGCCTGTGGTGGCGCGAAGGCGGAATCCGACAACGCGACCTGCGTTTATTTCTGTCTTTCGTTCTAATTTCGCTGCTGGCAAGCGGATGGACAATCTGGGAACAGAAATTTCACTCCCACGCTACCGGAGCGGAATGGGTGCAGACGCCTCTTCAGCGCATCCTTATTTCAGCCGATGCCATCTGGTTCTATCTACTCAAGCTCATCTGGCCGCATCCGCTGATTTTCATCTACCCGCGCTGGAACGTTGATCCATCGCGATGGTTTGCCTGGATCCCGTTAGTCGCGCTGCTTTTCGCCGCCACCGTGTTATTCATCAAACGCAACACCGCCTTGCGACCAGCTTCTTTTGCTTTCGCCTATTTCGTTATCACGCTTTTTCCGGTGCTCGATTTTTTTGATGTTTATTTTTTTCGCTACAGCTTCGTCAGCGATCATTTCCAGTATCTCGCCAGCATGGGGCCGCTGGCACTGGCTGGCGCAGGCATTGTGCTGGCGGTAGAAAAAGTTGGGACCCACCGGCTAGCAATCCAAGCAGCTTCGACCTTGGGTATTTTATTGATCCTTGGCGCACTGACCTTTCATCAAAGCGCAGAGTATCACGACCTCATCACCCTTTATCAGGCCACCCTCGCACGAAACCCAAAATGCTGGATGGCAGAGTATAATCTCGGGCTTGCCCTGAAAAATCAGGGTCAACTCGAGGAAGCGATTGCGCACTATCGCCGTGCCATCAATATCTGGCCCGATTATGTCGAAGCGCATTACAATTTGGGCGGCGCCTACATCGAAAAAGGAAAGGTCGATGAAGCACTCGCCGAATATCGACGCGCGATCGAAATCCACCCCGATGAGGCTGACTCACATAATAATTACGGCAGCGCTCTGCGTGAACTCAAGCAATTCGACCAGGCAGAAACGGAATACAAGCGCGCGCTCTACTTGCGGCCGCAATACCTCGATGCGCGCTTGAATCTTGGCTCGCTTCTCCTCCAACGCGGCCGAACGGCCGAGGCGATCGTAAACCTCGAAGCTGCCAAGCGTTTACAACCAAATGATGCCGCTACCAGGGTCACTCTCGCCCTTGCTTTGATGAAGAACGGGCGAGCCGGCGAAGCTGCCTCGGAACTTAACCGTGCGCTTCAACTCGCGCCAGACAAAGTCAGCGCACTAAATAGCCTCGCCTGGATGCTCGCGACTGCGGCAGACGATTCCGTGCGCGATGGTAAACGCGCCGTTCAATTAGCCGAGCGGGCGAATGCGCTCGCAGGTAATGACAATGCAGCGATTCTTCACACGCTGGCCGCCGCATATGCCGAAGCGGGACGCTTTGACGAGGCACTACAAACCGCGCGCCGCGCGATGAAACTCGCAAGCCAGGCTGGCAATAACGCCGTCTATAACGCCATTCGTGACGAACTACCACTCTACGAATTGGGTTTACCTTATCATGAAACGGTAAACAAGAACCGCTAGAAGCTATCCACCTCGGTGAAGAAGCGGATATCTACACCCGTAAATTAGCGGATCGGAATTGCAGAACTTACTTACCGACGAGCCAATCGTTCCGACCGACGGAAAGCTTTCGATTACTATTCCGCCTTTCGCGCTTTTTATCGGCCAACGCTAACAGGATTTAGGCCAAGCCAATTGCCATCGAAATGCACGCACTTGATGGCGGAGCGATAACGCCAGGTATAGGTCAGATAAAACGTTCCATCTCGCGCTCGAACTAACGAAGGATAGGAGAAATCCTGACCGGGTTCGTTTTCGATGTCGCGTAGCTTTCGAAACGCTGCTCCAGCGGAGAGACCTGCTTCCGCACGTCCACTGCCCAGATCATCCGAGATTGCAATGCTCAGGGGATTACGAATCGTGCCATGATCATTATAGACGAGTAGAATCCGACCATCCTCAAGCTGAACTGCATCGATCGCTGAATCGGAGTTGGGTAAATTCGTTGGTTGTGGAATGCTCCATTCATTCTTGTCAGGATCAAAAAACGTGCTTTGCAACATTCCGCCGCCGCGAGCACGCACGAAGGCGAGAACGCGATTGGAACCAAAAGCAACAAAAGCAGGATGGCTAAATTTCGAGCCATCGATGATCGGATAGCTCGGTTGCAAAACTTTCGCGCATGTTTCCAAGCGCGCCCCGTAAGCATACTTTCGAAAGCCGGAATGCGAGAGCGGTAGGAGAATCTCGCATCCGGCCAACTCCACCGGTTTATTGCGGGGCAAATCGCCAAGCCCACTCGTTAGCCGATGGGACTCCGACCAGGTGCGCCCGCGATCGCGCGAACTTTTGTAATCGACGTGCGCGCCGCTCCAGCCACCGGCTTCAACGGCGGCATAGAAAAGCCAAAGAACATTTTCTTTGTCTTGAAACAAAACACTGTTTCCGACGGCCTTGTTCGCAAACCAGGATTCACGGGCGCGTTCTCCCGGTGAGACAGCAATTTGAGTCGGGCCCCAGTTCAAGCCATCCGTCGTTGAGCGCCGATAAAAAATCCGGCTGTCACCTGCGGCTTCATCGGTTGCCGAATACCAGGAGACGAGTAGCGAGCCGTCATCGAGTTGGACGACGGAAGATCCATGCTGCATCGGCATCGTCGCTTCAGCGGAAACGATGCTGCTGGTGAAGATTTGTGCACGCGCGATGGAAACCACCGCGAAAGCAAAAACAACGGCACCCCAAACGGGAGCGCGACAGACGGACGCTGCCGCGCACTCAATTCTTTTCGCTTGGCGAGCAAAACCGTTTGTCATGCGGGGCAAAGTCGAGACATCTCTAGCTTTTCCGAAAACAGAATAGTCAGAGATTCCTCGACTTCGCTTGGAATGACAACTGTAGCGGCGGTCTATGATCGCCGACGTTGGATGCGGCCCCGCGCCGTTTCGATTGCATCCAGCATGGCAAGAAGCGGAGTTTGTCGCGTGCATGAAATCGCGCTAACAAAATCGCGTGCAAATTTTTCACGACCCACGCTGCACCGAGTACGGCCGGCCCGGTCATCCGGAACGGCCGGAGCGGATTGTGCGGACTGTCCCGCTGTTAAAGAGTCGGCATGGTAACTGGCAATGGCGCCAACCACGCGCGGCTTCCGATCAGGAATTGTTGCGCGCACACTCGCGCGATCATCTCGCGCGGATAGCGAATGCAGGCCAGGATTTTGATCTCGACACCCCAGCCCATTCCAACATCGATTTTTACGCACGGCAATCAGCAGGGGCGGCGATGGAAACAGCACGCGCCGCGATCGACGGAAAGCGCGCATTCAGTTTGATGCGGCCCCCCGGTCACCATGCCATGCGCGATCGCGCAATGGGATTCTGTTATTTCAGCAACATTGCTGTCGCGACGCTGGATGCTCTTGCGGTGGCTCGCGTCGCTGACGCCGGACCGCAGCCAACGCCCGCGACTGCAGTGAAGATTGAGCGCGTGGCGATTTGGGATTTCGACGCGCACCATGGCAATGGCACCGAGGCATTGGTAGCAAATAATGAAAAGATCATGTTCGCGTCGATACACCAGTACCCGGGCTGGCCAGGCACGGGAACAAAATCGTTCGCCAATGTTTTGAATTTTCCGATCGCGCCTTACTCTTCGCGCAGTAATCATGTTCGTGCGGCAGAGCAAGCCTTGGAAAAATTGCTCGAATTCAAGCCGCAATTGCTGCTGGTCTCAGCGGGGTTCGATGCGTATAAGAACGACCCAATTACCCAGATGACGTTGGAAGGTGACGACTTCGCAACTTTCGGGAAATGGCTGGCTAGCATAAAAATTCCAACCGCTGCAATTCTCGAAGGCGGCTACAGCGACGACCTGCCTGAGTTGATCGACGGATTTTTGAGCAGCTGGGATTCCTGATTGGAACAAAGACATCCTGGTTGAGCGTCTCGCAGACTGTAGCGGCGGTCCATGACCGCCTAACGCCATGGAGAATGTCGGCGGTCAGGAGCGGAGTCCCTCCGCCGACATGATGCGTTCTCTTCAGCGGAGTGCAATTCCGCTGGGCGCACAGACTGCAGGTCTGTGTTCCGCCCGCCCAACAACCTTTCCCCTCGCCCTTCGACTCTGAATCTCTTCTTTCGAATCAACAATCTCGATTAGCCGGATAGCTGCCTTTTCAATGTCACCATAGCCGAATTGATGTGCCCTGCTTTTCACCGCGAGCAGACCACAGCGATGAACATCCTTGAAGTCGCCGAACGGGAATTTGTATCGGGCTTTCGTATCTCCGGCATGGGTTTCATCGACCCCGAGATGCCACTTTGCATATTCAGCGAAGTCGTGAGTCCGAATGAACTCATTCTCCTCCACCGCCCCCGGACGATGATCTGCCCATGCATTTTTCTTATCAGCGACAATGCGTCCCTGCGTGATCAGTTCCTTTGCGTAAGCGAATGCGTTCTTGTTTAGTTTTACAGTCCTGCTCTGACCAAACGACAAAGTGGGGCAACAGATGAGAATCCCGGCCGCCACAAGCATGGCCGGGACAAGTCGAATTTGATTCGTCATCGCTGACGATCTGCGCGAACGAGCCTGCCGTTATAGCATAGCCATCTTGGCTGACTTCGCTTCGCTACGCTCGGGATGACGGACATTTATGCGGGGGCGCGCCTTGTTGATTTCCTATCCATCTTGCAATATCGACTCGATTCTGTTCATCACGCCGTCATCGAGCTGATCGACTACTTCGCCTGCTTTCATATTTTCCCGTACTTGCTGAGGCTTCGATGCGCCGGTAATGACGGTGCTCACGTTCGGATTTTTCAAACACCACGCGAGCGCGAGTTTTGGCAGAGTAACTTCGAGATCGCCTGCTACCTTTGCAAGTTGCTTCACTTTCTCGAGCCGCCGGCGAACCTCGTTACTCTCGAACTGCTGGCGTAACCAGGAGTACATCGGCATGGAAATCCGAGTGTCGCCCGGGTCACCTTCGTTGTACTTCCCGGTAAGCAGACCGGAGGCAAGGGGTGACCAAACCGTTGTGCCGAGTCCAATTTTTTCGTAAAGCGGCAGAAACTCGCGCTCCACCTTCTCGCGCTCAAACGTGTTGTATTGCGGCTGCTCCGTGGTTGGCGGAGCCAGATGTAACTCCCTTGCGATGGCATGCGCACGCAGGATGGCAGCGGCGGACCACTCTGAGGTTCCCCAATAAAGAACCTTGCCCTGCGCGATCAGGTCACTCATTGCTCGCACCGTTTCCTCGATCGGTGTGTTCGGATCAGCACGATGACAAAAATACAAATCGAGATAATCAACTTGCAGCCGGCGCAAGGCGGCGTGACACGCTTCGATGACATGTTTGCGGCTCAAACCCTCCTGGTTGGGTCGGTCGCCGCCCCAAAAAACCTTGCTCGAAACGACGAACGTATCGCGCGGCCACCCTTTTTTTTTCAAAATATTACCCATCACGATCTCGGCTCGACCCTCGGCGTAGGCCTCAGCGTTATCGAAAAAATTGGCACCGCTGTCGTACGCGATTGTCATTAATTCCGCGGCCGTTTCATTACTAATCTGCTGCGCAAATGTGATCCACGCGCCGAACGAAAGCTCGCTCAGCTGCAATCCCGATTTCCCGAGGTGTCGATATTTCATTATTAAGTTGGCAAGAATCGGCGATCTCTCTCCGAGCCCTAGGCTTTACGGAGCCAGAGGTCAGATCGCCGGCGGCTTGGAAGCCGCCGTTTCTTTGTAGCGGCGGACAAGGTTGCCAGCAACGCAGAAGTGGCAAACACTATTCCGCGCAATCGGGCCGTAGTTCAGCTTGGTAGAACGCTTGAATGGGGTTCAAGAGGTCGTGGGTTCAAATCCCGCCGGCCCGATTTCCTGCTTTGCCTCGGAACACAGACTTTCAGTCTGTGCGCCCAGCGGAGTTCTACTCCGCTGACATCCCATAATCTTCAGCGGACAGTATGTCCGCTGGACGCACAGGCCTGGAGGCCTGTGTTCTGACCTTCCCTGGCATTGCTCTTCTTCTTCGCGCGAGGTAGCGTCCGCACCTCATGCTCAGTGCTGGAATTGTCGGGCTGCCGAACGTCGGGAAATCCACGCTCTTCAACGCTGTCACCCGAACCCACAAAGCGCCGGCGGAAAATTATCCATTTTGCACGATCGATCCGAACGTCGGCATGGTGACCGTGCCCGACGCGCGACTCGACGTCCTCGCGAAGCTGTCACATTCGCAAAGAATTGTGCCGACCGCGATTGAGTTTGTCGACATCGCCGGGTTAGTGAAAGGGGCCAGCACGGGCGAAGGACTCGGCAATCAATTTCTCAGCCACATTCGCGAAGTGGACGCGATTGTGCAGGTAGTGCGCTGCTTTGAAAGCGCCGACATCCATCATGTCAGCGGAACGATTGATCCAATTCGCGATATCGAGGTGATCAATACAGAATTGGTGCTAGCCGATCTCGCGTCCCTCCAAAAACGGCGTGATCGCTTGCAAAAAGAAGTGCGCGCCGGGTCTAAAAGCGCCAAGGCCGAAAATGCCGTTCTCGAAAAACTGCTGCCCCATCTCGACGCGGGAAAACCAGCGGCCACTGCCAACTTAACGCCGGAAGAAAAGGTGGTAGCACGCGATTTCTTTTTGCTGACCTCAAAGCCGACGTTGTTTGCCTGTAACATAGCAGAAAGTGATCTTGTAGCCGCGGTCGCTGACCACGACGGTACAGGATCACCGCAGAAAGCCGCGGCCGGCGAGCGCGGCTACAGCGCCGCGCAAAACGTGAAAGCGGTTCAGGATTACGCAAAGAGTCACTTCGCGACGGAAGCGGTGGTGATCAGCGCCCAAATCGAGAGTGAGCTAATTGATCTCGACGAAACCGAAGCGGCGGAATACTTGCGCGACCTCGGAGTGAACGAGAGCGGCGTTGGTGCGCTCATTCGCGCCGTCTACCATTTGTTAGGTTTGCGCACCTACCTGACGACAGGCGAAAAAGAATCGCGCGCGTGGACAATTCACGCCGGCGACAAAGCCCCGCAAGCGGCCGGCGTAATTCACACCGATTTCGAACGGGGCTTTATCGCTGCGGAAGTAACCCACTATGATGATCTCGTCGCGCTCGGTTCCTTCGCGAAAGCGCGTGAAGCGGGCAAGCTACGGATCGAAGGCAAGGACTATGTCGTGAAAGACGGAGATGTCATCGAGTTTCGCTTCAATGTGTAGAACTTAGCTTTGTAGGAGCGAGCTCCTGCGAGCCTTGGTCGATCTTTCCGCGTCGCAGGAGCTCCGCCCTCCATTGCCATGCATGTCTCGCAAGCTTTAAGGTAAGGCTACGGGATCCCTCGACTTTCGCGCGGGATGACAGGTGCTACTCCGCCACGTAGAGAATGCGGCCGCATTGCTCGCGTTTTTTGCCATTCCGAGCGCAGTCGAGGAATCCGACCGCGACCACGGCGGCGTCACCTTTACTCGCGAATAACCGCTCATAACGCTCCCTCACCTCTTCGTCGATGTTCTGCGAAAGCTGCACCCGTTCGTTCTTTAGTTCTTCCAATTGCGTTTGCAGCGTTTTCGTTTTCTCGTCCAGATCGGCTAGTTGCCGGCTGACAGAATCGCGTCCGGCCGCTGCAGTTTTCTCAGCGGTCGCAATTTCCGCCCGCAATTTGTCGGCTTGCTCCATCAGTTCGAGCTCCTGGTCTTCGAGTTGCACGATTTCTTTTTCGTAGCGCTCGATTTCATGGCCCATTGCCTGAAACTCGTCGTTTTTGCGCGTCTCGTACTGTTGTGTCTTTAGCCGCGAAATGCTGCTTTGACGCGTCCCGACGTCGAGCTCCAATTTCTTGCGCTCGACCTCCAGCTGTCGCGCCCGTTGTTTCAACGATTCGAGGCTGGCGGCGGTGGCAGCAAGCTGCGCTTCGAGATTCTTTCGCTGTTGCGGCAATGTCCTTATCTCGATCCCAATCTGCCGGATTTTTTGATCGCGATCTTGCAGGATCAACAGTTTTTCCAGCTCCGCTTGCACTCAGAAAACGCTATCGATTGACGGCGGCGGCGTCAATCATGGTCAAACGTGATCAGATCTCGCTACCATTTAAAGACCAGCGCCTTGACCAGGGCAACAGAACGCTGTTAATCCGACTGCGATGAAGCGGCTGCTTTGGCTCGATATCGCAAAAGCACTCGCCATTTCCTGGGTCGTCTATTTTCATTTTTTCAACACTTGTTTCGAGCACGCCCAGTTTCCCCCCGATGACTGGAGCAGTCTTGCCGCTGGCGCGATCACAATTCTCCGGATGGTCTGGTTGAAAATTTCGGGAATCGGTTTCCACGCCGTAGGGGTTTTTATCATTCTTAGTGGGTGGGCGCTGATGGAATCGACCGCACGCCGGGCAGAAGCAGGGTCGCTAAAATGGGGAAGCTGGTACCGCGCGCGCTTTCTGCGTCTCTATCCAATGTATTGGGTCGCGCATCTGGTCTATCTCGTTTCGCCATTCGTCGCGCGGCTCGAACCGGTCGATAGCCGGATTATACTAAGTCTGCTTGGCCTGCGTTTCATCGATATCACGATGAACTTCATGTATCTCAACGCCGCCTGGTGGTACTTCTCCATGCTCATCCAATTCTATCTCATCTTTCCCCTGCTTTTCTGGGCCGCGCGGCGTTTTGGACCGTTTACCTTTTTGCTAATGGCGTGTGCACTTGGATTTTTTGTGCGCTACCTCATGCTTGTCGTCTATCCGCAACATGGCTTTTGGGTCCTTGGGGGCTTCGCCATTTGCCGCCTGCCGGAGTTCGCGCTGGGGATGGCCCTGGGAATGTGGCACAAACAATTGCCTGCGCGGGTTGAGTGGTTTCTTTTGCGCGGCATGGGTTTGCTCGCCGGACTCCTATTGTACCCCGCAGCGCTGTGGCTCTATCACAACGGAATTACTTATGTCTTTGTTGATTTCGCCACTGGCGCCTGTTGTTTACTCGAAGTCATAGGTGTCGCTGGGTTTATCTTGCGATTAAATGGCGTCGCCAAACTATTGGGTTTGGTTGGCGCGTTCTCCTATGGCCTTTATCTCATCCACCAACCTTACGTCATCTGGCTGGGACTTCGTATCCGGCCGTTATCGCCCTGGTCGTTCCTATTAATCTTTGTCGCAACGCTGATTGTGCTTAGCGCGTGGGGAATCCTCCTGGAAAAATCGACTAACGGACTCGTAAACAAACTTTTTCCGCCGAAGAAAGGTGAATAACGATCAGTGGACCGTGCCGATTCACCGATCAGTTATCACTCTTCACAATTTCGAGGTTGGACTTTCCGCAAAATCGCGGCACTCTGGCCACGCATGAAAATCCTTACCATCATCGCTCGCGTTCTACTTGGACTCGGCTTCGTCGTCTTCGGCTCAAACGCCTTTTTGCATTTCATCCCGATGCCGGAGATCCCGCAAAATCTCGCGGGTGACTACACGCGAGTGTTCCTTGCCAGTGGTTATGTTTATGTCGTGGGAGCGCTCCAAGTGATCGGCGGTTTGCTCCTCCTGATTGGACGCTTTGTCCCCCTGGCTCTTACGATTCTCGGCGCAATCATCGTCAACATTTTGATCTTCCACACCCTCATGGCGCCGGAAGGTTTTCCACCTGCGCTCGTGTTTACCGCCCTCGAGCTGTTCCTCGTGTGGCAGTATCGCGAAGCTTTTATTCCGTTGTTCAAGCCGTAAGACCGTGGCTCATTTAGGAGCCGCGCCCGACAACCGCGGCTACAGCGCCTCGGCAACCT
>WNFW01003055.1_pt1 | contig 11590 bp, 14 predicted proteins | sample 5400131 | NCBI WGS metagenome assembly WNFW01 (sample SAMN13153362, study PRJNA577476) | soil metagenome | isolation source: 20 cm soil or saprolite under grassland replicate 1 | place: USA:California | collected 2016-06-15
TCGTGCGAGTAAGGCGGCGCGCAGCAGCAGAGAAAGCGCAGTGGTTCTGTAGCCACGATGGTGTGCCATGCTCCTGGCGGGATGAGGATCGCATCGCCTCGCCGGACCTTGCGACGTTCACCGTCGAGCTCTATCTCGCCCGCGCCTTCGAGGATGAAATAAAGCTCCTCCGCCATCTTGTGATAATGCCGTTCTGTCCTGTCGCCTGCGGAGACGCGCGCTTCCGCAAGGCTTTGGTTTTGTACCGGCGCATTCGTGCAATCGAGGATCGAACGGATAGTCGAGCCGTCCTTGGTGATAAAAGGCGGCTGGGCCGAGAGATTCTGGACGGTCATACTTTCTAAAGATGCCGCGATCCGGCGCGCGACGGAAGCCCAAGTTTCTTTGGCGACACAGAGATCATTTGTCCTGGCTTAACAGAGGGTGAATTGGGGTCAGTCCTCACTCCACGGCAGCTAGAAGCTAGGAGCAGGAAGCTCGGCGCGAAGCACCATCGCGCTTCGTCGCAAGCAATTCGTGCAGCTGCGCCTCAACTCGCTCCAGTTCGGTGCGGTTCAGCTTTGAGAGTTCCGCAATGATTTCCTGCGCGCTCATGCTCGACGTTCTCCCGCGATTAGTTTACTGCAATTCGCGGGGCTTACCACGTCATTCTGCAGCTAGACATCTGCGTGCATCGCCCACGGCCATAGCCGAATCGTCGCCCGTGATCATGACTGAACGTCCTTCACGCGCAGGACGATCTTGCCGCGGGTGTGACCGTTTTGACTAAGCTCATGCGCACGACGCGCTTCGCTTAATGGCAGAATCCGATCGATCGTCGGCCTCAGCTTGGCTGAGTCGATCAGCTTCGCGATCGCACTTAGTTGCGCACCGTCAGGTTGAACGCTGCTCATAATGCTGCGCACCCCGAACTGGTTGACTTTTTCTTCCGATGGCGGTTGGACTAACGAAATCAGAGCGCCGCCTTGCTTCAGCACCAGCCACGAGCGTTCCTGCGTCTCACCGCCAATTGTATCGAGGACGATGTCGATCTTTTGGGCAACATCTTCGAATTTTTGAATCGTGTAATCGATCGTCTCATCGGCACCAAGCTTACGCAGCAATTGCTGGTTGTTGGTTGATGCCGTCGCGATGACGTAGGCGCCTTTCCACTTTGCAAATTGAACAGCAAAATGGCCGACGCCGCCGCTGCCGCCGTGAATTAGAATGCGTTGTCCAGGTTGCAGCTTGCCGGCGCCGAACAATGATTGCCACGCTGCAAGCGCCGACACAGGCGTAGCCGCGGCATACACGTGATGGAGCGACTTAGGTTTTATCGCGAGCTCTGCTTCGCGAACGGCGACGTAATCGGCATAAGCGCCATCGCGCGTCGGATCAGCCATGGCGAAGACTTCGTCGCCTTTTTTGAATCGTCCCGCAGCCGCGGGACCGGGGCCGACTTTCTCCACCACGCCCGATAGGTCCCAGCCGGGAATCAGCGGAAGCTTGTGCTCGACGAAGCCATTAAGATCACCGCCGCGCACTTTCCAATCGAGCGGGTTCACACCAGTGGCGTGAACCCGGACGAGCACTTCGCCGTTTTTTACTCGTGGGCAAGGCGCATCTTCGTACTGCAAGACTTCCGGTCCTCCGTAACTGTGAATTCGGATTGCGTTCATAAATTCTGATCTGGGAGTTCCCACGCGATGTCTGTAGTGCGCGAGCGTTTCTCGTCCGCGTTGCTGCCGATTCCCGACAAACATGGCGTAAGGCCGAACGAGGTGAGCTTCGTTCGTAGGTGTGTGCTCAATCCCCGTACTCGCTTTCGCTCATGTTATGGCTCGTTTTAAATAAAAGCGTTGATGCGCATACCATCCGTCCGGAACTGTCGTTTCTGAAAGACTCTGTTCCTTGCCTCAGCATATCTACGAGGCATGCCGCACGTTACCGTGAAACTCAGACTGTAAGGCGAGTTTGCGGCCAAAGTCCGGCTGTCGAGAAGTTGTGCCAGTGTGCCAGGGAAGCGGTGGCCAACTTCCTTTCCCCTAAAGGACAGCGCGACTAGACAGCCATGCGCATCCCTTTTAGTTCGCGACGGCACGCCTCGCCGAATGCCTTGAGCGGATCTTGATCTCCCGACCGAATAAGATTGCGCACTTCCTCTACGGAAAGATTCGGCGAGAAGTATTGCTCGGCGATGAAGTGCAACGTTCTTTCCGCCTGCGTGAGCACGGCATCGGAGGCGCAAAGCCGAATGCGATTGAGCAGCGCATACACCTGTAACAGCGTCCCGGGCTTGTCTAAGGTGCGCTCAAACGACTCAACGAGGCGAGCCGAGCATTCATTGATGAACTCGCCGTAGAGAGCTTCACGCCTTTTAATTTCGGAGCGGACGAGCTCACGTTTGCCAAGCGTTCTTTGTGTCACCCAAGTGGTTGCCACCGTGGCCGAGCCACCCACGAGCGAACCGAGCACAGCGGACATGGCACTGATAACTGCGTTATCCATAGCGGAAACTGATTCTTGGGCGCATACGAACGGAAGCACCACCAAAGGGCGGGGGCAAGCCGCAGCGAACCAAACCGACATAGGCTGGCCACCCTGGATCTCGAGACAGTACTCGCTCCTCCGCGCGAATGAACGAGCGAGATTAAGCGACGTTCAGAACGACGCGGCCGTTTACTTTGCCTTCTCTCAGTCGACTGAAAACTTCATTGATGGAATCGAGGGGGAGTTGCTCGATAGTCGCCTTGACTTTGCCTTCGGCGGCAAAGCCGAGCGCTTCCTCAAGATCTTTTCTTGTGCCCACGATCGACCCTCGGAGAGTGTAGCGACTTAGCACCACATCGAAGATGGACACCGGAAATTCGCCGGGAGGCAATCCAATCAGAACGCATGTGCCGCGGCGACGAAGCATGCCCATGGCTTGCTTGAATGCGATGGGCGACACAGCTGTGACGAGAATACCGTGAGCTCCGCCGATTTCATCCTGAATTTTGCGCGCTGGATCCTCCGCGCGCGCGTCCACTGCAATTTGCGCTCCGAGCTCGCGCGCTAAATCCAATTTTTCTTCTCCAACATCGACAGCCGCTACATGAAATCCCATGGCTGTGGCGTATTGAATCGCGACATGCCCTAAACCGCCCACGCTTGAAATCACGACCCATTCGCCGGGACGCGCGTCTGTTTCTTTCAGGCCTTTGTAGGTCGTTACACCTGCACACAGAATGGGTCCCGCATCGACAAACGAAAGCTGGTCTGGAATTCTGCCCAGGAAATCGGCCTGCCCGAGCGCATATTCGGCGAAACTCCCATTCACGGAATAGCCCGAATTCTGTTGGGCCTTGCAGAGTGTTTCCCAACCCGAAAAACAGAATTCGCAATGTCCACAAGCGCTATGCAACCACGCGATGCCAACTCGATCTCCTTCCTTTAGGTGAGTGACACCCGGGCCGAGCGCCACCACAACCGGCACCTTCATGGCCGGGGACAAATGGCGGGTTGGGTTTAACCGGCCAATCTCCATCGGCCGCGTGCAAGTCGGTATGACACACACCGGTTGCGATGATTTGGACCAGAGCTTGCCCTGGTGCAGGTGAAGGAACAGGAACGTCGCGGATTTGCAGCGGTTCACGGAACTTCTCCACCACCGCCGCCTTCATTGTCTTGGGTATCACCGGTCGCGTTTTTCCTTGTCTCGCCCCATCAGTTCTGACACCGCATTTCCCATGGCCTCTCCTCAACTTGTTAGGCACTTATCGCCGCATTCTCACTCGTTGCTCCGCATCCTTTGCGAATTGCGGAGCAGTGTTTGGGACGGGTAGATCGTAGCCTGCCTCGCGCTGTGTCGCACGTCTTAAACTCTTTCAGTATAACATTACATCGGCACTCGGGTAAATCACGCTGAAGTCTGTCAGCGGGGATTTGCATTGATCTCTCGATCGCTCCTGCGCGACGCGCGCGCGACGGCGCCGGTGAAGAATTGCATTGGCAGATGCAATCGCATTCCCCAGGCTTTCTCATCGTGAGCGGCGTGCGGAAAACACAGATGAATCAGATCGCGACCGTATCGCCAGTCCCGGCTGACCAGCGCAAGCGCCATCTCCGTCGTTACTTCGTAGTTGTCGCCAGGCCACCCGCTGTCGAGATAAAATCCGACGTTGCGCTTCGGCTCGCTCAGCACCCGCTCGATCAGGTCGTCCTTGTAGGAGAAGGTACTCGACATGCAGGCAGCAGCTCCGAATACCTCGGGATATTGCCAGACGGTGTAGAAAGAAACCACCCCGCCTAACGAGGAACCCCACATTGCGCGATCCATAGGCGCGTTTGTTGTCCTCATAAAAACTTGCTCGCCTCGCACAAGCTCCTCGACAATTGAGCGCGCATTAGTCTCATAACCTGCCTTGGTATACTCCTCTTCGCGGCGCTCATTCGAGTAAACGCCGACAATGATTAAATCTTCGATGGCTCTCATCGCCCGCAGTACCTGACTGGTTTCGTCAACCGCCCAATCCTTGTGTTGAAATGCTTCGTGAGGAAAAAACAGGTTCTGCCCGTCCTGCATGTAAGCGAGGGGGTAACGCGCCAGCGTGTTCTCCTCGTATCCCGGCGGCAGATAGCACCGAAGTCGATGACTTCGCCCAAGTATGGCCGACTCAATTTCGACCAAAGGCAGGAAATGCCCGCGCGGATCGCTGAAAAAGTAGGGATAGAGGACGCGGCCGTCCTGTCCGGACATAACGAGCAAATTGTTAGGCCCGACTGCCCAATGGAGACTGCCGTTCTTCACTAAACAAGGGTTGAAATAAACGAATGGCGAGTGCGCCTCGATTTCAAAGCTCGTCGTGTTGCCGTCGCTGCTGAGTGCCACGGGATAAACGTTACGTTCCCAATCCAAGTCAGTGCGGATTACCAGTGTCCCTGTTCCCGCCGGGTAGCACACGCGAAGCTCTCGTTTGAAGCTGCGCTTGGCAGGTTGTGTCATGCGATTGCTGTGTGTGTTCAGTTCACTAAGACCGGGTTACTTTATGGCTTCGCCGGTGACCAGCCGATACACGATCAGTGTAATGAAGCCTGCCGTCGTCATGCTGTAGAAGATTGGAAAATCCATCGGAATCTTGGGTATCGCGATGGCTTACCTTCCAGCTGACCGAGCGCCACAAACTGGCTCGCCTTCGCCTGCGCAGTCATAGCCTCGATCTTTGCCAGGCACTCCTCCAATTCACTTTTCAGCCGCAAGCTCGTGGGCAACCCTACTAGCGAAAACAAGGTCATGAAGAACAGCAGTGCGATTCGGATAAGGTCGCTCGCCTGAACGCTCTGGAGCAGGGCCAGCACTCCCGCGCAAATCACCGAGTAGGCGTTCATAAACGAGATGCGCTCGCTCTTGATGTAACGGGCGTTGTCCCAGTTCTCGCTAAAAACGGCCGCGAACATGTCTGGGTCAATAGCAGCAGGAGTTTCATTGCTCATCTTGTGTCCTCCATGTCTTACGATCTGTCAGAGTGGCGACCAGGATGTAAGTCTTCAGTGCTCCGGCCAGGCGGCGGTAAACCGCGTTCTCCCAACCAACGCGAGTGCGGCCGCACTCGTCGAGACACGTGAAGGCCGAACCGCTCGATTGCGTGGCTGCGAATATGCGCGATCGCGTCATCGACTGAATTGGTCGCGTGAACTAACTCCAGATCCGACGGCGCAATCATACCGGCTTTCGCCATCTTGTGGATGAACGGGAGTATTTCGTCCCAGTAATCAGTGCCCATGATCACAAGCGGAAAGTTCGTAATCTTGCGCGTCTGAATGAGCGTGATCGCTTCGAACATTTCGTCGAGTGTTCCCGCCCCACCTGGCAGAATTACGAACGCGTATGAATATTTCACCAGCAGCGTTTTGCGGACGAAAAAATAGTGCATCGTGACGAAGCGATCCACATAGGGGTTTGGGGTTTGCTCATGCGGTAACTCAATGTTGCAACCGACGGAACGACCACCTGCGTCTTTGGCGCCGCGGTTCGCTGCCTCCATAATTCCGGGTCCGCCGCCGGTCATGACCGTGAAGCCGAGCTGCGCGATGGCTGCCCCCATCTTTCTGGCCAGCTCGTAATACGGGCTGTCGCTCTTAATGCGCGCGGAACCGAAAACCGTCACACAAGGACCGACGAAATGCAGCACGCGAAAACCACGAATAAAATCGCGCATCACGCGAATGAGAGTGATCAACTCACGAATTCGTGAGCGCGGTTCTTCAAGCAAAATTTCATCGGCAAGCGATGGAGATGCCGTCAGCGATAACGAATTTCCATCCAGCCCAACTGATGCGTTGTTTGCCATGGCATCAAGTGCTTTCTAGCACGACTAGGGAACGCGCGGCGAGTTCATAATCGACCGAACTCACAGGCTTCTCCACGATGTCGTGTCGGCTCGTGTCCACAATAAGTTTCCAGTGTTTATCTTCTTGAATGTGAAATCGCACTGGTTCCCAAAACCCATTGATCATCACGTACAGGTCGTTTGCGCCACGCAGGCAGTAGGCGAGCGTGCGCGACGCGAAATCGACCGGCCCGTTCGCGCCGTACCAATGCACGTCCTCACGCCAATAGCGGCTGCGTGCGATCCATGGCCGCGCTTTTCGGAAGGCAATCATATGTTGAAAGAAGCGAAACATGTCGCGGTTCTTTTCGAGTAACGACCAATCGAGCCATGTCGTTTCGTTGTCCTGGTTGTACGGATTGTTATTGCCGTGTTGGGTGTTGAGAAACTCGTCGCCAGCGCAAAACATCGGCGTGCCGTTTGCCAGCATCAGCAGCGTGAAAAAATTCTTCACCTGCTGGCGCCGTAAAGCCAATACTTCGGGCGGCGCGCCATCGTCGCCTTCCCAGCCGCAGTTCCAACTTCGATTATCGGACGGCCCGTCGCGATTTTCGTGGCCGTTCGCCTCATTGTGTTTTTGGCTGTAGGCGACGAGATCGTAGAGGCAAAACCCGTCATGAGAGGTTATGTAGTTCACTGTCTGATACGGCCGATACACATCACCCGGACCGTCTGGAAACAAGTCATCGCTCCCGTATAGTCGCCGCATTAAGGCGCCAACCATGCCGGCATCGCCTTTTACAAACGAGCGGAGATCATCGCGGAATTGCCCGTTCCATTGTCGCCAGGCGAGTCCGGGGAAACTCCGCCCTAACAAGTAGGCATCAATGTCCCAGGCCTCCGCCACCAGCCGCAAATCAAACACCAGCGCCGCCGCGGTCAACTCGGTCGCGATCGCCGGAGACTCGGTATTGATGCTGCCGTCTTCATTGCGGGCGAAGACCGATGCCAGATCGAAACGGAACCCGTCCACGCCCATACGTGCCGCCCAATGCTGCACGCTGCACAAAACGACCAAGCGTGCCAGGGGATGCGCGCACCGCGTCGTATTGCCGCAGCCGGTATAGTCGAGGTAGCGCCCCGTCGTGTCTGACAAGTAATAGCCATGATCATCGATCCCGCGGTAGGAATAGGTCGGCCCGCTTTCGTCACCTTCGGAGGTGTGGTTGTAAACGACGTCCAGCCACACCTCGATGCCCGCTTCATGAAACGCTCGGACCATCTGCCGAAACTCTCCGATCGCATCGCGCACGGCATAGCCTTGATGGGGTGCGAAAAAGCTGAGCGTCATGTAACCCCAGTAGTTGCCCTCTTGCGGATCAAATTGATGCACCGGCATCAGCTCGACCACGGTGATTCCCAGTTCCTTCAGATAAGGAATCTTCTCGATTAACCCCAAAAATGTGCCGCGTTTATCGTCAGGCACCGCAGAATTCGCTCGCGCGGTGAATCCTTTGACATGTAGCTCATAGACAACTGCGTCGTGTGTATGTCGCAGCGGCGGTGTTCCGCCCCAATCGAACGGCTGCTCGGCGCGCGGTAATACTCCCAAAATCGCACGGCCGTCGTTGCGACCCGGCTGCCTCGCCGCTTCGCGCGAAAACTCCGGTGGAAAAAACAATTCTTCCGCATACGGATCGAACAAGACCTTGTCCGCGTCGAAGCGCTGTCCCGCGGGAGGGTTCCATGGACCCTGCACTCGATAGGCGTAGTATCTCGCCGCAGGCCCCAACTGCTGCGGCACAAGGCAATGCCAGACACGCGCGGTCTTATTCTTCAGCGGATTGAATTGCAGCTGAAACAGCGGCTCAATGAAATCCGTCGCGCCATACAACAGCAACGTCACGCCAGTCGCATGGCGCGAGTACAAAGTGAAGTTCCATGCCTGCTCGTTTTCCAGCCAAACCGCGCCCGGCGGTCCGAGACCGCCCTCTTTGTCCCACGCTTCCACCGTGCGCACCTGGGTAGTGTGGTTCACTTCGGTGCTTCTTCGGCCGCGGCGCGCAAACTATCACCGGCTAAAATACCGAGGCCGCCGCTGTATGTTGGCATCACTGGATTAAGGGCGATTTCCGTCGAGAAATAGGCGATTCGTTTGTGAGGCAGGTTCATAGCTTGCAGTTCCAGTGCGCTTCAAATTCAACCCATTTAGGTGTCCGTCGCCGCTGCACAATGCCACGAATTGCGAAACGTTGGCCGTTTCTCGCTGAAAAGTTCATTTTTTAGGTTCCGCTGCAGAAAACAAAATGGTGCCCGGCTACACGGTTGCGCGCATTGATTTAAGTTCGAGACGGTTTGAAATAGAAATATGGTCGATCAGTTTCGATCTGAAATTCAGATAGGCACCCATCCCGTCGTACTGAATGAGCTTCGATGTTCGCATTCCAATTCTCTTCCGTCCGAAGCGATGATCTTTCCGCCGTCCATGGGATAAACAACGCGAATCAACTGTTTCGGCATCGCTTTCTCCTTCATCTTCATGATCGCATCGACAGGATTTCCTCACGCAGCTCGCGTGCAATTTCCTTGCGATTGCCGGCCCGAATTCTGGGAGGAGAGAAAGAGCAGTTGGATCGGATTTCGCGTTTGAAGAAAAGATTTAGAAGATGCGGCAGTAGCGTCATGTCTCGCCAGTAACAGACTTCATCAGCAACTGAACCGTGGTCGAGTGCATATTGAATCGAGGCTGGAGCGAGAGGACAACGAAGTTGCACGGCTGATCCAGCAAGGCCGACTTGAATGGCAACACCGTCGTGCCGTCCGAGCTTGTGCCCTCGGGAAATAGTGCCGACAATTTCGCTCGTGGCGAGTTCTTCGACCATTAGGTGATCGGAGAACTCATCGAATGGGTCTATATCGACCCCAGTCACGTACGACTCGGCCAATCCTTCGCCGAGTTCAAGATTGAAAACCTCAAACCGCAATTGCTGGGCGCGACGCACTTCGTCTGCGCTTTGCGCCAGTCGCGCCACGTACCGTGGACGCGTCGCTGTTGGCGTCACGAGGGACCTGTATGCTTTGAGCAGTGTGTTCAATTGTATTCTCCAGGAGCTTCACGGCGAGCGCGGTCCATCCGGTTTGATGACTTGCGCCGCAGCCGCGACCGGTTTCGCCGTGGAAATATTCGTAAAACAGTACGAGATCGCGCCAGTGTGGGTCGTTCGCGTATTTCGCGGAATCACCATGACATGGGCGGGTTCCGTCCTCGTTAGGCAAAAAGATGCTTCCCAGTCGGCGCGCAAGCTCACGCGCCACTTGCTGGAGCGTCATCATGTTTCCCGAGCCGATGGGGCACTCAACTTTGAACGATTCACCATAAAACAGATGGTAACGTTCGAGCGCTTCGACGATCAGGAAATTAGTCGGGAACCAAATTGGACCGCGCCAGTTCGAGTTGCCTCCAAACAGATAGCTGTTCCCTTCGCCCGGAACGTAGTCGACTCGAAACTCCTCGTTGCCCGCGCGAAATACGTATGGCTTCTCGCGATGCACGCGCGATACAGAACGAAGTCCGTGGGGCGAGAAAAATTCGTTCTCGTCCAACATGTAGCGTAATGCGCGGCGCAGCCGATCCCGACTTGGGATCGCCAGCATCCGGTTTCCGGTGAAGGGGCAAACTTCGCAATAGGTGACTAGCGACGCCAGGTCCTTGCGGTAATTGAGGAACCACTCCATGCGCTTCTTGAAGCCGGGGAGCTTGTTGATCTTTGCCGTCTCAAGGTTCTCGACCGCGATAAGCGGCAGCAGCCCCACGCAAGACCGCGTCCGCAGCGGAATCATTTGCCCATCAACCTTGAGCTGGTCGTAGTAGAAACCGTCTTCCTCGTCCCACAGACCGGTCCCGCCGAGCGAATTCATGGCATCAGTGATGCCGATGAAATGCTCGAAGAATTTGGACGCCATGTCTTCGTAAACCGGATTGGTCTGTGCGAGTTCTAGCGCCATGGAAAGCATCGTAAGGCAGTAGAAACCCATCCACGCTGTGCCGTCCGCTTGTTGCAGAAATCCTCCTGTCGGCAGCGGCTTCGATCGGTCGAAGACGCCGATATTATCGAGTCCGAGGAAGCCGCCGGAGAAAAGATTGTTCCCTTCGGCGTCCTTGCGATTCACCCACCAGGTAAAGTTGAGCAGCAGTTTTTGGAATACGCTTTCGAGAAATGCAGTGTCCCGCTGGCCGCGCGGGCCGGTCATCTTGTACACGCGCCACGCCGCCCACGCGTGCACCGGGGGATTCACATCGCCGAACGCAAACTCATATGCGGGAATCTGGCCGTTTGGATGCATGTACCATTCACGCAGAAAGAGAATCAGTTGTTTCTTCGCAAAATGCGGATCGACTTTGGAAAATGGGATCATATGGAAGGCCAAGTCCCAGGCCGCGAACCACGGGTATTCCCACTTATCCGGCATCGAAATAACGTCCCGGTTGAAAAGGTGAGTCCATTCTCGATTTCGACCGAAGTGTCGTTCGGGCGGAGGCGCTGGTTGCGCAGGATCACCCGAGAGCCATTCGCGAATGCAGTATTGGTAGAACTGTTTGCTCCAAAGCAGCCCGGCATAACCCTGGCGCGCGACTTTCTTCGATTCCTTGTCCATCTCTGAAGGAATGACAGCGTCATAAAATTCATCTGCCTCCTTCATGCGCTGCGCGAATACTTTATCGAAGCCAGCAAATGGATCTGTAGCCGGGGGTGTTGACCCCGACTTTCTTGATGCAGCATCTCGTCCCGAACCGACGTCATCGCCGCCGGCTACAGCAGACAGTCGCAACCTCGCGACCTCTGATTTTCCAGGTTCAATCTCCAACAGATAATGCGCAGCAAATTTCGTCCCGACGTTTTGTGGGTTCACCGCATCGGCTCGCCCATGCACGACGTATTCGTCAAACGCATCTTTCACGAACAGCTGACCGTTTTGGTAATTATGAATGCGCGCAGAATTGGTTTCGTTGTCAGTAAAAAGCGCCTTCGCGTTTCCCTCAAAGGCGAGCTGATAATTCCCCAAGCACGTCGTGTTGCGCGCGCACCAGCTTATCGCGCTCAAGCGTGATTGAGGGTTTGTTTGTCGATTCTTCCGGTATCGGTCCCCACGACCAGGTGTTACGAAACCAAAGCGTTGGCAATAAATGTAATGTGGCTTTCTCGGGACCGCGATTTGCAATCGTTAGGCGAATCAGAATGTCGTTCTCGGAAACCTTCGCGTATTCGGCGAAGACATCGAAGTAGCGATCCTCATTAAAAACG
>WNFW01003058.1_pt1 | contig 11585 bp, 9 predicted proteins | sample 5400131 | NCBI WGS metagenome assembly WNFW01 (sample SAMN13153362, study PRJNA577476) | soil metagenome | isolation source: 20 cm soil or saprolite under grassland replicate 1 | place: USA:California | collected 2016-06-15
TGGCCCAGTGCGCCATAAAGGCGTCGCGGTCGCGGCTGGGAAACGCCGCCATACGCGTCGCCTCGGCATCCAGCTGATGCTCAAAAAAAGTCGGAAGATCTTCCTTCGTAACTTCGCGGAGTGTAACAGTCATCTGATCAGACCTAACGAGAATAAGCTGAGCGACCGCTGACGGGAGCGAGCGGTGCTCCGGTTTTCAGCGTTGAGGTCATCGAAAATAAATTGTCGCGCCGGTCAGCGGTTCGCTCCAGCGCTTGGTTAGCCGGCATCCTCAGACGTCAGTTTGTCGGCATGACGGTGGATCAGCTTCCAGTGACCTTGCTCACGTCTGAATATCTCCGTGACGCGTAGGTTCATAGGAATGCCTCTTTCTTGTCCGTGCATTTGAACAACCATGCGCTGGATGCCCGCCCAGTAGGCAATGTTCTCGTCCGCCGCGTGATGCATGATGTCAAAATTGTTCTTGCTACCGGGACGGAATAGCTTGGCCCCGCTGGCATTCGCGGAATTCACTTTATCTGCACCCTGAATGCAGTCGCCTTTTGGCCCAAAAATCGTCGCGGGCGACATTTCTGTGGAAATCTTCCTGAGTGGTTCAAATTCACCGTTGACGAAAGCATTAGATGCCTCTTCGCGCTGGGTCATGAACTGATCGAAATCATTTGGATTCATAATCAATCTGTCTGCTAAATGTGTCGTTGAGTCAATTTGCCGCCTAACGAGACACAAGATCAGCGACCGCGCCCGAGAGCGCACCTGGCGGCGAAGAAGAGGTTGTAGCTACCATAACCTAGGTATCGGAGCGGGGCGCGGTTCGCTGCATCGCCCGGTTAGACGTATCGGGCTCCACGGTAGGCGTGATGTCGGGCACCAACTCCCCAGCCTGTAGCTGATCCAGAGCGTGCAAACGCTGCGAGAGATCCGACTCGGAGAGAAGACCCGTACGATAAAGCGACCGGACAAAGTCGCGAGCGTCTGCGCCGGCTTTTTTGCTGTTGCAGTCGTGGCAAGCAACGACAACGTTGCGATAGGAGCTATCCAGGTGTGACGCCTGCGGAACAACGTGATCCAGCGCGCAGGTGTCGAGACGTACGGAGCGCATGCAGTAAAAGCAGGAATCGCCCTCACGCTGCATAAGTGCGGAGAGGAAACGTCGGCCGGAGAAGAAGTCCAAAGACTCGATATCTACTTGCTCAGCCGGAGTGTCCGATGGGAGCGCGCCATCGATCTCGGTCGGCAAGAACACACGCACTAGGTGTCCGGCTTGGGATCGCTCTACTATCTCGAGGCAATGTCGCGAATGGAGTGTTCGAATGTCCGCGCGGATGCTCCACTCTGACACTCCCAAAGCGCGAGCAAGAGGAAGCAAGGCAAACGTATGCTGATCACGGCCTATGAGGCGAGTATGGCGCAACAAGTGATAATACAAGCTGCGCTCCCGAACGGTGAACTGCAGACGCGGGAACAACTGATCCTCACACTGTTCGATGATGGCCAGGATGTCCACGCGCGTAGATACGTCTAACGAGAATTCGGCCCATTTTTTGGGCCTTTCAAGAGAAATGTCCAATTTATGGGTCTAATCCGGCTTGAGTTTGGTGACAGAAGGAACAGAATCGATTCCATGGCGCCAACAGTACCCATCGCCTCAGCTGGATACAAACCTAAACTACTCGATCAAGTCCGTGATGTAATTCGGCGCAAACATTACAGCATTCGTACCGAACAAGCTTACGTCGATTGGATCAAGCGTTTCATTATTTATCACAATAAACGTCATCCGGTAGAAATGGCAGGGGAGGACGTTGCGCGATTTCTCACCCACCTCGCACGCGATCTCAATGTGGCTGCCTCGACGCAAAACCAAGCGCTAAGCGCACTGCTCTTTCTCTACAAACAAGTGCTCAAGCAGGAAATCGGGTGGCTGGAGAACGTCGAGCGCGCGAGAAAGCCGGCGACTCCCCGTTGTTCTCACTCGTTCGGAGGTGAAACAAATTTTCGCTCACTTGCATGGCATGCCCAAGCTGATGGCCGGTTTGCTTTATGGAAGCGGATTGCGGTTGATGGAATGCGTTCGGTTACGAGTTAAGGATATCGACTTCGCGCTGGCACAGATTACGGTGCGTGACGCGAAGGGCGGTAAAGACCGCGTTACCATGCTACCGCTCAATTTATCTGAACCGTTGCGACGCCATCTTGCGCGCATGAAGGCGCAGCATGAGCAGGATCTCGAGGATGGATTCGGTACCGTGCATCTGCCATTTGCTTTAGACCGAAAACTTCCGAAGGCGGCGCGCGAATGGGCATGGCAATATGTTTTTCCATCGTCGCGCATTGCTGTCGACCCGCGCAGCGGCAAAAGACAGCGACATCACGCGGCCGAGGGAATTTTGCAAAGTGCGATAAAAAAAGCAGTGGATGCGTCCGGAATCGTGAAACGCGCGAACTGCCACAGTCTGCGGCATTCCTTTGCGACACATCTACTGACAAAGGGCTACGACATTCGAACCGTGCAGGAACTGCTCGGGCACAAAGACGTGAGCACCACGATGATTTACACGCATGTGCTGAACAAGCCCGGAATCGGCGTCAAGAGTCCGCTCGATTAAGCAGCGGTTGAGAGTTGAGTGTTGAAGATTGAAGTGACTTACAAGAAGGCATGTTTAACTTTGAAAAACTCGATGTCTGGCAGGAAGCGATCCAGTTCGCTGACCTGGTGTATGAGGTGACCGGCGATTTTCCAAGCGAGAACGTTTTGGATGACCAATCAGATACAGCGCGCCGTGGCTTCGATTTCATCCAATCTGGCCGAGGGAAGCTCACGTGTATCGCGGACTGATTTCAGCCGGTTTGTAGAAATCGCAACGGGATCTCTTTTCGAGGTCGTTTCGCAATCTACCATCGCGCTTCGGCGAAAAATCATTGCGCAGAACGATTATAATCGGATCTACGTGGCAGCTGAAAAACAGAGCAAAATGCTCAGCGGCTTGCGGAGATTCCTCTCGGAGACAGCTTAACTCTCAACTCTCCAGCCTCCGCTCAGCTACGGCTTGGCAGGCAGCCAGAGACTCTCAACCGCTGGCTACGCTGGCGCGCCGCCGAGGGCGCCGGGGAGCGGCGGTGTGACGTCAGGGGCGGCTACGACTTGCTTGGGCGGTTTCTCTGCTGGCATCTTTTTGCCGGGCGGCGGGGAGGCGCCTGGCGGCGGATTGATCAAGCGGCCGTGGTCGACGATCTCTTTGATTTGGGAGCCATCCAACGTTTCGAATTCAAGCAGCGCTTTGGCAATTACTTCCAGTGTATTGCGATTCGCGATGAGCGTTGTCTTCGCAAGTTGATACGCGTCGTCGAGCAGCTTTCGAACTTCCTGATCGATTTGCTCAGCTGTCGCTTCGCTGTAGTCGCGCGCCCGAGAAATGTCGCGCCCGAGGAAAACATAATCTTCGTGTTCGCCGTACTCGACCATGCCCATTTTTTCGCTCATGCCCCATTCGCAAACCATGCGACGAGCAATTGCCGTAGCGGTCTTGATGTCGCCACGCGCGCCATTTGTGATATCGCCGAAGACAATTTCTTCGGCAACGCGACCGCCCATGCTCACTGCGAGACCTGCGAGCAGCTCATTCTTGCGATTGGTGTATTTGTCTTCCTCCGGTAACCACATCGTCGAACCAAGTGACGGGCCGCGCGGAATAATGGTGACTTTGTGCAGCGGCTCGGTGTGCGGAAGAAGTTCCAGCAACAGCGCGTGACCAGCTTCGTGGTACGCAGTGTTTTCTTTTTCTTTTTCGCTAAGCGCCAGGCTCCGGCGCTCTTTGCCCCAGCGAACTTTATCGCGCGCTTCTTCGAGCTCGGCGAGCGTGATTCCCTTTAATCCGCGGCGTGCCGCGAGCAACGCCGCTTCGTTGATCACATTGGCAAGTTCTGCACCGGAATAACCGGGCGTGCCGCGCGCAACGACTGCGAGATCGACGCCTTCGGCGAGCTTCACTTTCTTGGCGTGAACGCGTAGAATTTCTTCGCGTCCTTTCACGTCAGGCAAATTGACTGTGATCTGGCGATCGAAACGTCCCGGCCGCAGCAATGCGGGGTCGAGAACATCGGGCCGGTTTGTAGCCGCAATAATGATCACGCCTTCCTGTGTGTCAAAGCCGTCCATCTCCACAAGCAACGCATTTAATGTTTGTTCACGTTCGTCGTGACCGCCACCAACCCCGTGGCCGCGATGACGCCCAACTGCGTCAATCTCGTCGATGAAAATAATGCAAGGCGCAGATTTTTTACCCTGCTCGAACATGTCGCGCACGCGCGATGCGCCGACGCCGACAAACATCTCAACGAAGTCCGACCCGCTGATGGAAAAGAATGGGACATCCGCCTCGCCCGCGATGGCGCGCGCAAGAAGCGTTTTGCCAGTGCCCGGAGGCCCGACCATCAAAACCCCTTTTGGAATGCGCCCCCCGAGTTTTTGAAATTTTTTCGGGTCGCGCAAAAACTCGACCAGCTCTTGCACTTCATCCTTTGCTTCCTCGACCCCGGCGACATCGCGAAATGTGATCTTGTTTTTGTCGCGGGCGAGCATGCGCGCTTTCGATTTCCCGAAGTTAAGCGCACCTTTTCCGGCCATGCGGATTTGCTGGCGAAACAGGAAATAAAGCACCAGCAGGAAAAGGGCGATCGGCAGAAAACCGACCACGGTCTGCGCAAGCATGTTGGATTCAGTTTTGATGGCGGGCTGAATACCGGCTCCCGCGAGCTTTTGCTGCAGATCGTTTGTGAAACTCAAATAGATCGTGGTTCGAAATGGCACCTGCTGGGACGGCGCCGAACCGATTCCCTGGCGGACATAAGCGCCGCGCAGTGTCTGGGTGGGCCGGCCATCTTCTACCACCAGCACGAGGGGATAGCTTTTATCGTTAACGATCTGCTTATTCTCCAGCAGCTCGAGAAAACGGTTATACGGCACGTCTTCGACCGGCTGCATTCCTCCGCGGTAAAAGAGCATCGCCATCGCGATCAGACTAAAAGCGATTACGATGAGGATAACGCCACGCCAATTAAAATTGGGTTCGCTCCCGCGGTTTTTATTTTCTCTTTGCGAGTTGCGATCGAACTGAGCCATACGAAAAAACGGATTTTACAGGTTTAAGAGGTTACCATGAACAAATTGGCAATGCAAAATGGAGCAAGCCACGTGATTCGGGATTGGTTACAATGTTAAAATTGTCCATTAATGTTAAATGATTTGACGCGACGGAGGTATCCTTCGTTCGGATTTCGTCATTTTGTCCCCGCTTTTATATTCGTTGCCGCGCATTGCGTCGCTCGCCCGTTTCGGGTAAAATTCGCCCCCTAATCCTTACATGACAGAGCTTGTCTCATCAGTGGCAGATAGGATCGATCGCGCCGTGCAGCGGGTAACTCCGCTGGCGTATCGAGTGCGTCGGACAGGCCGCCGTTGGATGCGCCGTGCATTGCGCAAGCCCCGGAGCGTCTCGGAAGGGCCAAATATGCTGCCGGTGTTGATCCAGGTTCTGGCGAGTTTCACCAAAGCGGATGGCGTTCTGCTGGAGGAAGAGATCGACTCAAGTCTTGGTTTTCTTAGGTACGATTACCCGGAGGCGGTTTACTCCGAATTACGACAGTTATTCCGCCAGGCGCTTTACGAGCAGCAAGATCTGGCTGCGATGGCGCAAAAACTCGGCGCGCAACTTAGCGCGGATCGTAAGATCATGCTCGGAGTTCAGCTTTACGACCTCATTTCGCAAGCCGGTTTGAAGCAGGAACAAGTCGTCGCGTTCTATTCGTTCATGTCGCAAATGGGCATGGCTGCCCAGGCAATCGACATTGTTTATCAACTCAACGCATCGGAAGATTCCGACCCGTCGATCTATCAGCATGGCGCGTCTCCGCTGGAGTCGCTCTCCTTCGGTCCTGACGGGAAAGCCGATGTAACGCTTAAGAACCTGAACGAGCCCGATCGCTTGATGGCTTTTCGTTATCACGAACTCATTTTGCTGAAGAATTATAGCGACCAAAACGTCTCCGTGCGCGGCAGACCGTTAGTGCGTGGCGGTTTTTGCCGAATTTATTCGGGCCAGCGCATTTTGGTGGGCGACCAGGTGCTCAGCTATCAGGAGCTGGCGCAATATTTCAACGCAAAGAAGAACGTCTCGCTTCCGCAGATTTTCATTCGTGTAAATAGGGACTCGGACGAAGTGGGATTGGAGCGCTCGCGCACGCGTGAAAGCGCGCTTCGGGTGACTTTCGGATTGAAGGTTCGGGTGAAGGCGCTGCGTGATGTGGATGCGGAACTCAACGGCGTGAAGTTAAAAGCCGGCACACAGGTCGATGCGAGCCTGGAAGACCGGATCGTTTTCCACAACAACAGCGAGATGGATTTGAGCGATCTGCGCCGGCGAGCGCGCGCGCTGGGCGGCCGTTTTCAACTGAAGGCTTCCAAGTCGGAATATCTGGTTTCGAATGACCCGAGCCGGCTGGAAGCTGACGATATTCTGCTTTCGCCCGGTACCAGCGGCGACGTGCTGCTGAAGATTTTTTGCGATTACGATCAGCGAGTTGGTCAATTGGAAGTGATCGAAGCGGATCGCCCAATCATGGTCGGCGACACCGTGGTGCGCACCACGGCACCGCTCAAAGACGGCGATACGATTCGAATCGACGTCGGCCAATTTCTGCGATGCAGTTTTTCGGAAAGGATCATCGAGGAAGAGCGGAATATCATTCGCACGCTCGAGGCAAACGAAATCACGCACCGCTTTGGGAAAGGCGAGATTGGTCTAGAGGGAATCTCCTTTAGCATTGCGCGTGGTGAGCTTGTTTGCGTGATGGGTGCGAGCGGTTCGGGAAAAAGCACGCTCATGAGAGTGCTGGCCGGCCAACTGCAACCCACCAGTGGCGAGGTCCTCCTCAACGGACAGTCGCTCTATCAAGATCTCGACGCGTTGAAGCACTATGTCAGTTATATGCCTCAGCAAGATGCGTTCGACGAACATCTCACCATCGGCGAAAACCTGCTGTTTGCGGCGGCGATTCGCGCGCCGCATCTCTCGCGGCGCGATCGGACCCGGCGTTTAGAGGCCAAATTAGTCGAGCTCGGACTCGGCGAACGCCGAGACGCGGTTGTCGGCAGTCCGGAGAAGAAAACGTTGAGCGGTGGCGAGAGAAAACGCCTCAATATTGGACTCGATATGATTGGCATGTCGGACGTCTATCTCTTCGATGAACCCACTTCCGGCCTTTCCTCAAAGGATTCCGAGCACGTCATGGAAATTATTCGGAGCATGGCGCACAACAAAATCGTCATCGTGACGATTCACCAGCCGAGCTCGAAAATTTTCCAGATGTTTCATAAGGCGATCCTGCTCGACAAAGGTGGGCGCCTCGTTTTTTTTGGAACGCCTTCGGACATGCTTCGGTATTTCGCTGAAGCAGAACATCAACATCAGTTCGGGGCGGAATTGGGCGCGTGCCCATCCTGCGGAACGACGCGTCCGGAATTCATTTTCGATGTGCTGGAAACGCCACTGCGCGATCTGAGTGGCGACATCATTTACGAAGAAAACAGCCGCGGCCATCTTGTTGCCGCACGCCGTTATTCACCAGAATTCTGGCGCGACAAATACGAAGCGTTTCGGCTGATCCAGGACGTCAAACAGGTTTCCCTGCGCAAAGAAGCGCCGTCTGCATTACCCGCGGCGCCGGTGCAGAAAAAGCGCCTGCCATTTCGGTGGCACGATGAGTGGACACAATTTCGTACGGTGCTGCGGCGCGCTTTCGTAAGCAAACTGCGCAATCGCGCCAACCTGGTTATCACGATTGGAGTTTCGCCTGTGCTGGCGCTGTTGATTGCAACCATCCTGCGCTATTCAGAGAGCGGGACATACGATTTCGCTTCTGCTTATCACATTCCAACATTTCTGTTCCTCGGTCTGATCGTTGCGATGTTCCTCGGCCTGACCAACAGCGCCGATGACATCATCCGGGATCGGCCGGTGCTGCAGCGCGAGCGGAATGTCAACGTTCGTTTATCGTACTACGTGGTCTCCAAGACACTCACGCTTGGAGTGTTTGCCCTCGTTCAGTGCATCCTCTTTGTCATGATCGGCAATTACGTCCTGCAAATCCGGGGAATGTTTTGGATCGATCTCGCGATCATGTTTATGACCGCCATGGGTGGCGTCGCGCTGGGTCTGCTCATCTCTTCGCTCGTGGCCGACCCGAAGACAGCAGCAAACATCGTCCCGCTTGTTTTAATTCCGCAGATCATCATGGGTGGCGCGCTCATCAAATACGAGGACATGAATCGGAACCTCGGTCTGCTTTATTCCCTTTCGCATTGGTTCTCAGAACATCCGAGCGCGGACAAGAACAGGAAGACGGAGAGCAAGCTGCAGGTTCCGCTTGTCTGTCAATTCATCGCCATGCGCTGGTCGTACGAAGAGATGATTGTCGCACAGGCCAAGCTCAATCCCCTGACGCGGCGGCAGGATCGCGCGCAACGCGAGATCGACGGGCTCGTGGCAGAACATCGGAAAGACCCTGAAGCAGATAAGCGCCTGGAGGATCTCAAGGAAACGCTCGCTCTGCTCTCTGGTCTCGAGGCAAAATCGGCCAGCGAATTGGATCACTACCTTGGGTTGATCGATCAAGTCCTCAATGGCAAAAGGCCATTCGATCGCGCGCTTTTCAAGAACGCCAACGGCCCGATCACAGCCGAGCAAATTTACGTGAATCAAAAGGTGTCGGACCTGATGTCCAACGCCGAGATGGATCAAAGCGACTACCGCCGTGGGAACAAACCGAACGTGTTCTTCGGTGCGCAGAAACGTTATTTCGGAATCAAGTTTGGTGTGTTTTTCTTCAACACAGCTGTTCTGCTTCTATCGACACTTGGATTGCTTGCGCTGTTGCATTGGATTTTGCGGAGAGAACTCGAGGTACGGAGAAGCTGATTTCATGTGTAGGGCGGGCGCTCCGCCTGCTATTCCACGATTTGGCAACCGATGCGGTTGCCCTACAACGCCGAGCGGCGTAACAAGAGGGATGGCCAAATCAAAAACAAAACCAGCCCGTCTCATTGTCGCTACCAGCGAGACGGATGCCGACATGCTTTATGCGACGAAATTTTGGGCGCCCGATCCATTCATATTTCTCGAACGCAATGGTAAACGCACGCTCGTGCTGAGCGATTTGGAAATCGATCGTGGTCGCAAGCAAGCCGACGCAGATGAATTTGTCATGTTCAGCGAGATCGAGCGCGAGGTACAGGGAAAATCCAAAAAGGCGCCGCTGTACGAAAAAGTTCTGGCGCATTTTCTAAAAAAACGAGGTGTGCGCTCAGTAGTTGTCCCTGCAAATTTTGCCCTCGGATACGCGAAGGAACTCGTCGCAAACAAAATCCGTGTCCGCGCGACAAACGGATTTTTCTGGCCGGAGCGCGAGGCGAAATCGCAAAAGGAAGTCGAAATGATGGGCCAAGCCTTGCGAATCACGGAAAAAGGACTCAAACGCGCGATCGAAATTTTGAAAGCGTCCAAGCCGGGCGCCGGAAAACGATTGCGCTGGAACGGCAAGGCATTGACTTCCGAAGTCCTCCGCGCCGAAATTGATTCTACGATCTTGCGCGCGGGCGGCATTCCAACCGGCACGATTGTCGCCGGTGGCGACCAGGCATGCGATCCACATGAGCGGGGCTATGGTCCGCTTTTTGCCGATTCACTGATTATCCTCGATGTTTTTCCACGCGACGCGAAGACCGGATATTTTGGCGACATGACCCGCACGGTGTTGCGCGGACGTGCCAGCGAAGGCCAGCGTAAGCTTTGGGAAACAGTAAAATCCGGTCAAGCGCTCGCGTTGAAGAGAATCAAGGCAGGAGTCGATGGGATGACAATTCACAAGGCGATCCAGGAATTTTTCGCTAAATGCGGTTTTCCGACTGAGGTGCGCAGAGGCCGACGGGTCGGATTCTTTCATGGCACCGGGCATGGTCTTGGGCTGGAAATTCACGAGCATCCGCGCTTGCAGAAAGTTGTTCTAAAAGACCGACAGGTGATGACCGTCGAGCCCGGCCTGTATTATCCAGGACTGGGCGGCGTGCGGCTGGAAGACGTAGTTCTAGTTACCAAGACAGGTTGCAAAATCCTTTCGCGGTTCCCGAAGCAACTGGAAATCTAGTTTCCCGCCCATATCCCGATATCATCCTGAGCGAAGTGAAGGCTCGCGCCTATGAAGTTTGACACACGCTTTGCCTGGAGGGCGATCCATAATCCTGCGAGTGGTTGCTCGTTCCCTCGGAACGACGTTGGAGGAAATGAACGAAGCGCGCATTTGAGCGTCTAATTTGTTCCAACCAGTAAAGTGACAATTGACTTCGATACATTAAATTAAGCTCGGTATGTTTTATCCATACGGTTTCGGTTTTGGATCTCATTGGTTACTATATATCGGCGTCCCGCTGATCATCGGGATTTGGGCGCAGATACGTGTCACGAGCGCGTTTCGAAAATGGGGTGAGGTCCGCGCAAGCTCCAACATCACTGGCGCGGAATGCGCGCGCGAAATCCTGCAAGCGGCCCAAATACCAGATGTCGATGTTGTGGAGACGAACGATTTTCTCGGAGATCATTACGACCCGAGAGACAAGAGGCTGCACCTCTCCAGCAGCGTGTACAACACGCCTTCAGTAGCGGCATTGGGGATTGCTGCGCACGAGACCGGTCACGCAATTCAGCACGCGAAGGCTTACGCGCCATTGAAAGCGCGCATGGCGATCGTGCCGGTGACAATGGTTGCGTCGCAATTGCTGCCGTTCATCATTATTGGCGGTCTCTTCTTTCGGATCAGCGGTCTGATCACGCTCGGCATCTATTGCTATCTGGTCTTGCTGGTCTTCCAATTGATCACGCTCCCAGTGGAATTCGACGCCTCCCGGCGGGCAAAAATCATTTTGCAGCAGATGGGCATCGTACGGCCCGGGCAGGAAGTTGTTGGCGTGAACAAGGTCCTCAATGCGGCTGCACTTACGTACATCGCGGCTTTCATCGCTGCGCTGGGAAACTTGCTCTGGCTGATGTCGATCCGCGATCGGCGCTGATCGAGCGCACTAGTGGAAATGGATCCCACTCTCGCCTTACCTGCTCGCCGTATTTCGGATTTGTTGTCGTCCGGTCTCGAGGCTCGTGCTAAGTCTAGACGAGAGACAATGGACCAGCCGCGGGTCGATCCAGATCAAGAGTTGGTAACGCGTACGCAATCGGGCGATGCTGGCGCCTTCGATGAACTGGTCATTAAATACACTCCGCGTCTTTATGGTCTCGTGTACAACATGACTTCGAACCACGAGGACACGAACGATCTTTTGCAGGATATTTTCGCCAAGGCGTACCGCGCAATCCGCGGGTTCCGCGGCAAATCTTCCTTTTATACGTGGATTCATTCCATTGCTGTGAATATGACGCTCAATTTTCTGAAGAAACGCGGCCGGCGTTTTCAACTGAGCCTCGATGATGTCGATGCCAGCATTCAAAACGACAAGGAGTTCCTGGAAAGCACGGCCACGA
>WNFW01021447.1_pt1 | contig 11581 bp, 11 predicted proteins | sample 5400131 | NCBI WGS metagenome assembly WNFW01 (sample SAMN13153362, study PRJNA577476) | soil metagenome | isolation source: 20 cm soil or saprolite under grassland replicate 1 | place: USA:California | collected 2016-06-15
TATTCTCTCTTTATCGAATCCTCAAAAAATTCCGCAAAACGACTTTCACAAAAATATTCACGCAGTTCGTCATAATTGGCGATCACACTACGCAAATTATCGCGACCAAGTCTCCGCGTGGTAGTGGTCAACTCGCGCGGTGATACACCAAGGAAGCGAAGAAGCTTATCAAGCTGGCTGCGTTCACCACTGATTAACTGCTCGTACGAGATAGAAAAGCTTCGATGGCCTGCAAAAAGGACTATAAACTTTGCTTCCCGGATGAGAGTCGTTTCAAAATCTCTTTCGCAATCCACAGGGTTCAGCTGGATTGGAGGTAGCTCGGGAATTGATTGTTCGCCTACGGCTAACGTAACCCGTGTGATGTTCGCCGCAATGTAGTGAGACAAATATCGACGAAGCAAATTGTTGCGTCTTAGGTGCACAATCCGCAACTTGCGGTTACTTACGATCTCGTTCCGCACAGTCTCATATCCCGGCAAGACGAGCTCATCATGCTTAAGCTTAAACCCAACTGCCTTCTTTCCGTCCGGATCAAGGACGAATTTGTACAGAAATCTAATAGGATCTCGGTATCTTTCGGCAGAAAGCCATTCGATGAAACCCGGATCCTCTCTGCTTCTCTGGAGGTACTTGCCAGAGAGTCCTCTTACTTTGTCTGGAGAGAATACCTCATCATGTGCGCAAATCTCAGGATGAGATCGAAGTAGATGAACCAGCATGCTACTTCCCGACCTGGCAGGACAGGTAATCATGAAGCCATTATCGCGACGTGGAATTGACCTTCGCCCAGGGGCGATCACCTCGCGTCTTATGTGCCGGCTTGCTCTCTTTGGCCGATTCAGCCGGTTTTGGTTTTCCGAGCCTTCGTAAGGAGAACTCGCTATCAGGTGGCGTTGGCGGGGAAACCGCACCGCTCGTTGACCGTGGCACAGCCCTACTTGAACGACCCGAGCCGCGCTCTCACAAAGAAAGTGCGCATACCGTCCCAGATGCCACGCTCTCGAAATCAGCCAAGGGAGAAAATGATGATGTGACATGACTCTGGACGGGAAAGCCGCTGATCACTTAAGCCGCACATGCAGCATAACCTACAGAGACCGTATTTGCAAGCTCTCATGGGGCGGCCATTTGCTTACAATACGTATTGTCGCGTTTCGCAATTTCGTGTCCGCCATATATCCTTGAACGATAGCGATACGCACTCCGGCACAGGCGTTTTATTCTCGCCCATACCAGACAGGCGTTTTCATCTAGCGCTGATTGTTGGCCCCCGGCGTTTGTCGCAAAGCGGAGATCGTGACGAGGTCCCAGCCATCAGCGATCCCTCCGTCTTGCTACAGAGCGAATTGGGCAGATAAATGCTTATGACAGATAGCAGGCGAGAGAGCGTCTGCCTAAACTGCTCGCTTCTCATGCGCCAAGAGGTATTCTGCCGAAACAATGGTGGTCTTGAAAAGCTTATCGCCCGGGGGGCATTTCACGGCGTTCCCACTGCCGCACTACCATCTTTCGCGTGTTAAGCTTTTACTCAATGCCGCAGCTTTTCTTCTATGTTCCTCATCGGTGTTCGCTGTTTTTTCAGACTTGAATTCGCGTAAGACCGACGCGCGAAAGATATCCCCGAAGCTTTTGCCCATCCAAAACCGTCGGCTCTCACCATCAAACAGAAAGTGCACCCGATAGACGCAGATCGAGCATCGCCCGAAGCGAAGCTTCGCGAGAAAAGGCTGTCTCTTCAAAAGGCGGACGAATGCAGTCATACGAATTTGGTTTCGCTTTCTTGGGAACTGCGCCGCGCCGAACACGAAGCTTGGGAAAATAAGGTCCGGCGTGCAGACTTAACTGCTCGTCTGAACGACCGCGACCGTTGGATTGAGAGCGTTGAACACTCGTGGGCCTGGAAGATAGCGAAGCCGCTATGGAAGTTACAGCGACGCTTTTCCAAACGCGTCGCCGGGTCAATTGGAGAACTGTCCGACCTTGTTTATGCTCTTGATTGTCCAGATGGCTGGAACCCTTCCAATGGGGTTTTAACAATAAGCGGATGGTGTTTCGCACATGGTGGGCCGCAGGTAGTTGGGGTCCGGGCGAGAGTTGGCCGCAAATCCTATGTCGGCCACTACGGCTTGATTCGAGAAGACGTAGCCCAGAAGGTGCCGGACTATCCGGGAGCTCGTTACGGTGGGTTCTCGATAAACATCCCACTGTCGCCTGGAACTTCGTCAGTGCGGCTGGAAGCGATTGGGCAGGGTACCTCGTGGAAGTGCTTTGTCGAACGTGCGCTCGAGATCACGGCTGAGGATGGCAGCTCTGCCGCTCGTGAAGTTTCGAGCGAAGATGCTCGCTCCGGTCGGATCAGTGCGACAGATAAAAGATATGGGCACCAGCTTCCGATCGTCTATCCCAGCGTGCGTGCAAATGAAGTTGTTTCCGTTCTCAGGCCTCTGATTGTTCATCATGCCGGCCGCGTAAAATCAAAACTGCCGCTGATTAGTATTGTTACTTGCACCTTCAACACACGGCCGCGCTGGCTCGCAGAAGCTGCCGCAAGCGTGCTTAATCAAACATTCGCAGATTGGGAATGGTGTTTGTCAGATGCCGGATCGGACAATCCCGAAGTAGGTGAGATGCTACAATCGTTGGGGAAAGCGCATGACGCGTTTAAGGTGAGCTTTGCAACTCGCGCTAGCGTGAGCGCGGCGCGCAATCGGGCTCTTGAGCTTGCTCGAGGCGAGTTTGTTTGCTTTCTCGATCATGACGCCCTGCTCCATCCAGAGGCGCTGGCCGCCATGGCTGGGAAGTTGCGGGAAGGCTTTGATGTCGGCTATTCGGATGAGGACAAGCTCGACGATGCAAGTGGTCTCTTGACAGAGCCGTTTTTCAAACCTGCCTGGTCACCGGAGTATTTTCGCGGCGCAATATATGTTGGCCATCTCCTCTGTCTCCGGCGCGAACTGGCTGCAAGTGTTGGATTTGATCCGGCATTGGACGGTGTTCAAGACTTCGCTTTTATGCTGCGAGTAAGCGAGACGGATGCTCGGATTACGCATATCCCGAGGGTACTTTACCACAAGCGAAAAATAGTCAGAAGTATCGGCGCGGCTTCTGATCGCAAAGCAGACCTGATGACGCTTGAACCCAAGGCATTGAGTGCGCACTTGGAACGAATGGGACTGCCTGCTCGGGCTGAATCAGGAGCAACTCCCCATCGGCTGAGAATAGTACCAACACCGCGCAAGAGCTTCCCGAAGATCAGTATCATGATTCCGACGAAGGACTCGCCAGAACTGCTTTCGCGCTGCCTCAACGGCCTCTACCAAAACACCCGCTACCCGAACTTCGAAGTGATCCTCGCCGACAATAATACAACGAATAAAGAAGCGTTGGAAGTAATGCGCGCATATCCTGCAGTTCGTGTTGAAATACCCAATCCCTTCAACTTCTCCCGCGCCAACAACACGGCCGTGCGTCACACCGCCGGGGAGTACCTGGTTTTTCTTAATAACGATACTGAGATCATCTCCGAGTTATGGCTGGATCATTTGGTTTACTATGCCGAGCAAGAAGACGTCGGCGCTGTGGGCGCGCTTCTCCTACATGAAGACGGCGGGGTCCAACACGCCGGCGTCGTGCTGGGAATGCGTGGAACGGCCGACCACATGATGCGCGGTTTCACGGTGAACTCAGATGGTTACGGCGGTAATTTGTCGTGTCCACGCGAGGTTTCGGCCGTTACCGCAGCGTGCATGGCGATGCGAAAATTAACTTTTGAAGCGATCGGAGGCTTTAATGAAGATTTCCGTAACGTCTACCAGGATCTTGATCTTTGCCTGCGCCTACGCAGCCGCGGTTTACGTATCATCTGGACACCTCGCGCTTTGCTGATACACCACGAATCGCATTCTCGACAGAAGTCTGATGATCTGGCCGACCGCCAACTGCTGCTAGACCGATGGAGGGAAGTGATTGAGCAGGGCGACCCCTACTACAATCCCAACCTTAATGTAGAACGCGGCGATTATAGTTGGCGGACGTAGATATTTAACTTCGCTGTGACGGAGAGCGGTCTGACTGTCAAGCCAAGATCCTACTCATTCCAACGGAGGCTCGACCCGCTCATGTTCTTGCGGAGCGAGCTGATTCCGCGCCATCATCCGGGCGCAAGTGTTCCACCGTAGCAAAGCGTCGTCGTTTCCAGACGGGCGAAGCGCTTCCGCTTTTTCGAACCAGTGCATTGCTTCCCGAAAGCCTTCATAGGCCAAGTAACCGCACCCAGGCGTTCCTCGCGCGAGCTGGGCTTTGGCGCGGCGTTCGGCCAAAATTCCGCTGTAATAAGCGCGCTCGTAGTCCCCTTTGATTTTTCCAAGAATTTCCTTCGCCTGAGTGTCGCTCACCCCGTAACCTTTGCTGAAGCGGTCGGTGATGGCGAGCAGTAGCGTAATAAGTGCATGCTGATTGCCTGGATCAGCCTCCAGCACGTCAAGACAAATGCTTTCCGCTTCGGCTGGTTCGTTTAGTAGGCGATAGCGTTCAGCTTTCTCTAAAGCGGAGGGGATGGCATGGGGCGAAAGCTGTTTGAGTTCGGACATTCCTTAAATCGTTAACTCGTTAAATACAAACCGGTTCACATTCTTGAATCACGGTTCACGTTTCCTTTTACCCGTCCGCCACAACCATCCCAGCGGGTCATAAAATTCATCCACTACTCGTTCTTTCAACGGAATAATCCCGTTGTCCGTGATCTCAATCTCCTCCGGACAAACCTTGGTGCAGCATTTCGTGATGTTGCAGTACCCGATCCCGTGGGCTTCGCGCAATTCCGCTACCCGATTTTCGGTATCGAGCGGGTGCATCTCCAAGGCGGCCGCGTAAATCAAGAAACGCGGCCCGATAAAGCGATCGTGCATCTGATGATCGCGCAGGACGTGGCAGACATCCTGACAAAGAAAACACTCGATGCATTTCCGAAACTCCTGCACCCGATCGATATCTTCCTGTTGCATTCGCCAGGTCCCGTCCGGCGCATCAGGCGGACGCGGTTTAAATTTCTTGATCTTCTGTTTCACCCGAAAATTCCACGACACATCGGTGATTAAATCTTTCACGATTGGGAATGCCTTCATCGGCTCAATCGTAATCGGCCGATCCAGCGGCAGATCGCTCATTCGTGTCATGCACATGAGCTTGGGCATTCCATTTACTTCCGCCGAACACGAGCCGCACTTGCCTGCCTTACAGTTCCAGCGACAAGCCAGATCGTTCGCCTGCGTCCGCTGAATGTCGTGCACAGCATCGAGCACGACCATGCCCTCGGAGACTTCTGTCGCGTATTCGCGAAATTTCCCGCCGCTCGCATCGCCGCGCCAGATTTTGAATTGAACGTTCATTCGGAAATTTTCGGGGCGCACGCGCTACCCAATCCTCTATTGCTATCGCACAAGATCACTTCATTTCCTCAATCACTTGTTTGAGATAATCCGGCATTTCCGGCAGCGGATCGAGCCGCACATTCATCCTTCCGTCTTCGCCGCGCCAGATGATGGTGTTCACGTTCGCGAACCTTGCATCCTTTTCGGGATAATCCTCGCGAAATTGGGCACCACGACTCTCCTTTCGTTCGAGCGCCGCCCGCGTTACTGCTTCGGAAACAGTCAGCAGGTTTTTCCCCTGCTTCGCTCAAATGGACGCAATGCTTCATGGGCGACGTTCTCAATTTCATTGCCATTGATATCGCCGAGCTGATTTTCCTTCGCGAATTGGGCGGCGAACTCACCGGCGCGTTTTCCGAAAACTAAAAGATCGGACAAGGAATTTCCGCCAAGTCGATTTGCGCCGTTGATTCCGGCCGCGCATTCGCCCGCCGCAAACAGCCCCGGCAAACGCGACATTTGCGTATCGGAATCAACCCGAATGCCACCCATCACGTAATGGGTTGTTGGACCAACTTCCATCGGCTGTTCCGTGATATCGATATCAGCGAGTTGTTTGAACTGGTGATACATGCTCGGCAGTTTCTTTTTGATGTGCTCGGCCGCGTTCGGAATTTTTTTCTTGATCCAGGCGATGTCGAGAAAGACTCCGCCGTGGGGACTGCCCCTGCCCTCTTTGATTTCGCGCACAATGCAACGCGCAATGTGGTCGCGCGTTAGTAATTCGGGAGGCCGCCGCGCGTCTTTGTCGCCCTGGCAATAGCGCCAGCCTTCTTCTTCGTTATCGGCCGTCTGCGCGCGGTAGTTTTCGGGGATCGAATCAAACATGAAGCGACGGCCATCCTTATTGGTAAGGATCCCACCTTCACCTCGCACGCCTTCCGTGACGAGAATACCGCACACGCTCGGTGGCCAAACCATTCCAGTGGGATGGAACTGAACAAACTCCATGTCGATCAATTCCGCTCCAGCTACATAAGCGAGCGCATGACCGTCGCCGGTATATTCCCAACTGTTGCTTGTGATTTTGTAAGCGCGCCCAATTCCACCGGTTGCGAGCACGATTGCTTTCGCCCGAAAAACTAAAAAGCGGCCACGCTCACGATCGTAGCCCAATGCGCCGACGACGCGTCCACTCTGTTTCAACAAGGTGAGGATTGTGCGTTCCATGTGGACGTCGATGCCCTGATGCACTCCATGATCCTGTAGGGTTCGAATCATTTCCAAGCCGGTCCGATCTCCCACGTGCGCAAGTCGCGGGTATTTATGACCGCCAAAATTCCGCTGCAGAATACGACCATCCTTTGTTCGATCGAAAACCGCGCCCCATGCTTCGAGCTCCCGCACGCGATCGGGCGCCTCTTTCGCGTGCAACTCGGCCATGCGCCATTGATTGACGTACTGGCCACCGCGCACGGTATCGGCGAAATGCACTTTCCAATTGTCGCGCTCATCGACATTGGCCAGGGCGGCCGCGATCCCCCCTTCCGCCATGACCGTGTGTGCTTTGCCGAGAAGCGATTTACAAATAAGACCGACCGAAACTCCCGCTGCCGACGCTTCGATGGCCGCGCGCAAACCAGCGCCGCCAGCACCGATTACCAAGACATCATGCTGGAAAGTTTCGTAATCGGCCATGGATTCGTTGAAGAATTAAACAGTTGAAGCGGTTGGTGCGCGCCTCTCTCGGCGCTCATGCCGTGCGGTATTACTCAACCATGCTACTAGCTCGTCGCGGTCGCTACCTCCGACAATGGTATCGATGTGCTGACCTCCGTCAGAAAAAGCAGCAACCAAAATGACAGCCAGCGGGCCAATCGCTTGCATCAGCTACGCGTTTGACGAACGGGGTGGCGCTTCAACGCATCTCGCCTCATCGCTTAAACGATTCTGAAATCGTGCCAGATGCCCATCGAGCAAAGGCGCACATAGAGATCGGAGAAGCCGACCCAGAACAGACTCATCCATGCCCAGAGCATGTGGCGGCGGTTGAAGCAACTGACGCAGCGATAGGCCTGGTAGCAGGCCGGCGCCCGTGAAAATTGATCGCGAAATCCGCCAATCAAATGTCGGAGCGAATGGCAGCCAAAGGTGTAGCCGCCAAGCAGAACGACGTTAATAGCCAGCACAATCGTGCCGAGACCGACACCAAGGGAAGTTCTACCGGCCGAATCGATAAACCAAAGTGCCTTCCAAACGTCGATGGAAAGAATCACTATAAAAATCAGCGCGAGATAAAGAAAATAGCGATGGACGTTCTGCATGATGAGCGGGAAGGAACGTTCGCCCAAATAGGTCTTGCGCGGCTCGCCCACCGTACAGGCCGGCGGGTCGGCCCAGAATGCCTTGTAGTAGGCGCCCCTATAATAATAGCAGGTGAGCCGGAACCCGCCCGGCGCCCAGAGAATCAGGAGCGCGGGTGAGAATAAAAGCCAGGCCGGCCACCAACTCGGTTTTGGCCCAAACCAGCTATGGGGTGAATCACCAACGATTTCCGGCGAGTAAAATGGCGAGATGTAGTTGCCAAAAAAATAATGGGCTCCCTGAAACGCCGCCCAAGTCGAATAAACAATGAACGTGCCAAGGCCCAAAAAAACCAGCAACGGCTGCGTCCACCAGACATCGGCGCGCATCGTTTCGCCAAAGGAACGTCGCGGTAATTCAGCTGAAACAGTGGACATGACCTGCGAATTATGACACGTGCCAGCACGCAGGCAACGCAACAGAGGCTATTGGGCCTGCGCGTTCGGCGGACATTTTCTCAGTTGGCGGCAACAGCGGAGTGAAACTCCGCTGGGCGCACGGACTGGAAAGTCTGTGTTCCCGGCGCGCTCCCTGCAAGGAATACAGGCTGTTAGCCTGTGCGCCCAGCGGACATGTTGTCCGCTGATCGTGATTGAACGGGAAAATAAAACCGCTAAGCGTATTTCCGCGTGACCAACTTCCCCGGCTTTTATCGCTCCTCCATCGGCAAGAAAATGATCGTCGCGCTCACCGGCGTGATTCTCATGTTGTTCGTCATTGGGCATCTGCTGGGCAACCTGCAGATTTTTCTGGGACCGCGCTGGGTCAATGATTACGCGCAACATCTGCGTGATCTCGGCCCACTCCTCTGGGCCGTCCGGATTACCCTGCTAGTTGCGGTTTTCCTCCACATTTATTTTACAAAAGGGATTACATCAGGGCGAGCTACGCTTCGCGCCACATGGTCGTGAGCGGGCTGGTTGTGCTCGCCTTCGTCGTTTTTCATCTCCTGCATTTTACCGGCCGTAAGTTCGACCCTCACTTTCCGCTGCTGAAGAACGATCCGCTCAACCATTACGATGTTTACTCGATGATGGTTTACGGGTTTCAGAATGTTTACGTCTCCGCGTTCTACATTATGGGGTTGTTCTTGCTCACCCTTCATCTGACCCACGGTGCTTCGAGCTTTTTCCAATCGCTCGGTCTGAACGACAAGAAGTTGACGCCGCAGCTCGCATTTGCCGCGCGCGTTTTCGCCTGGCTTCTTTTCATCGGTTACACCGCCATCCCGGTGGCGGTTTTGCTCGGCCTCATCCAACCGGCGCAGCAATTATGATCGGAAAACTCGACGGCAAAGTTCCGCCCGGTCCGCTCGAGCAAAAATGGCGGAACCACAAGAATAATTCGCGTCTCGTTAGCCCGAATAATCGCCGCAAATTTGAGATCATTGTGGTCGGTTCGGGACTGGCCGGCGGATCGGCCGCGGCCACTCTAGGCGAGCTTGGCTATCGGGTGAAATGTTTTTGTTATCAGGATTCGCCGCGTCGCGCCCATTCCATTGCGGCGCAGGGCGGGATCAATGCCGCCAAGAATTACCAAAACGACGGCGATAGCGTTTTTCGATTGTTTTACGACACCATCAAAGGGGGCGATTTCCGTTCCCGCGAAGCGAACGTTTACCGGCTGGCCGAAGTCAGCAATCTCATCATCGATCAATGCACTGAGCAGGGCGTGCCGTTCGCGCGCGAGTATGGCGGGCTGCTTGCCAATCGTTCCTTCGGCGGGGCGCAGGTTTCACGGACGTTTTACGCCCGCGGCCAAACCGGCCAGCAACTCTTGCTCGGGGCGTATCAGGCCCTCTGCCGCCAAATCGCGCTCGGCACGGTGAAAATGTTCTCTCAAACCGAGATGCTCGACCTTGTTTTGGTCGATGGTCACGCCAAGGGAATTATCGCCCGCAATCTGTACACCGGCGAAATCAATGCCTTCGCCGGCGACGCCGTAGTTCTCGCGACCGGCGGTTACGGCAATGTTTTTTTTCTTTCGACCAACGCACGCGGTTGCAACGTCACCGCTACCTATCGCGCTTATAAACGTGGCGCGCTCTTTGGTAATCCCTGCTTCACCCAAATTCATCCCACCTGCATTCCAGTCACTGGCCAGCACCAATCCAAACTAACTTTGATGTCTGAATCGCTGCGCAATGACGGACGCGTTTGGGTGCCGAGGCGGGCTGAAGATTGCGCCAAACCGCCGAAAGATATTCCGGATCCAGACCGCGATTATTATCTCGAACGAAAATATCCAAGCTTCGGAAATCTCGCGCCTCGCGACATCGCTTCACGTGCGGCTAAGGAAGTATGCGATGAAGGGCGTGGTGTCGGACCTGGGGGACGAGGCGTTTATCTCGATTTTGCCGATGCTATCTCGCGTCTGGGCGAAGATTTCATTCGCGAGCGCTACGGAAATCTTTTCGATATCTACCAAAAAATTACAGCAGAAGACGCCTACAAAACGCCGATGCGGATTTATCCGGCGGTGCATTACACCATGGGCGGATTGTGGGTGGATTACAATTTAATGAGCAACATTCCCGGCCTGCATGTCATCGGCGAGGCGAATTTTGCCGATCATGGCGCGAACCGCCTGGGAGCCAGCGCCCTCATGCAAGGTTTGGCCGATGGTTATTTTGTGTTGCCCTACACCTTGCCGAATTATCTCGCCGGACAAATAGGCAAACGCCCTTCGACCGATCACGCGGAATTCAAGCGGGTTGAGTCCGAAGTGCGCGCGCGCGTGAAAAAATTACTGGAGGTGAATGGCGATCAGACCCTGACTTCATTCCACCGTGAGCTGGGCCTGTTGCTTTGGGACAAATGCGGCATGGCGCGGAGCGCAGCCGGCCTGCGTGAAGCACTTGGGAAGATTCCGGAACTCCGCGACGAATTTTGGAAAAAGGTGCGCGTTCCGGGCGAAGGCGAAAGCTATAATCAATCGCTCGAACGCGCCGGGCGCATCGCTGATTTTCTCGAATTCGCCGAATTGATGTGCATCGATGCCCTTGAACGGGACGAGTCTTGCGGCGGCCATTTCCGTGAAGAACATCAAACGCCCGATGGCGAGGCCCAGCGTGATGATGAAAATTTCGCCGCAGTTTTCGCATGGGAATTTCAGGGGAACGGAAAAGTCGAGCATCCGAAATTGCATCGTGAGCCGCTGCATTTTGAGGCGGTGCATCTTACGCAAAGGAGTTATAAATGAACTGTAAGCTCACAATCCCAAGGTTTAACGTACCGACTAGGTCCCGCTCTTCTGGACTTGAAATTTAATAACTAAGACTTTTCGTGAATTTCCAACTCAGAGTCTGGCGACAAGAGAACGCTAAATCAAAAGGCAGATTCGCCACTTACGAGGCGCGCAATATTTCCCCGGATACGTCGTTCTTGGAGATGCTCGATATCGTCAACGACGAGCTGACAGAACGTGGCGAAGCGCCGATTGCCTTCGATTCCGATTGCCGCGAAGGCATTTGCGGAACTTGCGCCCTAACGATTAATGGACAAGCGCACGGTCCGAAACACCCCGCAGCTGCCTGCCAGCTTTACATGCGGTCTTTCGATGACGGCAAAACAATTACGGTAGAGCCGTTTCGAGCGAAGCCATTTCCACTGGTGCACGATCTGGTGATCGATCGGAGCGCGCTTGATCGTATCGTACAGGCTGGTGGTTTCATCGCGGCGCGCGCCGGTTCCGCGCCGGAGGCGAATTCAATTCCGGTCTCAAAACATAACGCGGATCTGGCGATGGAAGCGGCCGCGTGCATCGGTTGCGGAGCCTGCGCCGCGGCCTGTCCGAACGCATCGGCCATGCTCTTCACCGCCGCAAAAGTTTCGCATCTCGCGTTT
>WNFW01011868.1_pt1 | contig 11579 bp, 9 predicted proteins | sample 5400131 | NCBI WGS metagenome assembly WNFW01 (sample SAMN13153362, study PRJNA577476) | soil metagenome | isolation source: 20 cm soil or saprolite under grassland replicate 1 | place: USA:California | collected 2016-06-15
CCTGGGAGCTTTCGCAACGCCTGCTAGGAGAATCCGATCCGCGAACGATGGCCGATGCGGCTGCGTTCGCGGCAATCCTCGACGGCCTCGGTAGGTACGACGAAAGCGAGGCAATCTACCGTCGCGCGCTTGCAGTGTTTGAAGAGTCCTTTGGGCCCGTCCATTATGAAGTGGCTGCAACATTGCACAACCTTGCCGCCGTTCTCGTCACGAAGAGGAACTACCAAGAGGCAGAGGAGAATTACCGGAGAGCGCTTTCGATCAAGGAGAGACTGTTGGGCGCGGATAGTCCCGATGTGGCTCTGACTTGCTCCAATCTCGGCAGCTTGTTGACTGTTTTGGGACGGCGCAGTGAATCGGTGCCGCTGCTCAAGAGTGCCATCGCAATTCTTGAAAACCGGTTGACACCTGCGCACCCAGAGTTAGCTCTCGCCCGCGAGAATCTGCGAAAGGCCTTATCCTGAGCTTCGAGGACGAGGATCGTCGTCAAGGGTCTTCTCTCGCTGACCTATTGCATCTCTACGGGTTTCGAAATGCGGAAGCTGTGTCCAAAAAAACTGTGCCAGCTTAGGGGTTCACCCCAACGAGTTGGGAACAACTTGGGAACAATTAGGCCCAAATACGGGCCAAAATCAGCTAGCAGCGCGGGTGTAAAGGCAAGACGAATCAACAAGATAGCAATCCACGACTGGTCTGCAAAACCTCCATTCGTGGGTTCGAATCCCACCCGCGCCTCCAACATTTGCCTCTTGTTTTCATTCAGTTAGGCCGCCCCTTCGCCAAGTGTACGGAATTTGTACGGAGAATTTCGGAATCCTTCGGAATGGTCATAGTGCCTCCCCGTCACCCATCGCTACTTCGCGCAGGGTTTCAATAGCCACCTTCGCGTACACCTCGGTTGACTGAGAGCGACGATGTCCTACGTAATCCACTTTAATCCCAGCTTTCTGAAGGTAGAGGGCTACAGATGCGCCCACACCGCCAGTTCCAAGCGGGCCCTGAGGGGCAACGACACGAAGAAAGAACTGTCTTTCGGCGGTTTCCGGACGTCCATTCTTCAGATAATCGATTAATGCCTCCGCCGCGACCCCCGCGAGGGGATAGGCGGTGCAGTTGCCTGCTTTTCGATCCGGGATCTGAAGTCGTTCATGTTTCCGGTCAATATCGTCCAGCGTGAGCTTGGCAACTTCGCAGGCTCGCAACCCGTAGGTCACCAACATCAGGAGGATGGCGTAGTCTCGACGCCCACGCACCGTTCGTCGGTCAACCACTTCCAGCACTCGGCGTAGCTCCCCCAAGTGATTGAACGTGGTACGTTGCTCAGGCGGAACAACTTGGGAATTTCGAATGTGACACTTAGATCCTCGGCGACGATCCGCTCCCTATACAGAAAGCGCAGGAAGGTCCGAATAACAGCGCACAAGTCGCGGCGTGTGTTACGTGCCAATTTGGGGGCGGTTTCGACGACAAAAGACGAAAGCAGCTGCGGAGATAGATCGCGAAGCGACGTAACTTCAATTCGCCTGAGGTAGTCGGCAAGCCGATTCAAATATCGATGGTAGCGGGCGACGGTTAGTTTGCTCAGTCCCCGCTCCTCAGTTAAGTACGGAAAGAAGCCGGGCGCTTCCGACTGAAACAGAAACGGTGGACGGCCCCGTTCCCGAGTGACCCGGCCCTCAAGGGTCAGCCGCAGCATCTGGCGAATAATGCTGCAGATGTCCCGACGGAGGCGGGGACGAGTTTGGAGATTCCAGCACCTGTTACCGGCTATCCAGTGGTCGCCAAACTTTTCGACCAGAGGACTCGCGGAAGCAAGGTCGGTGGCACCATTTGTTCTAGCAAAATCTGCAAAGTGGCAGAGGAGGGCAATTCGGCGAGTAATGTTGCGCCCGGCGTATTTCTGGGCGTGCATCCACTCGACGTATTGTTCACTGTGGAGCTAACCAATTCGAACGGATTCGATCGACGGTAGTAGGCCTAAGGAAGTATTTTTCCAGCATGATAACCTCCATTCAGAGATTCGGAACAGAGGCAATCATGCGCCTGATTGCGACTCGTTATGTGCCCTCGACAAGATCCGTCTGAGGTCCGGACCGAATTCCGAGGAAAATTGGTCGCTGAACCAGAGGGGACCGTTGTGCAGTACTGGGACCAACTTGTCCGATAAGCGCTAATCAGGTGGATCTACTTCTGAGTGGGCCATGAATTGGGCATAACTCGCCACGCCGAGCGAGCGGCAGCATCTCCATGAGTATGCAGCACGACCCAATGGTGTGGGCCATTACCGAGTGGCCGACCCGTTTGAAGCTGAGCCGCGCCTCGATGCGGCTCTCGGGCGGGGCTGCAAGGTAATCCAGATCACTCAGAACTGTGACCGTCGTCATTGTGAGTTCCTCGAATTTGCGCGTAAATGCGGGACGAACTCCGGGCCCATCGTACCCAGTTCGCGTTGCGCGTCCCACCTGCCCCGCTCGTGGACGAGCCCGTTCGGTCGAAAACAGCCAAGACAAATGGGAAGTTCGACGCATGGAAAATCGCAAGGAGGAATTTCCCATGCAAAGTAGACGACATTTCATGAAGTTAGCCGCGACGGCAGGAGCCGGAGCTGCTTTGTACCGGGCCCTCTGGACGGAACGCGTTTGGGCGTTTGCCCAGAGTCCCAAGAATATTCGAAAGTTCATCACCACCCTTCCTGGTTTGGGCCCTTCGGGTGCCAACAACATTGGTCAGTACATTCCTTTGGCCACAAAAAGCACTCAGACCTTTGCCGGGCTCAGCACCGACGTTTACAACCTCGGAGTGAAACAATTTGGCGAACGTATGCATCCGGACCTCTCCGGCGCGACCCATTTTTGGGGCTACTATGACCTCGTAACCGCCGACCAAAAATATCTGGCCGGTATCATCGTGGCGAAAAGGGGCAGGCCGGTGCTGCTCAATATCACGAATCAACTTCCCAATACGGCTCTGATTCCTGTTGACCCCACGATCATGGCCGGCCCAAGCGGCCTAACCGTGGGGGACCTGCCATTGAACCGCATCGCTACACATTTGCACGGTGGTCTTACGCCGTGGTTCAGCGACGGCACGCCTTTTCAATGGTTTACTCCCAACGGTGTGCACGGGCCAAGCTTCATGAACGCACCCGGCACTAGCCCGGCCAACGGCTCAGCCAGCTACTACTATCCGATGGACCTGAGCGCCAGGCTGCTGTGGTATCACGACCACGCGATTGGCATCACCAGAACTAATGCTTACTCAGGAATCGCCTCAGCGTTGGTCCTAATCGATGACTTCGAAATCGGTCTGGTCAACTCTGGCTTGCTCCCGGATCTCGTTGGCATTCCTCTCGTCATTCAAGACAAGAGCTTTGTCGCCCAGAACATTCTGGAACAAGATCCTACCTGGCAATGGGGCATGCCCGGAGACCTGTGGTATCCCCATGTGTATGAGCCCAATCAGACAGGAGGAACGGGACCCAATCCGAGCTGCGGGATCAACCCCAAAGGCCGGTGGGATTATGGCCCGTGCCTTGGAGCCAAGCTTCCCGGGGCGTCTTTCTACACTCTTCCGACGCCCGCCTCGGAGGTGGCCGAGGGCTTCATGGATACTATTCTGGTCAACGGCGGAGTCTACCCGTCCGTCAGGCTGCCCTCCAAGCGCGTTCGCTTCCGTATACTCAATGGCTCGCAGGCGCGCTTCTATCACCTGAACCTATACGCAGAATCATTCTCGACGCCAGGGGAAGCGGACGTCACCGCTCCTGGACCGACGATCTACCAGGTCGGCACCGAGGGCGGCTTCCTGCCCGCTGTGGCGGTCCATCCAAATGGCATTCCGTGCCCGCGGGACCTCAAGCTCGATCCCACAGGGCAAACTGCCAATCCCGATGGGCCCTTCAATCTCCTGCTTTCTCCAGCAGAGCGGGCCGATGTTGTCATCGACTTCAATGGCGTGTCGGCTGGCTCCACTTTCATCCTGTACGCGGATGCACCGGCACCCTTCCCCGGTGGAGATCCGCGCAACGACTACTTCACCGGCGCCCCGGATCAGACTAACCGTGGCGGTGCGCCGACCACCTCGCCGGGCTTCGGGCCAAACACGCGAACGCTCATGAAAATCACCGTCACCGGCGGTGCAGGCGATGGCGTTACCACTTCGGCTTGGCTCGCCAGTCTCAACGCACAACTCAAGAGCAACTTCCTCAGCGGGAATCAACCTGGCCTGCTTTACAACAACGGCGACCCGTCGGTACCCGGTCCTGTCCCCTACAAAGGGCCAATCGACCGCATGCTGACTCTAAACGAAGACTTCGACGATTACGGTCGATTGATCCAAACCATTGGAACCTTCACCAGCAAGAGTTTGAATAACGCCGGATTGCCTACATGGGGTTTGCCGTACGTGTCCGACGCCACAGAGACCCCAACTGCTGGTGCGACGGAAGTCTGGCAAATCTTCAATCTCACCGGCGATACCCATCCCATTCACTTCCATCTGGTGAATGTTCAGGTGATTCAACGGCAGCCGTTCAGAGGCCTGCCGGGCAAACTGAAGTTCACCGGCCCGCCGACTCCGCCGGACGCCAACGAGACCGGCTGGAAGGAAACCGTCCGGATGAACCCGGGCGAAGCGACCACTGTGATCACGAAGTTCATTCTTCCGAACCTGCCCGCATCTTTGGGCGATCCGGTCAGCCCCCGGACTGGCGGCCACGAATATGTCTGGCACTGCCACATCCTGGAGCACGAAGAGCACGACATGATGCGGCCACTAGTTGTGAGATAGGCCAGCACCTAAAACTCTGTTCGCACTTCTGCCGCCCGGGACTCCGTCACTCCTACAAGGGGACGGAGCCCCGGGGACGGCTCTGATCCGTAGCTTCCGGATGGTCGGTTAGAACGAAGCCGCCCGGCGGCGGACGCTGCCTAACGCCGCAGGCTGGGGGAAAGTCTGGGCGTCCACTCACCCGACCTATGATCCTCTGCATAAGTCCGGATGCCACATAACGGGCCTGGCCACATAACGCGGACAACATTAGACAACACGGCGTGCTCCAACCGATTCTCTTGCGTCCGCTTCCCGAAGGGGAAGCGGGCACGTATGAGCTTGTGGCTGGGACACGCCGCTACCGAGCATCCAGACTCGCAAAACGCGAGAGCATCCCCGCGACCGTGCGCGAATTGACCGACGCGCAAGCGCTTGAGCTACAGGTCCGCGAGAGCATCCCCGCGACCGTGCGCGAATTGACCGACGCGCAAGCGCTTGAGCTACAGGTCTGCTACAGGTCATCGAGAACGTGCAGCGCGTGGACGTGCATCCGCTCGATGAGGCGCAGGGATACGCCGCCCTCATCGAACTTCAACCCGACGCTTACACCGTCGAAACCATCGCCGCACGAGTTGGCAGATCGCCCGCGTACGTGAACGGGCAATTGCGCTTGATTAAACTCATCGCCGAGGCGAGGTAAGCATTCTATGAGGACAAGCTGACGGTTGCCCATGCCTTCGAGATCGCACGGCTCCAATCGACCGACCAACGCCGCGCTCTACAGGAATGCTTCCCCCAATACCGGAACGCCGCCGCGATCCTGAAGGACAAAAAGGCGTGCGCTCGTTGCCCTAAACGAACCGGGAGCAACCCACTTCTTTTTCCCGAAGTCCGGCAGAAGTCCATATGATAGTTAAGTGGAATAGCTTTCAGCAAGAGTTTGTCTTGATCCGATGCCCGTTAGTCCGAAATGGGTCTTTGATGTGTCACTGGCGTCTCCCGGAACGCCCGGAACGAAGGCCTGCGACGCCGTAGGCGGAGCGATTAGGCCGCAGCGGAGGGAGACGCCAGTGACTTGGCAAGGTGAACATGATCCTTCCTGATTCTTCCTCCTTGACAGTCTAGGAGAAGCGCGCTAGATTCCTAGGGCGTCTAGGAGAGAGTGGCTCATGGACAAACAAATGGAGCTGCTGCAAGGCACGCTGGACATGTTGATTCTCAAGGCGGTTTCGCTCGGCCCGCTGCACGGCTACGGCGTTTTGCTTCGCATCCAGCAGATTTCGAAAGATCGCCTGGAGATTCAGCAAGGCTCGCTGTATCCGGCGCTGTATCGGCTGGAGCATCAAGGCTGGATCACCAGCGAATGGGGCGAGTCGGAAAACAAGCGCAAGGCGAAATATTACCGGCTGACGGCGGCGGGCAAGCGCAAATTGCAAACCGAAGCGGAAAAGTGGAACCGCATGGCGGACGTCATCGCGGGAATTCTGCAAAGCACGCCAGAGGAAGTATGAGGCTGTGGAGCCGAGTTCGGTCGTGGGTGCGGGCGGTGGCGCGGCGTTCGCGGATGGAACGCGAGATGGATGCGGAGCTGCGCTTTCATATTGAAGCATTCGCAGAGGATTTGGTGCACAGCGGTGTGCCGCGGGAAGAAGCCTTGCGGAGAGCGCGTATTGAATTTGGCGGCGTTGAGCGCGCCAAAGAAGAATGCCGCGAGGCGCGCGGTGCGAACTTCATCGAAAGCTTCATCCAAGATTTACGCTACGGCCTGCGCATGTTGCGCAGGAATCCCGGATTCACCGCGGTAGCGGTCATCACTCTTGCCCTCGGCATCGGCGCCAACACCGCCATCTTCAGCGTCCTTTACGCGGTCCTTCTGCGGCCACTTCCTTTTCCACAGCCGGAACAACTTGTTCAACTGGGCGCAGGACTGGAAAGAGGCCAGCCAAGCGGCTACGTCACCGGGCCGCAGTTTGTTTTTTGCCAGGATCACGCTGCCCCCGTATTTGATTCGATGGCGGGCTTTCAGGCGGGCCCACTGCTGGGCCTGAAACAGCAAGATAAAGTGAACTGGCTGACGTCGCAACGCGTAACTGAGGATTTCTTTCGGGTGATCGGGGTGAATCCAGCATTTGGCCGAGGCTTTCGTCGTGAGGACATGCAGCCCGGTGCGCCGCTTGCTGTTGTATTAAGCGACTACGCGTGGAGAAATTTCTTTGGCGCCAAAACGGACGTGGTTGGCACGCAACTCAAACTAAACGAAGATGCTTACACAGTCATCGGCGTTCTGCCCCGTGGCTTCAACTTTGTCGAGCAGCCCACCGAAGTCTATGTGCCCTTGCAATTCAGCGACACGCTGGGCGACCGAGGCACGAACACGCGCATGATCGCGCGCCTCAAACCCGGAGTCAGCATCGCGCAGGCACAAACGGACATGAACATTGTCTTCCAGCAATTCCCCGCCAAGAACAGTGGCCTCTTGGTGGGAGATTACCAGCGCTGGCTCGCGGGCGACTTTCGCGCGAGCTTGATCCTGCTTTTCGGCGCAACCGGACTTCTTCTTCTACTCGCGTGTTTAAACGTGGCGAATCTCCTTCTGTCCCGCGGCTCTTTCCGCGGGCGAGAGATTTTTATACGGATGGCCATCGGCGCGGGGGCCGCACGACTCTTGCGGCAGTTTCTCACCGAAGCTTTGCTGCTGTCACTGGCCGGAGCAGCCGCCGGTCTGTTGGCAGCCCATTGGGTGTTGGGCGCGCTCGTTTCCTCAATTCCGTTCAACTTTTCCTGGGCGGGCCCGGTTCGCATTGAGGGTAGCGTCCTCCTTTTTACCCTCGGAACCTTGCTCGTGACCACGGTCAGCTTTGGCCTTGCCTCCTACTGGCAGACCACGCGTGGCGGTGGGTTCGCCACGGCAAGAGAGGAAGGAATGCAGACCCAGACGGGAGCATCGCATGGCCGGGTTCGCAGTGTGCTGATGACTTGCGAGATTGCGCTCTCGTTTGCACTTCTCGTTGGCGCAGCACTCCTCGGGGAGAGCCTCTACCGTCTGTATCAGGAAAAACTCGGGTTTGATCCGGACAATGTGGTCACTATGAGGACGGCTGCTCTGCCTACGAAGAATCTTACGTCTGAACAGATGTGGAACTCTGAGCAGCAATTATTGCAGCGGATCCAAAGCCTTCCTGGGGTGGGTTCCGCTTCGGTGGTAACGGTCACTCCCCTGACTCGGCAAGCAAATATGCCAGTTCAAGTATTCGGCATGGATGACGACGAGCACAGTTTTGGCGGCACAGAAATCCGCGCCATCAGCGAAGACTATTTCCAGACGATGCGCATTCCGGTTCTCGAAGGGCGCGCGTTTCTGCAAACCGATGGCGCTGGAAGTCTTCCCGTGGCTCTGGTCAACGAAACGCTGGCGCGCCGATGGTGGAAGGGTAGAAATCCGATAGGCCAGCGAATCGTGATTGGCAGCTATAAGGGACGCAAACTCTTTTCGGGACCTGAGATCGCGCCACGTGAAATAGTCGGTGTCGTCAGCGATGTAAAAGGCATGTTGCTCACGCGGCCCGCTCCTCCGATGGTCTACATCCCGGCGACGCAGAAAGGCGACATGCTTAGTAGCTCAACGGCCTGGGTGGTCCGCACGGTTGGTCGTATCGACATTATGCCTAGCTTGCGTCGGGCCCTTGCGGAGCTGAATCCCGAACAGCGCGTGACCGAAATGCGTTCCATGAGGGAAGTGATCGCGGCTTCGATTGCGGGTCAGAGTTTCATTTCCTTGCTCCTGGGTGTTTTTGCGGGCGTTGCTCTGGTGTTGGCCGCGGTGGGGATTTACGGCGTGCTGAGCTTGGTCGTCGCGCAACGCACACATGAGATCGGCATCCGCATGTCATTAGGCGCCGAACGCCGGCAAGTTTTGAAGCTCTTCGTAGGGCAAGGATTGATGCTAGCGCTGGCAGGCGCCGGGATTGGTGTAGTGATAGCGCTGGGACTTTCTCGGTTTCTGAGCAGCGTCCTCTACCAAATCAGGCCAACTAATTTTTTGCCATATGTGGTGGCCGCCACGGTCTCCATAGTCATGGCACTTCTCGCTAGCTACCTTCCGGCACGGCGGGCTTCGCGTGTCGATCCCATGGTGGCGCTGCGTTATGAATGAGAAGGACCCAGATCGCAGATAAACTGAAGTGCAGGATCACCCCATGGTTGATCCCCCAAGTTCCATATTCGGCGACTTCGCACCCGCAAGAAAAACCTCTTGACAGCCCACACTACTGTAGTAGTGTTGCATACGTATGTAGTAGATGGAAAAATGGCCGAACCCAAATTATCGAAGCTTGAACTGCAGATCATGGAGGCGCTGTGGGGGCACGGCAAGGCCTCCATTCGCGAAATCCAGGAAACGTTCCCCGAAAAACGCAGACCAGCCTACACGACCGTCCAGACTACCGTTTATCGCTTGGAAGCGAAGAATGCGGTGCGCCGCATCAAGAAGGTCGGCAATTTTCACATTTTTGAAACTGCAGTCTCGCGGAATGCCGCGCAACGGAGACTGATTGACGATCTGCTTGCTCTGTTCGGGGGACGCGCCCAGCCGGTGGTGGCGCACCTCATTGAAACGGGCAGATTAACGCTCGAGGACGTCAAAGAGGCAGAAAGGACTCTGCGGAAGCTTGCGAGAAAGGACAAATCGCAATGACTCTGAATAATTGGTCCGCGAGCTTGGCAGGTCTCGCACCAGCGCTGGGGAATCACTTGTGGCAGTCAACGATGTCCTCGCTGCAGCGGCACTGTTGACAATGAGTTTGCGAAAGAATACCGCTCGGGTTCGCTATTGGCTTTGGCTGGCGGCTTCGGTGAAGTTTCTAATTCCTTTTTCCCTGCTCATCACCGTTGGCAGTCATCTCTGGCACGGCTCGGCGCAAACAAACGCGGGCTTCTATCATGCGATAGACGCAGTCGGCCAGCCTTTCCTGTTGCCGTTGATTCCTGAGACCTCTGGAGCTTACCCCTCAACAGTGCTTCCGCGTGCGACCCCTCTGGTTGCAATCCTTTTCGCAGTGTGGCTCAGCGGATTCCTCTTGATCCTTTTCGTATGGTTTGCGCGTTGGCGGCGGATTTCCGCGACCGTTAGGAAAGCCGTGCCATTACGGGAAGGACGAGAAGTCGAGGTGCTGCGCCGAATGATGGCTGTTGGGGGCGTACGGAAACGGATCGAGATTTTATTGGCTTGCGCTTCTCTCGAACCTGGAATTTTCGGAATCGCGCGGCCCGTCTTGCTATGGCCGGAGGGCCTCTCCGAACGTCTTGACGATGCGCACCTGGAAGCGATTCTCGCGCACGAACTATGGCACGTACAGCGGCGCGACAATCTGGCCGCTGCGGTGCACATGTTGGTCGAAGCGGTTTTCTGGTTCCACCCCTTGCTTTGGTGGTTGGGAGCGCGACTCGTGGAAGAGCGCGAACGCGCGTGCGACGAAGAAGTCTTAGAAATGGGCAAGGAACGACAAGTTTATGCAGAGAGTATTTTGAAAATCTGCGAATTTTGCGTGGAGTCACCGGTGACTTGTGTGTCTGGAGTTACCGGAGCTGATCTCAAGAAGAGGGTGGTTCGTATCATGGCGAAGAGTGTTGCGCGGAAACTGGATTTCAGCAGAAAGCTATTGCTCAGCGCCGCGGCCTTGGCGACTGTCGTCGTCCCGATTGCTTTTGGCTTGGTAAGACCAGCGAAGAATTGGGCGGAGTCGCAAGCCCTAGGCACGGCCACCGCTGCGCACATGTTCGAAAGCGCCATAATTAGGCCAAACAATGGTAAGTCCTTTGAGAGCTGGATCATATGGAAGGCGGGCCGGTTCATGGTAACCAATTTCACGCTGCAGAAACTCATTCAACACGCCTACGGCGTCCAGAGCGATCGAATCTCTGGAGGACCGGACTGGCTCAACTCCCAAGGCTACGATATTGACGCAAAGGCCGATCAGTCCGTAACAGACGAACTGCGTGAGCTAGGGCGAAATCAGGGGCTCACTGAGCAGAGAAGTATGCTTCAGGCGCTTCTGGCAGACCGCTTTAAGCTGGCGTTCCACCGCGAGACAAAGGAAGTTTCAGCATATGCGCTTGTGATCGCAAAGAACGGTCCGAAACTTCAAGAGGCAATGCTTGGCAACACTTACTCCAATGGACTCAAGAACCCGGACGGCGGCCCAATTGGTGCCGGTATATGGGGGACACGACCGTGCAAGATAACGGGCCAAGGCGTGCCGATTACAGATCTGGTGGGAGTCTTGTCGGAGCGACTGGGCCGCACAGTTGTGGATGAGTCAGGTCTCAAAGGAAATTACGACTTCACGTTCGATTGCTTCGCCCCCCTCAGAACGCCTGAGTCTGAGCCTGCGCTTCTTAAGGCTGTACCGGAACATGCTGAAGCTCTAACCAAAGTGCATGCGCTCGAAACCGCGTCTGTCCTTGAGGCCGTATCGGAACAGCTAGGGCTCGAATTGAAGGTTCAAACCGTTCCGCTGGAGGTTCTCGTGATCGACCACGCCGAGAAGCCTGCTCAGTCACAGGCACAAAGCACGCGCGCCATCGTGCCTAGCTTCGAGGCCGTGACGATCAAACCAAATAAGACCGGCCGCGCAAACGTCGGGCGGCCTCGCGTTTTACGCGAGATGGGGTTCGGCTTGAGCACTTTCATTTCGTACTCGCCGGCAGGCAAAGCTTTGAAAACAAAATTGCCATCCGCGTCCGAAGTGGTCATGTCAACGGTACATGGCGGGAGTGCTAGACTCGGCGCGCATGTGTTTGCTTTGTGGTTG
>WNFW01003062.1_pt1 | contig 11578 bp, 11 predicted proteins | sample 5400131 | NCBI WGS metagenome assembly WNFW01 (sample SAMN13153362, study PRJNA577476) | soil metagenome | isolation source: 20 cm soil or saprolite under grassland replicate 1 | place: USA:California | collected 2016-06-15
GGCCGCGATCTCTTCGAGGGCAGATCCGCGATTGAGCGCACAGCACAGTTGAAGACCGCGACCACCTAGGAGACTTGCATGAAGGTTGGCGTTTTCGTTCCTTCCTACCTGCTCCCCGGCGAGGACGCAAAGCACGGCGATCAAATCCGTCGCTTTGCGATGTAGGCCGAGGAGCTGGGCTTTGATTCCCTCTTCATTACCGACCACCTGCTGACCGCCGCAAGGTTTTACCGCGTCAGCTGGACGGAGCCGATGATGACCCTGGCGCATGTGGCCGCGGTCACCAGCCGCGTCAAGCTCGGCACATCGGTTCTCGTCCTGCCCACACGGCAGCCGGTGATGTTGGCCAAGGAGATCGCCACCCTGCAGCACCTCAGCGGAGGCCGGTTCGTGTACGGCATCGGAACCGGTTGGTACCCGCCCGAGTTCGAGTCCACCGGCTCGACGCGGCAGCAGCGCGGCGCCCGCACCGATGAGGTGCTGGAGGCGTCCATGCAGCTCCTGAAGGGAGCGCACGTGACGTTCGAAGGCAAGTACTACCGCATGGACGACATCACGGTCGAGCCGCTCACCCACGTTCCTCCGGTGTGGGTCGCGGGCGGCCAGCAGTACGCCCATGCAGCCTCGCCGGACAAGGCTGAGATGTCACCCAACGTGCTCGACAGGATCTGCCGTTGGGACTGCTGGATCGTGCGACCGACGTCGCACCCGACGCAGATCGCGGAGGACCTCGCCGAGATCGATGCCGAACTGAGTCGCCGCGGCACGTCGAGGGCTCAGAAAAAGTTCACTGTCGCTCACGAGAACTTCTGCTGGCTCAGCGAGAAGGCGTCTCGCGAGGCAGCCGTCGAAGAGCAGAAGCGCTACATGCTGGGCGTGGTTTCGGACGAGCGGCCGTGGGACTACATCGAGGCCGTGTACCTGACGGGCACGATCGACGATATCCAGCGGCGCATCCAGGAGCGCGTGGACGCAGGCGTCGAGGAGATCTTCTTGCACACCATGACCGCGGATCTGAAACAGCTCGACCTCTTCGCAGAGCACATCCTGCAACCGTTCGCCAAGGTCGAGGCAAGAGCAGCCCCGTGACACTGGAAGGTCGCACGGCGCTGGTCACCGGAGGCACGCGTGGAATCGGCCTCGCCATCGCGCGCGCGCTGCGCCGTGAAGGGGCCGGCGTGGTCGCCATCGGCAAGGCCAAGGACCAGATCGACGCGTTCCGCCGGGAGTTCAGCGAAGACCCGATGGCCAGCGTCGAAAATGCGGACGTCCGCGACCGGGCGGCGCTGGAAGCCGTGCGGGACACGCTTCCGGGCCTTGACATCCTGGTTCCGAATGCCGGCGTCAACACCCGCGTCACAGCGCTGGAACTGGATGACGGCCCGCTGCGCGATATGTTCGACACGAACCTTTACGGTGTGTTTGTCACCTGTCAGGTTTTCGGTCCACTCCTCTTCAACCGACCGGGCGGGCGGGTTGTCGTGACGGGTTCCCTGTCAGCGATCCACGGCATGAACTTGCGCGCCGCCTATGCAGCCACCAAAGCGGGGATATCCGGCCTGGTCCGCAGCCTGGCCGTCGAGTGGGGTCCGCGCGGCGTCACCGTCAATGCGGTGGGCCCGGGCATCATCAAGACACCACTCACGATCGCGTACATGGAGCAGTTCCCAGAGCGGGTCACTGCGGCGATCGAGCACACGCCCCTAGGCCGGCTCGGCGAGCCGGAGGACGTGGCCGATGTCGTGACTTTTCTTGCGTCGGACAAGGCGCGCTTCATCACCGGCCAGACTATCTTCGTGGATGGTGGGGTCAGCGCCGGGAGCTCTTGGTGGTGATGGGCGGCCAGAGCATCGAGGACGTCAAGGTCGGGCTGAGCACCCGCGTCACCAAGACGGTCAGCGAGTCCGACGTGTACCTTTTCGCGGGCATCACCGGAGATTTCGATCCCAATCATGTCGACGAGGAGTACTGCCGCAAGACCAGCCTCGGTCATCGGGTTGCCCACGGCGCGCTCATAGTCGGTTACACATCGGCGGCGTCCACGCGCATCCTGCAGGACTTCGACCGGCCGATGGTGTCGGTGGGCTACGAGCGGATTCGCTTCCTGAAACCGGTCTACTTCGGCGACACGCTGACCATCGATTACGTGATCGAGAGCATCGAGCGTGAGCGCGAACGCACGATCGCGAAAATCGAGGTCAAGAACCAGAATGACGAGCTCGTAGCGATCCTCACCCACATCATGCAGCTCGTGAGGTGAGCGAGCCACAGGGCCTTCAGCTGCTGGCAGGCGTGCGCATCCTGGCCTTCACGCAATTCCTGCTTGGGCCGGCCGCTTGCCAGTATCTCGCGGACATGGGCGCGGACGTGATCAAGATCGAGCCGCCGGGCCGCGGAGCATGGGAGCGCAGCTGGGCTGGGGCCAACGCTTACCTCGGTGGCGTCAGCGCCTTTTTCATGCTGGCCAACCGCAACTCCAGGAGCATGACCTTGAACCTCAAGAGCAAGCGCGGGGTCGAGGTCGCGCGGAAGCTCGTCGAAACCGCTGATGTCATCGTTGAAAACTTCCGACCCGGAGTGATGGACCGGCTCGGCCTCGGTTACGAGGCGGCAAGGGAGATCAATCCCCGGGTCATCTATGCGGCCGGCTCCGGCTACGGCAGCGACGGCCCGTACCGCCATCTTCCGGGCCAGGATCTGCTCATCCAGGCCATCTCCGGACTCGGGGCCAACACCGGGACCGCAAGCCAGGGACCTACGGTCTCGGCCGCCGCGGTGGTCGATCAGCACAGCGCAACCCTGCTCGCGATGGGAATCCTCGGCGCTCTCGTCCATCGCGGGCGGACCGGCGAAGGCCAGAGGGTGGATGTGGTGATGGTGCAGGCGGCGCTGGATCTGCAGACGGAGCCTGTCGTGTACCACCTCAACGGGGTGAAGATGGAGCGTCCCAAGACGCCGGTGGCTGACACCTTCCACTCCGTGCCGTACGGCTTCTATGCCACCTCGGATGGCCACCTGGCGATCTCGATGGCGCCGATCAAGGCGATCAGCGAAGCGCTCGGCAGCCCGGCCGCGCTGGCGCCTTACGAAGATCCCGCTGTTGCTTTCACGAAGCGCGATGAGATCCGGGCGGCCCTGGACCCTTTCTTCCGTGCCCGCACGACCGCGGAATGGGTCGACCTGCTTCGTGCCCATGACATCTGGTGCGCGCCGGTCAATACCATGTCGGAAACCTTCGAGGACGTGGCCGTAAGGCACATTGCTCCGGTGTTGGAGTTCGACCACCCGCGCGCAGGCCACGTGCGGGTACTCAAGCACCCGGTGCGATACAGCTCGGGCGAAGCGGCCCTCAGGCGACCGCCACCAGACCTGGGCGAGCACACCGATTACCTGCTGGCGGAGCTTGGCTACACCGCGGATCAGATCGCGGCGATGCGTGCCGATAAGGACGTCTGAGATTTGTGCGAGAGGGTGGAATCCACCAAACCGAGGGCAGCTCACCGTGCAGACTATGATTTCCATCTGACTCGAATGGACCTGTGTGGCAACCCTCCGGGGCCGTTCGCGAACATGTCCGCCGCCGCCTAGGGGGCGCGAGCCCCGGGGAGGAGAGCCTTCATGATCATCGACGGGCACAACCACATCCTCACCGCCGGGTTGTATCCGGGCTACGAGCGCTTCATCAAAGAGATGACGATGGGGTTCTTCCAGGGAAAGGGAGACCTGCCTGTCGATCGCGACCCAACCGAAGCGGACTGGACTGGCCTCGAATATCTGTGGGAGCCGATCGACCCTGACACTCTGATCCGCGATCATCCTGACGTCGACAAGTGCACGATCCTCGCCGTCGCCCCATCCGACTACACCAGATACGAAATTCGGGGAACTGTTGACATCACAGGCGTGACCGGCGTCGAGGGCCCGAAGACCATCGACAAGGGATGCGACTACATTGCGGCTCTTGCCAGGAAGTATCCGGACAAGTTCATCGGCATGGCGGCCGTGAATCCGAAGTATCGCGGCGTCAAGGCGGCGGTGGCCGAGCTGGAGCGGGCGGTCACCAAGCTCCGGCTCACAGGTTTGAAGCTATATCCGATGTACGACCACTACGCGGTCAACGACCGGGACCTTGCATATCCCATCTTCGCCAAGGCGCAGGAGCTCGACATCCCGGTGATGATCCATCTTTCGACCACGCCGGTCACCGATACCGTCCTGATGTACGGGTGGCCCGTGCTGCTCGACGATGTGGCTCGGGCGTTCCCCAACTTGCGTCTCCTCGTTGCCCATACAGGCTTTCCGTGGGTCGACGAGTGCCTGATTCTGGGCGCGCGGCATCGCAACGTTTGGATGGACATCAGTTTTTTCAACAGCACGATGAACCGGCGCCAGACGTACGAGTTTCTGCAGCGGGCCCGCCAGGTGGGCTGCCCGTGGAACCGGATCTGCTGGGCCACGGACTATCCCGGCTTTGAGTTTCCCGACACGCTCCTTCCGAAGTTCGCGCTGGTCAACGACGTGGCCGGCGAGGACGAGCCGACGATTCCAGAAACCGACATGGCGCGCATGCTCGGCGGCAACTACGCCCGCTTCATAGGCATCGACTGGAGCCAGCAGCAAACCGTCGAGCAGATGCGCGGTCTGGAGGAATCCTGGCGCCAAACCATCAAGGAGAAGAAGGTCCGATAAGTTCGAAGGTCTGAGGAGGTTGCCCTACATGGCTGACAGCTTGATCGACTTGCAGTACGAAATTCGCGAGCGATATGTCTCCCGCCGGGAATTCATCCGCAGGGCGACCGCACTCGGTCTGAGCCTCCCGGCGGCGGTCGCATTTCTCGAGTCGTGCGGTGGCAGCCAGCCGTCGACACCAGGACGCGCCATCAAGATGGGAGCTCTCGTTCCCCTGACAGGTTTCCTGGCGGTGCTGGGCCCGGCCATGAAGAACAACGCCCAGATGGCAGTCGATGAAGTCAATGGCCACGGCGGAGTGATTGGCTCCCAGATCCAACTCCAGTTCGAAGACACAGCCTCGGATCCCAACACTGCGGTACAGAAAGCGAAAAAGCTGATCAACGATGACAAGGTCGACTTGATCATCGGCACTCTGTCCAGTGCCGAGCGCTGGGCGGTCGCACTCTCCGCCACCAACCCGGCGAAGGCGATCTTCATCAACCCCACTTACTACGAAGGGGGAATCTGCAACAGGTACTTCTTCAACGTTGGCGCCGTGCCCAACCAGCAGATCGAACCCTTTATCCCGTGGCTCATGGAAAACAAGAAGGCCAAGACCTTCTTTCTGGGTGGATCGGATTACGCGTGGCCACACGGCTCATTTGCCGCGGTCAAGTCGGCGGTCGCCAAGGCCAACGGTCAGATCGTCGGCGAGGAGTATTCGCCTCTGGGAAGCACCGACTTCTCCGGCACTCTTCGCAAGATGCAGGCGGCCAAAGCCGACGTCGTCTATCCCCTATATGCCGGTGGCGACGGCATCACCTTCCTGAAACAGTTTGTCAGCTTCGGTCTGCACAAGACATCGCTCGCAGCGTCCACCGCGTTGTCAGAGCTGATCATCGGAGCGCTACCCGTGCAGGACTCGACTGGTTGGGTGGCCTCGTTCGAGTACTTCATGACGATCGACACGCCCGAGAACAAGGACTTTGTGCAGCGGTACCAGGCAAAGTTCGGCTCGGACGCGATCATGGACTCCATCGGAGAAGGCATGCGGACCTGCGTCGACCTCTACGTGAACGGAGTTCAGAAGGCAGGCTCACTCGACAAGGAGAAGGTTGTGGACGGGATGAGGGCGGCCCAGTTCGCCGATCCCAAAGGCACGATCCACATCGACGGGACGTCGCAATGCGCCTACCTCAACGACTACATCGCTGTGGTTGCGCCTCCCGGAACCGGCCCTGCCTGGCAGCGGTTCAAGATCGCCAAGACATTCACAGAAGTGAAGCCGGTTCAGACCTGCCTGGACCGCCCACCCGGCTGATCTGCGCGCCGATCGCGAATGCAGCAGGCCCTCATCCAGGCCCTGAACGGGCTCAGCCTCGCAGGGATCCTGATCCTGGTGGCGCTTGGGCTGTGGTTCATTTTCGGCGTCCTGGGCGTGATCAACCTGGCGCACGGCGAGCTGTTCATGCTCGGCGCGTACTCGGTCGTCGTCGTTTACGGCCTGACCGGCAGCGTTTGGCTCGGCATGCTGGTTGCCCCGATCGTGATCGGCGCGCTGGGGATCGTGATCGAGGTGAGCGTGATCAAGCGTCTTTACGAGCGGCCGTTCGACACTCTCCTGGCCACCTGGGCGCTCAGCATCATCGCACGGGAAGGCGTGACGCTGGTCACAGGAGGCAGCTTTCAGGGTGTTCCGGCGCCAATCTCCGGGACGATTGATCTTGCCGGCGCGGGCTACCCACTCTATCGACTCGTCCTTCTCGGATTCGGCGTCGCCGCGCTGGTCGCTGCCGGCGCCCTGCTGTACCGAACCCGGTTCGGCGTGCGCGCCCGTGCGGTGATCGCCGACCGCGAGATCGCCGGCACGCTGGGGATCAACGTCCAGCTGACCGATTCTGTGATCTTTGGGCTGGGCGCGGCGCTGGCCGGGCTGGCCGGCGCCCTCATGAGCCCGCTCGTCACCATAGCTCCCGCGATGGGGCTCCCCTTCGTCGCCCTTTCCTTTCTCGTGGTCATCCTGGGTGGACTCAAGAGCGTCTGGGGTCTGGCCCTCGGCGCGGCCATCATGGGTGGAGGACAGGCGCTGCTCGGATTCTTCACAAGCCCGGTCATCGCGCAGATCCTGGTCTTCGCAATTGCGATCGTCGCTCTCAGATTTCGGCCCCGTGGGCTCCTGGCGTGATGAGGACTCTCGCGGGCAGGCACCCCGCGCGTCTTGGTCTTGGCCTGTTGGGCGTCGGCATTCTCGTCCTGGCCTTGGTGCCGGCGTTTGCCAGCTCCTACTACGTATCGGTGCTGGGAGAAGCGCTGGCGTTCTCCATCTTTGCGATCTCTCTCGATCTGATGTGGGGAATTTCCGGCGTGCTCAGCTTCGGCCACGCCGCCTTCTTCGGGATCGGTGCTTACGCATTCGGCCTGCTGACGCAGGATCTCTCCGGCGGGTCGGCAACATACATCGCCGTGATGGCCGCCCTGGTCGTACCGGCGCTGTTTGGCGCCGGCCTTGGCTACTTCACCTTTTTCAGCGGGGTCTCGGGGCCGTACTTTGCGATCATCACGCTCACCGTCGCGCTCATCCTGGGCCAGGCGGCCACGAGCTTCCCGCACTTTACCGGCGGTCTGAATGGCCTCTACACCACCGGGCTCGTGTTCCAGGTTCCCGGCGGTCAGATCGACCTGAGTGACGTTGTGACGCTCTACTACGTCGCCCTTGTTCTGACCGCGCTCATCCTGTTGGGCGCCATCGGCCTGGTCCGGACGCCATTTGGGCAGGCGCTCGTCGCCGCCGGCGAGAGCGAGACGCGGGCCGCCTCGCTTGGTTACAACACGGCGCTGCTCAAGACGGCGATGCTTGCAGCTGCGGGCGCCATCGCCGGACTGGCCGGTGCTCTCTACGCGCCCATGGCAAGCTTCATCAACCCGGAAGTTGTGGGGCTGACGCTCTCCACCAACGTCATCATCTGGGTCGCCCTGGGCGGCCGAGGCGTGCTTGTCGGCGGCGTGGCGGGCGCGCTGATCATCGCGTTCCTGTCCAGCTACCTGTCGGGAAGCGTCGGCCACGCCTGGCTTCTGGCCCTGGGCGTGCTGCTTCTGCTGGTCGTTCTGTTCAGGCCCTCAGGTCTGTTGGGGACACGTGCCATCCGGCGAATCGTCGGCTCAGCCTAGCCAGGCGCCGCCCGGCGCAGCGCTGCTGGAGGCGCTCGCGCTCACATGTCGATTTGGCGGGTTGACGGCCCTCAACGGGGTGGATCTGAGGGTCCAGGCCGGTGAGCTGCTCGCGCTCATCGGGCCCAACGGGGCGGGCAAGTCAACGCTCTTCAACGTGATCACAGGTCACGTGCGGCCCAGTTCCGGGCGGCTGAAGTTTCGCGGCCGGGAGATCACAGGGATGGCACGCCACCGACTCGCACGCCTGGGGATCGGCAGGAAGTACCAGGTGCCGACAGTCTTCGACAGCTTGTCCGTGCGCCGCAACCTGACGGCGGCGGCGTATGGGCGGAGTCCCTTCGGTCGGTTGGTCTGGCGCCCGCCCAGCGTGCGCGAGAGGGTCGAGCACCTGATGGATTTCCTTCGCCTATCGGGGCGAGAGGGGGACGCCGCGGGCACCCTCTCACATGGCGAGAAACAGTGGCTCGAGATCGGTATGGTCCTGGCCAACGATCCCGAGCTCGTGCTGTTGGACGAGCCGACGGCGGGGATGACGACACAGGAAACCCGCAGGACAGAGGCGCTGCTGAAGGAATTGGCCGCGGGGCATACAGTCGTCGTGATCGAGCACGACATCCGGTTCGTCCGCGAAGTCGCCCATCGGGTCGTTGTGCTGCATCGCGGCCGCGTGCTCGCGGACGGGACCATCGCCGAGATCGAGCGTGACGAGACAGTTCGCAATGTCTATCTGGGGCGCTCCGCATGAGCCTCCTCGAAATCGCCGAGGTCGATGTTTCCCGATCCGGGACGCCGGTTCTGCACAACGTGAGCATGCGGGTCGAGGAGCGTGAGGCGGTCTGCCTGCTCGGACGCAATGGAATGGGCAAGACGACCCTGCTGCGCACGATCGTGGGGCTGAGTCGCCCACGTACGGGAAGCATCTTGTTCGGCGGCAGAAGCATCGGTGACGCGGCGCCGCATCGCATCTCCCGCGGTGGGATTGGCTACGTCCCACAGGGGCGCCAGATATTCGCGGAGCTCTCGGTCGAGGAGAACCTGCTTTTGGGCACGACGGGTGGGAAGGCTGGCGGCACGGTGGAGCGTGTCTATCAACTGTTCCCCGTCCTGCGCGAGAGAAGGGGTCAGCCCGGCGGCACTCTATCCGGAGGCGAGCAGCAGATGCTCGCGATCGCGAGGTGCATCGTGATGCAACCGACGCTCCTGCTGCTCGATGAGCCCACCGAAGGACTTCAACCCTCAGTCGTTCAGCAGCTGAAAGCTGTCCTGCCGGCAATCAGTCTCGAGTTCGGCCTGGCACTGCTGCTCGTGGAGCAGAGCCTGGACTTCGCCTTCGCCGTAACCACCCGCGGCTATGTTCTCGAGAAGGGCGCGGTAGCGACTGAGGGCTCTATCGAGAAGCTTCGCGAGCATGCCATCATCAAGGAGTACCTCGCGGTTTAGCTGGTTGGCGGCGTCATATTCATAAGTCGTGCAGCCGGGGCACTCACGACCCTGGTTAGCGACCTGATCGACCTGGGGAGAGGAGACCACGTTTCCGTTCCGATCTGCGGTGGGACTCCCCAACTCACTCATCAGCTAAATCGATCCGTCATCGTCAGTCGCGCCGAACGGCCCCGTGGGGCTCGAGAAGGAAACGGATCAGCAGTTCGAATTCGGCCGGGTGAGTTTTCAGCGAAAGCGTGGTCACGACACGGGTGATGGCGGTGAGCGGCCTCAGTCCGTCCAGTCGGGCAGCGAGGTCTCGCCCACTCCCGGGGTTTGGAGCGCTCTCACATCGCTCCCGTCGGGGTCCATGATGAACAGGCCCGGCGCCGAGAAAACGATGTAATCGCCTTCCGGCGACCACGCCGGTGTGTACGCAAGTCCGTGCGTCAACCTGCGAACGTCCGAGCCATCGGGGCGCGTCACATAGACGTCCGTGTAGTTGTTCTGATGGTCGCGATGCGAAGTGAACAGGATGAAACGGCCGTTGGGCGACCAGTCCACCTGCCACCCCTCGCCAGCGCGGGACAGGTCCACGACGTTCGAGCCGTCGGCCTGCGCGACGTGCATCACGTGGTCCCCTGTGAGATTCGAGTTGAAGGCGATCCGTGACCCGTCGGGCGACCACGAAGGATACTCGCCGCCCTCGGTGTGGGCCAGGACCCGGAGGCCCGTCCCGTCCGGTCTGATCATCGAGAGGCCTGCCCGACCGGAAAAGGCGATCAGCGATCCGTCAGGTGACCAAGCCGGCGAGAGGCCCGCGGCCAGACGCCGCTGACGCGTGCCGTCGGCGTTCATGACCCAGATCTCCGACTCGCCGCTCCGTTCGGATCGAAAGGCGATCCGCATGCCGTCGGGCGACCACGACGGGTCGAAGTCGGGTCCGGGGGAATGAGTGAGCCGGGTCAGGTCCTTGCCGTCGGCGTCGATTGCCCACACGTCGTCGTGGTTGTCGAACGCGATCCGCCCGTGAAGCGAGGACCGATCGCCGCCAATCGGTCTCGGCGCGTCAGCGGCCGGCGTGGACGGAGACGGGCGATCCTGCGATTGCCCCCGATCGAATGCGCCGCTGCACGCCGCCAGTACCAGGGCCCCCGCCAGAGCCATCGGGAGGAAGCGGCCGCTCCTCATGCCATCTGTACCGCATTATCGAGTCCGCGGTTCCCGGTCGATGGAGAGCAGTCGGGGCTGTCACCTTTTCAACGACCCATTACCCTGCGACACCAATACTCGGCGAGGCGGCGCAGTTCTACCGCGGCTCAGCGTCTGCGATGTTGGCTGTCACCTTGGCTGTCGAGCCGGTAAGGCGCCGCGAACTTGAACCTCCAATCAGCTACGTTGCGTGGGTCTGACTCTCGAGTGACCGGGTCCGCGCTTGGGGGCCAGACCCCCACCGTTCCAACCGGGCGGCTCGGGGCCAGCCGGGAGGCAACGTGGCCCCTAGCTCGGATGCGTCAATGAGGTCAAGGGGCGAGTCGAACGAAAACGCACGTGCCCGAGTCGAGGGGAGTACTGGATCCCGCGAGATGAGCTGACCAGTGGCGGACTCGTAGTAGCGAGCCCTGAGGTAGTAGAACTACTGGAGAAGAAGACGAAGTCGCGCCAACAGTTCCTCCTCGCTAACGTCAGCTGTGTAGATCGAGAGCGCGCACCCATCGTCCGATTCCTGGACGACCAAGCCACCGGGCGTGAGGCCTTCGAGGTAGTAAGTGGGGGTTCCGACTGTGAACGCGGAGTTGATCCGGGCAGCCAGATCTCGTAACGATGTATGTGACGCCGGTCCCAGAATGAAACTGACGAAACCTGGCGCCCCGAAATGGCGCCTGACGACCTCACGGGCATCTCCTTCTCGCAGGCTGAGCAGGAGTTCACCGACGGAGGCCTCATTGTCTCCCCTCCAGGTGAGCCAGGCGTGGTCAAGATCCTTCCCGGGAAGGACGTATTCGAGATACAGACTTTGCTGGGTGGTGAATTGGTCGCTGGTTACTGAGGTGCCATCTGCCTTGACCTCGTCAGATGACGGGGCAAGGATCAGCCTCTGACCGGGAGGCGCCAGCGCAAGCAGATGCTCTGCGACGGTATCGGAAACGAGAGTTGCCGGGTTTCTTGCGAAGTCGGTGGCTGCTAGGGGTCGTCCGTCAATCCAGAACTCGATCTTATAGCGGGCAAGCGTCACCACGCCCGAACTCAACCGCATTCTTATTGGCCCCCAAGGGTGCCAGCGGCTGGTGATTCTCCAGGGACGCTTCGCCAT
>WNFW01004146.1_pt1 | contig 11575 bp, 12 predicted proteins | sample 5400131 | NCBI WGS metagenome assembly WNFW01 (sample SAMN13153362, study PRJNA577476) | soil metagenome | isolation source: 20 cm soil or saprolite under grassland replicate 1 | place: USA:California | collected 2016-06-15
AGAATCGAACGGATAGTCGAGCCGTCTTTCGTTATAAAAGGCCGCTGGGCCGAGAGATTCTGGACGGTCATAGTTTTAAAGATGCCGCGACCCGGGGCGCGACGGAAGCCCAAGTTTCTTTGGCGACCATGCGAGCTCCCGTCCGCTGGCGAAGAAATGAGTCGTTAGTTGAGGGTTGATGTTGAGAGATCAATCGCACGAAAATTTCCGAAAACCGCGGTCAACGCCCGCGGCTACAGCCATCGCTCCCTCATGCATCATAAGCGGCTTCTGATGAAGGCGGATCAAACGGGACCCACAATCAGCGACAGCTCCGAAATCCTTCGCGGGCAGCAGCGACCAAGGCATCTAAGTTTACTTGAATGACACATTATTTTTCGGGAAGTTGACGTTGAGTTAAACGGCCAGAGTATCAAAGATTATGAATAGCGGCCCAACAATCAGCATCGGTTCGACTGGTCACGACGTACGAAGACTGCAGCGTATCTTTGTAATGACGAAAGTGCTCGCGCCCGGCGATATCACCGGCACCTTCGGTTCGACAACGGAACAGGCCGTCAAAGATTTCCAGCAAGGCGCAGGCTTGACGGTGGATGGCATCGTGGGGCCGATGACGTGGCAGGCGCTGCCGGCCGATCCAAATACGCCGCTGCTGGCTCGTGGTGCGTCGGGCAGCGTTGTGACCGCGTTGCAAAAAGGTCTTAAGAAATACTCAACGCCGGCGACTGATCCGGGCGCTGTGGATGGTGACTTTGGGCCGAAGACCGAAGCCGCGGTTAAAGCCTACCAACAGGATCGGGGTATCCAGGCGGACGGAATCGTCGGCGACCAGACGTGGTGGGTCCCTGCGGGCGCCGCGGGGGCTACTCTTGCGTCGCTGTCGGGACTTACGACGGTGTGAAGGTTCCGCGGCTGACATAGCCGCCAACACTGCCGTTGATCTCATGCATCATAAGCGGCTTATGATAAGAAGGAGTAATAGTCCGCGTGCTGATACTGCTTCAGAGGTTGAACACGGTGCCCGCACCGTGCGCCCCACCTAGAGCAGTCGTGCCGTAAAATTTGCCGTCGCTGCCTTGGACCACCCCAGCAAACGGAAGAGCGCCCTCGCCAGGAGAACCGGCAAAGGAGTGAAGCGTGGTCAAGCTGCCTGTCGCGTCGATGTTAAAGACGGTGCCCCTGAAGTGCGTGCCGCCCAACGCCGTTGTGCCGTAGAAATTACCGTCACTGCCTTGCACCAGCCCAGCGATCGGATTGGCGCCTTCGCCGGGCGATCCGCTGAACGAGTGAAGCGTGGTCAAGCTCCCTGCGGCATTGATCTTAAAAACGGTGCCCTTAAAGTGCGCGCCGCCCAACGCCGTCGTGCCGTAAAAATTGCCGTCGCTTCCCTGTGCTAACGCAGCAAACGGGACCGCTCCTTCTCCAGGATGGCCACTAAACGAGTGCAGAACTGTATGGGCAGGACCCTGACTAATCCGAAACACCACGCCCTGAAAGTGTTCGCCGCCGGAGGGCGTCGTGCCGTAGAAATTACCGTCACTGCCTTGTACCAGCGCCGCGACTGGGTTAGCGCCGTCGCTAGGAGACCCGCTAAACGAATGAAGCGTGGTGAAGGTTCCTGTCGCATCGATCTTAAAGACGGTGCCCTTATGGTGTGCGCCGCCGAGCGTTGTCGTGCCGTAGAAATTGCTATCGCTTCCTTGTACCAGCCCGGCAATCGGAACAGCGCCTTCGCTAAAAAAGCTGTTGAATGAGTGGAGCACCGTAATGGCACCGGACGAAGTCATTCGAAATACCGTCCCTTGGTAGAACGCACCGCCGGAGGTGGTCGTGCCATAGAAGTTACCGTCAGTGCCTTGCACCAGCCCGGCGACTGGGACGGCACCGTCTGCGGGAAAACCGCTAAACGAGTGAAGCGTGGTCAAGCTCCCTGTCGAATCGATCTTGAACACCGTCCCCTTGGCGTGCGCTCCACCTAGCGGCGTCGTTCCGTAGAAATTACCATCGCTGCCTTGCACTAGCGTCGCTTCCGGCGAGCGCCCATCGCCTCCGTTGAACGAGTGCAGAGTGGTCAGCGGTTGCGCGCTGACGGTGATGCAGCCGATGGTGATTATCGCTGCCACGATTGTTAGTAAATTCCCATTCCTCAAATGCATCTTCCCTCCCTTTTTTGTGCGACAAAGTTGACGCCGGCCCAAGCGAATTGCAACCCAATTCAGAAATTCTGTTCTTCGCAAAAGCGCCAGGCGCGCGGCTGAAGACGCATCGCTCTCGCCGCTCGCCGCGGCGAGTAACTCCGCTCAGCGACGGCTCCGAATTCTTCGCGAGCAGGCAGCCACCACTACAGAGCGCCTCCATGCATCGTAAGCGGCTTGTGATGGTCGCCGCGCTCTGGCCTACCGTCCACGGCTTGCCGGCGGAACGATACCGTTCATGCGTAGATACTCGATCATCTGGCCGTAGTGATCGAAGCAATGCGCTGCGGCAAACGTTGCCTGGAACAGGCGCGTGGTCGGCCTGCCACTAATCGAGGTAATCGGTTGGACGAGGTTCGAGCTGTTCAGGGTCGCGACCGATTTGTGGCCGAATGCGAAAGAATCTTTCACATACTTCATAATTTCGGCCTTGGCTTTCATGTTGTCCGGGCCTTTGCCGTCGTTCACATTGTCCGGTGGTTTCTCGCCCGTAATCGGCGACCAAATGAGGTAGTTGGACGCGGCGATATGCTTCAGTTGCTCACCAAACGTGCGCACACCTTTGTAGTCACTGCCGGAAACGTTCAGTTTCTCCGGAGAAAAATCGAACTTGTCCTCCGGCATCGCCTCGGCCGCTTCGACAACTTCCTTCTCAACAAGGCTAATCTCGCGATCGATCGCTGATGCGATGGTGGGTGGAGTTGACGCTGACGCCGACCCGCCGGCCGCAGGAGAGCTTTTGGCTGTCTGCGCAAAAGCTGAAGTCGCAGCGAGGGACAATGCTGCTGTTAGCAGTAAAAACGTTTGAACCTTTTTCATGGATTGTTGTTGTTTTGGTTAAAGGACGAAAGAACTTGTTCGGCCGATTAGCAAGAAGAGAGATGCGCATTCCGTACATCGATCAGTAACCTTCAATTGCCGCCGTCGGCGCCAGCGCATACAAGAGCGCGGCATACTTTCACATGAGGAGAACTGTTGCTATTTGTCTACGACCTGACTGGCATCGAACTGATTCGCTTCCAAATGAGGCGATTCTTGCCCTTTCGCCCCTGCGTTACCACGGACGCTGTTGAAAGAGTCAGCGTGTCTTTGGCTGGGTCGAGCCTGGCATGGCGATGTTGGTCGGTTCCTATCCAGTTCTCAAACGAACAAACCTTTAAGTGATGGATGACTTCGTTTTCCGAGACAACCGAGAACGGACCGCAATAAGAGAGATAGCCCCTGGCATCTAAACCCAGGAGCTTTGGGTCGCCGGCGAAGGGATCATCAGTTGCGAGCCGAACACGATTGGGCGCGGAAATATTGACCGACATAAAGCCAATCGGATGATAGGCAATGAAACCAATTGCCTTTTCTCCCAAAGGGTAGCCGACAACGCTGTTTATGGACTTGGTGGCTCTTGTGCTTTGAAGCGGAGAGGTTAGCGCAGCGAGTGGGCTGACTCAATGATCGAACGAAACACAAAGTCGCACCCATTTATTTAGCTTCGAGTTCATCTGCGCTAATCAAGAGACGCTTAACCGGTTGATCCGTGGCGAGTCCGTCCACAATCTCCGGTACGTCTGCGACCGTGACGCGTCCGTAGAAAAAGTGATCGGGTTCGACTAAAACTGTCACGCCGGTGGCGCATTGGTCGAGACAACTCGACGTGCAGACGCGCGCCTCGAGCTTGGCGAGTCCGCGCGCGGCAATCTCCGCTTTCAACTCTCTATACACTTCTTCCGAGTCCTTCAGCGCGCAGCATCCTTTCGGGTTGTCCTCGGCCCGGCGATTGATGCAGACAAAGAGATAGCGCTTGCGTTGCAGAGAGGTGAGAGTCGAATACGCCGAGCCGAAGGTCAAAGGGCAACTCCGAATGTCTTCACGAGCTGCGAGATCAGCCTCCAGATCGGAAGCAAACTTAACTGTTGAGCGCTAATAGTTGATTGTTGAAAGATTTACCGGACGAAAATTCAGAAGCCGCAGTCAACGACAGCGGCTACAACGCGGCTCACATGGCCGCGGCTACAGACCTCGACCACGTCACCTGGACCACCGCTTTTTAGAGAGCGATTTCCATTCCTTCGCGCGCCAACTGCGAATTGGGAAATCGTCTCTGGCAAAGCTTTTCCATGCGCAGGAGAAAATCATCATCGTGTTCCGGATCGTGGTGAGTCATGGCGAGACGCTTAACCCCGGCCATTTCCGCTACCTGCATGGCCTGATCGAAACTGCTATGTCCCCATCCCCGGTGCGTCCGTAGTTCCTCAGCGGTGTATTGCGCGTCGTGCACCAGCAAATCGGCGCCCCGGCTCAGCTCCACCACCTGCGGGTCGATTTCTTCGCCGTGCTCAACATCCGTGCAAATGACCAGCACCTTACCGCCGCGCTCAATCCGAAATCCATACGCTCCGCCCGGGTGGTTGTGCCGCTGACCGGTGACGTTGGTTTCCACGTCGTCGACACCGACGGGGAACTGTTTGCTCGCATCGTCAACCTTCAGAAATTCAAATTGGGCCCCCATCTGGTTCAACTGCACAGGAAAGTATTGCGATTGCAGGGGTACCTCAAAGATTTCTCGCAGATTGCCGATGGTTTGGTTCTGGCCGAGCGTGAGTATCGTGATTTTCTGCTTGGGATTATATGCCGGAGCGAAGAAAGGAAAACCCTGGAGATGATCCCAATGAAAGTGAGTGAACGCGATGACGAGCAGGTCCTGGCGGTGTCCAATCGCGCGCATGTCCCGGCCGAGATTGCGAAGCCCCGTTCCAGCGTCAATGATGACAATGCGATTCGTATCCGTGAATGTGATTTGAAAACAGGTGGTGTTGCCGCCGAATTGCTGGAAGCCAGCCTCACAGACTGGGGTGGAACCGCGGGTACCGTAAAATTTTAGCTTCATTAGCGAATTCTATCGCCGGGTCGATACGCGCGGCAAGCTTGGCGTAAAAAAGTGGGACTCAACCAATCTCGAAAGCGCTGGCGCTGGCAACCACGAGTGCCGCGTTACAACTCACGAGCGTTAAACGTGTCGCCCTGACTGAGATCGCCGGTCTCGTAGCCGCGACGGAACCAGCGGACGCGCTGCTCGGAAGTACCGTGCGTAAATGAATCCGGCACGACGTAACCACGCGAGCTGCGTTGGAGTCTGTCATCGCCAACCGCGCTGGCCGCGCGCATCGCTTCTTCGATATCGCTGGCTTCGACAACGTGCTTGACCCGGTCGGCGTAACGAGCCCAAACGCCGGCCAGAAAATCTGCCTGCAGCTCGAGCCGGACAGAGAGCCGATTGTATTCAGATTGACTCATCCGACCGCGCGCCGCCTGCAAGCGATCGGTAGTGCCGAGCAGATTCTGCACATGATGCCCAACTTCGTGCGCTATGACGTAGGCCTCTGCGAAGTCGCCTCCAGCACCCAGACGTTGCTGCAGTAAACGGTAAAAATCGAGGTCGACATAAACGCGTTGATCTTCGGGGCAATAGAACGGACCGCTCGCGCCACTGGCAAACCCGCAGCCGGACCGAGTCTGGTCCGTGAAGAGGACGAGCTTTGGCTCCTGATATTGTCGGCCCATTTGCCGGAAGATCTCATGCCAGGCGTCTTCGGTATCGGCGAGAACGACGGCGACGAATTTCGATGCCTCATCGCGCGGCCCCTGGCTGTCGATCTGCCCAGGTTGCGACACTTGCGCTTGCTGCTGTGACTCAAACAGCGCCTGAGGATTGCCACCCAGCAGAAGATAAACAACTACGAGAATGACGGTGCCAATTCCGCCGCCCATGACCAGCCGTCCCCCGCCGCCGCCCGACGCGCGCTCATCTTCAACATTCTCGCTCTCTCTTCTTCCTTGCCAAAGCATCTATTTCGTATCGTGGCGCGGGAGTCACTCGCGTTTACGCCTTTCTGCTGCTCGCGCAATTACAGCAGATGTCGACGGTCGGAGACCGCCGCTACAAATTTCCGCAAGCGAAGCTTCTTTGCTATTTTTTCTCCACAAGCGGCAGGTACGCGTCGTAGCCTCTGTCTTTCATTTGCTCGACTGGAACGAAATGAAAGGCCGCAGAGTAAACGACGTAACGCTGTCCGGTGGGCGATTGCGGGTCGGGAAAGACATGGCCAAGGCGCGCATTACTTCGCTTGGCACGCACCTGAGTCCGTTGCATCTCGTCTGTGTTGTCCGGGACCTCGACGAGGAGATCTTTTGAGATCGGTTTCGTGAACGTGGGCAGGCCGACTTTGCCGTCGAACTTATCGACCGAAGCGAAGAGTGGTTCGTTTGTAATGATATCGACGTAAATGCCGACCTTCTCGTTGTTCCAGAAATCATTTTGAAAAGGTGTTTGCGAGCCGTTCCCGCGCACCACGGCATATTCCTCGGCCTTTAACCGATTTTTCAAAACCGTGTCGCTGGGCACGGGCCGGTTCGGATCGAAAGTGGTGGTCTCCTTTTTTTCTTTCTGCGCTAGAAAGAAAAAGTAAATCCCGACCACCGCGAGCACGACCGCGATGCCGGAACCGACGTACAGGCTGATCGCGCTTTTTTCCTCGCTGGTGATTCGGCCTCCCTGCATAGATCGCGGTCAAAATTATCAGAAGCAGTTTCGCTACGTCGGTCAGTTATTTTCAATTAGTTGAAATGGCACACGGGAGTCAAACCTAAACCGGCACGAACCCGTCTTATTAGATTTTGAGCGACCGAAACATTGAGCGAAGATTCGGGGCCAATGAAGGATCTGACGACGGGTTCAGTAACCAGGCATTTGCTGCACATGTCTGCGTTCCTGGCCGTGAGCATGGTCGTGCAGACCCTTTATTTATTGGCCGATCTCTACTGGGTGGGACACCTCGGAAAGGAAGCGATAGCGGCGGTCGGCCTGGCAGGCAACATGACGATGATTGTGCTGGCGCTCACTCAAATGCTGGGCGTGGGAACCACAACGTTGATCGCGCAGGCCGCCGGAAGAAAGGACCAGACGCGAGCCGAGCTAGTCTTTAATCAGTCTTTCGTCATGTCGATCTTGATCGCGCTCGCCCTTGGTGTTGTCGGATTCCTTCTGCGCCCGGCTTATTGCGAATGGCTCAGCGCGGACACGGCGACGGCGACATTGGCAAAAGCTTATCTGCTCTGGTTTCTTCCCGGACTTTTACTCCAGTTTCCCCTGGTGGCGCTGGGCTCGGCGTTGCGCGCCACCGGAATCATTAAACCGGCCGTCGGGTTCCAAGTGCTCAGCGTATTGCTCAACATCGTTCTCGCGCCGTTGCTGATTTTCGGAATTGGTCCGTGGCCGAGACTGGGAGTGACCGGCGCAGCGCTGGCAACTTTCATTTCCATCCTGGTCGCTGACGTGCTGATGATAATTTATTTCGAAAAGAAATATCATTATCTGCGTTTCCGTGTTCCGCTTTTCAGGCCGCAAATAAAAACCTGGGGAAGGATGCTGCGGATCGGTGTGCCGGCCGGCGCTGAGTTTGTGCTGCTCTTTGTTTACATCCTGCTCGTTTACGCCATTATTCGCGGCTTTGGACCGGCAGCTCAGGCCGGTTTCGGAATCGGCGCGCGCATAATGCAGGCACTCTTTCTGCCCGTGGTGGCACTCAGCTTTGCTGTTTCACCTGTGGTGGGACAGAACTTCGGCGGCCGCCACGCCGATCGAGTCCGCCATTCCGTCTATTCCGCAATTGGCCTGGCGTCGCTGATGATGCTGGTGCTCACACTCATTGCACATCTCGCACCGGCGATGCTGATTCGCATTTTCTCACATGATCCTCGAGTGATTGCCTTCGGCAGTGAGTATCTCCGTATCGTCTCAGTGAATTTTGTGTCGGCAGGAATTGTCTTTGTGACTTCCAGTATTTTCCAGGGAATTGGCAACACTTTGCCGCCGTTGTTTAGCTCGATGACGCGGCTGGTAATGTTCGCGCTGCCGGCAATGCTCATCTCGCGAACGCCAGACTTTGAGATCCGTCACGTGTGGTATTTATCGGTCGCGTCCATCATTCTTCAGATGTGCGCCAATCTCTTGCTGCTCCGGCACGAGTTGCGAAAAAAGCTTAGATTCGACGAGCCGGAAACTTTCATTCCAGCCAGCGCGACGGCGTCGTAGTTGTCCTGCTCCAATTGAAAAAGAAAAAGCGTTCAGTCCTTACTACTCACAATTCTGTTTTCGGGCACGTTCGCTCCGGTAAATTAATTGCTTCAAATTCGCACGTGCTACGACGCAATAAGCGGCCGAGTATAGAAACTTATGGGACACAATTACGGCAGAGATAACGTGAGAAAACGGGCGGTCCGCCGCAAAAAGGCCGAACGCCTCGCCGCCGAGAAAAAGCATCCTTCGCCCGAGGCTGCGGCTGGCCAAAGAAAGAAAGCGGCGAAATAACGCGCCGAGAATGCAAAAGAAAAATCATCCCGGCGCTGCGCGCGCCAGATTGTTGGTCTTGGTTGATGAATCCAACATCGGCAGTTCCGTGCGCACAGCCGGGCGCGGTCTGGATTGGCTGAAGCTCCGCGATTTTCTTGCCGGGCCAGACACAGGACGTGATCTGATCGAGATGGTGGTGTATGCCGGGCTTCCGCCTGCTATTCCGATCTGGCAGGAAGAGCGGGATAAGAAGAACAAGTTCATGCAGTGGCTGCGCACCAACGGATTCATGGTCGTAACCAAAGACGGCTCGCCAGCCGAAGAAGGCCGTTACAAGGCAAATATTGACGTGATGATGGCAATCGACGCACTCGAGCTTTCCGTCGAGATGCGACCTGATGTGGTCATTCTCGTGACCGGTGATGCCGATTTCGCATATCTCGCCACAAAGTTGCGGCGACGCGGCATTCGCGTCGAAGTGGCTTCAGTCGCACAAAATCTCGGGAACATGTTGAGATCCACGGCGAACGAAGTGATCGATCTGGCGGCGTTGTTCAGGACGTTCGAAATGAAAAACGTGCAGGATTCTGCAACGCCTGTAGCCAGGCAGCCGCAGCAACCCGCCTCACGCCCCCTCACCCAGCGCAGAGGACGGCCGAGGTTTCGTCAGTCCAACTGAGTCAAAGACGACCTGCCTCCGATAAGCGGTCGCCGTGTTCAGCGCTGTCGATTAATGCCAGTGACGATGAGGACGCCAATAAGCGTGTCGCCCGTAGAATCGATGGCCACCGTAATATCCGAACCGCGGTCCATAATAGCCATACCTTGGCCCAACGACGACGCCAACGACTGGTGGAGGCGCGTACAGGATCGGACGCGGCGGGGGTGGTGGCGCGTAGCCGTAACTTGGCGCCGGCGCGCGATAAGGCTCAATCACCTCGGTGCCCGCATTCGAGCGCAAAGCAGACCCGAACGCGAATCCGAACACGGCCAATGCTATCACAGTAAGTTTCTTTCCCATGATTAGTGTCCTTCTGTTGTTTCGGCGATTGAACCCAACAATCATTGCGAAGTTGCCCAAGAGATTGATTCGATCAAAATCCTCTAAAGAATCTGTTTAATCTGTGGACCGCTCCGTTATATGAAGTTGTCGAACAAGTTTGAGGAAGCGTTGATCTACGCGACCCGGGCACATGGCAATCAGATGCGCAAGAAAACCGGGATTCCATACGTCGCACATATTCTGGGTGTCACTGCTATCGCGCTTGAGTACGGCGCGAATGAAACCGAAGCGATCGGCGCGCTTCTTCATGACACGGTGGAAGATTGCGGTGGCGAGGAACGATTGCGCGATATTCGAGAACGATTTGGCGATGACGTCGCCGAGATCGTTGATGGTTGCACGGATACCTATGAGACGCCAAAGCCACCGTGGTTGGAACGAAAACGCACGTACATCGAGCACCTCAAGGATTCTGATTCTTCTACACGGCTGGTATCGGCGTCCGATAAGTTGCATAACACGCGTGCGATCCTGGCTGAGCTTCGAAGAAGCGGTCTGGAAGTGTTTGATCGCTTTGCAGGGAAAAAGGATGGAACGGTTTGGTATTATCGCGGTTTTCCAAGCCGCAGCTATCGCATTGAGATTCAAGGGATTTTGAACGGCAAACTCTGCGGGGATGTCTAGGTTCCCACTATGACCAAACTCATTGCGCTTATAACGGCGGGACTCTTTGCGGCAGGTATGATGTTCGCAGGCGAACACGGCGACTGCACAAAGCAAGTCGGAAACGAAGCGAAGATGGCGTGTCAGGTTTCGTTGGCGACTCTTAACCTGACACCCGATCAGAAGACGAAGATGGATGCAGCCATGGCAGAGCATCAGAAGGCGGGTTGCTCCAAAGAGAGCGAGCATAAATACATGCAAGAGGCAAAATCAGTCCTTACCAAGGACCAGTGGGTGAAGTTCAAAGCCGAATGCAAGAAAGGCGAAAAAGAAAAGACGCAGACCTGATCGCGAACTCGCAGTTCAATTAACGCTTCGCGCCGAGAGCAATCTCGGCGCGTTCCGTGTACGAGGAAAATCGGCTGTCATAGACAGCCACTACAAAACGCGTTGTATTGCGCGAGTCGTCATTGGTTGATAAAACGGCGGCCGTGATTTGGAAGATCTTTCAAATCGTTCTGTGGCTCGCCGCCAGCGCCTACGCTGTAGTGGGTGTTCTCGGCATTGCTGGCGCACTAAGCGGCTCTCACGCGGCCGATTCATTGGACCGTGCCTACATTGTCTTCGGTTTCTTCTTTCTGATAATCGGCGCTATCGCCGCGGTCGCGACCTTTTTGGCTAACAAATGGCGAGGCTGGTTGATTGTCGCGCCTCTGGTTCTTTGTGCTGGACTTTCGCTTGCGTTGTTCGCGGCGTTTTGGATCGACATGGAAAAAGGTGAAGTACATCGACGCCAGATCGATCGGGAGATTCGCTCCGGCAGATACGACTTTGGCGATCAGCCTGCGCTCCTGGCGGTCGCGCAGGCAATTTCAGCGAATGATCAGGAGGCGATCCGAGCGGCGGCGAAGGCCGTTCCAGATTTGCAGGCGCCCGGGCGGGACGGGACAACGCTGCTTTGTTGGGCAGTCAGGGAAACCTGGCAGCGTCCGCAATTGGTTGACTCGGTACGAACGTTGTTGTCGCTGGGCGCCGATCCGAACTACACCAACGGCCATAGGAATTCATTCGCCATGGGCAATGCCGTCCATGGATCTGCGCGCCTTCTGCAGAGCATGCTCGACGCCGGCGGAAATCCGAATGCTCGCGATGAGTTTGGCCGGCCGATTATCCTCATGAACTGGTATCTGGGTTATTACCCAAACGATCAGCGTGCACGCCTCGATTTGCTGTTGGATTACGGCGCCGAGATCAATTCCACAATGCCCGAGAGCGAATCGCAATCCGCCGGCTATAGCCTATTGCTCTATCGCACGGCGATGGGACTCGATCATGGCGAAGCGTACGCAGATGCGCTGCATTTGCTCGAAC
>WNFW01005795.1_pt1 | contig 11569 bp, 9 predicted proteins | sample 5400131 | NCBI WGS metagenome assembly WNFW01 (sample SAMN13153362, study PRJNA577476) | soil metagenome | isolation source: 20 cm soil or saprolite under grassland replicate 1 | place: USA:California | collected 2016-06-15
TACGTCGCCACCCATGGCCGCGGCCAAGCGGTCGAACCAGCGCTCTTCGATGGGCTGACTGGTCGGTGCAAGAAAGCACAGCAGCTCGCCACCAGCGGCCGCCGCGCCGCGGGCGGCCGCCGCGGCAGCGGCCTCCGGGGCTGGCGACACGATGACCCGGTCGCCAGCGATCGGAGCTTCCCGAAGCGGGCGGTTGGCTACGACCACCACCTCGTCGTGGTCGTGATGCCCGGCGACGGCCGCCCCGACTAGACGATCTGTGACGACCACGATTGATCGACGGCAGCGGGGTTCGTGCGGCGGTGGTTCGAGCTGTGCGATGGCCGCGGCAATGGCGGCCCGCCGTTTGGAGAGTTGACGATTGTTCCGGATGACGCCACTGAGGAGTTTCGCCCGGTTCAGCCACCTCCGAAGTCGAGAGCGCTCCGCTTCGATGGCCTTGCCCAACGGCAGCGCGTAGCGATCGAGCGCGAGCACAGCGCGAACCGCCTTGCGCCGCTTGATGGTCGCGAGCATCGTGGCCTGCTGGGCAACGACTCGACGTAACTCGGCGCTGTTCGCGAGTTCGCCATCGAGCTCGGCTTGGAGGTCCGTTTCGCGTGCATTGATGCCGCGTCGTGACCAGTTCACTGGAGGTCCTTTGCGCTCAGTCCTCGTCGCGGAATTGTGAACGCAAGACCACTCTCCGTCGACAAGAGCGACCCGCGTGACGGGCACAGGACGAGGAGACAGCCAGGTCGCTACTATACGAGCGCGATTGGTCCCCTGTCGGCTGGGCGTCTCCGGTTGAGTCGCAGTGCCGAGGATGCTCGTCGAGCGAGGACGCCAAGGAGGCGGCGGAGGGGCTCCGAGTGGACCTGCGCGAACTGACCGACGCAGTTCGACGTCACATACGCATCGTTGTCGCCGTGGTCGTGCTCGCGGCCGTGGTGGCAGGTTTGTTCGTCGTGTTTCGGAAAGAAACGCGACCACCCGACAAGTACCGCGCCGTCGCGACCGTGCAGATTCCCGCGCGCGCCGCGCTCATCAGCGGAGACCGGCCGACGCAACCCGCGGCCGAAGTACCGCAGGGTATGCCGGGACAGCTTCTCCGCGGACAGACGTCGATGGCACTTTCTTCACCCGTGCGACTGAAGGCTCTCTCGGGTGCCGGGATCCCTGCCAACGACACCTCGGTGAGTTTCGGCGCCGCACTGAACGGGATCGGAGACACGATCACGTTGTCGGTGACGAGCAATAGCGCTGAGACAACGAAGAAGGTCATCGGAAGCTACGTCCAGGCATTTCAGGAAGCCCGTCGTGCCGTGTCGGCGCAGGCCATCCAGGCCGCGCAGCAGGGCGCGCAGGGAGAGCTCGACAAGCTTCAGTCGCGACGCAGCGCGCTCGAAGCGCAGCTTCGCCAGAAGCTGATCGCGCTGCCGCCGATCGTCCTCGCGCCGACGGCCACGCCCGGCTCGAACCAGAGCGGAGGTAACGCCCAGCAGCAACAGCAGCAGCCGGTCCCGAGCATCCCTCCCGGCACGGATACTGATTCCACCCTGATGTTGTTCGAGCGCAACGCGCTCGCGAACCGCATCGTCCAGCTGCAGCTCAGCTACGCCGACGCGCTCGTGAACTCGAACGTCCCAAACGCGTATGCCGAGGTTCTCGACCAATCCGGAGCGGCCCTCGTGGCCGGACAGACGAAGAGTCCGATCGTTCCCGTCGGCATCATCATGCTGGTTGGGCTCGCGCTCGGGCTCGGGCTCGCGGTGCTCGTCGATCGCCGCGATCAAACGATCCGAAGTGTCAAGGTCGCTTCTGCGACCCTCTCAGCGCCCCTGCTCTCGACGATCCCGGCTCCTCGTCGCGCCAGGCCCGAATATGCAGTGCTCGAGCGACCGGACTCCCGTCGGAGCGCCGCATTTCGAAAGTTGGCGGCGACGTGCGTAGCCACCGACCGGCTGCCGCGAGCCATCATGGTCAGCACCCCGGAAGGCGACACCTACGACGACGTCGCGGCCAACTTTGCCGCCGCGCTCGCCAGCCTTGGCCTGCAGGTTGCGCTCGTCGCCACGTCGCCGAGGCAGTCTTGGTACCTCGAACGTTTCACCATTCCCGTCGAGATGGAGAGCGACTTCGGCGCGCTGCTGGAGGAGGCGCACGACGGGCGGTTCAACGGATGGGCCAGGCGGCGGCTGGCCTGGACGGATCTGACACCCAATCTCGTTGTCGTCCCGCCGGCCCCCGACTCGGCGCTCTCGGTCCCGCTCGACGGCCTCCCTCCGTTCCTCGACGGACTCGAGAAATCTGGGATCGACATCACGGTCATTGCGGGTCCTTCGCTGCTCGAGGACGCGAACGCAACGATCGTCGCCTGGGAGACCCGAACCGTGCTGTGGGCGGTGCAGGTCGGTGCTGTCCACCGGCGGGCGGCATCCGAGGCGGCCGCGCGTCTCGAGCTCGCGAGTGTGGACCCGTTCGGTGTCGTAATGGTCGGAGCACCGGAGGCGTGATTCGGCGCACGTGCGGCGCGTCGCTGGTCCGGTGACTCGCCGCCGCGTCACACCCGACCTCAGGGCGCTGTTACCGGGGCGCGCGCCGACTCCGCCCGACGCCGCGCAGCAACGAGGGTGCGCGTCGCCGCTCCGGCGACGACCGTCTGCGAGACAAGTGGCGCTGCGCCGCGGCAACATGCCAGCCGAGCCCGCGATAACCCGGGCGGTGCGCGAGTCGAACGCGCAACCGGTTGTCTCCGCCCGTGGACGACGTGCACGCGTCGCTCTGACTGGGGCGGGGGTACGGCGTCGTGTGCCTACCGGCGCGGTCGATCGGAGCGAGTCGGGCGCCCCTTGGTGGCGGTACCGGCGACCACGAGCCCGACGGCGCGACGATCGTGCGACGGCGCCGCCGTCGCCCAATGATGGCGCGCCCGCGCAGCCTCCGACGGACGGCGGCGTGCCCCCGTCGCCCGACACCGATCCACGAGCCGGGTGGAGGCCGCGGCTGTCGGGCGCCTTCTCATCCCCGCCGCCGCCATCCTCGGCGCGATCGCGTTCGGGCAGGTTCTTTCGCGCCGCCACCCCGACGAGCCGTGGCTTCCGAAGCTGCTCGTCGCGGCAGTGGTAGTCAAGCTCTTGGGGTCGATCCTTCGCTTCTACGCGCTCGTCGGCGCCGAGGGCTTCCACGGGGACGCGTCCATCTACGACAAGTGGGGCGTGAACCTCTTCCACGCATGGACATCAGGCGGTGCCGCGCCCAATCCCTATACCGGCGCGTCGGCGGGAACGGGTTGGGTCCGGTGGTTCACGGGCGTCGTCTACTTCGTGTTCGGACCGAACATGCTGAACGGCTTCTTGATCTTCGGGCTGCTGGCCCTGATCGGCTCGTATCTGTGGTACCGAGCCGCCGTCGAAGCAGTGCCGTCCCTGAACAAGCGCCTTTGCTTCCTGCTCATGTTCTTTGCGCCCAGCATTGCTTTCTGGCCCTCGTCGATCGGGAAGGAAGCGTTGATGCAGCTCGGCCTGGGTGCCGTGGCCCTTGGGACAGCCCGCCTCTTGAGGCAGCGGGTCTTCCAGGGGATCCTCTTTGCCCTGCCGGGAGCCTGGCTGCTGTGGAATGTGCGTCCCCACCTGCTCGCATTTGCCACCTTCGCCGCCGGCGCCGCTTATGTGTTCGGACGTGTTCGACGCGGGCGAACCACATCCGAGAGCACGTCCCTCTTCAAGCCGGTGGGCATGGTGATCGTCGCCCTGTTGGCGTTCGTTGCGCTCAGTCAGGCAGCTGAGTTCCTGGGTATGAAGGACTTCTCGTTGAGCTCGATCGAACAGGAGCTCAACCAGCAGACCGGGCGCACCGCGCAGGGCGGCTCCAAGGTCAATACCGGAAAGGTGTCGCTGACTCCGCTGACCGTGCCACAGGGCGTGGTCAAGGTGCTGTTGCGCCCGTTCCCCTGGGAGGTCCAGAGCTCACTCCAGATCCTCGCCTCTCTCGAATCCGTCGCCTTGGGCGGACTCATCCTCTACCGCTTCCGGTCGATAGGTTTCTCGCTTACTCGCGCGCGCACCACTCCGTTCTTCATCTATTGCTGGACGCTCGTGCTCTTGTACGGAGTGGCGTTCTCCGCCGTCGCGAATTACGGATTGCTCTCCCGCCAGCGTTCGCTCGCGCTCCCCGCGCTCTATGTGCTCATCGCCGCCGAGCCGGCGTTGGCGCGGGCGAGGGACGCCGAAGATCGGTCTAAGCCTCTGCCGCCTGCAGTCGCCGGCATCGCGCGGTAGCAGCATGCGGGAGCGGGGGGCGTGCTCTCGGCCGATGGTGATCCACGTGACGACTACGGATATCAGTCTCGAGCTGCTGCTCGGCCCGCAGCTCGAAGCGTTCGCCGATGCCGGGCTCGAGGTGTTCGGCGCCTCCGCACCCGGTCCGTACGTCGACGCGCTCGCCCGGCGCGGTGTCCGCCATCTTGCGCTCGAGCACGCGACGCGATCGATGGACCCGCTCGAAGATGCTCGGGCGCTCGTCGAGCTCGTCGGCACGTTTCGTCGCCTCCGCCCTGCGATCGTTCACACACACAATCCGAAACCTGGCGTGTACGGCCGGATCGCGGCGCGCATTGCCAGCGTCCCCGTCACCGTCAACACGACACACGGCTTGTATGCGCTCCCGGGTGACCCGACGCCGAAGCGGGCGTTCGTCTACGGCTTGGAGCGTCTCGCGTCGACATGCTCGGACGCGGAGCTCGTGCAGAATCCCGAGGACTTGAGCGTGTTGCAGCGTCTCGGCGTGCCCCAAGAGAAGCTGACGCTGCTCGGAAACGGGATCGACCTCTGCCGTTTCGACCCCGCATCGATCTCCGCCGCTGACGCGCTCGCGGCTCGAGGCGAGCTCGGAGCGCATGGGCCGACCGACGTCGTCGTTGGCGCGGTCGGTCGACTGGTACGCGAGAAGGGATACTCCGAAGTCTTCGAGGCCGCGCGGCACTTGCATGACCGCTTACCGGCGGTGCGGTTCGCCGCCATCGGTCCGGCCGAACCCGACAAAGCGGCTTCGCTGAGCGCCGATGACCGCGCCGCGGCGGAGAGTGCCGGAGTGCGGTTCCTGGGCAGCCGCGACGACGTCGTCCGGCTGTACCGAGGAATGGACCTCTACGTGCTTGCGTCGCACCGCGAGGGCATTCCGCGATCCGCGATGGAGGCGGCCGCGATGGGGATTCCGATCGTGGCGACCGACGTTCGAGGATGCCGTGAGGTGGTCGAACACGGACTGAGTGGACTGCTTGTTCCGCCCCGCAATCCTCCGGCGCTTGCGGATGCGATTGCGGCGCTCGCCGTCGACCCGTCGAGGCGGCTCCGGATGGGCGAGGCCGGTCGGCGGAAGGCGCTTCGGGACTTCGACCAGCAACGGTGCATCGACATCACGCTCGCTACATACGACCGGCAGCTCTCCCGGGCCGGCATCTCCTGGTCGAGAGAGATTCCGGTGTGAGCGGCGGTGCAGAAGAACGCGCGCAGCGGCAGACCCGCCCTGCCACGCTCGCCGACGCGCGCGCGGTCGCGGCCCTGCACCGGGAACGCTTCCCCGAGGGGTTCTTGCCCTCTCTCGGGTCGCGCCCCCTCGAGCGCCTCTACCGTCACGTCGTCCAGTCCGCCAACGCATTCGTCCTCGTCAGTGACGATGGGGGCGAGGTAGTGGGGTTCGTGGCTGTTGCCGAAGATACGCGTCTGCTCTACCGCGAGTTCCTACGGCGTCATGGGTTCACTGCCGCGCTCGTCGCCGGTCCGAGAGTGCTTCGAGCGCCGCGCAAGGTGTGGGAGACCGTGCGCTACGGGAAGCGATCCGACAACGCCGGCCTGCCTTCGGCCGAGATCCTCGCAGTGGCGGTAGCCGAGCGCAGCCGAGGAACGGGTGTCGCCCCGAATCTGGTGGCGGCCGCGCTGGAGGAGCTGCTTCGGCGGCGCATCGGCGCGGTTCGAGTGGTCACGGCCGCCGGAAACTCGCGCGCGCTTCGCTTGTACGAGCGCGCGGGCTTCCGGCGGCAGCAGCCCACCGAGGTCCACCGGGGCGTGCCTCAAGAGGTGCTCGTGTGGCCCTGATCGTCGCGTTCGTGGTGGCCGTCCTGGCTGCGCCCATCGCGGCACTGGTGGGGAGGCGGCTCGGAATGGTGGACCGTCCCGGTCTCCTCAAGGTCCAAACCCATTCGGTGCCGTACCTCGGCGGTTTCGCTCTTTTCGGTGGCCTGGTCGGCCCGGTTGCGGTCGAGCGGCCTGTGCTCATCGTCCCGCTCGCGCTCTCCCTCGGGCTCGGTCTCGTCGACGACATCAAGGGACCGCCGCCTGCGATCAGGCTGGGCGCGGAGGTGGTGATCGGCGTCATCGCGGCATGGACCCTGCCCGCGGACGATCTGCTCGGGGCGCTCGTCACCGTGGTGCTCGTGGTCGCGCTCATCAACGCGGTCAACCTGCTCGACGGGCTCGACGCACTGGCCTCCGGCGTCAGTCTGATATCCGCCCTAGGTTTTGCGCTCGTTCTCGAAGGGGAGTTCTGGGTCCTCGCACTCGCTCTTGCCGGAAGCCTCGCCGGGTTCCTCGTATGGAACCGCCCGCCGGCGCGCATCTATCTCGGTGACGGCGGCAGCTACCTTCTCGGGACAACGCTGGCGATACTGCTGGCCGCGTCCCTCAACGACGGCGAGTCGATCGCGCTCGCCAGCGGCGCCGTGCTGTTCGTCGCGGTGCCGCTCGCCGACATCAGCGTCGCGATCGTGCGTCGCCTCCGTGCGCGCCGGCCACTGTTCTACGGAGATCGCGGTCACCTCTACGACCAGCTGGTAGACCGTGGTTGGAGCCCAGTTGCGACCGTGGGTGCCTGCACGGTCGCCCAGGCGTTACTGGTGGGCATCGGACTCGGCATCGCCGGCCTCCCCGCAGGTTTCGCGGTTGCCATTGGTGTCGCATTCGTTGTGTTCGTCGGGACGGCGTTGTTCGTGGCGTTCACCGCGCCGGGGACTTGGAAGACACAATGACCAGAGGCGGTTGCCCGCCGAGGCATGCGTCCCTCGATCCGCGACAACGACGCGTGCCTTCGCCGTCTTCTGAGTGTGTGCCGGCGTGGACACTTGGAATCTGAACGAATTCGGCGCGGGTCTCGCGGTAGGTGCGGTGGGGAGCGGCTTGCTGCTCGTGGCGTACCTCGCCGCCGCCGACCGAGGCCGTCCGCTCCCGGTCGCCGGTGTTCTCATCGCCTTCGGCGGGCTCTTGATCATCGGTCGCACCAGCGCCTTGCCGAACCCGGTCGTTGTGGGAGTGCTCGGCATCGCTGCCGCGGCCGTGATCGCGGCGCTTCCCGGTGTCTCACCCTGGTACGGCTTTGCCTCTGCCGTCCCCTTCGCGTGGGCTATTGGCTTCACCGGCGACGTGGTTGCGGTCACATGGGCAAGGGTGCTCGTCACCGCGAGCGCGTCTGCCGGCGCGATACTCGCGACGCGATTCGACTATGCATGGCGGGAAGAGGCACCCGGCCTCACCTTGCTCGTGGTTACCGCGGTCGGGATGTACGCGACTGTGCCCGACACCGAAGCAATTGCAACTGCTCTCGGCGTGGCGCTGCCGTTCATGGTCCTCGGCTGGCCGGTGCGTGTCGCTACGCTCGGCCGTCCCGGCGCCGCGGCCGCCGTAGCAGTGCTGGTTTGGGCGGGCGCCGTCGGAGCCACCGGCCGACCCGCCTCGACGGTCGGACTCGTGGCGTGTCTCGGGCTGCTGGCCGGCAATCCGTTGGGGGAGTTCCTCCTCCCGCACGCGGGCGCGAAGGTCCGGCGATGGCCCAGGCGCTCGCAGACCCTTGCGATGGTGATCAGCCACACGCTGCTCGTGATCGCGGCGTCGCGAGTGCTTGGGAAAGTATCCGACCCGGCTTTCGCAGCGGTGCTCGGCGCCGTCCTCGGAGGAATCGCCATCCTCGTTGGCGCCCAATTCAGACCGACGGCGTCACCCCGCGCGCGTCAGCTCGGCGATGCCTCGTGAGTTCGTCGTGACTGAGGTCCGGGAGACAGCGCGCGTCGCCAACACACAGGAAGAGAGCAAGAGGATCGGCACTGCGCCGATCGGTCCGGTCCCCGAACGTGAGGATCCGTGGGCTTTGCGCCACCGCTATCTCCTGCTTGCGACGGCGGTCACGGTCCTCACCTCGATCCAGACCGCGAACGGCCAGTGGTCGAGCGACATGTGGGAGCACGTCGCCGTGGTGCGTGGCCTCATCGCCGACCCATTCAGCGCCACTGCCGGCCTCAGCCTGCTGGACACGCCCTACACCGTGACGCTCGGAATGCTCGGAAACCTCTTCGGCGTCAGTGCCGTCACGATTCTCTCGGTCGCCGCGATCGCCAACGTCGTGCTGCTTCTTACAGGCTTCCGACTCTTCGTCCTCGAAGCGACGCAGAACCGGCGAGCGCCCTTCTGGGCTCTGGTGTTCCTCCTGGTGCTCTGGGGACCATCGCCGTACCGCTTCAGCGGGTTCTTCAACCTGAACTCGATCGGCTTCGTTCTTCCGTACCCGTCCGCGTTCGCCACGGCAATCGCGCTTCTCGTCCTCACCGCCGCGCTGCGCTCCGGGCGGGACCATCGATGGCAGTGGTACGCCGCCGTCGCGGCCGGTACGGCGACGGTCGTACTCGTGCATCCCATTACCGCGCTATGGCTGGCGGTCGGGCTCTTCGCGGTGGCGGCGAGCCGAATGCGCGGTACGCGCGGCTGGATCTGGTTGGTCGGCGCCGGATTGCTCGGCCTCGCGCTGACCCTGGCATGGCCATACTTCCGGGTGCTCGATCTCGTCGGTGAGACAGACTCCGGCCCCGCGAACGGGGCGATGTACGAGAACGTCCTGCTTCGACTGCTCCCGGCCGCCGCCGTCGGGTTGTGGGTGATCTGGCGACGGCTGCGTGCGGACCGGCGTGACCTCTTCGGCCTCATGCTGGGCGGCTCGCTCGCTCTCTACGCGTACGGCTACGTGACTGACGAGCTCACCTACGGGCGATCGCTCGCGCTCGTCGTGATCGTTCTCGACGTTGCCGCCGGCGACGGCGTCGGGCGAGTCGAGGAGCGGTTCCGTTGGAAGCGAGCCAACAGTTGGGTGCGAGCAGGCGCGGTGGCGCTCGGTGCTCTGCTCCTCGTCGGTCTGATCACCACCCGCAGCGGGCTGGTTCGCATGGTGCCAACTCGGTTGCTACCAGATTCGGTTCGTTCAGCAGATCAGCTGACGAGAGTGGACGAACGGTACGATTTTCTTTCGCGCTTCGCGTCGGGGGACGACGTCGTCATCGGAACGACCGATGAAGACAACCGCGTCATTCCCGCCATCGCAGGCCAACCGCTCCGTCCGTTCTGGAAGGCCCCGGGACCTTCCGATCCAGCCGCGCGCGCCGCAGCGCAAACGGAGTTCATGGATCCCGCGACCGGGTCGGCCCGTCGAGCGGAGATCCAAGCCCGCTTCAACGTGCGGTTCGTGCTGCTCCACGCGCGTGAGAGAGACGCCATGTCCATGACACGGACACTGGAGTCGGAAGGTGCCAAGGTCGTGTACCGCGACGATGGGTTCCGACTCCTAGCCCTTTCCGGCGGCCAACGAGCGTCATGACATTCGCGCGGAAACAACGCGCGCGCCCCAGCGACAACCTTGATGCATAAGCTGTGATCGGATGGCCGACGGCCGCGAGTCACACCGCCTGACCCGGCGGGACCGCCGATGGTGGAGCGGCGTCGCGATCGGTGCGGCACTTCTTGTGGCAGGCGGCATCGTGATCGCTTACGTCATCGCAGACCGCAGCTCGCCGGTCTCGAGACGCAGCACGCCGAGGCCTTCGACGACGACGCAATCATCCGTGCCACAATCATCCGTGCCACAATCATCTGCGGCACAATCATCCGTGCCCCCGAGCTCTGGTCCGTGCGGGGATCGTCGAGCGGTGACGGTCCCGGCACCTTCGGGCCGTGACGACACCACAGCCCTCAACGCCTTCTTTGTCTCGGCCCCGAACGGCAGCTGCGTCGCCTTCGTCCGGGCGACCTATCGGCTGAGCGGAACGCTCGCGATCTCGGGCAAGTCCGGCCTCGACGTGCGTGGCAACGGCGCAGTTCTCGCGGCGCAGACTCAGGCGGACCGGAACCGACGGCATCTCGTGATCGCCAAGTCGTCGAACATCGCTGTCAACGACCTGCAGGTGGTTGGAGCGAATCAGCAGCACCTACGGTCCCAAGCACAGCTGGAGGCCCAGCACGGCGTCGAAATCGCCGACCACTCCAGTGACGTCAGGCTCGTCAATCTGCGAGTGGATGAGGTCTACGGCGACGCCATCTACATCGGTGGAGATTCGACCAACATCCTGGTTCAGGGGGGCGCTTTCTCCCACACCGGCCGCCAGGGCCTTGCGGTCACGGCCGCCAAAGGCGTCACCCTCGACGGCTTCTCCGTGCAGAATGCCGGTCGCTACTGCATCGACCTCGAGCCGAACGTGCCGCGCGTGGCAGTGGAGCAAGTAACAATTCGCAACACGTCCGCGACCTGTCCGAAGGGTTGGCTGATCGTGCATTCCGCGACCGTGCGTGGCGTGTTCTCGGCCAACAACTCGTACAACGGGAGCCCGATGCCGGACGGCCGTCTCACCCCGGGGATCTATCCGAAGCGACCATCTTGAGAGCGCACGCGCGATCACATTCAATCGGTCAACGAAGGTCGTAGAGCTGCACCGTGACGCGGCCGAACTGCCACGACCCGACGGGGCCACTAGCGGACCCGAGCGCGTTCTTCGTCGCCTGGAGGAACCCCGACGAGGGTCCGCCCCCCGGACCGGTCGCGACGACGAGCCACATCCGATCGTGACGTGAAATCGCGTCCACATTCCGGGTGACGTCCGAGGGTCGATCGGGGACGAGCCTGCTGAAATCGACACGGAGGTCTCCCCATGGACCTCTCGGCAGCACTGGGTCGGGGAGTGCCTTGACGGTCTGAACCTGGTAGTGCTCATACGACACCGACTTCGACGTCGGTGCGAAGACGATGCCGTCCCTCGACTGCGCCCTCTCGGACACGAACGCTTGCGCCTGTCGCCACTCCTCGGGCCGGTACGCACCACCGCGCTCCACGATCACTCCGGCGTTGAACAGCACCGCGCCGCCGAGGAGCAGCGTGGCCAGCCTCGACCAGCTCAGGTATGCCGTCGCACTCGCCGCGAGGAGTGCAACGCCGGGCACGACGAGCAGCTCGTAGCGCGGAACCAGCAACGACTGCCGCAGTGATGCGACCACTACGAGTGTCCCGGTCCCGAAGACCCACACGAGCGGCACGCCGGCAGACCAACTGGACACAGTGCGTCCCCGACGGCGAATCGCAGCGACGGCGAAGACCGATCCGGCCGCGGCGGCGCCACCGATGACGAGCCCCGCGGGCGTGCTGCTCGCGTTCTGCCACACGACGGACACCAACGACGCGAAGCCTCCGTACCTGCCTCTGCCCGTCCAACTGAGAGAGCTCGTACCGGCCCATGCGATGAGGAGCGCCAAGGGCGCGACCATCACCGCGAAGATGCCCAGCGCCCAGC
>WNFW01003065.1_pt1 | contig 11568 bp, 9 predicted proteins | sample 5400131 | NCBI WGS metagenome assembly WNFW01 (sample SAMN13153362, study PRJNA577476) | soil metagenome | isolation source: 20 cm soil or saprolite under grassland replicate 1 | place: USA:California | collected 2016-06-15
TGGGAGCGCATTCATTGCTTCCGACATCATGTCGACAAAGCACCCGTTTCAAAACCCAGCAAACGAGCGATGCCGCGCACGAGATGCTCAGATGAGACATGCCGCTGATACCAGGCGTAAATTTCCGAGGCAACTTTCGCACGATCGTGCGGTAGATTGACGCGATACGCGTCCACAAAATAAGGACCGGACAAAAGATCGTCCTCGACTCTAATCGCGGAGCCGCCATGCGGGAACACCGGGATCACAGCGTGTGCGCACGCTGCCGCAAAGGCCCCGGATTTGAGAACGACATCCATGGGCACATCGGTCCGGTGAAAATAATCGAGCCATGCGAACGCGCACGACACAAGAATCTGCGACGCCTCGAGGGACGTAATTTGAGGATGATACTCAGTCCGAATGTTCGGAAGATTGGCCAGAAGCGACCGCGTTACTGGATTATCATTTCCTCCGATGACGAACAATTCGCGAGGGGAAGAGTTTTCTGGAATCCTATCGATAACTCCTCGAAACGAACGCAGCGATCGTTCAACCAAGACCGTTCCACCGCAGATGACCCAGCGCTGCGGAGAAGCTTTTGCAACTTGATCGGCAGAAAGCCATGGCTCGCCAAAATTCGAGAAGACGGGATGCACACAGATATTTGCATCGGGGGTTAGAGTTCGAAGCTGGGTGAGCATTGCGTTGCTGCTCACCACGCAGACATCGGACATCTGGGAGATTGATTTCGCGATTTGCACTTGCAAGGGACGCAACCAGAAGGCGCTTTTCCACGGAGGGCCGGATGCATACAGTTCATGAAAAATTGTGAGCAGGCGACCGGGACATCGCCGGCGCAGTTTGCGTAAGATCGATAAGAGGCCGAACGGAACTCCGCGCTTCTGATATCCGTAGTTCACATAATGGAGAATTACGTGTGCGAAATTCTCGTGGGCCCGCGCAGAGTCGGGCGTGGCAAATAGTGTTTCCCGTGAATAGAGCTCGCGCATTTTTCGCGCGACGGTTTGGGCGTAATCGCCCACCCCGTCGTGTGTTCCCGGCAGCCGCGGCACAATTTGCAGAATGGGAGATGAGCTACTCACAGGTTTTCGGCGCTCATAGAGCGCCGCTACAGCTTTCCTCGCGTAGCTTATCCAGCGCGGCACGATATTGCTCCACGGTGTCGGCGGCGATTTTTTTCAAGCTAAATTGGCTGGCGATAGATCGACATTGGGCGGAAAGCGCAGCGTAATCGTCCGCGTTCATGTGCAAGATTTCCTCGGCGCGATTGGCCATGGCGATTGCGTCTCCTTCCGGAACGAGAAGCATATCGCGTAGCGGTTTGAGAATGTGACGCGGCCCAGGAACATCGTAAGCGATGACCGGAATGCCGGAAGCGAGTTGTTCCAGCACAGCGAGACCGAACCCTTCGATGTAACTGGGGAAAAGTCCCACCGCGCACGCGCTGAGAAGCGACGGAAGCTGTTCACGGTCAAATGTCGAAACCACGCGCACTCGATCTGCGGTCGAGGGATTCAAATCATTCAACACGGTTTGCTTGCCAGTCATTGTGCCAAGAAAACTAAAGTGCGCGCTTGGGATTGCGCCGCGAACACGACGGACAATTTTGGGCCAATCGCGCGCGCCTTTACGCAATCCCCACATTCCGATGAAGCAAATCTCTTTTCCCGAGAGTCGAATCTCTGGCGACTGAATCGTGCTGGCTAAGGCTGTATATTCGCTCTCGCTCAAACCATTTGGCTCGACAATGAACGGCTTCCGAATCGCTGGTGGATTTTGAAGAAATTGGATCTCATCCTCGTTTAACAAGTTGATCAAATCGCAGGAACGAAGGGCGCGTTCGCTGTTTCGATGAAGGGCCCGGCCGATCAGCTTGTAGAATAAGCGGCCAATAATCTTGCCGTGGGGCTGATCCGGCCAAAGTTTCCGGCTCAAACGGTCGAACTGGTCGTAAGCGCGGGGAAGACCAGTCGAACGAGCGACGAGCAGTCCGTTAAACCGAAGTTGCTTCTTTGAAAACGGCAGGGTCCCAATCAGCGCATCTATCACGTCGAAACGCGAAGCGTTTCGCCTGACGTAGCGCGCAGCCCAATAGGCAAACAAGAGCTGCCGTAACATCGACAATGGATTCGAATTCGTCGGTCTTGGAAAGGCATCGCTGAGGCAGAATTTTTCGACGTGGTGGCCAGTCGCCTTCCAGTGTTCGACAAGCTCGATGTAAACGCGCGCGGCTCCCAGACGTGGCTCCCAGGGCAGATTCACTATGGCAAGAATACGAAGCGATTTTTCCATGCCGTCGAAATCAGCGTGCGAAATAGGTCCAGAATTTATGTCGTACCGGATTTACGTAATGTCGCATCGCCAGTGATTTGCCCGCATAAAAATCGCGATAACCGAACTGGTCATCTACTTGGAGGACGTATTTCCGAGGATCGAGCGGCCCGGCGCCATTCAAATGCATGGTCAAATGCACGATAGTTTGCGTCGTAAAAAAATTTGGTGAGCCCTTCAATTGCAAGAGACGTTCGAGACCTAGGTTCCAATCAAGTTTGCGATGCAAGAGAATACAGCCGGCGTTGACAGGATCTTTTTCCTCCAGCGGATCGCGAATCAAACGTTCGTCGCCAGCAAAGTGGCAATCGGCGAGGTAACATGCCGGGAATCCACGAGCAACAGCACGATCGGCAAGATCAGATGCGCTGGGAAAAAAGAGGACATCGGAATCAATATACAAAGCCGGGCGATCTGCTGGCAGCGACATGATCACGGCAAGTTGTTTGCCCATTGGATGGTTGGTGAGATAAGCGCGAATCGTTTCCGGTAAATGAGGTGACACCGGCGTCGCCGGCGCCACTTTCACGACTTGATCAATCGTTTCAATCAACTTGATGCTCTGTGGTGCATAACTTCCATCGGAAACAACCGTGAACCGGTTTGGTCGACCCGCGTATCGCAGGAATGAGCGAATCGAAGCTACTTGTTCGGGAAGTGTCTGCTCGCCCGAATAAGCGAAGACATCGATGTCGATCTTCCGGGGCGGCTTGATTATCCGCCGCGTGATCAACGGCAACGCTCGGCGATAAATGTCTCTCGTTATCCGGCCTTCGAGGCGGGCGAGATGATACGGATAGTTGATCATCTGGCGGGCTGCGGCAAAGCTCGGAAACCGTGATAACTCAGAGCCAAATTGAGAAACAAACTCGGCAAGACCGAAACAAGATTGAAAATTAGAACTCCGGGAACGCTCGAAAAATCTGTGTAATGGATTAGCGCAATTTGGGTGGCAAGTGTGAGCGGAATATAAAGCCACGACCCTGCAACCCACGCTTTGGCAGCATTCAACGCCCAAAGCGTCCCAGCCATTGCAGAAACAACCGCGCCTGCCACCATCAAAAAAAGTTCGCGATGGAGATGGGCATATTTGCTTCCAAGAACAAACAGGAATTGTTTTGGAAAAAATCCTGCTCCGGCAAGAACGAACAAACTGAATGCGGCCACGCCACCAACAATGGCAGCGTAAAGCAATCGAAGTCTTCGCTTTTCCTGGCAGCGAGCAAATGCGGGAACGAAGATATTGGCGAGCAGATTGCTGAGGACGGCAAAAATCATCGCCAGCCGGCCGAGCGCGCCGACTTCGGCTATCGAGCTGGCCTGCTTGGCAAAGAAGCTGATGAGGAAAACTGTGATTTGTCCTTGAAGAGAATAGAAAACTGCGTTCGGAGCGAGATGCTTGGTCAGACGAACGATCTCTTGTCGATCTTCGGCGTTTTGTGGCGCATCGAGATCGATCACTCTGGTTGCGTAATTGCGAAGGATTACATATTGGAGAAGCAATGTCGCCGTCGCGACGGCGATCGCCACGCCTGCATTGAGAAAGAGATACATCAGCGCGGCAAGAATGACGAAGCGAACGATCCCGCCAGTGAAATCGATGATTTGAATGCGCGTGACGTCGGAACGCAATCGGGGAACGACACTCAACACGCCAAGCGAAAGTTGAATGAGAAGCCCGGCCAAAATCAGTACGACCAGAACGGTCGAGTAGGAAATTGACGCGCCATTTCTGGCCAGCAAAAAGTATAAGAACGGCGTGACAACGATAATGGCGACGATGCCAAGTCGTTTTCGGACGTGTAACGCGGTGTTGATGAGTTGACCGAATCGATGTCGATCTTGCCACACGCGGCCGCCGATCGAGATCAAGCCAACGCTGATGCCGATATCTGCGAGCAAATTAATGGTGCCCTGCATGGTGTTGGCGATGGTGAAGTAGGCGTATTCGCGTTGCTCTAATGTGCGCACGAGAAGGATCCCGCTGCCAAAGCCGATGATCTGCACGAAAGCCTGAACCATCGCGAACTTGCCGACGACCCGCGCACGGTGGAGGGCGCGCCGGAGAATGGGGGAGGAGCTCTCATCCAAAACCGGCGGCGAAATAGGGCCAAAGAAACTCATGGCACGATCATTTGCTCAAGAGAGCAAGAAGTGGGGCAAGTTTGCAACTTGCCTTTTTGTGGAGCGCTCGCCGCGGCGAGCGGCACTAAGAAGTCTGGACGTGTGTCGGGTGCGTTCGACGCGGCGGTGCGGTTAGCGTTTCGCCATTCGAAGTCGAGGGCGTCGGCGTGTTATAATACTCCGAATATTGATAGTAATAGTATTCGGGCAGTGATGTGTCGACGAAGTTGAGAATCACGCCGGGCACATTCACTTGTCGATGGTAAAGCAGCTCGAGCGATTTGCGGGTCAAGCGCGCGGAGGTGTAAGCGAGCCGCACCACGAACAGTGTGGCGTCAATCTTGGGCGCGAGGCTCGTCGTATCGTCCGCGGCCAGGACCGGCGAGCTGTCGATCACGATGTAATCGTATTCATTGTAAATCTCTCTCAAGAGAGCCTCGGTCGATTCACGCAGGAGATGTTCGCTGGGCTGAGACAACGTTTTCCCACGTGGCAGAATGAAGAGATTCGGATAAGCCGTGGGGACAACGACTTCGCGCCAGTTAACTTCCTGTTTAAGAACTTCCGAAAAACCGATCTTTGATGAAATCCCGAACGTTTCGCGCAGAGCACCCCGTCGTAGGTCGGAATCGATTAGCAACGTGCGGGCGCCGGAGAGCGCCATAGTTATGGAAAGATTAGAGGCGATGGTCGATTTTCCTTCATTCGGGACAGCGCTGGTAACGAGAAGAGTTTTCGGTCGCGGTCCTTCATAAGGCATGAAGAAAATTGAGGAGCGAACATTGCGATACGATTCGGCAAAAACATGGCGAGCGTCGTCGGGCTGCAGCAGTGTGACCTTGCCTTTGGTAGATTCCTTGGGGATTTGGCCTAGCACATTTTCAGAGAACTGACGTTGGAACTCGCTCAAAGAGGCCATTCGATCGTCGATGCGATCGAGCAGAATAAGGATAGCGATGCCGGCTGCGATACCGCATCCGAATCCAATCAAGAGACTCTTGATCAAGCCGGGACGCACTGAGAGCGGTGGAGTCGCCGCCTCCATGATCGCGATCTGATCGGCAGAATCGACGACCTGTGAGACATCGACTTCCTTCAGGTTATTTGCCAGCCGTTCGTACAAAACTTTCAGACGATCGACTTTGCCTCTGACACGATTGAACAGCGCAAGGCGCTGGCTCAAATCGAGTGCTTTGGTTTCCCATTCTTTGATGTTGCCCAGCAGGTTCTGCATCTGTTTGCCGATGGATTCGCGCCGGGTCTTGAGTTTTTCGAGGGCGTCGCCGCGATACAGATCGATCAGTTTTTCCTGTTTTGAAATCTCATCATTGATTTTGATGATCTTGGGATGATTGGGCCGGAGATTCTTTGACAAAATATCGCGTTCTGCTTTTAACAACTGGACCTGCTGCTTCGCCCTTAAGTAATCGGCTTCCGGCCCGACCCCGGTAAATGGCATCACCGGCTCCTCGCTTTGCCCGGTCGCGCCCTCGGCCTTGTTCTTGGCCCGATCGAGATTTTGATCGAGATCGAGCAATTCAAGAAGGTCATATTCGGTTTTGAACGAGGCATAATCGCGATTCAACTTCACCAGATACGCCGCGGCGCTGTTCCCTTCCTCCTGGATGAAACCGATGTTATTCGCTTTTTGAAACTCAAGCATCTCGTCCTCGGCCGAGCGCAAATCTTTTTCCGTCTGAATAAGTTGCTCAGTGATGCCGGTAATCACGGTCTGTCCCTGGCCCTCGCGCACGCCTTTTTTGAAATCGATATATTTCTGCATGACCGCATTGAGATAAGCTTGCGTGTACTCAGGCGAGCGGCCGGTTGCTTGAAGCTCGAAGATCGAGGTGCGTGGTCTTTGGAAGATAGCGAGCTCCACCGGCGCCGACTGCAATTCGGGATGGGTCGCGCGCACCAATGTTTCCGCGCCACGCTTTACTTCGGCGCTTTGCATCAGCTGAATCTGTGTGCCGAAGAAATTCTGCGATTCCTCCGCGTAAATCGCGCCTTGGGGAATTCGCAATTGTCCAGGCATCATCATTTTGCTGGTCGAGCGATAGGAAGGCGGCGTTTGATAAGTGATCCAAGCCTCGACAAACAATCCGAGGCAGACGGTCAAAACCGGAATCCACCAGCGCCTGAGCAGGAGCGTTTTGTAACGATGCAGCTTCGTAATGAGGCTGGTCGACCACGAGGTTGGTGCGAGTTTTTCGGCGCCGGGAAGTTGCATGGCTACATGTTAATCAACCGCTGTGGCACATAGATTTGGTCATCGGGCTGCAATGCCACATCGTCTTCGGGGTGCCCTTCTTCCATCACCTTCTTAACATCCACCGTGAAATCCTTGCCGTCTTTTCGGGTGAGCTTCACCTTTCGTTTATTGGCGAAGTCTCCGAAACCGCCCGCGCGACTGATCGCGTTGCTAACTGTATAAGTTTCCTCTGGCGGCAGTTCCTGCGGCCCCGGGAGCTTGACCGAGCCATTGACATATATCCGCCCGCGCGATTTTTCGCTCACGCGATCAAGGGCCAGAATCACCGTAGCGTGATAATAATATTCCTTCTCGAGGACGGCTTTGACATCGCGAGCCAGCTGCTTGCAGGTTTTTCCTGCCGCCGGGACTGGCCCAATATATGGCACTTCCAGCTCGCCGTTGTCGTTTACCCGAAGTCGCTGCGACTCGTTATCTCGATCTTCCACTACCCGGAAGCTGACGTAATCGTTCGAGCCGAGCCTCTTTTTGTCATCTAGAGCCTCCATCGAGTTGGTCAGCATGACCGTGCTCGTGCTGGAAATAGTATCGGGCGGCGGCGTCCTTCCACTGGATGGAATCGGACTAGTCTGCTGTGTGCGCCCTGCCGGCGAGGCCCAGACAAGAAAAGTGCAAATTAGTGCATAAACACGAACGCTCATTAACATTCCCTATTCATCCCCTTTAGAAACTGTAAGTGCCGTCTAATGAAACACGATTTTGTTTATAGTCACGTAGTGGCACATCGGAATCTTTCTTGGTGTATTGATAACGCAGGCCCAGCGTGACGTGAGGTGTCAATTGATAGCCCAGAGTAACCGCCCCGCCATAGCGTTGGAGGTGCTCCCCCTTGGGCGAGCCTGTCAGAAAGAACCCAGCAGCGCCGCCGGAATCCTTCGCGTCTTCATAAAAGAACTCCGTGGTAAGCAGCGTGTCGCGCACGACCTTCCACGTCGCCGTGTGCCGAACATAATTGAGTCGGATGGAATTTGAGTTCACGCCGAGCTGGTTTTCGTGACCGGCGCTTATCGATTGGCTGATAGCGGCATTGATTTGATGGGTGAGCAGACCATTGGCATAGTAATCGCGCTGATTTTCCTTATCACGAATAAGGAAGCCGAAGAAATTCACGAAATTATTGTCGAAATCGATCCACTGGTAACCGCCCGCCAGACGCACCCGCAGATTGTTGGTCAACTGCGTTTCGATGAATCCGCCGACACTGTAGGCCTTATTGTCGTTCAAGACGCTCTTGTCATAGTAAGTAAAGACCCCGTTTCCTTCCGCCCCGATGAAGATGGTGTCGGTAAGTTTAAATCCGGCGCTTCCAGAAAGGATTTCCGCGTTGCGGTTTAGATAATCGAACCGGTCCGTCGTGGAAATGTAGGTGTAATGGTCGTAGCCAAGTGTGATCAGGACTGTGTTCAGATCCCACAGGAGCGAAATGCCGGCGTAATTCTGGAAACGTCCGTAATCGATCACATTGCTCAAGCCCAGTTCGGCAATTGGATCTTGCTGGATCGACATCCGGTCGTGGATATTGATTCGGAAATCGCCCACAAAAATGTCGAAAGCGATTTGCGAACCAGGCGAAATCAGCACGCCGTTCGTGTTCGCATTCGAGTTGTCGATATAGGCGGAGTAACTGATGCCGATATCGAACCGCAAGGTATTGAGCTGCGTCACCGGCCAGATAGCATCGAAGTTCAACTGCGGCCGAATAATCACGTCCTCCTTTTCGAAGCCGTCATCGGCATAATTGATGTTGTCGTTGTATTCCACGCCGACACTCGCGCCGACGCGGAATCGAATTGGCCCGGCGAGCAGGTTGTAGGGAATTCGTTCGATGTCCTGACGGCGCGCCTCACTGGCCGCTTCGCCAGCCAGTGACGGACGCACGGCATCTTGGGAGCGAATAATTGACGGTGCCATCAGGAGCGGCAACAACAAAACCAAGGCGATCCGCTTTGGAAAACGGTGGCGTGAGCAAGAGATGGATTGACGGCTCATAGGCAGGTCAGGCGAATTTAGAATAGCAGTTGTGGTACCAAAAAAAATTTAGTCCGGGAGGGCTGTTTTTCGACACGTCTTCCATGTTCGTTAATGGCTGACTACAGTTGTCTTGTTCTGTTTGTCTCGCTCTTTTAAAGGAAGATTTGGCATCCTAGCAAGCGAAATCGGTTCAAAAATTTGCGCGATCTTCGGTGCGCGCACGAGCACCGCGCAGAAAAGCTCTGTGTGGCCTGCCTGGAGGATTTGCCCAGCGGGTAAATTCCCCGTTGGCCCAATCTAAGCTGTAAAGTGGATTCCTAATGAACCGCGCCCTGTCCAATTACCGTCCGGTTCGATCTTGGGTCGGGCTTCTGGGACTGGTGTTGTTTGGTTGTGTTTTCGATGTGGGTTCGCTTGCAGCAGAAAAAAACGCTGGTGTTGGTCCAAATCCGATTAATGCGGTAACGCAAATCGAATGTATCACTCCCGATGGCCGTGTCTTGGCCGTATCGCCCACTGCTCAAAATGCGCCGGCGACGATCAAGGACGACGCCATTACTTGTCCCCTGCGTGAGGGCCAGACGGTTTTCATCGTAGCCTTTGCGAAAGTCGGTTTGCTCGATCGGCTGATGTTTGTTAACGAAAATGCCACCGCCTGCGGTGAACTCACGATTTCGGTTTCCAACACTCATCTTGCCGCCGATAGCCCAGCGTGGACAGAAGTCGATGGGGTCATCCCGTTTGCTCGCAAACGGCTCTTTAACCTGTCGATGCTCGGCGTCGAAGCCAAGTATGTGAAGCTGTCTTTTCGCGTTCAATCTGCTGTAGCGTCCACTGTCCTCAGTGAATCAGCCTTCGCTTCCGCAGACGCAAAGCGGTGAGGACAGCGAACTCTACAGAGCGCGTTACGGTACATTTTCAGCCAACTTCAACGCATTTTGATTCGCGCTGCGGCCAGAACCACAAGGCACGGAACTAGCTCCTTTTGACTGCGGGCTCGGAACGTCGTGACGCATGCTTTTGGCTATAGGGGACGAGGAAAAAAAGGGAGTAGCACAACGGGCGAGCAACGACGGATCCGACCCACTTTCCAAAAAATCCACAAACAATGAAAACCAGAATCGCGCATTATCTGAAAATCATTCGCATCAGGACTCGGGCTATTTTGAGATCGTTGCCCGGGCTACAAACGATGCAGTTCGGGATTGGAATGTAAAAACGGGCGCCCTTTCCTGGCCGCAAGGTCTGGAAAAGCTGCTTGGTTACGCGCCCCTGACCGGCCAGGGCACCATCAATTTCTGGCAGCAGCGGCTTCATCCCGAAGATCGATCGCACGTCGCAGAGAGCATCCGGGCTGCGCTCACAGCAACGAGCGATCATTGGAGCGGCGAATACCGCTTTCGCCATGCCGACGGACACTACCTCCAGTTGCTCGAACGAGCATTAATAGAACGCGATACCGCGGGACAAGCTGTCCGTTTCGTAGGTTCGCTCATGGACATCACCGCGCGCCGACAACTTCGGGACCAACTTGTTCGTTCGCAAAAAATGGAAGCCTTCGGCCAGCTTGCCGGCGCCCTCGCGCACGACTTCAATAATTTTCTCACCACCATCCTCGGCTATAGCGACCTTGCCCTAACTGAGCCTGGCGTGAAAGGTGCAGCATCAAGCCATCTCGCCGAGATTCGCAAAGCCGCCGGCCGCGCCTCCGATCTGGCCGGGCATTTGCTGGCGTTCAGCCGCAAACGGGCGCTCGAACCGCAGATCGTCGAAGTCAATTCGCTCATCACGAATCTCGAGCGATCGCTGTTCCGATTGCTCGGCGAAAATATTTCGGTTGCGTGCCATTTGCATCACGAGAAGGAAGGCGTTCACGTCCGGGTCGATCCCGGCCAGATCACTCAAATCATTCTCAACCTCGCGGTCAACGCGCGCGATTCCATGCCAAAAGGCGGCCGGCTCGCGGTGGAAACAGCGATTGTCGATCTGACGACCGAGAATCATCCACCATTTCTGTGCGGCGAGTGTGTTCCGGGCACGTACGTCGTCATCAGCGTTGTCGATACCGGCAGCGGAATGAACGACGAAGTCAAATCGCGTTTGTTCGAGCCGTTCTTCACAACCAAGGACAATCATAGCGGGCTCGGTCTGGCTACGAGTTATGGCATCGTACACCAAAGCGGCGGCCATATTCTCATCGACAGCGAAGAAGGAAAAGGCACCACTGCCCGGATTTATTTGCCTAAAGTTGCGGCCCCACCCGCGCCTTCTTACAAAAAACCCGGCTTGAAAAAACTTCCTGCCGGCACGGAAACAATACTCGTGCTCGAGGACGACATTAGCGTGCGTCACATTTCGGTGCGTGTTTTGCGCAAGCTCGGCTATCAAGTCATCGAAGCCGCTACCGGCGACGACGCCCAACGCATGATCACCGAAGGCGCCGGACGAAAAATACATCTTTTGCTGACCGACGTCGTCATGCCGCAAATGAGCGGTCGTTGTTTTGCCGATTGGCTAAGGAAAATCAGTCCGCACACCAAAGTTGTGTTCGTCTCTGGTTATCTCACTGATTCGCTTCATCCCGGCGATAGGATCGACAACGGCATGTTTTTCCTGCCCAAACCGTTCGACCCTGAACAGCTCGCCATCACCATCCGGCAGGCGCTGGATTCTTAGCCTGTCCGCCGTAGGCTTTGCGAAGGCGGAATCTTGCGCCAAGATTGACGGCGCGTGGTTACATTCAAAGATATCGAAGCGGCGCGCGAGCGCATCGACGGCGCTGTGTATTTTTCGCCGTGCGCGTCCTCTATCCCGCTGAGCGGGATCACCGGCATGGAAATTTTTTCTAAGCTGGACAACCTGCA